>JAESFN010000869.1_pt1 | contig 19240 bp, 17 predicted proteins | sample 9269411 | NCBI WGS metagenome assembly JAESFN01 (sample SAMN14505399, study PRJNA617100) | algae metagenome | isolation source: Iphinoe sp. HA4291-MV1 and co-occurring heterotrophs from trail next to... | place: USA: Maunawili Falls, Hawaii | collected 2009-07-25
CGACTCGCCGGGGGCTAATGACAGCGTTCCTCTGCTCATTAGCCCCCCGTCAATGACGGGGGGGAATTCCACCGCAACGCTCGAGGAGCAAGCGGTTGTTTTAGCCGCTCTCAAGCCAGCGCGGCCACCGGCTCGTCGATCACGTTGGCTTCTTGGCTGCTTCCGCGGTGCTCGCTCGGGCGAGTGGCGAGTTGCCGCACCCCTTCGCTCATGCCGGCTACGAAGAACAGCAGCATGTGGCAGGTGGCCGAGAACGACATGTCGTGGAACATGGCCGAGTTGACGTACGCCGACATCACGGCCAGCGTGAGCAAGCCTTGCCGGCGAGCCCAGTCGGGCGCGGCGCTCCGCCAGAGCCGCCAGGCGTTGATCGTCCAGCCTAAGAGCACGGCGCTGAACAAGCCTACGCCAATCAGGCCCGTTTCGGTCAGCAGGGCCAGAAACTGGTTGTGCGGGCCGTAGCCGCGGGCGAGCTCCAGCCGCAGCTCGGTGCTGCGGTCCGAAAGGTACTCGTCCTTGTCGACGATATAACGCCCCAGGCCGCAACCTTGGATCGGCCGATCCAAGAACATCTGCCAGGCGATGTAGGCCATGACCGGCCGCAGGCGGGCAGAGTCGGCCGTTTCGCGCGAGGAGAGCCCTTCATCTCGTTTGAACTCGAGCAACGATTCCCACTTCGCGGCGACCACCACGAGGCTGGCGAACGTGAGCCCGGCGATGAACCACGGCCGCCACTCGCGCGAGGCGAGCAGCCCGACGACCACGAACACGATCGCGGCGGCCCCCATCCACACGCTGCGCGTATAAGTGAGGTATTGAGCCAAGGCGAACAGCGCGGCCAAGCCCACCAGCCACACGCGGCCAAGCTGCTGCGCTCGCGGCCAGGCGACCAGCGCCACTGCGAAGCACGTGCTGAGCACGAAGCCCATCGTCACTGAGTGAACGAAGGGGCCGCGTGCCCGGCCAAAGTGCAGACCCACCGTCGGGTCGGAGATGTAGCGCGGAAACACGAAGGCCGACAGGTCGGCCGTTTCGCAGATCGCGGTCACGGCCAAATAGATGCCGAAGAAGAGCAGGCCGCGGTCGATCACCCGCACCTGCGACTCCGTCCAGGGGGACTGCCGCGCGATCCAGTAGACAACGGCCGGCATGACGTAGGCGGTAACGAGCAGCCAGATCGGCGGCGGCACGTCGGCCAGGCCGACATGAAACGGATGCGTCGCCACGCTCGCGGTCAACACGGCGAGCAAGCCGGCCAGGGTCCAATCGACCCAGCCCAGCGGCTTGGGATCGACGCCCCCCCAGCGTCGCCTGAGCACGTACACGGCCACCAAAACGACGAGCGCCACGCGATCCGTGGTCAGCGGCAGCGGGCCCAAGTCGAAGCGCGCGAACGCATGGCCGAACACGCTGCCGGCCACGACCACGACCAGGCAGCCCAAGGGCAGCGAGCCGTGCAGCGCGTAGATCGCCAGCGCGATCAATCCCACCGTGGCGGCAATGAGCAGCAGAGCTTCCACGCTAAACCGACGGGCTCAGTGTTCGAAAGGTCAGAACGATCGCCGCCGCGAACCTAGTTCCAGCGACCAGGCGCCACCTTGCGTAGCGCTTCTTTGAGCGACAGGCCAGCGTTCTCAATCGACGTGGCGGCCGGCTTGATCTCGCGCGGCCTGCTCGGATTGCTGGTCGGGGCGGCGGCCGCTTGGGATTGCTGAGCCTTGGGGAGCGGCGCGAGCAGCAGCACGAGTCCGATGCCCGCGGCGAAACCGCCAGCCAGACCAGCCAGGGCGATGGTCGTTTTGCCGGGGCCCGCCGGGCGCGAGCCCGTCTCCGGCTGATCCACGAGCGACAACATGCCGGCGGTGCGGGCCGCGATTTGGCTGGAACGCGCCTCGTTCAAATCGCGGCGGGCTTTTTCCACGAGCTGCAGGGCGTTCGTGTTGGCGGCCGCCAGCGTGGCATAGCTCGCCCGCAAACCAGCCAGCCGCTCGAGGCGCTTCTGCGTGTCGCCGAGCTGATCGTCTAGCGATTCGATGCGGGCTTGTGCCAGGCGGATCTCGGCTTGAGCGCCGCGGATGGCCGTGGCGAGCTCGGAATGCAAATTGTCGCGAACTTCCCGCTCCGACCGCACCGCGGCTTGGGCCTTGGGATGCTCCGACGACAGGCTGCCGAGCAGGGTCGACGAACGAAGCTGAGCGTCGACCAAGCCTTCCTTCAACCGCTTCAGGCCTGGCTGTGATTCGAGCAGTCGGCTCGGCGTGGCCAGCAGCTCTTTCGGATCGTGCTGGGCTGCCTGCAGGAGCGAAAGCAGTTCCTCGGCCTGCCGCATTTCGTTTCTGGCTTGCCGCTGCTCGTTTTCGATGGCGATCAGCCGCTGCCGCAGATCGCTGCTGCCGGCGGGCGAGTCGTTGAGGATGCGCAGTTCGGCCAGATCGGGGCCGACCGATCGCTCGAGATCGCCGAGGTTGCCAGCGGCCTTCTTCAGGTCGCCTTCCGACACGGCGACCGACCGCTCGAGCTCTTTGATCATGCCCTGGGCTTTGGCTTCGAGCAGTTCGGCGTAGCGATGCTGCAGTGCAGCGCTGACGGCCGAGGTCAGTGCGATTGCGCGATCGCGATTGGGATCGGCGACGCTCAAGTAGAACAATTCGGTCTTGCCGAACTCGGCCCCCTTGGGCGGCTTCACCGCCACGGCGCCGCGGAGGTCATCGATGTCTTGGTCGCTGGGGAAGGCGGCGTCGGCCTGGCCCTTGGCCGGGCCGACCTCGGTCAGTGCGCGAGACAGCACCGTGCGGCTGGTGGCCAATTCGAGGATGGTTTCCTGGACGGTCTTCATGTCGTCGCCGTCGCGGAACTTGCCGGCGCGTTCAGCGCTCGCGGCGGCCTCTGCCCGCACGATCAGCCCTTGGCTGGCGCGCCAGGTCGGCTGGCGGAGCAGGGCGAACGTCACTGCCAGGGCAAGCGTCGCGACCGTCGAAACGAGAATGATCCGCCAATGCCGTAGCAGGTGTTGCCCAAGCTCGGCCGGCGAAGGAGTCGCGGATGCCATGAATGATTTCCCCCAAGATAAGCTCGCAGTCGTCCCCACCCCCGGCAGGATGCAACCGCGGCGCCTCCGGCGATAAGCGAGCCTACCTTGCGCCTTGCGCACTGTAACGAAGTCTTTACATCCCGCAGGCTTACCCGGCGTCGGATTTTTCCGCGGCGGATGAGCATGTGCGGGCACTGTGTGGCAAAAACGCCTCAAACCTGTCGCGATCGGGCAACCTGGCCTTGGTGTGCGGAACCAGTGAGTGGCCCGGGTGCCAGTTTGGCCGTGTAAGTCTGGGGGCTCGCCTGCTGGCTCGACCCCAGGCACCCGCCGCGGTCAATACATTCACTATTGAAAGCATGCAAGCTTCGATTTGCCTTTGCCCTGCTGTAAGCGAAGGTTGAGCGTGGCGCTCTGGCTTTGCCTGGCAGAATGCAAGGCGGATTGCGCCGGATTCAAGGAGCGGAAGGCAACGATGCTGCGAGTCGAATGGATCGAACAGCCCGAGGCGCTCGCCACCTTGCGCGCCGACTGGAATGCGCTGGCCGACGACATCCCGTTCCGGTCTTGGCAGTGGCTGCATACCTGGTGGGAACACTACGGGCCGAGTGCGGCCCAAGACCGGCAGTCGCTTTCGGTGTTGGCCGTCTATGACGGCTCGCGCTTGATCGGCGTCGCACCGTTCTACCTAGCTCCGTTGCCGGCCGGCGGATTCGCACTGCGGCTGCTCGGCTCTGGCGAAGTCTGCTCCGACTATCTCAGCCTGCTGTGTGCCGCCTCCGACTCGAGCAAAGTTGCCACGGCGGTTGCCGATTGGCTCGCCCGGGTCGACGCCGGCGAATTGCCGGGGCCAAGTTGGTTGCGGCTCGAACTCGAAAACGTTCTGGCTGACGATCCGGCCTGGAGCGAGCTGGCTGCGCAACTCGAGTCGCGCGGCTTCACACTCGTCCGGCAGCCTGCCAACGATTGTTGGCGTCTCGAACTCGACTCGAGCTGGGACGACTTCAAGAGCGAGCTCTCGAAGAACCATCGCAAGGTGATTCGCCTCGCGGATCAGGATGTGTTCCAGCAGAATCGGGCGACGCTACGAACGGCGGATGCCCAGACGCTGGACCAGGCGTGGGAACTGCTGGTCAATCTGCATCAAAAGCGCTGGGAAAGTCTGGGAGAACCAGGCTGTTTCGCTTCGCCGCGCTACAAGAGCTTCCATCGCGCCGCGGTGAATCGCCTGCTTGCGGCCGGAATGCTTCGCTTGCAATGGCTCGAGCTCGACGGCCGGCCGATTTCGGTGGAGTACCAACTGCAGAACGCCGGTGTCTTGTACGGCTATCAATCGGGCCTCGATCCCGAAGCCCTCGGCGATCAACCTGGCACGCTCTCGAAGATCGCCACATTTCGCCAAGCGATCGATGAGGGCTTCATCGCCATCGACTACCTCCGCGGCAGCGAAGAATACAAGCGCCGCTGGCGGTTCGAGCCGCGGGCCGCGATCGATCTGCAAGTGCTCTCGCGCCGCGGCGCAGCGAAGCTGCACAACAGCGTGTGGCAGGCCGGCGGCCGAGCCAAATCGTGGATCAAACGCGGGCTGCAACTGGCCGGACTGCGCAAGAAGTAAACGTCTGGAACCGAAATGAACAGCTCCGATCCGAACTTTCCGCTGTGGAAAAGCGCCGCGCTGCACGCCTACTATCAGGCTTCGCGCCCGCTGCGCGCCTGGGAAGACGCTCGCCGTCGCGCCGCCGGTCGCGCGCCCGTGTGCATTCTCTTCTACCACCGCGTGGCCAACGATCGCGCGAACCCCTGGACGACGCCTGAAGCGGTGTTCGCCCGTCAGCTCGACTGGCTGGCCCAGCGCTTCGATCTGCTGTCGCTCGAAGAAGCGCAGCATCGTGTGCGGAGCGGCTTCAACGATCATCCGGCCGTGTGCATCACCTTCGACGACGGCTACGCCGACAACTGCAATTTCGCCTTGCCGAAACTGCTCGACGCCAAGATCCCCTGCACGTACTTCGTGTCGACGGAGCACGTGCTGACCGGCAAGCCGTTTCCACACGACCTGGCGCGCAATCAGCCGCTCGCCCCCAACACCATCTCGCAGTTACGCGAGCTGGCCGACGCCGGGCTCGAGATCGGCGCTCACACGCGCACGCACGCCGACCTCGGCCGCGTGCGCGATCCGCGCGAGCTGTTCGATGAAGTGGTCACCGCCGGAGCGGACCTGCAAACCGCGGTCGGTCATCCGGTGCGGTACTTCGCCTTTCCGTATGGCCAGCACTGGAACCTGAGCGTCGAGGCGTTTGAGCTGGCGCACGAAGCGGGCTACGACGGCGTCTGCTCCGCCTACGGGGGCTACAACTTCCCGGGCGACGACGCCTTTCACTTGCAGCGGATCGCCGTCGACGACGATTTGATCCGGCTCAAGAACTGGCTGGCGCTCGATCCGCGCAAGCTCGCGCAGATCCGCCGCTTCGAGTACTTAGGCGCGAGCCTGCCGGAGAAGCAGTTGCCAGTGCAGGCGGGGGCACGTTAATGGCAACGATTGCTGAAACCGAAGCCGCGCCTACGCCGCGCGTCGAGTCGCTAGGCGAGAGCGTCGCGCTTCTCTTGGCCGCCGCCGTGGTGCAGCGGCTCATCGGCTTTGCCCGCAGCGTGTTCTTCTGCCGGTGGCTGTCGCCCGAAGAGCTGGGGCAGTGGGATTTGGCGTTCGGCTTCTTCTCGCTAGCCGCGCCGCTGGCGGTGATCGGTTTGCCTGGCTCCTTCGGCCGCTACTTAGAGCATTATCGCCGCCGCGGACAACTGCACGGGTTCCTCAAACGGACGACGCTCGTCAGCGCTGCCTGCGCTACGCTCGTGGCGGGCGCGATTGCTTTGCGTCCCGATTACTTCGGTTGGCTGGTGTTTGGCCGCGCCGAATGGCAAGTGGTCGAGACCTTGGCCATCAGCCTGCTGGCCGTGGTGGGCTTCAATTACCTAGCCGAGCTCTTCGCCGGCATGCGGCAGTTCCGCACCGTGTCGGCCATGAACTTCCGCAATAGCCTGCTCTTTGCAGTGCTAGGCACTGGGTTGATCGCGGTCTGGCCGAGCGCGTTGTCGGTGGTGGCTGCCTACGGCGCCGCCTGCGCGCTGTCGTGCCTGCTGGCCCTGCCGGCTCTGCGCACCGCTTGGCGTGAATCGCCGCGGGCGGTTGAGCGGCTCGAACGCGGCGAGGTCTGGCGTAAGCTGGCTCCCTTCGCCGCCTGGCTGTGGGTGACGAACATGCTGGCCAACCTGTTCGACATCGTCGACCGCTACATGCTGGTTCACTGCTCCGGCATGGCCGAGAACCTGGCGCTGGCCGAGGTGGGCGTTTATCACAGCTCGCGCGTCGTGCCGCTGTTGCTCGTTTCGCTCGCCGCGATGCTGGCGCAAACGACCACGCCCCACCTGAGCCACGACTGGGAAGCGGGGCGGCAAGATCGTGTAGGCGAGCGATTGAATCTGATTCTCAAGGTCGCCGGGCTGGGCCTGACCGCTGGCAGCGCGATCATCTTGGTCGCCGGGCCGTTCCTGTTCAACACGCTGTTCGAAGGGAAATACGAAGGCGGCATGGCCGTGCTCCCGTGGACGCTCGTGTACTGCGTGTGGAGCGGTCTGACCACTGTCGCCGCGACTTACCTGTGGTGCGCCGAGCGTGCCCGGCTGATGAGCGTGGCGCTGGCGATCGGCCTGGTGATCAACGTGCTGCTCAACTTGCTGCTGGCGCCCACGCTGGGACTCAAGGGCGTGGTACTGGCGACCGCCACGGCGAACTTCATTGCCCTTTCGATCACCTACCTGTTCGGGCACTGGCTCGGCTGGCGGATCGACTCTGGCACGATCGTGGTCTCGCTGCTGCCGCTGTTGCTGCCGTTCGGCGCGTGGGCTGTGGGCCTGGCGCTCGCCGCGGCCGTGGGGCAGGCGACGCGCTGCGACTGGGTGTTCGACCCGCGCGAGAAGCGGCGATTGTTCGAAACCGCGGGCGCGGTGCTCGCGCGGATTCGCGGTCCCCGTGGATCGGCCTCGGCCTAGACCCAAGGAAGCCAAAGCATGTCGCGCAAGTTGCCGCCGCTTGAAGACCGTGGGCCGCTCCGCGCCCTGTTCATGGTGACGAGCCTCCCGGTCGGAGGCGCTGAAACGCTGCTGCTCAACCTGGTGGAGCGGCTCGACCCCACGCGCGTGCTGCCGGAGATCTGCTGCCTGAAGCAGCCCGGCGCTTTGGGCGAACAGGCGGCCCGCCTCGCGCCGCTGCACCATGGCCTAATCCGCGGCAAGTACGACGCGGGCGTCGTTGCTCGGCTAGCCCGATTATTCCGCGAGCGGCGAATCGATGCGGTGGTGACCGTCGGCGCTGGCGACAAGATGTTCTGGGGACGGTTGGCCGCCCATCAAGCCGGCGTTCCGATCGTGGTGTCGGCCCTGCATTCAACCGGCTGGCCGGACTCGATCGGCTGGCTCAATCGCCGCCTCACCCGCTGGACCGACGCCTTCGTGGCGGTCGCCGCGGGGCACGCGCAGCACTTAATTCAGATCGAAGGATTTCCGCGCCGTAAAGTGGAGCTGATCCGCAACGGCGTCGACACCCAGCGCTTCCGCCCGCAGGACGCCACGGCGATCCGCGCCGAGTTGGGCATTCCGGCCGGGGCGCCGGTCGCTGGCATCCTGGCCGCCCTGCGGCCCGAAAAGAACCATGAGCTGTTCTTGCGGGCAGCCCAGAACGTGTTGAGGGATTTACCCGAAGCCAAGTTTCTGATCATCGGCGAGGGGCCCGAGCGGGGCCGGCTCGAACTGTTGGCAGCCGACTTGGGCATCGCTCGCAGCGTGCGGTTTCTCGGCAATCGTTCGGATGTGCCTGCGGTGCTTTCGGCCTTGAACGTGGTGGTGCTGTGCTCGCATGTCGAGGCGAGCCCCGTTTCGGTGCTCGAAGCGTTGGCCTGTTGCCGGCCGGTGGTGGCCACAAACGTCGGTTCGGTGGCCGAAAGCGTTCACGATGGCGCGAGCGGCTACCTGGTAGCGCCGGGGGACGAAGCGGCCCTTACCGCCCGACTGCGGCGGCTGCTGCGCGACCCGGCGGAGAGCGCCGCTTTCGGGCGTGCCGGCCGCGACTGGGTGGTTTCCCAGGCGTCGGTCGAACAAATGGTCCGCGGCTACGAAGAACTGTTTGAGCGGATCTACCGGCAGAAGAGCGGCCCCTCCCGAGCGACCGCGCCGCCCGGGGAGACGCCCACCAAGGTGTTGGCCCGCTAGGGGTTCGGGAAGTTGGCCGGGGCTGGCCGGCTGCCCTAGTCCGGTCTCCGCCCGTGCGATACGATCCAAGTGAGATGAACATTAGCCACGATTTTGGCCGCGATTGGTTGGCCCAGCGCCGCCGTGACTGGATTGAACGGGGGCCGCACGTCCCCGTCACCCAGACGGTGCTGTCGTTGGTTGCGCGCGTGCTGAGCGGGGCGAGCGTCCGCTGGATCGATTGCCAGCCCGACACCTGCCAACGCGTCTACTTCGCCAACCACACGAGCCATCTCGACGCGATCGTGGTCTGGTCGGCGCTGCCGCGGGCCGTGCGCCAGGTCACGCGCCCCGTGGCCGCCAAGGATTATTGGGAGAAGGGAGGCGTGCGACGCTACATGGCGCGTACGTTCAATGCCCTGCTCATCGACCGCACCGAGATCAAGGTGCATCAAAGCCCCGTCGACGTCATGATTCGGGAAATCGCCGATCGCTACTCGCTGATCGTCTTCCCCGAAGGCAGCCGCAATACGGGCGAGCAGATCGGCGAATTCAAGAGCGGGCTCTATTACCTGTGCAAGAAGCGGCCCGATCTCGAACTGGTGCCTGTGCATATCGACAACTTGAATCGGGTGTTGCCGCGCGGCGAATTCCTGCCGGTGCCGCTCTTGAGCTGCATCACCTTCGGTGCGCCCATTTGGCTCGAGGCCGGCGAGAGCAAGGACGCGTTTCTCACGCGTGCCCGCGGTGCGGTGCAACGGTTGAGCGAGCTATGAACCGGCCCCGAGCAACGTTTTCCACCGCCGCTGAGTTTTGGCGAGGCGGCGCATGAGTTGGGACTGGCGCACTTACACGCTGGTGACCGCGGTGCTGGCCGTACTGATGGCGGCCACGATCGTTGTGCAGATGCTGCGCCGGCAGCCGGCCAGCGGGCTCGACCTGCCGGCGGTGCGCAACTTCAACCAGCGCATCCGCGCCTGGTGGCTGATGGCCGGCGTGCTGGTGGCCGCGTTCCTGATGGGACCGGTGCCGACGGTGATCCTATTCTTCGGCATCTCGTTTTGGGCGCTGCGCGAATACATCACGGTGACGCCTACGCGCACCGGGGACCACCGCGCGCTGTTCTGGGTCTTCTTTCTCTTCACGCCGCTACAGTATGTGCTCGTGGCGTGGGAGAAGTACGGCCTCTATAGCGTGCTGATTCCGGTCTATGGGTTTCTGTTCATCTTTGCGCGTGTGGCGCTCGCTGGCGACTCCAAACGCTTCTTGTTTCGCACGGCCAACATTCAGGCCGGCCTGATGATTTGCGTCTATTGTTTGAGCTACGCGCCGGCGCTGCTCAGCTTGGAACTGCGGCCTGAGCTGCTCACGCCGCGGCCAGTAACGGCATCGACACAAGGGCTGACGGAAGACCCGAAGGTTAACGCCGCGCCCGAGGCGTTGCCGGACGCCGAGACCGACGACCTGAAACGCAACCGCCGCAACATGAACACGCGGTTGCTCTTGTTCCTCATCGTGGTGGTGCAGGCCGGCGAGGCGCTGCAATTCTTGATCGGCAAGTGGCTCGGTAAGCAGCCGATCGCCCCGGCCATCACACCGGGCCGTACCTGGGAAGGCTTTTTGGGCAGCGCCGCAGGCACGGCCCTCCTGGGCGCCACGCTCTGGTGGGCGACGCCCTTCAATCCGCTCGAAGCAGCCGGCATGGCGCTCGTCATCAACGTGATGGGCTTCGCCGGCGGGCTGACGATGTCGGCCATCAAGCGCGACCGCGGCGTGGAAGACTACGGCACGCTGGTGGAAGGCCACGGCGGAGTGCTCGACCGCATCGACTCGATCTGCTTCGCCGCACCCGTCTTCTTCCACTTCACGCGGTTCTTCTTCACCGACGTGGCGTAGCGCTCGATGACGGTTGCGATGGCGTAGCGCTCGGTCGCTTCGCACGCTGCTTGAGCCGAGCTAGCTTGGCGGCCTCGATCGCCTTGGTTACTTCGAGCTTCTTGGCCGCTTCGGCAGCCAGTTGCTGCTTCTCGGCAGCGCGTTCTCGGCGCAGGGCGGCAATGCTTTGTACGCCGGCCTCGCCTTGCCATGCCGGCGCTGGTTTGGCTGCGCCGCCGCTTGGACGAAGCAGCGGCGCAGCCTTGGCCAGCGTTTGTTGGTCGAGCTCGGCGTGATCGTGGACGTGAGCGAGCACGCCGACGCCGGCAGCGCCTTGGCGGACCGTGCGCAGCATTTGACCGGCCGGCGCGGAGCGTAGACCCCCGAAACTGCTTTGCCCGCCGCCGCCGATCCACATGCCGCCACGATCAGGCACCACCACCGTGGTGTTGACCGAGTACGTCGAGTAAGTCGGAAGCTGCACCGAGATCTGCGCGGCCGCCTGATCCGCCACGCAGAGTGCTCCCAGCAGGCCCATCCAGGATTTCACGGCCCCGTTTCTCATCGCTCGCTCGCTGCGCACACGGCGTGTCTCCGCACTCAATCCTACCGCAGATCATCTTCGTTCAGCAATTTATTGACCTGGTCGTCCGACCCCTTGCCGTAGGGGGTCATGAGCTGTTTGTAGACGTCGTAGTCAATCTCGCTGGACAGCGCGCGGCACGACGTGTCGCAGAAGCTGACGAGCACCACCCCGAAGTGGTTGCTCGAGGGGCGGGCATAGTCGGCCCTATCGGCGTCTTTGGGAATCGCGGCCTCGCGGAACCCATTGATCTGGCGGATCGGGTTCGACGCGGCGTGCCAGAGCAGGCCGGTCCCCTGCTTGGCCTCCTGGTCGGTGGTGTACTGCCAGCCGAGCGTTTGCAGGTTTTCGGCCGAAAGCAGCGTGTAGCTCGAGCCATCGTGCGCGTCGATGTACTGCGCGGTGTTGCCCTGCGAGCGCGATTTGCCTGCGTTGAGGAACACGCCGTTGGCAGGCTTCTCATCGCCGCCTGCGTAGCCAGCATTCACGGAGAACGACATCGGCGTGTCGATGCCTGGTTGAAGTTCCGCGCTCGGGCAGAGCAAGATCGCCAGCTTGTTGTGGACCGGCTTGCCGTCGCGCCAGCTTTCCCACATGTCGTTGCGCCCGAGACCTGGCAGCAGCGGCGGCACCCAGGTGGTCTTCGTCCCGCGCACGTTGTTCACGTAGCCAGGGTAGTGGCCGCGGGCCTGCTCGAACTGCATGGTGGCCATGGCCAACTGCTTTTGATTGTTCAAGCAGGTGACTTGATTGGCGCGATCGCGCACCTGCATGACGGCCGGAATGAGCAACCCCATCAGCACGGCGATGATCGTGATCACCACGAGCAACTCGACGAGCGTGAACCCCGCGAGCGCGCAGCGCGAACGGCGACGACAATGAACCTGGACCATGACCACTTCTCCTGGCAAGCCAAAGGAACGAGCGGTCGGCCGCCGCACCTGGAGTGCAGACCCGACAGACCGCGCGATGACTTATCGCTGAACTCTCAGGCGTCCGGACCTGAAAGCAGACTAGTGCCAGCTACGAACGAGCACGGCGCACGAACAACGCGATCGATCGCCGCGAGGATGGTCGGCAGGTCGCCGTGGGCAAAGGCCGCGAGCAAGACGAGAAAAGGGAAGAGAATCGCGCGGCACGAACAGCCCAGTGCGGCCGTCGCCAGCGTCGGGCGGAGATTCGAAATGGCTGTTCCGAAATCGCCACTTCCACTGCACGAAGGTTCCGAGCAACTGTGACTATAGCGACGGCCGCGATTGAGTCAATGTTTTTTGCCGCGGATATCCGGCGGATGGTTTAGGGCGATTGCAGGGGCGCCAGCGCAAGGCTGGCCCGCCTCGCCCTGAAGAAGTTGCTACACTTGTACGGGCCGCGCGGGTCCACGGTCCGCGCCGTCGTTCGCCCACCTCCCATGCTTCCCGAGATGCTCCCATGACGTGCTTTCACTGGGCCGCCGCGGCCGCGCTTGTCTTGCTGCCCACGCTCGCGCTGGCCCAAGCGCCGGCCGACCCCAAAGCGGACGACGGCTATATCGAACTCTTCGACGGCCGCTCGCTCGAGGGCTGGCACAAGAACCCGGCCAAGATCGGACACGGCACCGGCGGCATCTGGGCCGTGGAAGACGGCGCCATCGTGGGCCAGCAAGATCCGCCCGGCAGCGGCAACGGCGGCATCCTGCTCACCGACGCCAAGTTCGGCGACTTCGAGCTGCTCATCGATCTGAAGCCAGACTGGGGCATCTGCAGCGGCTTGTTCCTCCGCAGCGACGACCAGGGACGCTGCTATCAGATGATGGTCGACTACCACGATGCCGGGAACGTAGGGCACATCTACGGCGAAGGGGTCGGCGGCTTCAACAACCGCCCCTTCAACATCGACGGCGTGTACGACGGCGAGGAAAAGCTCATCAAGCTGACCACCAACCGCAACAATACGATCCTGCCCCCGGCCTTCTCGATCTCGGGCGACGAGTGGCTCAAGGCCTGGAAGGTGGGCGACTGGAACACGGCCAAGGTCCGCATGGTGGGCAATCCGCCGCGGATCACCACCTGGCTCAACGGGGTTAAGGTCAGCGAGTTCGACGGCACGACCTTCGACGGACCCAACTACGATCGCGAAGAAGTGGCTGAAACCCTTGGCCCGAAAGGGCATATCGCCGTCCAGGTGCATGGTGGCAGCGGCTGGCCGAAGGGGGCCAAGTGCCGGTGGAAAAACATTCGCATTAAGCCGCTGACGGGGGGCGAGCCGGCGGCCAAGTAGCGAAGCCAAGGAAACCGAAAGCTCAAGAGCGTTCTCTTGACCGTGGTATCCGCAAAGGCCGATACTACGGGTCGTTTCGTTACACCCCACCGCGGGAACTGTGTCGTGTTCGCACGCCGCGCATTGCGTTTGTTGATCGTCTGCCTGGTGGGCTTAGGCCTCCTGTCGCAGCCGTTTAGCGCGCTGGCGTCGGCCTGCCGCGGGGCGGAAGGCAAAACTCCTCGGGCATGTTGCGGCTGCTGCGCTGCGGCTGCTCGGCCGGCGGAAGACGCGAAGCCCAGTTGTTGCCGCAAGAGTGAAGCGGCTACGGTCAGCCGTGGTTGTTGCGCCCCGCGCTCGTCGGCTAAGCCTGCCACGGCCGACGTTTCTGCGCTGGCTGGTTTGCATGAATGTTGCTGCTCCGGCTCGAGCGATCCAGCGCCGGCCTTGCCGACCACGGTTCCGCCGGCGGGCAGCGCTCATACGGATCTGCTGCTAGCCCAACTCGCGCCACTCGACCTGCCGATCATCATCGGCATCGATGATGGCGCCCTCGGATCACAGCACCCCGCGCCGCCGCCCATTGCGGGGCGCGCTCTGTTGCCCCGGCTTTGCCTCTGGCGGATCTGATCCGCTCTTCTAAAAGCGCGCCGGCTTGCGCGCCCAGCCTGTGCCCGCCCCGTTTTGCGGTGCGCCTGGCTCGGTCTCAATGGCACGCGGCGACGCTGCGACTTTTAGGTCCTTTCCTCATTCGCTTTCCCTGTTACCGAAGGAAACTAACCCATGAAATCCTCTCGCTTCATCCTGGCCGCGTTGGCCCTGGCGGTCGCTGGCTTCGCTTACGCCGCCGATGAGAAGAAGGAAGACAAGATCAACCTCGAGGGCGTGAAGTGCATCGTGTCGGATCACGACGCCACGGCCGACGGCATGATCGAGTACAAGGGCAAGAAGCTCTTCTTCTGCTGCGAAGACTGCCCCAAGGCCTTCAAGGAAGAGCCGGCCAAGTTCATGACCAAGGCCGCGCACCAGCTGCTGCAGACCAAGCAGATCGCGCAAGTTGCTTGCCCCCTGTCGGGCGGCAAGCTCAACAAGGAAGCCGTCGTCGAAGTCGCCGGCGTCAAGGTTGCCTTCTGCTGCAAGATGTGCGTGGCCAAGGCTGAGAAGGCCGAAGGCGCCGATCAGCTCGCTCTGGTCTTTGGCCCCGAGGCGCTGAAGAAGGGCTTCACGCTGCAGAACAAGTGCCCGGTGTCGGGCGCCGACATCGACGCCACGAAGATGACGGAGTACAAGGGCGAGAAGGTCTTCTTCTGCTGCGGCAACTGCCCCAAGGCGTTCGAGAAGGACCCGGCCGCGTTCGAGGCCAAGCTGCCCCAGCTCGAAAAGGTTGAGACGAAGTAAATAGCCGCCCCGTACGCCCAGTCACGCTTGGCTATGCAGTAGCCGAGGGGTGACGGCGTTGGCTGGAAACTCTCAGGGGGGAGGTCGGATTCGTTCCGGCCTCCCCCTTTGTTTTTTGTACCAGAGTTCGCCAGGCGAATCTCCGGCGGATCGCCCAAACGACCTAAGCTGCTTTGGCGGAGCAGCTTACAATTCGCAACGATATTCAAGCCACACGGCCTTCCCGTTGACACGTGTTAACGACTGCGGTATCGTTATCGAGGCGCGATGGCCATTTTCAGGGTATTTCCGCCCTATGGGCACGCCGACGCATCCCAACAAACATATCGATGCCGTGGTCCAAGCGGCGGTGCAGGCCGGGTGGCGTCTCACGCTTTCAAATGGGCATGCCTGGGGCGTGCTCAAATGCCCTAGAGGAGCCCGAGATGGCTGTCAGATCAGCATCTGGTCTACCCCTCGCTCGCCTGAGAATCACGCCAAGAATCTGGCGCACGAGATAGCCAAGTGCGATCACAAAAAACGCGAACGGTCGGCGGAAAGTAAGTCGGTTGCCCAGCAACCACAGCGAGCGCATTCGGCAGGGCAGAAGCGAAGGAAACGGCGATGAAGACGCATCGGTTTACTCTGATCCTTGGCGACGTGGCAGAATTGTCGGATCAGCTTGCAAACGCTGTGTTCGAGGCGGGCTGCGACGACGCTGTTTTGGGCAGCCGGAAAGGGGTCGTGTTTTTGTCGTTCGATCGCGAGGGTCGCAACCTTCTCGACGCGATCCGCTCGGCACTGCATGACATCAAAAAGACGGGCTTCGAAGTCAGCCGCATCGAGCCTGACAATTTCGTGACGATGGCCGACATCGCTCGGCGCATCAATCAGAGCCGTGCGAGCGTGACCAAGTACGTCAAGGAGCGATCGCGTAAGTTTCCGAGCCCTGTCTCGGGCGTGACCACCAATTCGCCCATTTGGCGCTGGAGCGACGTGGCGTTTTGGCTTGCCGCGGAGAAGAAGATCGAGCAAAACGTAGCCGAAGAAGCGGCGATCGTTTCCCAAGTGAATTCACTGCTCGAGGCCAAGGCGGCGCAACGCGGGGTCATTGCTTCGCGCGGAAAAACCAAGCAGAAGCAGACCGCCTACGGTCCCAGCGAGATTCTCAGTGAACTCAAGGGCGTGCTGAATTAGCTCATCGTGCCGGCTCCTTTTCCAACGCGATTCCTCGAGGCCCGATGCCGCGCGTGCTCTTGATCATTCCGACGCTCGACCGCGGCGGCGCGGAGAAGCAACTCACGCTGCTGGCCGCCGGCCTGCCGCGCCCCGAGTTCGACGTTCACGTCTGTCTGCTCACACGCTTGGGTCCGCTCGCCGAGCGGCTCGACGCGGCCGGCATTCCCTATACCTGCATCGAAAAGCGAGGCAAGCTCGACCCAGCCGCCTGGCTGCGGCTCAAGCGCCACATCGCCGCGCTGCGGCCTGATTTGGTGCATACCTGGATCTTCGCCGCGAATGCCTATGGGCGTTCGGCCGCGCTTGCGGCCGGCGTGAAGTGCGTGGTGGGCGGGGAGCGATCAGTCGATCCGTGGAAACGCTGGCATGAGCTGGCGATCGACCGCCGGCTCGCCCGCCGCAGCGCCGCGATCCTCACCAACTCGAGCGGCGTCCGCGATTTCTACGCAGGGCATGGCGTGCCGGCGGAGCTGTTTCGCATCATCCCCAACGGCATCGGGCCGGCGCGGCCGGTTCAGCAATCGCGCGGCGAGTTGCTCGCCGAACTTGGCCTGCCAGCCGACACGAAGCTGATCGGCGCGGTCGGCCGGCTCTGGCCGCAGAAGCGGATGCACGACCTCGTGTGGGCAGCCGATCAGCTCAAAATCCTCCGCGAAGACTTCCATTTGCTGATCCTGGGCGACGGCCCGCTGCGGCCGCGGCTCGAACGCTACATCGCGCAGAACGAACTCGAGCAGCGCGTGCATCTGCTGGGCGAGCGCGGCGACGTGGCGCGGATCATGCCCCACTTCGATGTCGTCTGCCTGGCCAGCGAATACGAGGGGATGCCCAACGTGCTGCTCGAGGCGATGGCCGCCGGCGTGCCGGTCGTGGCGACCGACATCTCAGGCAACCGCGACGTAGTGGTCGACGGCGAGACCGGCTACCTCGTGCGCGTGGGGCACATCCCAGGCTTCACCAAGCGCTTGCACGAACTACTCGGCGATCCCGCGCTGGCGGCCCGACTCGGCGCTGCGGGGCGGGCGCGGGTGCTGAGCGAGTTCACGGTCGAGCAAATGGTCGAACGACACGCGGCGGTTTACCGGGAGTTGTTAGCGCGAACCTGAGGCCGTTTGCGAAGCTCTGACCGACGGTTCTCGTTCAAGCTCGGGTGCGTCGATGGCAGAGTACACGATTCCCAAGAATGCCGGCGTGTTCCGTGTGGTAATTGCGCGCGGCGGAAACCCCTTGGTCCTCAATGATCGCAGCGGCAAGACCGGCGTGCGAATTCCTTGCAAGACCTTCGCACAAGCATTCGCGCTTTGCAGCAGACTCAACTCGGGGGATCATGCCGGAAGGGTCCGCGCTTAGCCATACCTCGCCATGGCCGAAATAAGCGTGCGGCGAAAGAATGCTGAGAGTGCGTCCATCCTCTCACGGAGTTCAAGGGCATGGCTGATCCACTCCCCCTCGGCGAACGCGCTCTCCAAATCATCGCCGACGACAAGCTTGCTTCCGCGATGGCGGCTGGCGAGTTCGACAACCTGCCGGGGCTTGGCAAGCCTCATCCGGTGTTCGACGAGGACTACGACCCCAATTGGTGGCTGCGCAGAAAATTAGAGCGCGAGAATCTGGCGGCGACACAAACCGCATTGAAATCGAACCGCGGCGATAGCTAGCGCGGCTTCGACCGCTCGAGAGCCAGGCGAATCGTGCCGGTGATGATCTGCCGGCTAACCGGCTTGGTGAGCACCGAGAACACGTCTTCGAGCCGCGCTTGCTCCACGAGTTCATCGTCGGCGAGAGCCGACATCAGCACGCAGGGGATAAACCGCTGCCGATCGCGGAGCCGTCGCACGGTCTCGAGGCCCGTGAGCTTGGGCATGTGCATGTCGAGCAGCACCAGATGCACGTCGCGCGACGCGATGATGCCTAGAGCCTCTTCGCCGTCCCCCGCCAGAATGGTGTGATACCCCTCCGGCTCGAGCACGCCGCGCAGGGTTTCTCGGAATCCCTGATCGTCGTCGGTGATGAGAATCGAGCTGACCATCGGCCGGACCTCGCCCCAAGGCTAGGCTGCTGCACTATTTGCCACCGTTTCAGTACGACGACTCACACGATAAGCAAGTCGAATGCCAGCACGTTTTTAGTCCCTGGTTCGCACCCGGGCCCAAAAACGTAACTTGACTAGCATTAATCTCTTATAGCATGTAAGCCCGGGTCAGAAAAAGACCGACTTGGCGATCTGGGGCCGTTGCGGGCTGCGCAAGGACTGGTCAATTCGTGTCATTTTGACAGGAACCGCCCATGCGTTCTGAGACATCTGTTGCGACAAGGTGCCCGATTTCGCTAGAATCGTCGCAAAGCACTAGCTGATCTCAGGTTCCGACGCATAAGCTCCTAGCAATGACCAGTCTCCGGGTCGGCATTGGCCACGACACCCATCGCCTCGGGCCAGGCGGCCCGCTGCGGCTCGGGGGCCTGGATATCCCGCACGACCATCACCTGCTCGGCCACAGCGATGCCGACGTCCTGCTCCACGCTGTTACCGATGCCCTGCTCGGCGCCGCCAGCCTGGGCGACATCGGCGAACTCTTCCCCGATACCGACGCCGCGAACCGGGGCCGCGACTCGGCCGAGATGCTGTCGGCCGCCCTGGCAAAGGCTCAGGCAGCCGGCTACCGGGTGGTGAACGCCGACTGCATCGTCTTCGCGCAGCGGCCCAAGCTCTCCGCCTACAAGCCGGCGCTGCAGGCTCGGCTGGGCGAATTGCTCGGCGTCACGGCCGCCGAGGTGGGCGTGAAAGCCAAGACCGGCGAGCTGGTGGGGCCGGTGGGGCGCGAGGAAGCGATCATGGCCCAGTGCGTCGTCTTGCTAGAGCGCTCTTGACGCTTAGGGCCGCACGCCCGTTAATTCGTTGCTCAGGAAGATTGTGGCCGCGTGCGACCCGCCGCCGCGTTGCCTTTGGTCTGTCAATCGTGGAAGGGATTCTCGCGTTGCCTACTCAAACCGCCCCTCAAAGCCCCCGCATGGCCGCCCTGCCAACCACGCTGCGCGTTTACAACACGTTGACCAAGGTCAAGGAGCCGTTCGAAACGGTTCAGCCCGGCAAGGTGGGCATCTACCTCTGCGGCCCCACGGTCTATAAGCCGAGCCACATCGGCCACATGGTCGGCCCAGTGATCTTCGACGCCATCAAGCGCTACCTCGCCTACTGCGGCTTCGAGGTGACGCTCGTCGTGAACATTACCGACGTCGACGACAAGCTGATCGTCGAGTCGAAGGCCCGCGGCATGGACATGCCGACGCTGGCCGCCGAGATGACGGCCGACTACCTGCGCAATCTCGAAGCTTTGGGCGTCGACACGATCGACCATTTCCCCAAGGCGACCGACAACATCGACCGCATCATCGACCTGACCAAGAAGCTGATCGACCGCGGCTTCGCCTACGCGGCCGATGGCGATGTCTACTTCGACGTGGGTCAAAACCGCGACTACGGCAAGCTTAGCCACCGCGGCCTCGACAACATGCAGGGCGAAGGGGGCGAGATGGGCGAGCGCAAGCGCTCGCCCATGGATTTCGCGCTCTGGAAGGGCGCGAAGGCCGGCGAGCCTTCGTGGGCAAGCCCCTGGGGTCCTGGCCGGCCCGGCTGGCACATCGAGTGCTCGGCCATG
>JAESFN010000870.1_pt1 | contig 19228 bp, 17 predicted proteins | sample 9269411 | NCBI WGS metagenome assembly JAESFN01 (sample SAMN14505399, study PRJNA617100) | algae metagenome | isolation source: Iphinoe sp. HA4291-MV1 and co-occurring heterotrophs from trail next to... | place: USA: Maunawili Falls, Hawaii | collected 2009-07-25
CGGCGGTGGACACGAACGGACCACCCCGACGAGAGGAATCCCGAATGAGCAAGTCGAGCCGCCGGATCATGCGGACCACCGCCGCCGTGATCGGCATGTCCGCCATCGGCGCCCTGGGATCCGGCACCGCGTTCGCCGACACCGTCCCCGCCCTGGACGGCGCCCCCGACGCCGGCGGAGCCACCGGAGCCACCGACCTCACCGGCGCCCAGGACGGCCTCGGGGCCGTCCAGGAGGTCGGCGGGACCGACCTGCACAGCTTCGAGCTGCCGTCGGTGGCCGACCAGTCGGTGCACAGCGCCTACCTGGCCCGCCGGCATCACGGCGGCCACCGGGGCCACGGCCACGGTCACGGTCACCAGCGCCGGCACCACCACCACCGCTGAGCCCGTCGAGTAGCCCGAACGGGGCACGCGACACGGCCATCTGGATGTAACAGCGATGCAACGAATCTCGTACGGGAGGGTCTCGTTGAGCCGGTCGAGTGGGACATACGCCCTACCGACGCACTCCCTACGAGAGGAACTTCTCGCATGAGCAAGTCCAGTCGCCGAGTCGTGCAGACCACCGTGGCCGTGGTCGGCATGGCCGCTGTCGGCGCTGTGGGCTCCGGCACCGCGTTCGCCCAGACCGCCGCCGACCTCGACCGCACCCCCGAGGGTGTCGGGCACACCGATCTGGCCGGGGTCGAGGACGGTCTGGGCGCCGCCGAGGAGGTGGGCGGCGACCTGTACAGCTTCCAGCTGCCCGCCCTGGGCGACCAGAGCGTGAAGAACTCGCACCACCTGGCGAAGAAGAAGGACAAGGACTCGGACGACGAGGACTCGGACGACGAGGACTCGGACGACGACAAGGACAAGAAGAAGGACTCCGACAAGGACGACGACGACAAGGACAAGAAGTCCAAGAGCAAGAAGGACAAGGACGACGACAAGGACGACAAGGGCGGGAAGCACCGCAAGAAGGACTGACCCCCTCGGTCACGGTGGCGGGCCGACCGGGAAGAAGTGCTCACCGACTCGGGTGAACGCACTACTCCGGTCGCGCCCGTCCCGGATCACAGTCGTTGAACGACCGTACGACCAGGTATCGGTGGAAGGAACCTCGACGATGACGGTGCACTCCCGGCGCGCTCTGCGGGTCACGGCGACCCTGGCGGGCGTCGCCGCTCTCGGCGCCACCTTCTCCGGCACCGCGTTCGCCGCCGACCGGGACGGTGGCGACCACGGCCGCGGCGACCAGGACAACAGCGTCCGCAACGACTCGGACGAGTTCTCCAACGGTTACCTCGACGACTCCAGCAACGAGCGGACCCGGTCCGCCGACCTGGGGGTCGGGCCGACCTCGCAGCTCGACCTGCTCGACTTCGCGCTGCCCACGTCGGGCCCGTCGTCGCTGGCCCCGGCCAAGAAGAAGAAGGACGACGACGAGTCCTTCGACTCGAACCCCAACTCCACCGGGCCGAGCCACTACTACCCCGGGGCCAAGCAGCCGCCGTACGACTTCGACCTGTACAGCCCGCTGGAGAAGTACGGCAGCAACGGGTGCAAGGACGCGGGCGCCGACCGGGCTCCGTTCTACGCGACGATCGGCGGGTTCGGCGGCTACAACGGCAAGGCCGACCGGGACTGCAAGGTCGGCAGCAAGGACTACGAGCCGGAGGACACCGGCTACAAGGGCGGCAAGGACAAGACCAACGGGTACAGCGGGTACGTCGGCACCGACCCGTCCCGCTAGTAGACGCTTTCACGCTCCCCCGAGAGGAGGCCCCGCCGCGACCGGCGGGGCCTCCTCCCGTTCCGGTGGCACCTACCCCTTACGGGAGGTACACCCCACCCGCAGTGGAGATGCCGGAACCGGGCCCGTGGGCGAGCATGAGACGGTGACACTGGCTGATCACGAGGTCGTGAGCTGGACCGCGGACGCGGGCGTCCAGGTGGTGCGGATGAACCGGCCGCCGGCGAACGCCCTGGGGCTGCCCCTGATCGACGGTCTGCAGCGGGCCCTGGACGCGTTCGACGCCGCCGATCCGAGCACAGCCCGGGTGCTGGTCATCACCTCGGCCCTGGACGGGTTCTTCGTCGCCGGCGCGGACATCAAGCAGATGGACGGCTACGCCCAGGCCGGCGACATCGACGCGTTCCACGCCTACGGGGAGGCCCTGCGGGCGCCGCTGAACCGGCTGGCCGGCCACGACCGCCCGTCGATCGCGGCGATCGAGGGGCTGGCCCTGGGCGGCGGGCTGGAGCTGGCCTGCGCGTGCACGCTGCGGGTGGGGACCACGTCGGCCCGGCTCGGGCTGCCCGAGTCGAAGATCGGGCTGATCCCCGGGGCCGGCGGCACTCAGCGGCTGCCCCGGCTGGTCGGCCGGGGCCGGGCGCTGGACCTGATGCTCACCGCCCGGGACGTGCCCGGGCCGGAGGCGCACGCCATCGGGCTGCTGGACCGGCTGGTCGAGCCGGGTGCGGCCGAGGCCGAGGCGTTGCGGCTGGCCCGGACGCTGTGCGGGCGGTCGCCGGCGGCGCTGGCGGAGATCATGCGGTGCGTCGACGACGCGGACGACCGGCCGCTGGCCGACGGCCTGGCCGCCGAGGCGCGCCGGGTCACCGAGCTGTTCGGCGGCCCGGAGGCCCGGGAGGGTCTGCGCGCGTTCGTGGAGAAGCGCCGCCCGGGGTACGCGGACGGTGAGTCGTGACGGCCCGGGCCGCCCGTGGCCTGACGGTGCTGCGCGGTGGCGTCGAGCAGATCGCCGCCGCCGCCGCGGTCGCCGAGGAACGTGGCTTCGACGCGGTGTGGTCGCCGGAGTTCTACACCCGCTCGGCCGTGGTCACCCTGGCCCGGATGGCCGGTTCGACCAGCCGGGTCGACGTCGGCAGCTCGATCGCCTACGCCGTCGGCCGCTCCCCGCTGACCATCGCCACCGAGGCCCGCAGCCTGGACGAGGTGGCCGGCGGGCGGCTCACCCTCGGGCTGGGCACCGGCACCAAGCGGATGATGCGCGACTGGCACGGGGTGGACGGCGACGGCCCGGCGACCCGGATGGAGGAGCTGGTGCCGCTGCTGCGCCGGCTGTGGCGGCTGCACGAGGGCCCGGTGCGGCACGACGGGCGGTTCTACCACGTCGACCTCACCCCGACCGCCGAGGTGGACGCCCCGGTGCGCACCGACATCCCGGTCTACACCGCCGGGGTGAACTCGCGGATGGTGGAGGTGGCCGGCCGGGTGGCCGACGGCTTCCTCGGCCACCCGCTGTTCTCCCCCGCCTACATCGACGAGCACGTCCGCCCGGCGATCGCCACGGGCGCCGCGAAGGGCGACCGCGACCCTGCCGCCGTGCGGGTGTGCGCGGTGGTCATCACGGCGGTGGCCGACGACGAGGAGCAGGCCCGCCGGGAGGTCGCCGGCCAGCTCGCCTTCTACTCCGCCCCGAAGGCCTACGGCGCGGTGCTGGAGCGGCAGGGCTTCGCGGCGGCCGGCGAGGCCGTCCGGGAGGCGTTCGCCGCCGGCGACCACGCGGCCATGGTGAAGGCGGTGCCGGACGAGATGATCGACGCCCTGGCCGTGGCCGGCACCCCCGCCCAGGTGGCCGAGCGACTGCGCCGCTACGACGGGGTGCTGGACCAGGTCATCGTCTACCCGCCGAGCTTCCGGCTGAGCCCCGAGCGGTGCGACGAGCTGGTGTCCGGGCTGCTGGAACACGGGAGCGTCCGATGAGTGAGCTGATCAGCGAGGTGAAGGACGGCGTCTGCTGGCTGCGGCTGAACCGTCCGGACCGGCGCAACGCCTGGACCGCCGACCTGGGCGCGGCGACCACCGAGGCGCTGGCCCGGGCCGACGCCGACCCGGAGGTCCGCTGCGTGGTGATCACCGGGGAGGGCGCCGCGTTCTGCGCCGGGGTGGACCTGCGGGACGGCTTCGAGCAGACCCCGGGCGGCGACCCCGACCTCTACGGCATGCACCACCGGCACTTCGTCCCGACGATCACCGCCATCCGCACCGCCGGCCTGCCGGTGATCACGGCGGTGAACGGCCCGGCGGTGGGCTTCGGGGCCAGCCTGGCCATGGCCGGTGACTTCGTGCTGATGGGCGAGTCGGCGTTCCTGCTGCTGGCGTTCGTCTCGCTCGGGCTGAACCCGGACAGCGGCGGCACGCACATGCTGCCGGCGCTGGTCGGACGGCAGCGGGCGAACGAGATCGCCATGCTGGGCGAACCGCTGCCCGCCGCGAAGGCCGCCGAGTGGGGCATCGCGCACCGGGCCGTCCCCGACGCCGCCCTGATCGATGAGGCCGCCACCCTGGCCGCCCGGCTGGCCGTCGGCCCCACGAAGGCCTACGCCGGGATCAAGCGGGCGTTCAACGCCGGCGAGCGCCCGAGCCTGGTCGAGCAGCTCGACCTGGAGGGCCGGCTGGTGCACGAGCTGGCCACCACCGCCGACTTCGGTGAGGGCGTGGCGGCGTTCCTGGAGCGGCGGCCGGCCCGGTTCACCGGCCGGTGAGTGCGCAAGCGCTCGTGAGTGATTAGTAGTGCTATAGCACTACTAATCACTCACGGGCACCCAGATACCCCGTATGCTCAACAGTCAGCAAGTAGACTATTGAGCTGGTCGGATCATGGCCGGCGGGAGGAGGTCGCGTGGTTCCGGACATCGATCCGGTGGAGTGGACGCGGCAGGCCTGGAGCGACGGCAAGCACCCGGCACCCGACCACTTCGCGGCCATGGCGTCGCTGCTGCGCACCCACCAGGCGCTGGTCACCGAGATGGACCGCCGGCTCAAGCCGCACGGGATGAGCCGCACCGCCTACCTGCTGATGGCCACCCTGCTGATCTCCCGGGAGCACACCCGCCCGCTCGGCCAGCTGTCCAAGCAGCTGATGGTGCACCCCACCACGGTCACCCTGGTGATCGACCAGCTGGAGAACCGGGGCATGGTGTCCCGCCGGCCGCACCCGACCGACCGGCGCACCGTGCTGGCCGCGCTCACCGACGCCGGCCGGGAGGCGGTGACCCGGGCCAGCGACGATCTGGCCGCCGTGCAGTTCGGCCTGCCCGGGGTGTCCGAGCCACTGGCCCAGCGCACCACGGCGGTCCTGCGTCAGATCCGCACCAAGGTCGGCGACCAGGCCTGAGCTCAGCGGCGGGGCGCCGAACCCGCCGAACCGGCGCCGGCGCGCCGGCCCATGACCCAGCCGGTGATCGCGCCGATCGCCGTGCCCGCCGCGAGGGTGCTGATGATGACCGGGACGTTGAATCCCTGCCGGCTCATGTAGATCAGCGGGATGGTCAGGGTGTAGGCGAAGAACGCGGCGACCGCCCCGGTCAGCGGCGGGGACGGCGCCGCGCCGGACTTCCAGGCCGCGAGGATGAAGCCCAACGGCCAGCCCACCCAGAGCACCGCCGGCGCCCAGGTCATTCCGCCGGTGGCCAGCGCGACCGTCAGCAGGCCGGCGATCACCAGGATGCCGAACCCGTTGCCGGCGCCGCGCACGGCCACCGGCCAGTCGATCCGCTCCAGGTAGTAGTCGAACACTCGCCTCTCCTCGCCGGGGCCGGCCTCAGGCCGGCCGCAACCGCACCGGCAGGCTCTTCAGTCCACCCACGAAGTTGGTCTGGGTGTACTTCGGGGTGCCGTTCAGTTCGATCGAACCCAGCCGGGGCAGCAGCTCCTCGAACAGGATCTTCATCTCCAGCCGCCCGATCATCATGCCCTGACACTGGTGCGGGCCGAAACCGAACCCCGCGTGCTTGCCCCGCGGGATGGTGATGTCGAAGTCGTGCGAGCTCTCGCCGAACTTCTCCTCGTCCCGGTTGGCGGACGGGAAGTTCAGCATGAATCGGTCGCCCTTCTGGAACCGCCGGCCGCTGACCTCGGCGTCCCGGGTGGCGCAGCGCATGAAGTGCTTCACCGGGGACACGTACCGGATGGCCTCCTCGACCATCTGCTCGACCATCGAGATGTCGTCCTGGACCAGCTTGAGCTGGGCGGGGTTCTCCATGAACGCCAGCATCGCGCCGTTCACCGTGGCCGAGGTGGTGTCGTGGCCGGCGGTGGCGATGGCGATGTACTGGCCGTTGCAGTACTTCTCGTCGATCAGCTCACCGTCGATCCGGCTGTTCGCCACGATGGACAGCAGGTCCTCGGTGGGGTTGGCCCGCCGATCCAGGGTGTGCTGGTGGAAGTACTCGTTGAAGCTGGCGATCGCGGCGGCCCAGGCCCGGCCGGCGGCGTCCGGCGTCAGCTGGATCTCCTCGCGCTGCTCCTCCGGGTCGTGGGTGCCGAAGAACTCCTGGGTCAGCTTCATCACGATGGGCTCGTCCTCCGGCGGGAGGCCGAACAGCGTCATGATCACCCGCAGCGGGTAGAGCAGTCCGAAGTCCTTGGCGAAGTCGATCTCCTCGCCGAGGTCGAACAGCCGGTCCACCTCGCGCTTGGCCAGGCCCCGGACCTGCTCCTCGAACCGCTTGACGTTGCCCGGGCGGAACCACGGGTTGATCAGCCGGCGGATCGTGGTGTGCTCCGGCGGGTCCATGAACGGGGTGACGTCGATGCTCCGGATCGAGCCGCCGGTGAGGGTGCGGATGAAGTCGTCGGACGCCTGGTCGTTCAGGATCGGGTTGGCCGGCAGGTTGGCGAAGACCTCCGGCTGCCGCTCGATGGTCATCAGGTCGTCCAGCTTGGTGACCAGCACGATCGGGTCGAACCCGGGGAGCCGGGCCACGCCCAGCGGGTTGTTCTCCCGCAGCCACTTGAACGCCGGGTAGGTGAGGTTCTTCTCGTCCTTGTACGACTCGGGGAGCACCGCGTTGCGGGCGATCTCGTCCGGGATCGTGAAGTCGGTGGCGGCGGTGGCGGTCATCGCTGTGGTCCTCATCCTTCGGGTCCGCTGCGTGAACGGCGAGCGGTACGGGCAGGCGGGACGTCCGGGGCCCGCGTGTCGCGGACCACATTATGGAGACCGGGAGGTACTGCCATCCCCCGTGGGAGGTGCTTCCGTACCTCCTCCGCGAGCGCTCCGACCGGACGTGCGGGACCGCGCGGCCCCGCACGTCCAGGGGCTACCGCGGCGGCGCCGGCGAGCCCGGCTCGACCCCGAGCGCGGGAACCCCGGTCGGGTCGGCCGGCTGGTACTTCTCCGAGTACTTGACGTCGGCCCTCTTGAGCTGCTCCTCGGAGAAGGCCCGCCACTTGGCGTCCGCGCGCTCGGCCTTCAGCAGCCGCCGCACGCCCTCCTTGACCTTCTCGAAGTCGGCCGGAACGGCCGGCTGGATCTGCACCACCTTGCCCACGTTGTACATCGGGCCGGACTGCTGCTGGGTCGGCAGCGGCCCGATCAGCCCGCCGACCGGGGTGGCGAACGCGGCGGCGGAGTACTGCGGCTCCAGGTCCCGGGCGCTGACCAGGCCCAGGTTGCCGCCGGCGGCCTTGGTCATCTCGTCCAGGCTGCGCTGGGTGGCCAGGGCCTCGAAGTTGGCGCCGCCCTTGATCTCGGCGATCAGCTGGTCGGCCTCGGGCTGGGTCTTGACCACGATGTTGTGGATCTCGCGGCGCTCCGGGGTGCCGAACTCGGCCTTGCGGGTGTCGAAGGCCTGCTTGACGTCGTCGTCGGTGACCGGAACATCGCCGACCACCTCGGTGAACAGCCGCCGGGTGGCCATCGTCCGCTTGATCTCGGTGAGCACCTTCGGCTCGGAGGTGCTCTTGTCGGCCAGGTCCTTGACGAACGCGTCGCGCCCGGCCTGGCCCTCGCCGTAGGTCGCGGCGACGTACTTGGTCAGGAAGTCCTGAGCCTCCCGGTCGGCGATCACGATCTTCCGCTCGAGGGCGGCGTTGTCCATGGCCATGCCGCCGGCGATCGTCTTGGCCACGTCCTTGCGGAACGAGTCCAGCTTGGCCGGGTCCTCCGGTCCGGGCGGCTGGAGGCCGTAGAGCGCCTTGTAGGTCTGCACCTGGTCATCGAGCTGCTGCTCGGTGACGTCCACGCCCTCGATCCGGAACGCCACGCCGTCGGGCAGCGCGGTGAACCACTTGTAGCCGCCCCAGCCGAGGCCGCCCAGCGCGCCCAGGATCAGCACCGCCGCCACCACGACCAGCGCCCAGGCCTTGCCCGACTTCGGCGGCAGGAGACCGCCGAGGAAGCCGGTGGAGGTGGGCTCCTGGACGGCCGGGGTCGGCTCGGCGGGTGTCTCCGGCTCGGCGGGTTCCTCCGGCTCCGCGGCCGACACCGGCTCGGCCGGCTCGTCGGACGGCGCGGCGGGCTCGGGCTCGGCCTCCGGCACGGCCTCAGCCTCCGGCTCGGTCGTCGCTTCCGGCTCGGTCTTGGCTTCCGGCTCGGTCTTGGCTTCCGGCTCGGTCGTCGGCTCGGGCGCGTCCGTCGCGGCGGCCTCGGCCTTCGCGTCCGGGGCGGCCTCGGCGTCCCCGCCCTTCGCCTCGGCGGAGACGTCGGCGGCGCTGCCGTTCGTGGCCGGGGCGCCGGTCACGGTGTCGGGGTCGGTCTTCATGATTTCACTCCCAGGAGGGAATTCGGGGGCGACTGGGCAGGATAGCCATCGGGGTCCGAGGGTCGCGACGCGCCCGACGTCAGGCGCACCACGCACAGCGAGGACAGCAGGGCCAGCACGACGGCGCCGGCCAGCAGCACGCCGAACTCGCGCACCACCGCGATGCCGGACACGACCAGCACCGCGTACCCGAGCACCGACGTGGCCGTCACCAGCAGCACGGCCCGGCGCAGGGCGGGGTTGTGCCGGCGGCCCGCCTCGGAGAGCAGCACGGTGAACTCGCAGCCCACGGCGGCGGTCAACGAGCCGAGGGCCACGGTGATCGGGGAGAGCGGGGTTCCGGTGAGCCACAGCAGGAACAGCCCGGCGCCGGTGGCCAGCAGCGCGGACACCATCGCCCGGGCGGCGTCCCAGCGCCGGCGCAGCCCGAGGGCCAGCACCGCCGACGCGGCGAACACGCCGAGCAGGTTGCTCTGCAAGCGGTCGGCGGAAATCAGTTCCTGGCCGCGCACGGCGACGACGGGCAGCCCGGTCACCGTCGCGGTGTAGCCGGCCGGGGCCGGGGGCAGGGTCTGCCGGAGGTCGTCGCGCAGCGCCTGGGTGCCGCCCAGGTCGTTCAGCTTGACGCCGAAGCTGAGGATCCCCATCTGCCGCTTGTCGTCCACGGCGGCCCCGGTCAGGTAGGGCGGGAGCAGCCGCATGGCCGCGTCCACCTGCTCGGGGGTCGGCTTGTCGCCGAGGAACCCGAGCAGCATCGGCACCGAGATCACCCGGCGCATCTGGTCACCGTGCTGGGTGATCACCTGCGTCTCGGCCCGGTCCATCCAGTCCATCGCCTCGGGGGCGAGCACGTTGGGCCCGGTCAGCGCGATGTCGATCTCACCGGAGGAGCCGATGACCTGCTCGGTGTGCTCGGCGTCGTCCAGGGCGGGTAGTCCGGCGGCGAAGGCCTGCACGTCGGTCTGCAGCGGCAGCCTCGGCAGCATCGTCCAGCCCACCCCGGCGAGCAGCACGGCCGCGATGAAGGCCAGCACCGGGCCCCGCCGGGCGGCCATCTCGTGCAGGCCGGGGGCGGCCACCTCGGGCTCCTCCGGGGTGGTGTCCGGCTCGAGGTCGTGCGCGGTGGTGATCAGCCGCCGGCCGAGCACGCCGAGCACCGCCGCGAGCAGCACGCCGATCGACAGGGTGAACCCGAGGTCCTTCACCATCGGCAGCGGGGAGAACACCAGGGTGCCGAAGCTGGCCGCCGTGGCACACGCCACGACCAGCACCGTGCGGGTGTTGGCCCGGACCGCGAAGTACGTCGGGTAGTAGCAGCCGATGCCGAGCACGACAGACAGGAACGCCACCACGCCGATCGACAGCGGCCGCCCGACCAGGCCGAACAGCGCAAGCAGGATCCCGATCGCGGTGACCGTGGTGAGCAGCGGCACCAGGCGCCGGGACCGCCGGGTCCACGGCACGAGCAGGAAGCAGAGGCCCACCGCGAGCAGGGCGACCCCGCCGAGCAGCGGGCCTTCCTTGGCCACCTGGTCGCTCAGCGCGGACACCACCGTGGGCACCCCGGACACGGTGGTCCGGGCGGCCGGCAGCTTGGCCTCCGCGACGGCCGCGCGGACGCCGTCCACCAGCCGGTTGATCCCCACCGCGTCGAGGCCCTCGCGCGGCCGGACCAGGATGGCCACCGACTTCTCCGAGGGCACCACGAACCGCCACTGGGCGCGCGGGCCGGCCTTCCCGACCTCGCCCTCGTTGAAGACCAGCCGGTTGACGAAGGCCGGGTTGCGCAGGGTCGGCAGCCCGATGGGCAGGCCCTGCAGCAGCAGCGCCCCGTACCGCCGGTTGAACTGGAAGAGGGACTCGGAGCGGGCCGCCGCGGCGGCGGCCTCGGGCGCGCCGGCGTCCTTCGCGGCCTTGTAGGCGGCGGTGGCGTCGGCGTCGCGGCGGCCGAGCATCTCGGTCACCAGGTCCTGGGTACGCCCGGTGACCTGGTTGAGCACGGTGCCCGGCCCGTACACGGCGGCCTTGTCGGGCAGCTGGGCGAGCTTGCCCTCCAGCTTCACCAGCTCGGGCAGCGCCTTCTCCCCGAGCAGCTCACGTGGCTTGGCCGACTCCAGCAGCACCACCACCGGGTCCCCGCCGAACTCCTTGCTCACCTCGTTGAGCTGGGCCAGGGCCGGGTCGTCGGCGGGCAGGAAGGACTGCAGCCCGGTCTGCACCTCGGTCCGGCTCAGCCCGAACACCAGGCCGGCCAGCACGACGACCCCGGCCAGCACGGCGAGCCCGCGCCGGAGGTTGAGCCAGTCCTGAGATCGACGCCACACCGATTTCACACCCGACCTCACGGCCGAGGGCCGGCCCATCCGCTTGAAGCGGTTGAGCCGGCCCCCGATTGTCTTGCGGTCCGGTAGAGGTATCCGCATCAGCGCGGTGACTCCCGTTGCACCTTCTCGAAGTTACGACCGACGCCGGAGGGGTTGTAGCCCTGACCCGGCAGCGGGTACGGGTTGTACTTGTCCAACGGCCCTACCTGGGTGTTGACCGGGTAGTTCTTCGTCGTCTGCTCGTTGCCGAGCAGCAACATGGCCTGCAGGTACTTGCCGTTGGCATCGCCGTGCGCCAGTGTCTGGGCGAAGTTCGCCAGCACCGAGCCGACCTCACGCTTGTAGCCCTTGATGTAGCCGAGCATCGGGTTCAGCTCCGCCAGGAGATCCTCACCCTTGGGGGTGAAGTCCTCCACGTCCTTCTTGAACCGGTCCGACTTGTCGAACGTATCAGGGGACTTCTCGAGGAACTTGTCCAGGTCCGGCAGCAGGTCCCGGAGCTTGTGCGACACGTCCGGCAGGTCGTCCAGCGCGTCGGACAGGTCCGGCGCGGCCTCGTGCAGGTTGTGCGCCACCGGGTCGAGCGCGTCGCTGATCCGCTCGATGTCGTCGGACGCCGCGTCCACCGCCCGCAGGGTCGGCGGCAGCTCCCGCATGAACTGCGCGATGTCGTCCTTGCCGTCGGCGGTGGCCGTGGTCAGCCGGTTGGCGTCGACCACCAGCGAGGCGATCTGCCCGCGCTGGGTGTTCAGCGCGGTGAGCAGGGTCGCGGTGTTCGCCGACAGCTCCCGCAGGTCCTCGGACTGCGCGGCCAGGGCGTCCAGCGCGTCGTGCCCGCCCCGACCGATGGCGCCCAGGCCGGAGATCGCGTCGGACCAGGACTGCTTGGTGCCGACCGTGGCCGCCCCCAGCGACTTGCTGGCGTCGGCCAGCGCGCCCCGGGTCTTGCCGTCCAGGGCGAGCAGCACGTCGTTCAGCTGGGTCGGGCCGATGCCGGAGCCCGGGGGCAGCGTCGACCCGGACGGCAGCGCGGGTCCGGTGCCGTCCTCGATCTCCAGGAACGACTCCTCGACCAGGGTCTTGGCCCGGACCCGGACCTTGGCCCCCTCGTGCACCGGGCCGTACCCGGTCAGGTCCATCACCACGCGGGCGTGGTCGCCCTGTGCGGTGAGCTCCTGCACCTTGCCGATCAGCACGCCGTTCACCGCGACGTCGGAGAAGTACACCAGGTTGCCGACGCGCGGGATGTCGGCGGAGATCCGGTAGTTCTCCTTGCTGATCAGCGGCAGCTTTCCACCGGAGTTGACCCACAGGTAACTGAAGATCACCGCGCAGAGCACCATGAAGGCGCCGACCACGCTGCCCTGGACGATCGCGGTCTTTCGGTTCTTCACCTCAGCCATGACCGGTCCCTCACTTTCCGATCGGGAGCGACGGGACCGGCAGGCCCGCGAGCGGTTTGTTGCTGCCCTTGACGTTCGACCCGTCCTGCGGGACCGGGTTCGTGCCCCCGCCCGACTTGGGCACCAGCTTCCCGAGCTCGGTCGCGCCCTGGTCGACGGGCGGAACCGGGATCGGCTTCACGCCGTTGTTGGGCACACCCAGGATCGGCGGCACCGTCTGGGCGCTGTAGTTGAGGTTGCCTCGCAGGATGCCGCTGTTCGCGTCGGTCAGGCTGACGATCGAGCGGGTCTGGGTGATGAACGCGCCCAGGTCCTTCAGGTACGGCAGCGCCGCCCGGGTGATCGGGTCGAACGTGCTGGTCGTGCGGACCAGGTACGGGGTCCCGTCCTTGGCGTCCTTGGCGAACGGCCGCAGGTCCTTGAGCACCTTCTTGGCCTTGTCCACGAACGGGTCGGCCGCGTCGACCGCCTCGTCGAGCCGGTCGGAGGTGCCCTCCAGGGCGTCCAGCGCGTCCGGGAAGGAGTTGGAGGCGTCCTCCAGGTTGCGCAGCGTCGGGTCCAGCTCGTCGGCCAGCCCCTGCACCTCGTCGGTGGCCCGCTTCAGCTGGGAGAGCAGGTCGGGCAGCTGGTTGAGCGAGGACCGCAGGTCCTTGTCGTTCGCCGCCAGCGTGCCCAGCGTGCTCTGCAGCCCGTCGCCGAGCTGGCGCAGCCGCTTGTCGTCGTGCCCGACGCCCTTGGCGATCTCACCGAGCGCGGTGATCAGGGTGCGCAGCTTCTCCTTGCGCTTGGCCAGCTCCTCGGACACCGGGCGCAGGTTGTTGCCGACCAGCCGGACCGCGTCCAGGCCCGGCGGCAGGGTCTTCTGCGCGTTCACCAGGGCGACGTCCGACTCCGACAGCAGCGAGGTCAGCATGGTCCGGGCGTTCTGGTCCAGGTTGCCGAGCAGCTCGTCGAACTGGACCGGCCGCTCGCTCTGGCCGACCGGGAGCACGCCCTCGTTGGGCATCACGTTGCCCGGAGGCCCACCCGGGCTCAGCAGCACGTACATCTCGTTCAACGGGCTCTTCGGACGCAGCCAGACGGTGGCGTTGTCGTAGATCTTGTTCCGGTACTCGCCGTTGATCGACAGCTCCAGCCGGGCCTCACCGGCGTCGTCCACCGTGGCGTCCACGATCTGGCCGACCTGCACACCGGCGATCCGGACCTCCTGGCCCTGACCGGGGCTCACACCCGGGGAGGCGGCGAAGGTCGCGTACAGCACGTACCGGTCGGCCCACGGCGCGATGAAGCGCTGCTGGCTCAGGATGATCCCGCCGGCGACCAGGGCCAGCACGACCAGCCCCACGGTGACGAAGGTGTTACGGGCCAGCCCCGGCTCCGTGCGGACCCGCTCCCAGGTCCGGCTCATCCGCTCCGAACGACTCGGGGCGCTCATCAGTTACCTCCCAGGGAGGGCAGCTTGGGGAGCTGCAGCGGGTTCTGCTTGCCACCGCCCGACTCGTTGCCGGGGTGTGGCGGCTGCGCGACCTTCGGCAGCTCGATCGGCGGCTTGATCCGCTGCGGGTCGAGCAGGGTGCGCTGCAGGGTCTCGAACCGCGGCTGGCCGTTGTTGGCCAGCAGGTTCTCGAAACCTTCGATTCCGAGCAGGTTGGCCTGGAACGCGATGCCACCGCCGTTGCGGTCCATCAGCGTGGCCCGGTCCAGGTTGGCGACCATGGACCCCAGCTCCTGGAAGACGGTCTTGTCCGACTTGGTCTGGGCGTACGGCCCGGTGCCCTGGTAGGGGTTCATCACCAGGTCCTTGATCGGCCCGTTCACCCGGTGCGTCGGCTCGCCACCGATGTTGTCCAGCACGTCGGTCAGGTCGTCGGTGACCGGCACCAGGTCGGCGATCGCCGGCCGGGCGTCGTCGAGCAGGTCCCGCAGCTCCTTCACCGTGGGCCGGGCGTCATCCAGGGTCGGCTCCAGCTCGTCGAGCGTGTCGCCCAGCTCCTTGGCCGACGGCCGGATGTCCTTGGCCGTGTCGCGCAGGATGTCCAGCGTGACGTCCAGCCGGATCAGCCCGCGGTCGGCCGAGGCCAGCGCATCGGGCAGCTGGTTGATCGCGCTGGAGACGGCGGCGCTCTCCGTACCGAACGAGGTCGCCGTGTTGGCCAGGTCCCGGGCCACCGCGCTCAGCTGACCGGGCTTGTCGGTCAGCGCCCGCGAGGTGGTCTCGAAGCCCCGGACGAAGTCGGTGAGGTCGCTCTGCGGGCGGGTGCCGCGCAGCGCGTCGAGCACCTCACCGGTCGGCTTCAGCGAGCCGGGGGCGTCGTGCACCAGCCGCTGCAGGGCCTGGGTGCCGCCGCCGGCCAGGGTCTCGTCGAACTTCTTGACGAACCCGCGCAGACCGACCTGGGCGTCCGGCTGGAACGACCGCAGCACCTTGTCCAGCTCCACCGGGAGCGTGGTGCGCTCCTTCGGGATGGTGCCGGTGAACTCACCCGGCGCCCCGCCCGGCTTGAGGTCGACGAAGTAGTTGCCGCCCAGCAGGGTGGTCGGCCGGACCGTCGCGGAGGGCTCGGTGCCGAGCTTCCCCGGGATGTCCCGGTCGACCTGCAGGGTGACCAGCGCCGAGCCGTCGTCGGCCTTCTCCAGCCCGGTCACCAGACCGACCGGAACGAAGTTGACCTTGACCTTGCTGTAGTAGGGCACGATCACGTTGTTGGACGCGAAGTTCACCTTGATGGTCTCGCTGGGGGTGAACCACTGCTTGACCATGATCTTGTTGAACGACGCCCAGCCGACGACCAGCGACACGATGATCACCGCGACGCCGATCTTGACCGAGGAGACCGTCCGGTGACCGTGGACGACCTCACCGCCGAAGATCTTCATGAGGAAGTTCTTCACTTCGCACCCCCGGTGACGCCGCGGAGACCGCTGTATCGAGCCTGCTTGCTGGCCTCACCCGGAGCCGGATACGGATCCCGCGCGTTGAACGGGTCCCGGACCGGTACGGCGGTGTCCAGCGACTGGGTGCCGTCCACCACCGCGGCGATCCGCAGCCAGTGGAAGTTGTCGTTGCCGTTCTTCAGCGCGTCGGTGGCGTTGATGAAGAACAGCGCCAGCTCAGGCGCGTACGGGGCCACCTGCTGGGCGACCGCCGCGCCACCGTCGAAGGTGCTCACCAGCTGGCGGGACAGCGGCCGGATGTCCTTGGCCGTCGGGGTGAGGTCCTCGAACGCCGGCCGGGCCGAGCTGGAGAAGCTGGGCACCTCGTCCAGCGGCTGCGGGCTCTCCCGGAAGAACCCTCGGGTGTCCGGGGTGGCCCGGCCGAGCGACTCCGCGCCCGGCTTGAACTCGGTCATCGCCAGCTTGGTGTTCTCCAGCGTCGGCGCGAGCCGGTCCAGCGCGCCCCGGCCCTTGCGCAGCGCCTCCGGCGCCGTCTGCAGGACCTCGCCGAGCGCCTTGCCGTCGTCGGCGTTGAACGCCGCGAACGTGGTGTCCAGCTTGCCGAGCAGCTCACCGATCTGCTGCTGCTTACCGGTGAAGGACCGCGACAGGGTGTCCGCGCTGGTCAGCAGGGAGGTGAAGTCCCGCCCGTTGTCGGTGGCCAGCGCGGTGGAGACGGTGCCGAGGTCGGGCAGGATGTCCGGCAGCGCGCCCAGGCCGTCCTGGAAGTCGCCACCGTGGCCGGCCAGGCCGCCACCGAAGTTGCGGAAGAACGAGCCGATGGACTGCCGGGTCGGGGTGTCCAGCACGGCGAGCAGGTCGCCGATCTCCTGGGCCGCGACGGTGCCGGTCGCCGGGATGACGAAGTCGGCGGGCAGCGGGCCGGCGGACGGGTCACCGGGGTTCAGCTCGACGAACTTCTGCCCCAGGGCGGACCGGGCACCGACCGTGGCGGTGACCGCCTTGGCGTTCTTGTACACCGGCCGCTGGTCGTCCAGCTTCAGGGTGAGCACCGGCTGCTTGGCCGCGCCGGTGGCCTGGTTCTCGCTCTCCTGCAGGTCGACCTTCTCGACGAAGCCGACCCGGACGTTGGCGATCCGGACGTCGTCGCCCGGGATCAACGAGCCGACGTCCGAGAAGGCCGCCTTCACCGTGGTGCGCTGCTCGAAGGGCAGACCGTGGGTGGCGGTCAGCGCCAGGCCGAGCAGGCCGATGAAGAAGGCGATGACGAAGGCACCGTAGATCTTCGCCCGGCGGACCCGCCGCTCAGTACGCGTACTCACTTGCCGCCTCCGAGCATGAAGCCGAGCGCGCCGCTCTCCTGCTTCGGGTTGAGCCCGGTGATCCCGCCGTCAGGGGATTTCGACGAGAGCATTCCGGGGATCTTGAGACTGCGATCCGGCTGCCCGGAGTCCGGAGCCGGGTCCCGGCCGAACAGCGGGCTGTTCCCTCCGCCCGGCAGGGGCGGCAGGTTACCGGTGGCCGAGGTGCCTTCCAGGTTGAGGTGCGCCCGGAAGTAGTGGCCCAGGCCGTCCTTGCCGTTGGTGGTCAGCGCCCAGTTGCGGACGAAGTCGAGCACCGAGGTGACGTTGTTGCTGGCCTGCCGGAAGATCGGCTGGGCCCCCTTGGCCGTGAGGGTGTAGTCCGGGCCGAGCTCGCGGAGGAACTTGGCCACGTCCTGGATCTCCTCGAGCAGGTAGGTGCCCTTGTCCAGCACCGGGATCAGCGAGTCCAGCGCCGGGTCGGCCGCGTCGGAGAAGTTGAGGATCTCGTCGCTGATCTGCGTGAGGTCGTCGGTGACCGGGCGCAGCGACTTCAACGTGTCCCGGGTGGGGCCGGCCGCGTCGGCCAGGTTGCCCAGGGCCCCCCGGGCCGAGGTGAACGCCCCGGGCAGCTCGCGCAGGGTGTTCTGCAGCTGCGCCTGGTTGTTCGCCGTGGTCGTGGTCAGCGAGGTGGTCGACTGGACCAGGTTGTCGATGGTCTTGCCGTTGTCCTGGGCCAGCGACCGGGCCACCGGCTCGACGCTCTCCACCAGCCGGTTGAGCACCGCGTTCTGGTCCCGCAGGACCTGCACGAACTTGTCGGTCTTCTGCATCGACGGGGCCAGGGCCTTCAGCGCGGCGTCCACGTCCGCGCCGTTGCCCTTCAGGCCCTCACCGAGGGTGGCGACCATCGCGGCCAGGCCCTGACCGGTGCTGCCCTCGAAGGTGTTGAGCACCTGGTCCAGGTCGGTCTGCAGACCGGTCTGGTTGATCGGGATCGGCGCGCCCTCGGGGAGCAGGGGCGCGTCGGCCGATCCGGTGTTCAGGTCCACGAACCGCTCACCGAGCAGTGACACCGGCTTGACCGTGGCCCGGGCGTCGGCGTGCAGCGGCAGCGCCTTCTGGTCGAGCTCCAGGACCAGCTGGGCGGTGTTCTGCTCGGTCAGCCTGATGTCCAGCACCTGACCGACGTCGACACCGAACAGCTTGACGTCGTTGCCGGTCAGGATCGGGGAGACGTCGCGGAACTCGGCGACCACGATCCGCTTGCCGTCGGCGGCCTGGGCCATGGCCGGCGCCACGGCCGCGGTGCAGCTCACCACGGCGACCGCCGCGACGGCGAGCAGCCTGCCCTTCGAGACCCGGATGGGCGTGCTCGGCTGGCTCATCGAATACCACTTCCCCAGGCGTCGGTCCACGGAGTGCCGCCGTTGGCACCCGGCATCGGGTGCGGGTTGTTACTCACACCCGGAGGCAGTACCCCGGGGTTCTGGGCCGGCAGCGAGGTGTACGGCTCCTGCACGAACACCCGGAAGTACTTGCCGTTGCTGTCGTAGCTGGAGAACGTCGAGTTCCAGTTGGACAGCCAGCCGATCGCCTCGGGGGTGTACGGCCGCAGGTAGTTCAGCGGGTCGTTGAGATAATCGACGGCTGCGGTCAGGCCGTCGCCCCCCTTTTCGTCGAGGGCACTGTTCAAGGCGTCGAGCAGCCCGGGGGTGTTGTCGAACAGCTTGTTCAGCGACTTGATCGTCGGGCCCAGGTCGTGCAGCGCGGGCCGCAGGTCGTGCAGGACCGCCTTGAGGTCCTCCGAGACCGGGACGAGCTTGTCGGTCGGCCGCTTCAGGTCCTCCAGCAGCGGCACCACCTCGTCGGCCGTGCCCGGGATCTTCTCCAGGGTGGTCCGGGCGGTCTCCAGCGTCGGGGGGAGCTGGCGCAGGCCCTGGCGCAGCTGGTCCTTGTGCTGCGCGGCCATGGAGGCCAGGCGGGAGAACTCGGTGACGATGGTGCGGATGTCGCCCTGCCGGTCGGACAGCGTGCCGATCATCCCGTTCAGCCGGGTGACCAGGTTGCGGATGGCCGGGCCATCAGTACCCACCGCATCCAACATGTTACCGAGCGCATTCAGTGCCGGCCCGGCCGCGTTCACGGAAGCGTTAATATCACCCTCGTGACCACGAACAGTGGCGTCCAAGTTGTTGACCAGGGATCGGACGCTAGCTAGAGTGGGTGGATCAAGTGAATTAAGGACCTGATCGACCTCGATCGGGGACGGCATGATCCCGGGGATCGTGCCGCCTTCAGGGATCTCTGCGTTGTTCGCGGGAGCATCCTTGATGTCGACGTACCGTTCGCCCAGAAGGGCCTTGAACGGGACCGTGATCTGCGCTCCTTCATGGAGCGGCGCATAGTCGCGATCTACGTCGAGCGTAAGAAGGGCCTGCCCACCCACGGCTTTGATGTCGGCGACCTTGCCGGCCTGGAAGCCGTTCACCGTGACGATGCCACCCTTGATGATGTTGGTGGCGGACGGCAGGGCGACGTTGACTGTGTAACTCTGCCCGGTGAGGAGCCACACGCCGGCGATTGCCAGCGCGATGGCTCCTCCCAGGAACGCGAACAGACGCATGGGTGCTTAGTCCATTCCCAGCGGGCCGGCGGACTCACCGGCGAGGAACTGACGGACGAACGGGTCCTCGTTGGCGAAGGCCTCCTCGGCCTCGCCGTAGTGCACGACCTTGCCCTTCCAGATCAGCCCCACGTAGTCGCTCACCTTGCGGGCGGTCCGGATGTCGTGGGTCACCAGCAGG
>JAESFN010000871.1_pt1 | contig 19220 bp, 18 predicted proteins | sample 9269411 | NCBI WGS metagenome assembly JAESFN01 (sample SAMN14505399, study PRJNA617100) | algae metagenome | isolation source: Iphinoe sp. HA4291-MV1 and co-occurring heterotrophs from trail next to... | place: USA: Maunawili Falls, Hawaii | collected 2009-07-25
CGGGGACGACCATTCCGAAGGAGTCGAAGCGGGACGGCAGGATCAGGCAGTCGTGCCGGGCGACCTCCTCGAAGAGGGCCGTCTGAGGCATGAACGGGCGCAGCGCGACGCCCGAGATGGTGCGGGCCCGCTCGGCGAGATCAGGCTCGGTGACGCCGCCGATCAGGGTCAGCGTCGCGGGGATGTCTTGCCTGCTCAACTCCTCAAAGACCGACAGCAGCAGGTCGACACCCTTGAGACGGGAGACCGTGCCGACGAACACGAAGCGGCATTTGTCCCGGCCGCCACCGGCGATCCGTTTCACCTGCGGCAGGGCCGTGCCGAGCGAGCACGGCACGAGCAGGTCGCGTGGCACCCCGGCCGCCTCATAGGTATCCGCGGCAAACTTCGAGCACGTCAGGATGGCATCCGCCAGCTCGATCTCCTGCTGCTTGCGATCGATGATCCGGCGCCACGCGGCCCGATCTGGCGGCTCGAGAAACTCAGCCGCCGCACGGTAGTGCACGGATGCCGCGTCGAGGACGCACACCGCGCCTATCGCCTTGGCGGCGCGGAAGGTCTCGAGCGCGCTGTTCTCGTAGCAGATGACCATGTCCGGGCGCAGCTTGGCGACGCGGGGCGCCGCCCAATGGTCGAAGGCGTGACAGAGGCGATGCTTCATCGCGTAGGCGCTGGCGGGCGAAGCCCACCGGTCGATGCCGCGCCGCAGGAGTGGAAACACCGGAAAATGGCGGCGGTGACCGGCCGGCACCGGTGTTTGGCGCAGGTGCCCGGAGAGGACGCCCCAACCCTGCGAGGGCTCAGCCGCGTCGACCAGCGGAACGCCCGTCCAGAGCGCGGCCAGACAGTTCGCATCGTAGAGCGCCCACGCCAATTGGTGGGCGTGTTGCAGCTCCGGTTGCGTGATCAGCGCTTTCATCGGACGGGCTGGAGCGGCGCGCGCGCCATCGTTTGGCTCGTGATCGGATGCCGCCCAGCCTGCATCTGGTACTGGGCCATGCCGAGAAGCGCGACGGAGAACCAGTACACGGCCGCCAGATACGGCACGGCAAACACGCCGCTGCCCTGGTACAGCCCGAGCCCGATGAACGGGATGGCCAGGATGGCGGCGGTCTTGGCGGCGCGCGTGGACGCCGCGAGTAGCAGTCTGAGCGCCCACAAGAGCAGGGCAGTGCGCATCGCTAGGCTCAACGTCCAGCCGACCGCGCCGAGCTCAAGAACGACCCGACCCGACTCTTCCTCGAAATAGATGTCAGCCGGCAGCCACGAGAAAGGGACAATGCCCGGAGCCAAAGCGAGCGACCCATAGTTTGCGGCGCCGCTGCCGAAGCCCGTCAATCCCGCGATCTCGAGGAACTCCAGGGAATTGGTGAAGGCGGTGATGGTGCGATGCTCGTCGGTGCGGTTCGCCTCGAACCGCTGCTCGAAGGCTTCCCATATCGAGGCTTGCGTGAAGAGGCTGATGGCGACGACGATCGCCAGCATCACGACGATGCGGAGAGCATCCTTCGACGACAGCATCCGGGCGACGGCGGCCGAGACGAGAATCAACGCGGTGCTGGCGATGGTGATCACGATCACGCTGCGGGCGCCGGTGGTCGGGAGGCTCATGATGCTCACGGCAAACCCGATCAGGAAGAACAGAGAGCGATAGCCCCCAACGTAGAGGGCCAAGCCGACGACCGCCGTGATCTGGCTGAACGCCGACATGCCGGAGATGTAGGAGAACGGGCCGGACACGCGGATGAGATTGGCGTCGCCGAAATAGGAAATGACGGCGGGATCGTCCAAGAGCTGCTGATTGATGGCGCTGTCGGGCGGCGAGTAGACCTGCACGATGGCCAGCGTACACACCGGTATGACAAGCCAGGGGTAGATCCGGGCCAGGGTCTTGAGCGTCTTGTCGAGATCGCCGAGGGCCGCCGGAATGAGAATGACCAAGCCCGCGTACAAGAGATGTGACTTGATCCCCCAGACGGCGACGGCGGGGTTGGGGAGATGGGGGTTCAGGCCCTCTAGAATCACCCAGATCGCGTAGCTCCAAAATGCATACGAAACGTAGAGCGGCACCGCTGTGGCGATGTGGCGGTGCATCTTACACGCAACGAGGTAGGCCAGCGCCGCAGCGAGAACGACGTCCTTCACGACAAAGATGATCGTCTGGGCGCCGGGCAATCCCCACTTGCGCAAGGCACCGTCGTAGGTTGCCAACAGCAAAAAGGCCGCCAGGGCCGCCGTGGCTGCGCCGGTGGTGCTGCGGGTGATGGCCTGAGGCGCGCGTCTCATGGGCGGGCCGCCGCTGCGATGACGCCCAGATACGCGGCGCCGACAAGGCTCGGGCGATGGCGGGCCAGGTGCGCGCTGCGGCTTGCGTCATCGGGCTGGCCCGGCAGAGGCGTCTTCGCCGCTCGCGCTCGGGCGACGGTGATCATGGCCGCGCTCAGGTCTTCCACGGTCGGCTCCACAACGATACCGCAGGCGCCGACGGCCTCGGGTAGCCCGCCGCGCCTTGATGCGATGACGATATCGCAGCACGCCAGGCCTTCCAGGGCAACGATTCCGAATGGCTCCTCCCACAGCGATGGCACGACCAGGCAGCGGTGCTCGCGCAGCTTGTCGACGAGGCTTGCACCGCGCAGGGCGCCCGTGAAGCGTATGCTGGCGCCCACGCCGAGGCGCTGCGCCCGCTCCTTCAGCCGGGCGCTTTCGGGGCCGCTGCCGACGATGGTCAAGGTGCTGTCGGGCACGACCTGAGCAACCTCCGCGAAGGCCTCGATCAGGACATCGACGCCCTTGTCGGAGACCAGGCGACCGCAAAAGACGAAATCCGACCGTCGCACGGCATCCGGTGCGACCGCAAAGAGCTTGTCGTCGTAGGCGTTGGGGATGACGACCGAGCTTCCGGGGATGGAGCGGGCGACATAGCGGCTGCAGGAGATATTGGGGACGAAGCGGGTCGTGAACCGTTTGACCGCCTCGAGAACCCGGCCGCGGAGGTGATCGGCACGATAGACGCCATGGTGCGAGGCGATAGTGGGCTTGCGGGAGACCAGCGCCGGCAAGAGGCCGACCAAGCTCACATTCATGAACAGGATCGCATCGGCGCGGCGCATTGCGCGCAGCCGCTCGGAGAAGCGGTCCGTGCGCGTCACCACGAAGGCGAAGGGCGACGGGATGCCCGCCTCGGCCGGCGTGTCGGTCAGAACCTCGACGATATGGCCGTCGGATACCATCTGGGCGGCCACCAATTCCGTGATGCGTTCCAGTCCGCCGAGGGCGGGCCAGAAGGCGCGCGCGAAAATGCAGATTTTGAGTGGCACGGCAGCGCTGGCGCCGACCGGGCTGGGGTTGCCTGTCGGGGACGCATCGGCGGCGTGGCGTTGCGTCAGCATCGGCCGGCGCTCCCGAGCAGCCGCAGGATCGTGGCGGCGTGAACGCTCAGCGCGTGCGGCCGGTACCAGCTCCAGGCTTGCTTGCCGATCGAACCGGAAATGCACCAGAGATCCTTCGTGTCGGGCAGGCTCGTCAGGTAGTGGACGTTCGCAGCGAGGTCGTCGTGAGGCGCCTGATCGTGCGACAGCAGCACCGGGCATGCGCCATAAGCACAGTACGCGGCGAAGACGCTGCTCTTGGCCACGAAGGCCGCCGGATAGTCCAGGGCACCGAACATGGCCGTCGAGAGCAGCGCGCCGGCGGACGTCACATCGAGCAGGCCGTGAAGGCGAACGCCGCCGTCGTGCAGCCGGCGGAGCAGAGCGGCATCGGTGTGATCCGGGCCGATGTCCTGCAGCGTGATGCCGTTCCCGGCTGCCCAGGTGAACAACGTCTCGCCCAACGCCTGGTAGGTGGCGCTACGGACGCCGGGACTGCCGAAGACGACGAGCGAGGGTTGGCGGTCGGGCCGATATTCGGGCTGCTCTCCGACATTCGAGACGACGGGCAGGACTGCATGGGGCTTGGGTGCGGCGGCGTGCAACAGCCAGTTGGCCGATGCCTGCCGGTTCGTGATCCAGAAATCGCAGGTGCGCGCCAGGGCGGCGGCGACGTGGCGCTGGAGCGGGGAGAGCCAGAAGGACGACGTCCACGGTGGCCCGGATGCATACAGCTCGTGAAAGAAGAGGCCGATGGGGCGGCCGGCCGCCTTCTGCCGCCGGGTCCACTGCAGAAGCTCGAAGGCCACGCCGCGAGGATGATAGCCGTACTGCGAGACCTGGATGAACAGCGGGCCGGCGCCCGTCTCGTCACGGGCCTCTTGGAACGACAGGTGGCGGGCGCCGATGGCCCGCGCAACGAGACCCGCATAGTCGTTGACGCCGCCCGACCCCGGTGGGGATACGACGGTGATCATGGTGCCGAGCGGAGCTCTTGGGCCGTTCGTGGGATGTGGTGGAAGAGGCTCCTGAGGCGCGCCGGATGGGCCACGATGAAGTCGAGCAGGGCGTTCACGTGCGCCTGGAAATTGCTCGTGGCAAACCGGGCGTAGCCGCGCGCCGGCCCCGGCGGATTGTCGAGGGCGGCGATGATGGCCTCGGCCACGCTGGCCGGATCGTCGGGGTCGACAAGGCGGCCGATGGCACCGTCGGCCAGCGCGTCGACACTGCCGTCGCGGTTGCCGGCGATCACGGGCAGGCCGGCTGCGGCGGCTTCGAGGAAGACGATGCCGAAGCCTTCACCCTTGCTCGGCATCACGAAGATATCCGCCAGGTGGTAGTGGTCGGGAAGCTCGGCATCGCTCACGGCGCCAGCGAAGCGGACGGCGGCGGCGACGCCTTTTTCAGTGGCGAGACATTCCAATCGCAGCCGGTCGTCCCCGTCGCCCGCTACAATGTAGATGGTGTTCGGATGGCGCTTCAGAATGGCGGGCATCGCCGCGATGACGCGGTCATGTCCTTTGTAGCGCTCGGGGCGGGCCAGCCGCGATACGGTGAGCAGCACCTTGTGGCCCTTGGTGTCGTACCGCGCGGCGAGATAGGCCGGCTTGCCTTCGGGTGCGAAGCGGGGCTCGAAGGTGTTCGGGAGCACGCGGACGCGCGCCGGATCGATGCCGGCCCACTCGAGGAAGCGCTGGCGCGTGTAGCGGCTGACGGCGGTGACCAACGACGCGCGCTCCGCTGCCCACTGGGCCAGCAATCCCGGGCTCTTCCACGCGTCGATACCGTGAATCTGCAGCCAGAGCGGAATGTTGAGAAGGCGAGCCAGAATGTAAGCGAGCGGGACCATATAGAGATGGCCGCAGAAGACGAAATCGAATGGGCCGTCGCTGAGCGCGAGCCAGGCAGCGCGAAGCGCATAGAGTCCGCGGCCGGAGGTGGCGCTGACCTGGCGCACCTTGGCGGGCACCTCCTCCGTGGCGGTCTGGCCCGAGCGCGGCAGTGCCAAAACGTGCTCGATTGCGGGAGATGCTGCGAGTGCCGACAGGAAATCGCGGTTGTAGCGCGCAATACCGCCCTTGCCGCCGAAACCGTCGGTGATGAGCGCCAGGACGCGCTTGGGTGTAGCTGGATCCGGCATGGCTAGGTTGCTGCAACGCTGTAGGCCCACCGCCTCGACCACGGGCAATTGGCTTGGGCGAGGAGCGGCACGTTGGCGTACACCTGCTGGCGGCTGACACGTTGAAGCCAGGTCGCCACCGGTGTCGTGAACCCGGTCTTGGGCCGGGAGGCGACGGCGGCCGGCAAGGCTACACTCGGGCTCTTGGCGAGCACCTGCTTGCTCGCTTGCGGCCGGTTGGCGATGGTGATCGGTGCGATGTCGCCGAGCAAGGTGCTGTCGACCAGCGGAACGCGCACCTCAAGGGAATGCGCCATGCTGGCCCAGTCGGTATCGCGCAGAAGCTGGTTGCGCATGTACATGGACGATTCGAGCGTGGCAACGCGCGCGAAGGGCGTAGCCGGCTCAGGATCGAGCGCGGCATCGATGGTGACGAGCGGGCACAATCGCCGCAATCCCTCCCGCGCCATGTCCCGATCCATGACGTGGTCGAGTTCCCAGGGCATGAACAAGCCGCGCTTCAGCAGATAGGCACCCGAAAAGGTGCCGCCGAGCTCGAGCATGCCGGCGACCTTCGGATTGGCACCGAGCGTCTGCGGGCTGACGGCGGCCATGGCATGTCGCAATGCGCGCCCCAGCCCCGGAACCATGGAGGGGGCGGCGAGCCAGCGAACCCAGCGCGGGATGTCGCTGAACGACGGATAACTACCGAAAAGCTCGTCGCCGCCCAATCCCGATATGGCGACCTTGAGGCCGAGCTCGTGGGCGACCTTGCTGACGAACCATGTGTTGATGCCGTCGATCGTCGGCTGATCCATGGCCGCCATGATGCGGGGCAGGTCGTACTGGAACTCGCGCTCGGTGACCACCCGGGTGGTGTGGCGCGTGCCGTAGAGCCGGGCCATCTGCTCTGCGAGGGGTGCCTCGTCGTGAGGCTTGCCGTCGAACTCGCTGAAGGCCAGCGTCACGGTTTGAATGTCGGACTGGCCGGCGTCGCGCATCAACCCGACGAGAGCGCCCGAGTCGATCCCGGCCGACAGGAAGGCGCCGACGGGCACGTCGGCTACGAGATGGTGGCGCACCGAATCGAGGAGAGCCGCGCGGATCCGCTGCTCGATCTCGACGCCATCGAGCCGCTCCGCACGGGCCTCCGCCTGGCGATAGGTTTTCGCGACGGAGAAATACTTTACGACGGCGCGTGGCCCCGCCCGATCGACGAGGAGTGTCGCGCCGGCCTCGAGGGAGCGGATGCCGCGGTACGTGGTGTGGGGCTCGGGAACGCTGCCGAACAGGTAGTAGCCGGCCCATCCGGCCGGATCGGGATCCTGGGAGACCTTGCCGCCCGCCAGCAACGCCTTGACCTGCGAGGCGAAGCGGAATGTCCAGCCGTCATCGGCATAGTAGAGCGGCTTGATGCCGTAGGGATCGCGCGCCAGGAAGAGCTGCCGCCGTTCGGCATCCCAGATCGCGAGGGCGAACATGCCGCGCAGGTCATGCACCATCTCCGCGCCCTTCTCCGCGTAGAGATGCAGGAGGACCTCGGTGTCGGAGTTGCTGTGGAAAACCCGCCCCTTGGCTTCGAGGGCCTGACGCAGGGCGCGGAAGTTGAAGATCTCGCCATTGAAGGTGATCACCAGCTTGCGGTCGGCGCTGGTCATCGGCTGGATGCCGGTGTCGGACAGATCGATGATCGAGAGCCGCCGGTGGCCGAGGCCGATCCGCTCGTCAGGCGCGTACCATTCGCCGGCGCCGTCGGGGCCGCGGGTCGCCATGTCGTCGCGGATGCGCGTCAGCTCATCGCGGTCGACCGGGTTGGCCGCGTAGTGATAGGCGTGGATGCCTGCTATGCCGCACATGGGGGATCAGACGATTACATGCCGCCCGGCCGCTCGACCGGTGCAAGAAGAACTGGAATCCGGAGCTGCGATGTCGCGCGGCCCGGCACCCAAGCTACCGCACTTCGGGTGAAACGATGGTTCCCCCGAAGCTCGATGCCCGGGCGCCAACGACCCAGGCGAGGCGTTAACGAATGGGTCACACTTGGACTCGTCCGCGTGCACCACACCGTTCCCAGCCAGCTCGATTTACTGCGTTGGCCTTAGAATTCCCTTACGCCGCGCGGGGGCCCCCGAGGACGTGCGCCGGAGCCTCCTGCGGAGCGGATTGGCTGCCCGTATTCGGCCCGTCAGCAAGGCAGATGCCACCGCGGCGGAGCGACTGCCAGGCTTCCCGGATCGCCTCGTGGCTGATCCGCTCGCCGAACAGGACCACCGGCACGGTGCGGACCAAGATCTCGATGTCCAGGCGCAGCGACGCGTTCTGGACGTACCAGATGTCGAGCGCGGCCTTGTCGGCGGGTGAGACGTCCCGCCCGCCCATCACCTGCGCCCAGCCAGTCAGGCCGGGCCGGACGAGCAGCCGCGATGCGAACGCCGGTGGCTGATCGATGGGGAGCAGGGGCCGGGGACCGACAAAAGACATTTCCCCGCAGAGAATGTTCCAGAGCTGGGGCAGCTCGTCGAGGCGGGTACGGCGGAGGAACAACCCGATCGCCGACAGGCGCTTCGTGTCCGGGATGCGTTGCCCGCTGGTGTCGTAGGCCGCCGCCATCGTGCGGAACTTGTAGAGCCTGAACGGGCGGCCGCCGAGTCCCGGCCGTTGCTGCCAGAACACGGTGGGGAGCCCGACATCCCACGCTGCCAGCGCAGCCACGACGAGGATCGCGGGCGCCACCAACACAAGAAGAATGCCGCTGACGACGACGTCGAACGCCCGCTTCATTCGCCAGTAGGGCCGGCTTGCAAGGGCGGCCAGCGCATCGCGGCCGAAGGAAAACGCGAGCTGCGCGGCTTGGTCGGCCACCATCGGCTGGGTTTGTGCCGGCGCGGAGCTCCGCTCCGGGAATGGCGCTGCTGCAGCACCGGCGGGGCTGAGCCCCACGCTCTCGGCGAGGAAATCGATGCGGACGCCGGCGCGCTCGTGGATGTCACGCAGCGCATCCTGGGCCCGGTGGGGCAGGCTTTCGTACATCGTCGTCACAACGATGCGATCCACGATGATGCCGTGCACCTCGAGCGTCTGGAAGATGCGCGGCATCTCCTCGGGCGTGCCCAGAACGGGATGTTGGTGCACGAGACTTCCCGAGGGGATCTCGCTCAAGGGGATGATGCCGGCGACGCGGATGCGGTCACGGGCGAACTCGGCAATCGATTTCAGATAGAGCTCGGTCAGCGTCGTCATCCCGACGACGATGATGTTCTCGCGCCCGACCGACGCCGGTGGCACGAAGGCCTTGGCACGCGGCCGATCGGTGAAGCTCAGACGCACGAGAACGCGCGCGCCGATCATCAGGACAATCGCGACGAGCGCCTGCAGGACCGGAATCGACCGGGCAATGCCGATCATGCGGGTCAGCAGGAAGCACAGCAGCGTGGAGACTAGAACAATTCCAACAACTGCGACAATGATGCGCAGATAGTCCGACATCGCACTAAAGCGCCAGATCGTCCGATTGATCCCGCTGGCAACGAGCACAGGCGCAGCCACGGCGGCCGTCACTGCGATGTAGGGCAAGAGGTCCTCGAAGCGAGGCTCGTTGAATTCGAGATTGTCGCGCAAAAGCAGCGCGAGGACGGTTGCCAGAGCTATCAATAGCAGGTCGACTGCCAAATAATAGGCGTTACGCACAGTCAGTCCCCGCATGCCACGCAATACATGGAATAGCCCCTGAGCATACGCCGCGAATTTGACGGAACTGCAAGGCCTCGCATTAAGACTCGGTTAACGAAATCGGGCTCTTGCGTTCACTTCCTAGCCCGACCGTTGCCGAACGGCAGCTCGCAAGCCTCTTGCCAGGTCGAGGAGGACGCGGAGGACGGGATTTGGCGGGCCGAAAAAATAGCCGTCATCGGGGCGGCACGGCGCAGCGTTCCAGAATGAAGCGGTGAGCCGCGTCCGTCTTTGGGACGGTCTCGAACCGGTGCGTTGCCGCCATCAACGATCCGGGCGGGCGCCGGTACTCTGGCGCCCGCCCGTGATCCTCTCCGTGGGTCGTTCAGCTCTTGGCGGCTTTCGTTGCGCCGCTCGACAGCCTCCTGCTCATTGTCATCTCAGTGCTCTGATCGACAACCCAGGCTAGGACCGGTTCCGCCGCTCGAGGTGGCGGAGGCTGTTCTTGTAGTCCGCGGCGGATTCGATCTCGCTGCGGTCGAGGCCGATGTCCTTCAGCGTACGATCGTCGAGACTGGACAGAACCCGGATTGTCTCGCGCCGTGTGCGCCGGGCATGGGCCTCGAACACCGCGCGCAGGAACCGGTCCAGCACGCGCATGGCCAGCGTCGCGCGCGACCGGGGGGTGGTGGCTACGAAGTGCGCAATCATGGTGAGCCTCATCTCTTTTTGTGTGGGGCCGCCGCCTTCAAATCGAGCGGGTTGGCCGATGTCCGGAACGTAGCGCAGCCCTCCTGACAGCCTGCCGTCAGGAGGGCTGACACGCTCCTGACAAGGCGTGTCAGGAGCGGTACGCTAGAGTGCCTGGACGGTTTTCCACGACGACGGTTTCCACGACGAGGTGATGCCCGTGCGCCGCGCCGATCGGCTGTTCGAGATCATTCAGATTCTGCGCCGCAAGGAGGTCACCCGCGCCAGGGAGCTGAGCGAGGTGCTCGAGGTCTCCGAGCGCACGATCTATCGGGACGTTCAGGACCTGATCGCCAGCGGTGTGCCGATCGAGGGGGAGGCCGGTGTCGGCTACGTGCTGCGAGCCGGGTTCGACCTGCCGCCGCTGATGTTCAAGGAGCAGGAGATCGAGGCGCTCGTGCTGGGCGCCCGGATCGTCGAGTCGCTGGCGGATGCGGAGCTGGCGGCGGCGGCCACGGATGTCATCGCCAAGGTCGAGGCGGTTATTCCGGATCGGCTCAGGGGCTATATGGCCAATACCGCGCTGCTGGCTCCCGGTCAGCTCTACATGGAGCCGATCCGTTTCAATCTCGGAGAATTGCGCCGGGCTCTGCGGAACCGCCTCAAGGTGCATTTCCGCTATCGCAACGTCTACGAGGCGCCGTCGGAGCGCACGGTGAGGCCGCTTTCGCTCGCCTACTTCGGTCCGGTGTGGATGCTGGCAGCGTGGTGCGAGCTGCGCGACGATTTCAGAACCTTTCGCCTCGACCGCATCGACGATTTCAGGCTCGAGGAGGACCGGTTCCGCCCGGAGCCCGGCAAGACGCTGCACGATTTCCTCAAGCGAGATCAGACATGGACGCGAGGCTCGCCGTACGCCAACCATCCGCCAACCGAATGAGATGAGAATGAGCTTGCGATCGACATGGGCCGGCCGCATTGCGGCAATGGCGCCGCTGCTGCTGGTGACCACGCCGGCCGGTGCCTCGAGCTTCTGCGAGATCAAGGCGACGCCCGACGGGTATGTCGCGCTGCGGGTGAGCCCGGACCCGGCGGCCCGCGTGCGTGCGCGGATGACACCGGGGGACGAGGTGCTGCTCGGCCAGGAGCGGCGCGGAAAGTGGGTTCATGTCACCTATTGGCGCGGCGGCCGTTTCGCCTCCGGCAAGAACCCGGCGGGCGACCCGGCGACCGCGATCGGGTGGATGCACGGCGATCTCATCGCGAAGGATAGCTGCGGGCGAGACGTGAGTGTTCGCACAGCGAGGCCCATTGAGGGCGCCGCCCCCAATGGTCCATGGTCCCCGCAGCTCACGGCGCCGATCTTAAGCACCGCTTCGATATCGGCCCTCTCCCAAGTGTAGTGTCCCAACGCTTGGGGCAGGTGCAGTCACTGGACACAGTGGCAACCGGCTCTGTGCCTCCCGCGGAAGCCTGAAAGCGGTCACGGTTCGTGTGTAAGAATCGTGACGACGCGAAGCAACGTCTAAAGGCGTCTAAGCGGGGAGCCAGCATGCCAGAGGATTGGGGTGTGCTCATCCGGCGACACCGGATCCGGACCGGGCTCACCCAAGCGCGTCTGGCCGACGTGCTCGGCGTCTCGCAACGGACGATATCACGGTGGGAGCGAGGCGAGGACAAGCCCGGTCTCGACCGGCAGCGACAGCTCCGCGACCTCGCGTGGGAGCCGCCCGCGCTGCTGCTGCGCAGCTTGGCCGCGTCGATTGCCCACTGCCCCTTTCCGCGCGCGCTGTCGCGCACGCCGCGGCTTCGGCTGCAGGCACTGTCGGTGCCCGCGATCGCCAAACGGCCATCGGTCACGGAGTGGATCGGGCGCGACCTCGCGCCCATCGCGAACGGCATCCTGCAAGAGATGCTCGATGACCGGGCCCTCCAGCGGAACATCGCCAAAGGGAACATCGCCTGCGTCGTGGCGACGACCCGGAGCGTCCTCCGAACGGCAGAGCATCCGCGCATCGGCACCTATCGCACGGTGATCACCTATTTCTTCCACGAGGGAACGCTCTACAGCGATGCCATGTCGATGGCGGTGCCTCAGGGCACCCCCCTGGGCTATCGGCCGATCGCCATGGACGACGTGGTGCGCGATCCCGAGTGAGCGCGCGCCGAGGCGGCGTCCCGAGGCTCCGCTGGTCGACGCATTTGTCAGGGCTGCTCGTTCTGGGATAGCTTTCGATTTGGTCTGTCGACGGATGGTCTGCGGTCGTGACGGCGCAGGTTGCGGACAAGGTTGTCATCGAGCTGATCGACCGCGTCTACGCGGCCGCCCGCGATGCCCAGCACTGGCAGGAGGTCATCGATGGCTGCCAGTCGCTGTTTCCAGGAACCGGCCTCGCCCTGCTGGCCGACGGCAAAGGGGTCGGACCGTGCGCGTTCTTTACCGGCTATGACCCGGCCTACATCGAGTCCTACAACGCGCACTACCACACCATGAACCCCTACACGGCCGCGTTTCGCCACGTGCCGGTGGGGCAGGTGACGACGCAAAGCGCGCAGTTCTCGAACGCCTGGTTGAAACGCCAGCCCTTCTATCACGAGTGGCTGAAGCCGGCCGGCGGGTTTGCCTATGGCGCCTGCGTCACGATGATGAACACGGATGCGCTGCGGCTCAGGATGTCGTTCGACATCCCCGAACGGCACAAGAGCCTCGAGACGCCGACCGCACGCCTGCTGACGCGGCTCGGGCCGCATGTGCTGAGAGCGACCGAGTTCTCCACGCTCTTCCACGGATCGCTGGCGTCGGATCTGGCGATCAAGGCGCTGCTCGGCCGGCTGGCCTGGCCAGCGATGGTGGTGGACGCCCGCGGTACGATCCGGGCCGCCAACGACGGTGCGGAGGCTCTGCTGCGGGCGGGCAAGATCGTCCGCGTCCAGCAGCCCGGCCGCCTTCACTTCGTCAGCCACACCATTCAGGCCCAGTTCGCCGAGGCCATGCGGGCGACGACGCGGCGCGAGGGGCTGCCGCCGCCGCGCCGGATTTCGCTCAATGGCGAAGGGGCGAGCCGGGTGCTTCACGTCGTGAGGCTGTGCAGCATGCATGGGATGGCCGGCGTGGTCGGCGACGACCTGCTGGCGCTGGTGATGATCGCTCCGACCACGCCGGCGCGCGACGTCGTGGCGATCGAGCACCTGCGCGCCATGTTCGGACTGACCAAGGCCGAGGCGGCGGTGGTGCAGAAGCTGGCGGCCGGTCTCAACGTTGCCGAAACCGCCGCGGCGTTGCGCGTCACCCGGACGACCGTGCGCAATCAGTTGGCGGCGGCCAAGGCCAAGGCCGGGGTGCGCCGGCAAGCCGAGTTGGTCGCGGTGTTGACGTCGCTCACCCCCCGGTTCGATCTCGGCGACGCCTGACGAAGAATGAGGCACGCATGATGCAATTGCATCATGCGTGCCGTCCCTGAAACGGTGATCGTCCGTAGACGCTTCTTGCGGAGTACGAAATTCTTGCAGTGATATTGCCTCACGTATTGCGGGCGGGGTCAGGCGCGAGCCTGGCCCCGTTTTTCGTTGCCGCTTGAATGCGGCCGCTCGGGGTCGCTCGCGCGTCATGGGGACGGTTGCCCCAGAGACCGCGGGTGGAGGCGCGCTGACATCGGGTAACCCCTCACGTGCTTCTCTCAATCGTTCCCGGCGGTTATGCTGGCTGATCGCCACCCGTGATCGGTTCGAGGTGCCGTCATGCCGGCAGACGCCGACCCCGTGCTCGTGTTGCGCCGCGCGCCCGCCGCCCTGCATGCCATGCAGTGGGCGCTGGCTGGCTCGATCCTCGTCGCCATCGTCGTCGTGTTCGTGAACTGGCATCTGGCGTTCATCCCGCTGCTCATCGGCGGGTTGTTCGGGGTCGCGTTCCTGCTGATGGCGCAGCGGCACCGGGGCAGTCCCGTGCCGCGGCTGGTGATCGACCGGGACGGCATCCAGATGGGAAGCGAGCCCTCGGAGCGCATTCCGTGGGATGCGATCGCGGCGACACGCTTCTTCAAGGCCAAGCTCGAGGAGAAGGGTTGGTCCTTCGGCGTCGAGGTTTCGGACCAGGCGTTGTTTTCGGCGCTGGCCGATCCGATGGCGCGCGCGGAGGCGCAGGTCACGGGACGGCCCGAAATATCGGTTGCTCTCGCGGAGCTGGACGGCGGCTGCGCGGAAATCCGCCGCGCCGTTCGGCACTATCGCCCGGACGTAGCGCCGGAGCCCGCACGTTAGCCGGGACGCGCGTTGCGACGGCGGCGCCGGTTTGCGCCGGGCTCGCCCCCGTCCTATGTGATCGGTTGACCGCAAGAGACGGAGATTTCGCATGTGCCGTAACATCCGCACCCTGTTCAACTTCGAGCCGCCGGCGACGGAGGACGAGATCCGCGCCTCGGCGCTGCAATTCGTGCGCAAGCTGAGCGGCTACAACACGCCCTCGCAGGCGAATGCGGCGGCGTTCGACCGTGCCGTCGACGAGGTTGCGGACGCCGCGCGCCGGCTGCTGTCCTCGCTCGAGACGACGAGCGCGCCGCGCGACCGCGAGGTCGAGGCGGAGAAGGCGCGGGCGCGGGCCAGGGAGCGGTTCGCGTGAGGGCGGGTGGGTAGCGGGCCCGTTCCTGTGAGCCACGCCGCTCAGAGCAGGCGGTTGGCGACGAACAGGCCGAGCACCGCACACACGAACAGCTCCATGGCGAGCACGATCTGCCCGCCGTCGCTGCCGGGCCCGCGGATGACGCGCCCCACGCCGGTCAGTCCGTAGTAGAGACCGCCGGCGAGCGCGGCCGGCACGATCCAGCTCGACATCGCCAGGCTCGCGATGCCGAGCGCCCCGAACGCCAGGTTGGCACATCCGACCTCACGGACGATGGCGTTGGCGGGGCCGCCCTTGGCACCGAAGACGGCCCGGGCGGTGGTCTGCGGCCGCGCCAGTTGCGCGAGGCCGGCGACGAACAGGCGGACGCCGACGGCCCAGAAGGTGAACCATTTGCCGACGAGCGCCATCAGGGCGGACGCGCCGGCATTGAAGACGAGCGCGTCCACCGCGAGGCAGCCGATCGGAAAGACGAGCAGGAGAAGTGCGGGCCCGGCGGGTGACATGACGGCATATCCGGGCGGATCGGACGGGGCGTCAAGCGCGATGCGGCCGGAGCACGGCGCGTGCCGGTGCCGGCAACGCGCAGCGCCCCCGCAACGCGCTCGGCGCGCCCGGGAGGATGGGAAGGAGGAACAGGGCGTCCGACGCCGGTCGACCTGATTGCGCATGATAGGCGGCGAACGCCCTGCTCTGCCGGCATCCGGGCCCCTTGCCTAGTGCTCCGCCGGTCTGGCGGCCGACCCGCAGAGGCTTGCGATTGCGGCCCCCGGCTCCCGATCGGGACGGCCGCTCCGGAGCCGCCGTCCCATGTCCGAGGTGCGGGCACGTTAGCATGGGGGAGGGGCGTGGGGATAAAGCCGGGAGCTCGTCATCCTGGCGCAGGCCGTCGCTTGTCCCCTACGCGAGGGGCGGCGGCTTGCGCGTCAGACGGGAAAGGCCGAATATCGGCGATATTGCTTATGCTGAGCACTTGTCTCGTGTTTGGTGCCGTCCCATTCCGATGCCGTCTCAACCGGGAGCTGTTATCATGCGTCACTTTCTCGGAACGCGCGGCGCGATCCTGTGCGCTGCTAGCCTCCTGCTCGGTGCCTGGCCGCAAAGCGCCAGCCATGCCCACCAAGGCCCGGTCAATATCGAGCGTCTCGGCAAGGTCGAGTTCAAGGTCGGCTGCAACGAGGCCGCGCAGAAAGAGTTCAACCGCGGCATGGCACTCTACCACTCGTTCGCCTGGCCGCACGCGACGGCCGCCTTCGAGGCGGTGCTGAAGGCCGACCCGACCTGCGGCATGGCGCACTGGGGCCGCGCCATGACGGTGCTCGACAACCCATTCATATGGCCTGCCAACCTGCCGGCGCAAAAGCTGGCCGACATCGCCGGCATGCTGCAGGCCGCGCGCGCCGCCGGGCTCAAGTCGGACCGCGAGAAGGCCTACGTCGAAGCCGTCGCCGCCTTCGTGCGCGACCACGAGAAGGTCAACCATCGCACGCGCCTGGAAGCCTTCGAGGCTGAGATGGCCAAGCTCGCCGCCGCCAATCCCGGCGACACGGAAGCGGCCATTCTCTCGGCGCTGATCACCTCCGCCAACTTCAATCCGGCCGACAAGACCTATGCCAACCAGCTCAAGGCCGCCAAGGCGCTCGAGCCGCTGTTCAAGTCGCTGCCGAACCATCCGGGCGTCGCCCACTACCTGATCCACAGCTACGACTACCCGCCGATCGCCAAGCACGGCCTGGAGGCGGCCAAGCTCTATGCCAAGATCGCGCCCGATGCGACGCATGCCCTGCACATGCCCTCGCACATCTTCACCCGGCTCGGCTATTGGAAGGAGTCGATCGCCGCCAACCGCGCCTCCGCCAAGGCCGCCAACGATGCCATTTTCGATGGCCACCATGCCCACGACTACATGGTCTATGCGTACCTGCAGTTGGCGCAGGACAAGGCGGCGCGCCAGGCCATGACCGAGTCGCTCGCCAAGAAGCCGGTCGATCATTTCGCTTCCGCGTTCGCCTACGCTGCCATGCCGGCGAGGCTGGCCTTGGAGCGCGGCGACTGGAAGGCCGCGGCGGGCCTCGCCCTGCAGCCGGCCGCCGACTATCCATGGAAGAAGTATCCGCAGGCCGAGGCGATCAACGCCTTCGCCCGCGGCGTCGGCGCCGCGCAGAGCAACGACGCGGCGGCGACGCGAGAGCAGCACAAGCGTCTGGCCGCGCTGCGCGATGCGGCCAAGGACCTCAAGATTGCGTACTGGGCCGAGCAGATCGACATCCAGGCGGCCCTCGTAGAGGCGCTGGCGCTGTGCGCCGACGGCAAGGCAGACGCTTGCATCGACGGGCTGCGCAAGGCCGCCGACCGCGAGGATGCCACCGAGAAGCACGTCGTCACGCCGGGCCCGATCGTGCCGGCGCGCGAGCTGTTGGCCGAGACGCTGCGCACGGTGGCGCGCAAGCCGGCCGATGCGTTGAAGGAGTACGAGGCGGTGCTAACCAAGGAGCCGAACCGCTACCGTGCGGTCACCGGCGCCATGTACGCCGCGCGCGAGAGTGGCGATCGCGCGAAGGCGCGCGCCTTTGCCCGCCAGTTGCTCGATCTCGGCGGCAAGACCAATAGCACCCGGTACTCGCTGGCCCAGGCCCGCCAGATCGCGGCGCGGTGAGATGCGGGCGCTACGGCGGCCATCATGAATGGCCGCCGCTGCCGCACCTGCCGGGCGTAGATCCCGACCTGCGCCGAGATGGCGGGGTGGCTAGGGGCGCGTTCGCAGCCACTGCGCCAGGGCGCGCCAGGGTTCGATGTCCCAATGGGAGCGCGCGGCCCCGGAGGGCGACGGCAGCACGAAGACCTCAGGGAAATCGGCTGGCCGCTCGGGCCGGCGACCGTAGGGAATCGCACGTGTTGCGGTCCTCCCGAGCCAGATGCTGGCGGCCTTCTTGCTGGTGAAGGCGATGCTGCGCGGGCCGTAGCGGCGCACATTGGCTTCAAAACGCTCAGGGTCGAACTCGTGCTTGGCGATCTGGTGATCCATGCCCGAGCCGAGCTTGGACATGTCGGTGAGACCGATGCCGAGCGGGAGCAGATCACAGAATTCGCGCGGCTCGAAGCATCGCGGCGTCAGTCCGATCTCGTGCAAAGTGCGCCAGAAGCGATTGCCGCGACCGGCGTAGTAGTGGCCGAGCTCAGCCGAGCGCTTGCCCGCTGCCGTGCCGACGAAGATGACGCGGAGATCGGGTGCGAGGAGGTCGGGGAGCTTGTGGTCGTTCATCCCGCCATCTTGTCATGGTCGGGCTTGTCCCGACCATCCAGCCATCAACAGGCGCAGCGCTTGTGGAGAGATGGATCCTCGGGACGCGGCCCGAGGATGACACATCCAACGAGACAACTAGGCGGCGAAGTAGAAGCCTAACCCAACGCCCTCGTTGGCCTTCTTGACGGTCTCCGCATCGAGGTAGACCTCGCCGCCCATGTCGCGGAGCTTCTTCGACATCTCCGCCATGCCGACCTGCCCGTTCGGGGGTGCGCCTACTTCTTCACTTTCCCCTGCTTGGTGGGCGCATTATCGCGCCGTTCCGCAAATCGCCCGGTCGCGGCGTCCCTACCAACAAGGAACTTGCCTGCCCGGACATCCGATGATCCGCGCCGCGCGTTACGGGCGGCCCGGTCAAGGGCATCCTGCACCCTGCTCACGTCTATGACTTTCGGCATCAGTCGTCCCGGGTTTCCGCAAGCTCGAACCTGCCTTCAAGGCTGTCCCAAATGTACCACTCGTCGACGATCGGTTTGTAGTGCGATTCGAGATAGGCCGCGCTCTTGGTGAAACGCTGTCGAATAACGCTCTCCGGCACGTCGTGGCCGCCTGCGGCCACGCGCCGTCGCACACGATCGATCGACATGCCTACGCTCGGCAAACGTAGATAGATCAGTGCCACCGTGTAGCCACGCGCCTGCCAGGCCGGTATCTTCTTGGCATAGCTCAGTGAGGCCAACGTCGTTTCGAACATGAACTCTGTGCGGGCCTCGACGAGCGAGTCGATCCGCGAAAGCATCTCGCGTCCGGCTCGCACATTCACCTGTCCCTGCGTCAACGCGGGGTGCGCGATTGATCGCGCGATCTCGTCCGCGTTGACGTAGACGAGCCCTTCACTGGCCGCCGGCAGATACTCGTTGGCGAAACTTGTCTTACCGGCTCCGTTTGGGCCAGCAATGATGATGATCTCCTGCATGGACCGAACCAGCGTGATCTCGACTAACCCAGCGCCTCGTTCGCCTTCTTCACCGTCTTCGCGTCGAGATAGACCTCGCCGCCCAGGTCGCGGAACTTTTTCGACATCTCCGCCATGCCGGCCTCGCGGGCGACGTTCGCGTCGGGGTCGATCACCGTCGTCTCCTGCGCGACCTCGACGCCCTGCTCGTTGAGCTTCGCCGCATAGTCGCGGACGTCCTGGGTGATCTTCATCGAGCAGAACTTCGGCCCGCACATCGAGCAGAAGTGGGCGACCTTGTGCGCCTCCTTGGGCAGCGTCTCGTCGTGCATCGAGCGCGCGGTGTCGGGGTCGAGCGAGAGGTTGAACTGGTCCTCCCAGCGGAAGTCGAAGCGGGCGCGGCTCACCGCGTCGTCGCGGAGCTGGGCGGCCGGGTGGCCCTTGGCGAGGTCGGCCGCGTGCGCCGCGATCCGGTAGGTGATCACGCCGACCTTGACGTCGTCGCGGTTGGGGAGCCCCAGGTGCTCCTTGGGCGTGACGTAGCAGAGCATGGCGGT
>JAESFN010000873.1_pt1 | contig 19181 bp, 12 predicted proteins | sample 9269411 | NCBI WGS metagenome assembly JAESFN01 (sample SAMN14505399, study PRJNA617100) | algae metagenome | isolation source: Iphinoe sp. HA4291-MV1 and co-occurring heterotrophs from trail next to... | place: USA: Maunawili Falls, Hawaii | collected 2009-07-25
CCTCCCCCATGAAGGGGGAGGTGCCCGCCGGTGTGTTTGGCACGATTGAAGACAGAGCCTCGACTCTGCACCTCCCCCTTCATGGGGGAGGCCGGGAGGGGGCCGTCTCTCTCAGTAAACCTCGCCTCACGCCTCCTTGGAATGCTGTGTTTCCTTCTTCGGCACATCCTTCAGCTTCTCGATCAGATACGCATGCGTCGCCTTGTTGGCGACGATCATCGCGCCGGTCTGCTCGTAATATTCCGGCCCCCTGCCCCACCAATCGGTGACGATACCGCCGGCCTCCTGGACGAACAGGATACCAGCTGCCGTGTCGGTAAAGCCGGTCTCCTCGTAGTAGCCGGTGAGGCGCCCCATCGCGACATAGGCGCAGGAGTTGGCGGCGCTGCCGACGATCCGCACCGCGCCGACCGGCGCACGAATGGCGTCGAGCCGTTCGTAGGAACCAGGATAGAGCGAGAGGCCAGGCGTCGGCAGGCCGGTGCCGATATTCATCAATCCGATGTCGGTCTGCTCGGACACCTGCAGCCGCTCGCCGTTGAGGAAGCTGCCCTGCCCCACTATGGCGGTGAACATCTCGTCGGCGGGCGGGTTGTAGAGCACGCCGACCACCGTTTCGCTGCCGCGCCGCAGCGCGATCGAGATGGTGTAGTGCATGCCGTTGATGAAGTTGGTGGTGCCATCGATCGGGTCGACCAGCCAGCGATACTCCTGGTCGGCCTTGTCGACCGGCGGGAATTCCTCGCCGGTAAAGCTCCAGTCCGGATAGCGCTCGAACAGGAATTTCCGGATCAGCAGTTCGGATTCCTTGTCGGCATCGGAGACGAAATCCGCCGGCCCCTTGATGCCGATCTCGATGTCGCGGAAGCGCATGAAATAACCCAGCGTCAGGGCCCCGGCTTCACGCGCGACGGTGACCATGTCGGCAAGGACGGCGTCGTAGGAAATGCTCATGTTGAATCACTCGCTGCTTGACGCAGGAGCCTAGCGCGAGATGGCCGCAGATGCAGGTGCAATCGGGCATATTCGTGCTCTCGACCAGGCACTGAGAGGCCTCGCAAGTTAAGCCTCGCAACCGAAAGTGGTTGCTTGCGACACGTGCCTGGGTGCCTAATCGCCTGACGCAGTTCGAGATCGACTGGCGACGAGGCATGGCCCACGGTTCCGCCACAAGACAGACCGTACTCGTTCTCTCCTTGGCATTGATTGGCGCGGGAGCCTGGGTAGGTCTGCGTGAGGCGTCGCCCTATTTCAGCGGCGGCGTCGAGGAGACGGAGCGCTTCGCTTCGCTGGCCGGCAAGCCGCCGCAACCCGGCCTTTCGATCGCCTCGGAACGGCTGGTGCTCGACAATTGCGTGCGCACCCTATCGTCGCTGTATGCACGCCTGCAGCCGGCTGCCAGGGTGGCGGAGGTGAGCGCGAACTGCCTCAAGGCCGCCGACGCCATCGCGCAACAGAACCCAAGCTCGTCCTACGCCTGGTACGTCGGAGCCCTGACCTCCGAACTGGGTGGCGACACTACGGGGATGAACGAGCGGCTGCTGCAATCGCAGCGGACCGGGCCGGCCGAACAGTGGATCGCCGAGCTGCGCGTGCCACTGGGCGAAGACCACCTCGCAGACCTGGGGCCGGAAGCACGCGCCAACCACGATCGTGATCTCAGGATGCTGGTCGCCAGCCGCCGCGGCATCGCCAGTATCGCGGACCGCTATGTGAAACAGGACGGTTTTCGCGAACGGATCACCGCCATTGTCGAAACGATGCCGGAGGCAGACCAACGTCGTTTCGTCGCGCAGGTCGGCGCTGCCGTGCAGCAGGCGACCGGAGGCTAGAATGTCGCGGATCGAGATCACGGCGAGCCGACCCGAGCATGGCCGTCATGCGGCGAGACCGGCATTGTGGAGCCGCCAGTCACAGTTGAACGATGCCGTAGCGCGGTTGCTGATGGTACTGGTGGCCCTTGCTCCGGTGCCGCTCGGGAGCAATCGCGGGTTCTTCTGGGCGGTAACCGCCGTGGCGGTCGGCCTGATCGGGGTGTTCTACGCGTACCGGCTGGGCCGTCTGGGCGAGCCCCCGCGCTACGACCTCAAGCACATGCGCGCGCTGGTAGTCCTGTCCGCGGGGCTCGGGATTTTCCTGGTGCTGCAGACAGTTCCGTTCAGCCTCCTGGGCCCGTGGGCGGACTTTGCGAGACATTCCCTCTCGATCGGCCTGCAAGGGGGCGCGACGCTCGAGGCCAACACCATCAGCCTCGCGCCGCAGTCGACCTGGCTGATGCTGCTGCGGATGGTGACCTACGCGGTGTTCTACTTGCTGATGCTGCAGGTCACCACGAACCACCGCCGCAAGGCGTTCGTGCTGAACTCGGTGCTGCTGATCGTGACGCTCTATGCCATCTATGGGTTCCTCTCGCTGATGCAGTTCGGCGATACCATCCTCGGGCTGCCGAAATGGGCCTATGCGGGATCGGCAACAGCGACCTTCGTCAACGCCAACTCCTTCGCAACGTTCCTGGCTTTCGGCAGCGTCACCGCCATGGCGCTGGTGGCCGGCAAGCTGGTGCGAGACGATGACGAGCATGACGGCATGGCGACCAACCGCTGGTTCGATCCCACGGTACTGCTCTACCTGCTGGCCTACGCGATCATCATCGCTGCGCTGTTTGCCACGCAATCGCGCATGGGTTCTGCGGCGGCGATCGCAGGGAGCCTCACCGTCGTCGTCGTGAGTGCAATGCGGGCGCGCAGGCCGGTACGGCTGGTGGGCGTGCTGACGGTGTTCGCTCTCGCCGGCGCCCTGGGCTTCGCGACCTATGGACAAGGCCTGCTGGCCCGCCTGGGTTCAGTCGAGAGCTCGTACGACGTTCGCTTCGATCTGTATGCGCAGGTGGTTCAGATGATCCTCGCCCGGCCCTATCTCGGCTATGGCGGCGGTGCTTTCGAGCTCGCCTTTCCATTGTTCCATCAGGGGCCCGTGAGTGCCGACGTGGTTTGGGACCGAGCCCACAACAGCTACCTGGCCCTGTGGGTGGAGCTCGGGATCATCGTTGGCTCGATCCCCATCGTACTGCTGCTGCTGGCAGGATTGCGGATCATTCGCGGCCTCGACAAGGTCAGGCCGGATTGGACGGCAAAGCTTGCCGGGCTCGGCGTGCTGGTGGTCGGCGCCGTCCACTCGCTGGTCGACTTCAGCCTCGAAATCCAGGCTAACACGCTGTTGTTTCTCGCCATCCTCGCAACAGGGGTTGCAGGCGTGGCGCATAAGGCTCACCCTGCCAAGCGCTGATGCTGCACATCATTCGCAATCTGCTCGGCTGGAAACCACCCCTCGCCCCGACCATCGAGCCGCGAGCACGGCTCGTGGCGGCGGAATGGCCAGCGGTGATCTACGCCATCGGTGATGTCCACGGATGCCTCGAAGAGTTGCTGTGGCTCGAGGAGCTCATAGCCGCAGATGCCCGCGACAGCGCGGGCGAACGGTGGATCATCACGTTGGGCGATCACATCGACCGCGGTCCGCAATCTGCGGGGGTCGTCGAGCATCTGATCGGGAACCCGCCGCCTGGCTTCCAACGCATCTGCCTGGCCGGCAACCACGAACAACTGCTGCTCGACTTTCTCGAAGAGCCGGACGCAAACGCTCAATGGCTCGAGTTCGGCGGCCTCGAGACGGCGCACTCGTATGGGGTTCGCAAGGAGCGGTTTCGCCCGGGAGCAAGCACGGCTCGCGGCATCGCACGTGAGCTTGCCCGTCTGATGCCCGAAACTCACATCGATTTCATGCGCAGGCTGCCGATTGCCCTTTCTCTGCCAGGGTTTCACTTCGTGCATGCCGGGCTGCGGCGAGGAATACCCATCGCCGAACAAGACGATGCGGATCTCTTGTGGATCCGTGAGCCATTTCTGGAGGAAGCCGACGCTGCCGAGGCGGTGGTCGTCCATGGCCACACGCCGGCCGCGATGCCGGAGATCAGGCCATGGCGGATAGGGGTCGACACCGGGGCATTCGCAACCGGGCGCCTGACCGCCGTGCGGCTCCGCCAAGGGGCGGCGCCGACCTTTCTGACGACCGGACGCCAGACCTCCGGACCTTAGTTGTTGAATGAACCCTTGGCCGCGGCGGACGCAGGGATTGACCACTCTTAGTGCAGGGACTTTGGGCAAACCGAAACCAAAAAGCTGGCGATGACCATGGAAGACACCGAGTTCGATCTACGCGGCCTCATCAGCCTGCTGCGCCGCCAACTCCGTCTGATCATCATTGTCACTGTCCTCGCAGCAGGCATTGCTGCCCTGGTCGTCTTTTCCCTGACACCCAAGTACTCGGCGTCGGCGATGCTGCTGGTGGACACCAGTCAGAAGAACCTTCTCGACCCTACCGCGCTCGGCGTTGCCACCGAGATCGACACGGCTCGGGTCGACAGCGAGGTCGAAATCCTGCTGTCGCCCGCTGTGTTGATGCAGGTCATCGGGGACATGGGGCTGGTTCGGGATCCGGAGTTCGGTGTGAAGCTGGGGCTGGTCGACCGGGCTATGGCATTCCTCCAGATCTCGCCCCCTGCTTTGCCAACCGGAGAGGCGGCTGTCGCTCGCGTTCTCGGATCACTTCGGGCGGCAGTTGAAGCCGAGCGCCTGGGAAGAACCAACCTGTTGCGCGCAACGGTGATGGCCGCAACGCCCGAACGAGCGGCCGAGATCGCCAATGCCTGGGCGGATGCGTACATCCGCGACCAGGTGACCGCCAAAGTGAACAGCAGCCTGAAGTCTCGCGACGTACTTGAGGCCCGTCTGGGACAGGCGCGCGACGCCATCGTGACTAGCGAGGGTGCCTTCGACACGTACATCAATGACAGCCTGAGCCAGATCGTCAAAGAATCCGGCCGCGCCGACATTGCCAGCATGCGAGACCAGTTGACCGCACTCGGCAGCACGCGAGATGCGGATGCCCAACGTGTCGAGCTGGCCCAGGCCAGCCTCAAACAACGCGACTGGACCGCACTGGCAGACACACTTCAATCGGAAGCGCTGCGCGAACTGGATCGGCAACAACGAGAACTCACCCAACGCCTCGCCCTGGCGAACGCGGAGTCGTCTATCGACCTCAAGTCGGAGCTGGCTCGCGTCGAGCAACGGCTGACAGACGCCGCCGCCGGCGATCTGAGCAGTCTCCGGCAGAGCGTCACGGCAGCCGAAACGCAGCAGAGCGAAGTCCGCCAGCAGTTGCGGAGCGCGGTGCTGGGCAGCTCGCTATCGCCCGAGACCCTGTCTCACCTCTATGAGTTGCAACAGGGCTCCGAGCTGGCGCGCACCCAGTACCAGACCCTGCTCAGCCGGATCAAGGAAGCAGAAGCCCAGGCCGCGGTGCAGGTTGCCGACACACGGGTGGTTTCGGCGGCGCTGCCTCCGGCTCGTCCCGCATTTCCAAACGTCGGGCTCAGTATCGGGCTTGCAGCTCTCGGTGGATTGGGTCTTGGGCTTGGCCTGGCCTTCATCCGGGAGAACATTGCCGGCGGCATACTTACTGAGGAGCAGGCGGCGGCGGTGCTTCACGTGCCGGTGGTGGCCGCGTTGCCCCGCGATCGCGCCACCGGCAGCCAAGGCGGGGTGGCCGACGTCATGATCAGTTCGCCGCTATCCTCCTTCCCCGAAGCGGTCCGTCGAATAAAGGTCCAGCTGGATCAGGCCATCCACAGGCGCGCCCTGAAGCTCGATCCGGCGGACCGGTCGAGGGGGCGGGTGGTCATGGTGACCTCCTCCACCGCCAATGAAGGCAAGAGCACGGTCGCGCTTTCGCTGGCCCGGGCATTCGCGTTGTCGCGGCGCAGTGTCGTTATCATCGATTGCGACCTTCGCAAGCCGACGCTGCACCGGATGCTCGGGTTGGCGCCGTCTACCATGCTGATCGACCATCTTGGCGCATCGGGCACCGATGCCCCAAACCTGGAGCAGCTCGTTGCCCAAGATCCGTCGAGCGAGCTGCGGGTCGTCATCGGCTCGCGGCCCAGCGACGTTCCTACCGACCAGTTGATCGCCAGCCCTGCCTTTGCCCAGCTCATCGAAAGCGCAAAGGCCGCCTACAGCGTGGTGATCCTGGATACGCCGCCGGTCGGGCCGGTCGTTGACGGCCTCTACCTCGCACAGATCGCGGATTTCGTGTTGTTCGTGCTGCGGTCGGGTGTGACGTCACAGACCGAGGCGCGCATGGCTCTGCAGGCGATCCGCGATACTTGCAGCGCCGAGGCAGAAATCCTCGCAGTGTTGAACCAGCAAGACCGCGCCAACGCGACCTATAAGGGAAAGTACGAGAGCTATTACTCCAGCGATGCGGAGTGAACCGTCCGAACAGCTTTGGTTCAACGCAGCGTGCTGACCACCACGTCGACTGCGGCCGGCGCCAATGGCCCGGCAGCGCACACGGCCTCCTTGCCCACGCTGGCGCAGAGCTCCCTGATGCCGCGAATGGTCGCACCATCGAGCATGCCGGTCGGCTCTGCCGCGAACAACCCACGCTCGCGCAGCAGATCCTGGAGCAGATAGACGTAGGTGTTTTCGTTGAGCCCGCGAAGACGCGGCAGCAGCTCGATCCGTCGCTCGAGGTTCAGCCCTCTGAAACGTTCAGCCGTCTCCCGGCGAGCAGAAAGTGCATTCCGTCCGGCGGCATCCATCAGCATCTGTTCGAACAGGCCGTCCTGCGCGTCGAGCTTGTTCTCAATCGATGCCAGGACCTCGCGGGCGGCAGTTGGGTCGGCTTTGACCCCGTCCGCGCCTTCAAGCAAGAGGGCAATCAGGCGCCGCGCCGCGGGCACGTCCCCCTTCCCGGCAGCAGCGCGCAGCACGGGCAACGCTGCCGACGGATCGGCGGCAACGCCGTGCCCCGAGATGAGCGCTTCCGCGAGGGCCATGGCTGCGCCGGGCACTCCGGCGTCTGCCGCCCGATGCAGCAATGTCGTACCGGCTACGGGAGCAACTCCGTCGACATCGCCATCGAGATAGCGGGTCGCAAGGGCGAACAGCGGCTCGACCTCACCACCTTCAGCGGCGGCAAGAAACGCATCTTCAGCATGGGGCAAGTCCGGCGCGAGGCCGGGGACGCCGAGGTAGAGCATCCCCAGGCGTGCCAGGACGCTGCGATCTCCCGACTCGAGTGCCGCCTGCAAATACCGCGCGGCGCGGGCGCCATCGGTGGGAGCTTCACCGCCGGGGCTGAATGCACGACCAAGCGCCACGTTGGTCGCTGCAGCAAGCGGCTCGCCGCCCTGATCGTAGTAACTGGCGGCAGTGGACAGGTCCTTGGAGGCCAGCACACCATCGAAATACAGATCGCCGAGCCGACGGGCCGCCTCGATATCCCCTTTGGTGAGAGCCAGTTTGTAGTACGCGATCACCCGCTCGGCATCGCCGGCCGCCCGCTCCTGGCGGAAGCTGTCGCCAAGTTGGACCAGCGTCGAGGCGTCAAGGCGATCGGTCACGCGATCGTAGTATTGGCCGGCCTTGGCCAGGTCGGTCTTGACCAGCCTGCCCTCGAAATAGAGATCACCGAGGCGCAGCGCCGCGGCCGGATCGCCCGCCTCGTAGGCCATGCTATAGTAGGAAATCGCCCGCTCGATGTCCTTGGCGTCGCCGGCTCCATCCCGATACAGGTCGCCCAGGGCGAGGGCTGCCTTCAACGGCAAAGGCGCCCCCGATTTCAGGTACATCGCCTCGCCTTTGGCGAGGTCGCGGGTAACCAGTTGCCCGTCGAAGTAGAGGTCGCCAAGGCGATTGAAGGCCGCCTTGTCGCCACCGGCAGCGGCAGCCTCGTACTGAGCTATGGCGCCGGCGACGTCCGGAGTGCCGAGCCGGCCGTCCCGCAGAAGATCGCCCACCGCCAACGCAGCGTTGGGTGGTACGCCCTCCGGGGACTTGAGGAAGTACGAGGCGGCCTTGACCTCATCCTTGGCGACGGCCGCCCCATCGAAGTAGAGGGCGCCCAGCACCGCAGCCGCCTTCATCACACCTCCATGCAGTGCAGTATCGAGGTAACCAACCGCCCGACTGCCCAGTCCGGCGGGGTCGGTGGCCAACAGGGTTTGCGCGAGCTCGAACAATCGCTCCGGCGGGACCAACTCAGCGGCCTTGTCGTAGGCGTCTGCCGCGGCGACGGGCTTGCCATCCGCCAGTGCCAGATCACCCAGACGAAGCGCCGCCTCGCGCTGCCCGCTGTGCATCGCGTGCTCAAGCAGCGCCTCCGCCTCCGATACGGTCGCGCCATCGATCTGGCGAGCCAGGATGGCGTCGGCAATCGCAACCGCGGCTCGGTCCGGCACGCCCGCGGGCGAGTTCGCGTAGTAGCCAGCAGCCTTTGCGAGGTCCTGGGGCACCAGGGAGGCGTCGAAATAGAGATCGCCCAGCCGGCCCGCGGCACGATCATCTCCGGCGGCCAGGGCTCGTCCGTAGAGCTCGATGGCGCGGCCGGCGTCCACAGCGACGCCTGTGCCGTCGCGATAGAAGTCCGCGAGTTGAACGATCGAGGCGGCGGCGGCCGCATCGCCGGCGACAGCGAACTCATCATAGGCTCGGGCAGGATCCCGTGGAGCGAACTTTCCATCGAGATAGACGTCGCCCAATCGCGCCGCCGCAGCCGGTTCGCCGGCATCCCGGGCTGTCTCATAATAGGTAATGGCGCGTGCCGCGTCCTGGGGAAGAAGCAGGTCGGCGACCTCAAGCAGGGCGCGCTGCGGAACGCCTTCTGGTGACTGTTCATAGTAGTGCGCCGCCTTGGCGACGTCCTTTGGCAGCACGGCGCCGTCAAAGTAGAGATCGCCCAGTCGCGATGCGGCAACCAGATCGCCGGCGGCCAGAGCCGCTTCGTAGAGCGTCGCTGCCGCAGCGGCATCGACCGGGCCGGCCTTGCCATCCCGTCGGAGGTCGCCGAGCTTGACTGCGGCGCCGGGCTCTCCGGCGGCAACCGCCTGTTCGTAGTAGCCGATCGCGGCCGCCGGATCCGGAGCCATGTCTGTCGCGCCATCGATCAGCAGATCGCCGAGGCGGAGAGCCGCCGGACCGGGCGCGACCGCCAGCGCCGCTTCGTAGTAGTGCCGTGCTGTCGCGGCATCGGCGGCCGTTCCATTCCCGTCCCGGTAAAGATCGCCCAGCGAAAGCAACGCCGCTTGTGGCACCCCCTCCGGCGTTTGCAGGTAGTACGTCTCTGCCTTGCGGAGGTCCTGAGGGACGAGCGTGCCGCTGAAATAGATATCCGCCAGGCGCGACGCCGCCACTACCTCGCCGGCGCCGAGGGCCCGTTCGTAGAGGAAGATGGCGCGCGACGCATTTGGCTCCACCAGCACACCATCGCGGAAGATGTCGGCGAGACGCAGCAACGCTGCTTCGGGCACCCGGTCGAGGACAGGCTCGAAGTATCCGGCTGCTCGCGCCGGATCTGCACCAACGATATTGCCCTCGAGGAACAGTGTCCCCAGCTTGACGGCAGCACCCTTGTCACCTGCCGCAAGGCCCCGCTCGTACTCGGCCACAGCACGATCCGGATCGAGCTTTACCAGCGATCCGCCGCTGTAGAGGTCGCCGAGGCGTGTCCAGCCGCTACCGTTTCCAAGGTCGCCAGCCTGCTCATAGTAGGCGATCGCCCGGTCAGTGCTCTGTTCGACCAGTCTGCCATCGCGGTAGAGGTCGCCAAGACGCACGGCGGCACCGCCGTTGCCGGCGTCCAGGCCGGCCTGATAGTGCTCCAGCGCCTTGCCGATATCGGCCGGTACGATCTCGCCACGGGCATAAAGCTCTCCCAGCGATATGTGCGCTTCCAGCTCGCCGCGGGCGATTGCCGAAGTGTAGTAGCCGATCGCGTCGTCAGCGTGCCCTTGCGTGGCGGCAAGATCGCCAAGCCGAACGGCGGCGGCGATCTCGCCCTGGTCAAGAGCTTGCTGGTAGAATTTGGCTGCCTTGGCCTCGTCCGCTGTAACGAGTTCGCCGTAACGGAAAATGTCGCCCAGGCGCAGTAAAGCCGCTGGCTTGCCGGCGGCTGCGGCCTGCTCGTATTGCGAGATGGCCGCTTTGCCATCGCCCTGGCTTGCCGCCAGGTCGCCAAGGCGGAGCGCGCCGTCCATGTCGCCGAGCTCCACAGCGCGGCGATAGTAGGCCGCAGCCTTGTCCAGGTCCGCCGTGACCTTGTTGCCCACCCGGAACAGGTCGCCGAGGCGCAGCGCACCGACCGACCGACCGGCCTGGAGCAGTTGGTTGTAGTAGGCTTGTGCCTTTTCAATGTCGCCGGGGACGAGACTGCCGTCGCGGAAGGTATCGCCCAGTCGCTGCACACCGCCCAGTTCGCCGTCCGCCACCGCCTTCTCATAGTATTCGAGGGCTTTGGCAGCGTCGGAAAGCTTGGCGTAGGCGTCGCCAAGCCGGACCAGCGCCCAGGTCTCGCCATCGCTCGCGGCGGCCTGGAAGTAACCGATAGCTTTAGGGACATCGGCGGCGATATACTCGCCATCGAGATAGATATCGCCCAGCTGCAGCAGCCCGCCGACCTGGCCTCCGTCCGCGGCACGCTGATAATAGCCCAGCGCCGTAGCGACGTTCGCCGGCACGGTCCCAAGCCCGACGAGATAGATATCGCCGAGCCGCAGGGCGGCGCGACCGTCGCCGGCCGCCAGTGCGGCCTCGTATTCCTTGATCGCCCTGGGCACATCCGGTTCCGCTACGATGCCGTCGCGGTAAACGTCGCCCAGCTTCGACATCGCCGAAGCTTTTCCGGCGACAGCGGCCCGTTCGAGATACTCCATGGCGCGTGCGGTATCGGCGGCCACGCCGCCCTTGCCCTGCAGATAGATCTCGCCGAGCCGGACTCCAGCCTCACTGTCGCCGGCCTCGAGCAGCCGCTCATAGTACGAAACCGCACGGACAACATCGACCTGGACTCCCTTGCCGTCGCGGTAGAGATCGCCAAGCTGGCGGAGCGCGTCTCGCTCGCCGAGCGCCAGCGCCCGCTCGTAATAGGCGGCGGCGCGCGGACCATCGACGTCGATGATCTCGTCCTTTGAGAAGATATCGCCGAGCAGCAGGATCGCGCTGGGATTGCCGGTGTCGCCAAGGCGGTCGAGCTCCGCAATGGCCCGACAGTGCTCGGCAACGCGTTCGGCATCTTCAACGATCTGGCGGAGTTCGTTGAAGGGGCGGACGCGGTTCGGCGCGGCCGGGATGTCGGCTACACGGCAACGCTCTGCGGCTTGGGTGGTCGTGGCAGCGACGCCCCCCAAGGCCACGATCGAAGCCAGAACGACGAACGTGCTGAGATTGACGGCCATCGCGCTTCCCTCACGCTAGACAGATTGTCGATCGCCGCAACTCCAAGCCTACCAAATGCGCCGGTGAAATCACAGGCTGATCTCTCGACCTCACATCATTGCGAAGTGATCGATCTCCCCTCATCAATCAACGAACGCCCCGTCGGCCTACCTCACCCGCATGCTGGTACGTATTTCTGCTTAGATGGGAATGTGCACGGTTCTGATATAGGCTTACTGTGCGGCGAGTATGAACTGCTCGGTCCAAGCGATGCTGCAAGGTCAATCGCGCATTGTTTCGACGACTGTTACTGTTGCCGTAACAAACCATGTCAATATTATGTGGTTGTTATGGCTGACTGTCGTCATAACGCCGTTTGCCGCGGGCCCGCGGTTCCCTGGTTTTGGCGACTTCGGGACCAACCTGGCGCTGTTGCCGTTCCTCGTTTGCCTGACGTTCTTCGCCCTCCGGTTGTCGCAAGGGCACAGCGCAGCCAATGCCGGCAGGCACCGCGCCATGCTTCTGTCGCTGCTGATCTTCTTCGCCTGGGCGGCACTGCTGACGCTCGCCAACGGCGTGCGATGGTCGTTCGATAGCCTGTTGTTGCCACACGACGCCGTACCGGCCGCCCTTGCCAAGGCGATGGCGCCGATCTTTATCGGCGCTCTACTCTGGGGCGGCTTCGAAATCGGGGCGCGCGTGTCGCCCGAATATCTGGAAAGCGCGGTTCGGTTCTCGTTTGCGGTCTTTGTCGGGTATGCTGTCCTGCAGGTCGTCAGCGCCGTGGTTCCGAACCCGGTCTACTCGCTGCTCTCCGCGATCGTCGAGGCCGATACCAGCACCAACTCCGGCAGCAGCTACTTCGCCCAGTTCCACCGCGTAAGCGGTCCGGCCATCGAGCCCGCCGAGTTCTCGCGAACGCTCGCCATCTTCTTCGCCCCGTGGCTCCTCATCAGCCGGCGTCGCAATGCCGGGGTTGTTGCCCTGCCGGTGGTACTGATCGGCTGCAGTGCTTCCCTGTCGTTCGTCGGCCTCTACTGCGGCGCGTGGGTGTTGCTGTGCGCGCTGCTGTTTTCGAGGCGGCCGGTGCTGCCGCTGCTGGCTGCACTCGGCTGCGCGCTGGTGTTGCTGCCTTTCGGCTATTGGGTGCTGCAGGACCGACTGTTCAGCCGGCTGTTCGAGGAGGATCTCTCGACCATCATTCGGGTCCGCTATGCCGCGATCTCGCTGCAACTGCTGCTCGAACACCCGCTGATCGGGATCGGCTGGTCCATGGAACCGCTGTTCTTCCCCGACCGGCTGCAGGGCCTGGTCTGGGTGCCCGAGGTTCTCAACGACATCACGACCGTCAACGGCCTCGCCGCCAAGAGCATGATCCTCCGGCTGGCGCTCTACACCGGGCTGCCTGCGGCGCTCGCGACCCTGGTGGTGCTGACACGGCAATCGCTCCGTGGATTTGCCGCCGGAAACGCCTTCCCGCTGCACTCGCGCGTGGCGATGATCCTGTTGCTGGTCCTGATGATCGGCATCGTCGATGGCGGCATCATCACCACGTTCTACCCCTGGATGGCGATCGGCCTCGCCCTGGGCAACGCCTCGGCGCACCAGCACAGCGCGGCCGAGGCGACAAGATGAGCGGCGGCCTGCTGTACGTGTCCGGGTTCGTCGCAGACGCTGCCGCCCGTTCGTCCGGGCAGCGGTTGGCGGCGAGCAAGCTGCGCCAGTTGCAGGAGGGTTCTGCCGGTCCCGTGGACGCGATGTGCTTCCTCAACGAACTCGACCGGGTGGGCAGCGATGCGCGCCGCCTCAAGGGCATCAGCGTCATCGAACTCGGACCGGCGGACCGCACGCTCGGCTCGCTCCGCTACCCGGGCCTGCCACTGCACGCAGCCGCCCGAGCCTGGCGCGGCCGTTCCTTCGTCAATACAGCCAGTTTTGGCAGCCCGGACCTCGAACTCTATGTCGATTTCATTCAGGGGCTGGGGGCGGTTCCGCCGCGGCTATGGGGCAGAACCACGCTGCGACAGCACGATATCGTGTCGGTGATGTACAGGCGCCGGGCCGCACTGGCCAATCCGTTGCTGCAGTCCTTGCTGCGGCTTGAGGCCGAGCGGGCCCGGCAGTTCGAACTCACCGCGTGGCGTTCGGTCGCCCGTCTCATCGTGCTGACCGAAGCCGATGCAGCGACGATCAAGTCATTGAGCGGGTTGGTGGCAGAAGTCGAAACTCCATCGCCAACAATCGACCTCTCAAACGTACTGTGTGGTCGCCAACTGGCGCAGCCATCTCCTCGCGTCTTGTTCTGGGGGAACATGGCGCGCCAGGAGAACATCGACGCCGTTCGCTATTTTCACACGACCATCTGGCCGCTGATCTTGGCGCACCGGCCCGATGCCGTCGCTGTCATCGCCGGAGCCGATCCTCCCAGCAGTATCCGCAAGCTGTCGGCCGCCAATTTCGTGGTCACCGGCTACGTCGATGATCCCGCACCCGTATTCATCAGTGCCGCCGTCGCGGTGGCACCGATCAGGGTCGGAGCGGGCATCAAGATGAAGGTCGTCGAAACCCTCGGCGCGGGGATCCCGACAGTCGCAACGACGGTGGGTGCAGAAGGCATCACGCATCCGCTGCTGGTTGTTGCCGACGATCCGCCGGCCATAGCAGAAGGGATACTGCATGCCCTCCCTCCCCGAAACTGAGCACCCCGGTGTAGCCGTCCTCATGTCCGTCTACCGGGCGGACCGACCAGACTACCTGCGGCTGGCGCTGGATTCGGTGCTGGAACAGACCGGACCGTTCGAAGTTCGTGTCTATCTCTGCCTGGACGGCCCACTCCCCCTAGCGCTCGCCAAGGTGGTCGCCGCCTACGACGGCAGACTGTATCGAACGCTGCAAAATCCCGAGAACATCGGGCTGGCAAGGTCCCTCAACCGGCTGATCGACCTGCTGGGCGACGAGGCGTTCGTGTTTCGCATGGATGCCGATGACATTTCGTTGCCTGGCAGGTTCCAGGTGCAGCTCGACTGGTTCAGCAGCCATGCCGAGCTGGATCTCATCGGCGTGCAGGCGCTCGAAATCGATGAGACCGGCAAGACGACGGGAAAGCGAGACTACCCCGTCGACAGCACCGCTGCGCACGAGGCGCTGGAGCGTGTCACACCGGTGATGCACTCGTGCTATTGCGCCCGCAGTGCGGTATTTCGTGACGGCGTCCGCTATACGAATGCCTACCTCACCGAGGACCTGGCGCTGCTCATCGAGCTTGACCGGCGGGGCTTCAAGTTCGGCAACGTACCGACAAGGGCCTTCGCTTGCCGCGCCGGACAAGGCTTCCAGCAGCGACGCAGATCAGTTCGGCGCGGCGTGTCCGAGTTCATGCTCTATAGCGACGTCATCCATCGCAGGCACGGACCAATCAGCTGGCGTTATGTCTTTCCGCTGGGCCGATTGGGCCTGTCGCTGCTCCCGCCGCAACTGGCAGCCTGGCTGCGCCACCAGATACGCTCGCTCGTATTCTTCGGCGTTCGGCGGCGGGAGAGCAGGCATGGCTAACCGGCAGGGACCCATCGCGTTGCTGAATGCTCTCTATACGCCCTACCTGGTCGGTGGGGCTGAGCGCTCGGTCCGGCAGTTGGCCCGCGCCCTGCGCGAACTGGGGCGAGAGGTTGTCGTCATCTCCCTGAAGCCATCCGGCGCGCCCGAGGAAGAGTTGATCGACGACATCCCGGTCACCAGGGTGCCGCTCAGAAACCTCTACTGGCCGTACCGCCTGGAACGCCCGCCGTTTCCCGTTCGTGCGCTTTGGCAGGCGGCCGACGTCTATAATCCGCTAATGGGCCGCCTGGTTGGCGAGGTGCTTGAGCATTACCGGCCGAGCGTGGTGAGCGCACACAATCTGCCGGGTTTCTCGGTGGCAGCCTGGTCGGCGGCGCGGCGCCTTGGCATTCCGGTGGTTCACACGCTCCGCGATTATTCGCTGCTGTGCAGCCGCGGCGGCATGTTCCGGCGGGGAAAGGCCTGCCAGGGGCTATGCGCGCTGTGTAACAAGCTTGCGATCCCTCGCCGCATCGCGAGCCGGCGTCTGGTCGATCACGTTGTCGGGGTCAGTCGGTTTACGCTCGAAGAGCACCGATCGGCAGGTTTCTTTGCCGGCGTTGCCGGTAGCGTCGTCTACAATCCGGCGGTGTGGTCGCCGCCACGCGAGGCGCCGCCGCCGGTCGCCCCGGGACGTCGCCGCTTGGCGTTTCTCGGCCGGATCGAACCGTCCAAAGGCATCGAGCAGTTGCTGGCCGCCTTTGCGATGGTATCCCGGCCGGCCGAGCTGGCAATTTACGGCGAAGGCAACGATGCGTACCTGGCGCAGCTCAAGCAGCGCTTCGCCAATACCGCGATCAAGTGGATGGGCGTCACGTCCGACACCTCCGCGGCGTACGCCGCCGCCGATGTGATCGTCGTCCCCTCGGTCTGGGGGGAGCCTATGACCAAGATCGTGATGGAGGCCGGCGCCGCGGGGGTGCCCACGATCTGCGCTGCGAGCGGAGGGATACCGGAGGCCATCAGCTTTTTCGCCAACACCCAGCTCTACGCGCCACAGGACGTTGCCGGCCTCGCGGCGTTGCTCGAAGCTGATCTGCCACCGCGGGCGGTTCCGCCGGTAATTCCGCCCGAGCTTGAGCCGAACTACACGGCAACCGCCTACACCAAGATTTTCGACCAACTGCAGTGAGCCTCCCGCTAGCGACATTGGCGTCGGCAATCGTAGCGGTCGTTACGCTGCTGATGCTGTCCCAGCTGCTGACGCCCAACGATTTCGGCACGCTGATGCTGATCACGGGAACGGGGCAGTTCATCTCCGTGCTGCTCTTCGAATGGCTGCGGCTGTGCACACTGCGCTACGCCGACCGCGGGGACTTCCACCGGCTGCGGATCAGAGAGCTTTACCTGCTGCTGAGCTTTCTCCTGATTGCCGTGACTTTCGTCCTGGCCTTGCTGCAGCGGACCGACGCCGTGCAACTGCACGTGGCGGAGACCCTGGGCTATGCGCTTTGCCTGGGACTATCCGACGGCGCGGCAGCTTATCTGAGGGCCCGCGGGCTGTTTGCGAAGGCCAGCGCCTTCTGGCTCGGCCGCTCATTGCTGGGCGTCGCCGCCGGGTTGGTGTTCGTTATGTTCGGCGCGGATGGTGCAGCAACCAGCGTCGGCCTTGGGATCAGCTATCTGGTGGTCGTCATCCCACTGATTGCAACGACCAATCTGACTCGCGGCATGGCCATGCACGATCTCTCGGGGTCGGTGCGCAAGCTGTTGCAGTTCGGCGTGCCGATGATGCTCTCCGGCCTGATGAATACCGGCATCGCGGCCCTGGCGCGCGGCTTCGTGGCCGTCAGCGCTGGGGTGGCGGCAGCCGGCGCCTTTGCCCTGATCTGGGAGCTCGCTGCCAAGGCACTGGGCTCGGCCGCCACGGCGGTTACCGCTACATCGCTCAGGAGGCTGGTTGTCGCGCATGACGGACCGAACGCCGAGCGAGCCGTTGCATATCGGAACTACGCGGTCGCCGTGCTCGCTACAACGTTGCCGGCGGCGGCTGGCCTCGCAGCGGTAGGGCCCGAGCTTGTGGTTCTGCTGCTACCGCCGGCGCTGTGGGCCGTCGCCGACGCGCAGTTCGCCTGGATCGTCGTCGCCTGCTTTGGGCTGACGGCAAAGACCTTCCTCGTCGACTCCGTGTTCTTTGCCGCTGAGCAGTCATACACCGCTGCGCTCGCTTCGCTGGCCGGCGTACTGATCACCGGGGGCGCGGCAGCGGTTGGCGTCATCATGGCTATCGAACCGGTCGCAACGATCAGTGCTGCCGTCACGGCCGGGTGTTTTGCCGTCGCCGTCATCGCCGCACGACGCAGCAGCGCGGGCGGTCGCAGCCTCCCGAAGTGGTTGCGCGAGGTTTCGGGCGTGCTGCTGGCCACAGCGATCATGAGCTTCGCCGTATGGGGCCTCTCCGGCTCCGAGGCGTCATATCCCGGGCTCGCCATCCGCATCGTGGTCGGCGTTGCAACCTACGCGGCGGCTATCGGACTGCTCGATCGTCTGCTCGGCGCAGAAATTATCGCCGCGGTTGTGGCATCGCTGCGACGATCCACCCTGCCACCGAAAGCCGATCTGCCGACCACGTAACCGGCAAGCCGGGCGGTCCGGAACCACATTTTGCGATCGCGCCGCATCTGCGAAGAGTGTTTCGCCACCGACGCTCCGGCTAGTTGGAAACCATCAGCAAAAGCATAGGGTTTTGCACCGTCGCAGGTTATCTAGATTGCAAATGTGAGACCGCTTTCATCCGGCCGGGCCACGCCGAAACAAGGAGTTCCCCGAATGAACCAGTTGAATTTCCGCCACGCGCTGATCGCCGCGGCGCTGCTGGGCAGTGTTGCCGTGGCGCCGCTGGCGCTGGCGCAGGAGTTTGATGCCAATGCGACGATCCGCATCGGCTCACTCTATGAGCCGCAGAACCTCGACAACACCGCCGGTGCCGGCCAGGGCATCAACGAGGCGTTCAACGGCAACGTCTATGAGGCGCTGTTCCAGCTGACCGATGCCGGTGCCGTGGAGCCCAAGCTCGTCGACAGCTACACCGCCAGCGAGGACGGCCTCACCTACACCTTCAAGCTGAAGCCGGGCGTCACCTTCCATTCCGGCGACCCGCTGACATCAGCCGATGTGAAGTACTCGATCGAGCGCGTTACCGCCGAAGCGTCCAAGAGCTCGCGCAAGAAAAGCCTCTCCACCATTACCGGCATCGAGACCCCGGACGACCAGACGGTGGTGATCACGCTTTCGACCCGTTCGATCTCGCTGCCCTACAACCTCAGCTATGTCTGGATCGTCAACGACAAGGCGGCCGACATCACCGCAACGGAAGACGGCACGGGCCCCTACACGCTGGGCGAATGGCGCCGCGGCTCGGCACTGGCGCTGGCGCGCAACGACAAATACTGGGGTACCGCGCCGAGCAATGGCGAGGTGATCTACACCTATTTCACTGATGCGACGGCGCTGAACAACGCGCTGCTGACCAATGCCGTCGACGTCATCACCTCGGTGCAGAGCCCGGACTCGCTGGCGCAGTTCAGCGGCAACCCGGCCTTCAAAGTGACCGAGGGCGCCTCGACCACCAAGGAACTGCTGGCCTGGAACGACCGCGTCGCGCCGTTCGACAATGTGAAGGTGCGCAAGGCCCTGGCCAAGGCCACCGACAAGGCCAAACTGCTCAACTCGATCTGGGGCGACTATGGCACGCTGATCGGCTCGTTCGTGCCGCCGACCGACCCGTGGTATGTCGATCTCACCGGCGTCGACGCCTACGACGTCGATGCGGCGAAGGCGCTGCTCACGGAGGCCGGCTATCCCGACGGCTTCGAGTTCACCCTCGATACTCCTGACTACGATCCGCATCCGATCGTCGCGCAGTTCCTGCAGGCGGAATATGCGAAGGTCGGCGTGAAGGTGAACATCAACATCATCACCGCCAACGAGTGGTATGAGAAGATCTACAAGGCGCACGACTTCCAGGCGACGCTGCAGGAGCACGTCAACCATCGCGATATCGTGTTCTACGGCAATCCCGACTTCTACTGGGGCTACAACAACCCCGAGGTGGTGAAGCTGATCGCCGACTCCGAAGCGGCGGCGACCATCGACGAGCAGACTGCCAAGCTGACCGAGGCCAACAAGCTCATCGCCGAGGATGCGGCCAGCAACTGGCTCTACCTCTACCCGCAGATCGTGGTGTCCGCGGCTAACGTCACCGGCTACCCGGTGAACGGGCTGAACTCGCAGTTCTTCGCCTACGGGATCCAGAAGGCGAAGTAAGTTGGGCGCCGACTGATAGAGACGGCCCCCTCCCATCCTCCCCCA
>JAESFN010000874.1_pt1 | contig 19167 bp, 18 predicted proteins | sample 9269411 | NCBI WGS metagenome assembly JAESFN01 (sample SAMN14505399, study PRJNA617100) | algae metagenome | isolation source: Iphinoe sp. HA4291-MV1 and co-occurring heterotrophs from trail next to... | place: USA: Maunawili Falls, Hawaii | collected 2009-07-25
TACGAGGCGCGCGGGCTGATCGTGCCCGGCCGGGCGGGCGCCAACCGCACCTACTCGCGGCGCGACCGGGCGCGGCTGATCCTGATCCTGCGCGGCAAGAACCTCGGCTTTACGCTGGAGGACATCGGCGAGTATCTTGCTCTCTACGATGCCGACCCGACCCAGGTGACGCAGACGCGGCTGCTGCTGGACAAGATCGAGGCGCATACCGCGGCGTTGCAAACCAAGCGGGCCGACATCGACCGGACGCTGAGGGATCTCAAGGAGATCCGGGCCCAGTGCCTGGCCCACCTCAAGGGCCGCTCGGCCTGCTGACCGGAGCGTGCGTTGGGTTTGGCCGGGGAGGCCCGCATGCGACTAGCGGTTATTGCCGACGTGCACGGCAACGTGCTGGCTCTCGAAGCGGTGCTCGCCGACATCGGGCGGCGCGGTGCGGATTCCATCGTCAACCTCGGGGACTGCCTCTCCGGCCCGCTGTGGCCGCAAGAAACGTGGGAGAGGCTGAGGGCGCTGCATCTGCCCACCGCGCGCGGCAACCACGATCGCTGGCTCGCCAACAAGCCGCGCGCCGAGATGGGCCCGTCGGACGCCTTCGCGTTCGACCATACCAGCAATGACGCGCGCGCCTGGGCCGGCCGCCTGTCGCCGCGGATCGAGCTGCCCGGCGCGATTTTCGCCTGCCACGGCACGCCGGCCGACGACAACGCCTACCTGCTCGAGACCGTCAGCGACGGCCGGCTGGTGTTGGCGGAGGCTCCGGATATCGACGCCCGGCTCGGCACCCTCGATGCCCGCATCGTGTTGTGCGGACACTCGCATCAGCCGCGGATCGCGCGCGGGCGGCGCGGCGTTCTGATGGTCAATCCCGGCAGCGTCGGCTTGCCCGCCTACGCCGACGACAAGCCGCCGCACCGCTCCGAAACGGGGACCCCGCATGCCCGATACGCGCTGGTCACGGGCGCTCCCACCGCGCCGACGGTCGAGCTGATCGCGGTGGCCTACGACTGGGACGCCGCGGCCAAGCGTGCGACCGAGAACAGCCGGTTGGATTGGGCAAGGGCGTTGGCCCGGGGCTACATGGGATAGAGCGGCACGGAAGGCCCGCGCCTCGCAGCTCAGCGATAGAGGTCCTTGCGGGTCGGCGGCAGCGCCGGCGGCCGCTTGGCGCTCTTGGAGGCGAGCGTCTGGAAGATGCGCAGCGTGCCGCGCGAAAAGGCCAGCGAGACGCCCGCGAGATAGGCGACCCAAATCCGGTATTTCTCCTCGCCGATCAGCGCAACGGCCCGCTCGCGCTCGGCGCTCAGCCGGTCGCACCAGATCTTGGTCGTGCGCGCGTAGTGCAGCCGCCACGCCTCGACATCCTGGACTTCGAAACCGGCCCGCTCCATCGCCACCAGGGTATGGCCGATGTCGTCGAGGGCGCCGCCGGGGAAGATGTACTTCGCGATCGCCCGTTGCTCGGGGCGCAGGCGCCGGCCGAACATGGTGGGCCGGGGCGCGCGGCGGGCGATGGCGTGATTGAGGAACAGGCCGTCGCCGGTCATCAGCGAGCGCACCTTGCTCATGTAGGCGGAGATGTTGTCGAGCCCGATGTGCTCGTACATGCCGATCGAGGCGATCTTGTCGAAGGTGCCGGTGACGGCGGAATAGTCCTTGAGCTCCAGCGTCACCTCGCGCTCGAGGCCGAGCCGCCTCACCTTGGCCTGAGCATAGGCGAGCTGCTCCTGCGACAGCGTGATGCCGTGTGCGATGGCGCCGTGATGGCGCACGGCATGGCACACCAGGCCGCCCCAGCCGCAGCCGATGTCGAGGAGGCGGTCACCGGGCTTCAGGCGCAGCTTGCGGCAGATCATCTCCAGCTTGTCGTGCTGGGCCTGGGCGAGATTGTTCTTCCAGTCGGTGAAATACGCGCAGGAGTAGACCATCTCGGGGTCGAGGAAGAGCGCGTAAAAGTCGTTCGACAGGTCGTAGTGGAATTCGATGAACGACTTGTTGTCCGCCGTCTTGCGACGGCGGCCGGTGATCTCGCCCTCGAAGGCATGCTGGTCGGCGGACCGGTGGGCGGGCGTCAGCAGGAAGGGAGCCAGCGTCTTCAGCGTCTCGAGGCCGCCAAGGTCCTTGAGCTTGATCTTGACCTTGCCCTCGTCGCGATTGAGCTCGGAGCCGAAGTCGATGAGCGTGCCGCCGGAAAAATCGATCCCCTTCGAGATGTAGTGGCGGATGGCGTTGTCGAGCGTCGGCCAGCGCAGCAGCGAGCCGACGACGCCGGGTCCGGCGATCGAGATCTCGAACGGCCCGGTCACTCTGCGGCCGAGCGGGATGCGCGTGCCGTCCCACAGCTTGAGCGAGGCGTTGAGATCGAGCTTGCTGCCAAGCTGGGCCACGAGCGCCTTCATCGCCGCCAGATGGCGCTCGTCCACGACAGTCATCTCACACCCACTGTCACCATTTCCGACAGATCCTGGTCTCGCACCGGTGCGGCCGCCGATCAAGCGGCCAAACGGGCCTCGCCGGCCTTGGCGCTTTCCATGATCGCGGTCACGCCCATGCCGCCGGCGGTGCACACCGAGATCAGCCCGCGGCCGCCGTTCTGCGACAGGAGCTTGGCGAGATTGGCGATGATGCGGGCGCCGGTGGCGGCAAAGGGATGACCGTACGCGATGGACGATCCCTTGACGTTGAGCTTGGTGCGGTCGATGGCGCCGAGCGGAGCTTCCTTGCCCAGCATGCGCTTGCAGTAGTCCGGGTCCTCCCAGGCCTTGAGGGTGGCGAGAACCTGGGCGGCGAAGGCCTCGTGAATCTCGTAGAAATCGAAGTCCTGGAGCTTCAGGCCGGCACGGTCCAGCATTTGGGAGACGGCGGCGGCGGGCGCCATCAGCAGACCCTCGCCAGCCACGAAATTGTTGGCGATGGACTGGTAGTAGGTGAGATAGGCCTGAACCGGCAACCCGTGCTTGGCTGCCCACTCCTCGGAGACCAGCAGAACGGCTGAAGCGCCGTCGGTCAGCGGCGTCGAGTTGGCGGCCGTCAGCGTGCCGCGGGCAGATTTCTCGAAGGCGGGCTTCAAGGTGGCGAGCTTTTCGAGGCTGACGTCGTCGCGGATGTTGTTGTCGCGGAACACGCCGGCGCAGGGAACGATCAGGTCGTCCATGTAGCCCGAGCGATAGGCCTCGGACGCCTTCTTGTGGCTCTCGTAGGCGAGCTGGTCCTGGTCGGCCCGCGAGATCTTGTACTGCTGGGCCATCAGCTCGGTGTGCTGGCCCATCGACAGCCCGGTGCGCGGCTCGGCGACCGACGGCGGCACTGGCGCCAGCTCGGCCGGCGACAGGCCCTTGAAGGCCCTGATCTTGTCCCACGTCGTCTTGCCCTGCGCCGCCCGGGTGAGGCGGGAGGCGAAGCGCTTGGAGAACACGATCGGCGCGTCGGAGGTGGTGTCGGCGCCGCACGCGATGCCGCTCTCGATCTGGCCGGTGGCGATCTTGGCCGCGATGCCCATCGCCGCCTGCAGGCTGGTGCCGCACGCCTGCATCAGCGTGATGCCGGGCGTCGACGGCGCGAGCTTGGTGCTGATCACCGCCTCGCGCGCAAGGTTCCAGTCCCGCGCGTGGGTGACGATGGCGCCGCCGACTACCTCATCGACGTGCACCCCGGCGAGGCGATAGCGCTCGACGAGGCCGTTCAAGGTGGCCGTCAGCATCTCGAGGTTGGAGAGGTCGGCGTAGAGCGTGTTGGAGCGGCAGAAGGGGATGCGCACCCCGCCGAGGACGGCCACGCGCCGAAGGGTCTGGGACATCGATAAGGCTCCGTGTGTCGTTCAGTGCGGGCTCGCCCGGCCGGGCGACTGCTGGGTGATCACTCGGCGGCTGCGCGCTGCGGGGCGGCCTGGCTGCGCGGCTCGCTCGCCCGGTAATGGAGCGGCCCGCCGCGGAACGGCGCGAAGCCGGTGCCGAAAATGACGCCGGCATCGACCAGGTCGGCGTTGTCGACCACGCGCTCGTCACGGCAGGCCTCGCACTCCGCGATCATCGGCTCGACGAGCTCGCGGCCGAGGCGCTCCAGGGTGGCGGCGTCGTAGGATTTGGCGGCCTTCTGCGGCTTGCCGTTCTCCCACTTGTAGAAGCCCTCGCCGGTCTTCTTGCCGAGCTTGCCGGCGGCGACCAGCCGCTCGAGCTGCGAGCCGTCGGTCTTGAAGCCCAGCACGCGGGCGACGTGCGCGCCGACGTCCAGACCCACCGCGTCGGACAGCTCGATGGGCCCCATCGGCATGCCAAAGGTGCGCGCGGCCTCGTCGATCTTCTCCTTCTCCTCGCCCTTCTCCAGGCGGGCCATGGCGCCGAAGATGTAGGGTGCGAGCACCCGGTTGACGAGGAAGCCCGGAACGCTCTTGGTGATCAGCGGGAACTTGTCGATGGCGGTGACGAAGGCGCAGCCCTTGCGGACCTCCTCGTCGCGGCTCTGGGTGCCGCGGATCACCTCGACCAGCGGCATCTGGGCGACGGGATTGAAGAAGTGCAGCCCGACCAGGCGGCCGGGGTCGGCGAGCGGGGCGGCGATGTCCTCCAGCATGATCGACGAGGTGTTGGTCGCCAGCACGGCGCCGGGCTTCAGCTTGCCCGCAATCGATTTGAACAGTCCCTGCTTGGCCTCGAGCTTCTCGACGATCGCCTCGATGACGACGTCGGCGCGGCCGATGTGGTCGCCCTTGGGATCGGCGATGAGGCGCGCCTTGGCGGCGTCGCGCAGCGGCTTGGTCTTGAACTTGCGCGCGAACAGCTTGCCCTGCGCCTCGATACCCTTGCGGATCTGGTCCTCGGAGAGGTCCTGCAACGACACCTCCATGCCGGAGGCGACGCACCAGCCGGCGATGTCGGCGCCCATGGTGCCGGCGCCGATGACGTGGACGCGAAGCGGTTTCCAGCCGAGATCCTTGGGCGCCTGCGCCTTGAGCATCTCGGAGAGGCGGAACACGCGCCGTAGGTTGCGCGAGGTGGGGCTTACCATCAGCGGCGCGAAGGCGCGTGTCTCGGCCTGCTTGAGGGCCTCGAGGTTGCCGCCATGCTTCTCGAATAGGCTGATCAGCCGAAAGGGCGCCGGGTAGTGGTCCTCGCGCACCTTCTTGCGGGTCTCGGTCCTCAGCTTGTTGGCCACGAGTCCGCGCAACGGGGGAAGGGCGAGCAGGCGCTTCCACATCGCGGCCGGCTTGGCCTTGCGTTTCTGGAGGATCGCCTTGCGGGCGCGCCATCTGAGCTGCTGCGGGTTGTCGGCCAGCTCGTCGATGAGCCCCATGGCGCGCGCGACACTGGCGCGGATCATCGAGCCGGTCAGCATGATCTGCATGGCGCTCAAGGCGCCGGCCTGGCGGATCGAGCGGGCGGTGCCGTTGAAGCCCGGGAAGAGGCCAAGCTTGACCTCGGGGAAGCCGACGCGGGTGGCCTCGTCGCGGGTAGCGATGCGGTAGTGGCAGGCGAGCGCCAGCTCGAGCCCGCCGCCGACGCAGACGCCGTGGAACGCGCACACCACCGGCACCGGCATGCGCTCGATGCGGTCGAGCATGCCGTTGACCGGCGTGATGGCGTCGACCACCTTCTGCTCGCTGTCGAGCTGGTCGAACTCGCGGATGTCGGCGCCGACGATGAAGCTCCTCTCCTTGCCGGACAGGATCGCCAGCCCGCGGATCTTGCCGGCCCGCGCGCCTGCCTCGACCGCCTCGACGATAGCGCCCAGCTCCTCCAACGGGCGGCGACCCAGCGCGTTGGCGCTCTCGCCCTCGCGGTCGAAGATGGCCCAGGCGATGTCCTCGAAATCGACCGAGTAGCGCCAGTCCTTGAGTTGCGTCACGTCCGCCATGGCGACCTCCTCAAATCTTACTACTCGGCCGCGGCCTTGCTGTCGGCGCCGCGCGAATTGTGCCCGAGCGACACATAGTGCGGCTTGACCTCGGCCGGATCGAAGTGATCGACGGCGATGACCCGCTCGGTGAGCGCCTCGACGTCGCGCAGAAGCTGGGCCTCGCCGGCATCGATGACGCCCTTGGCCACCGCCTCGCCGATCCAGTCGATGCCGTGGAAGCGGCGGACGGTGCCGGCGCGGATGGCGCGCTCGAGCTTCTTCTCGGCCTCCTCCGCCACCAGGACTTTCTCGAGCGTGACCTCGAGCAGGCCGGTCGGGTCGGCGGGATCCTTGGACACGTAGATGTCGCGGGTGAGGCGATCCCTCACCTCGCCCGGCACCAGCACGAGCTTCACCGCCTCGTGGCCGAGCCGGTCGGGCGCCGGCTTGTAGTGGCGGCCGAGTGGGTAGACCACGATGCGCATCAAGATGCGCGCCCAGGCCACCGGGAAATTGTCGATGGCGCCGCGCAGCGCCTCGTCGAAGCGGGCGAGGCCGTTGTGGGCGGCGAGGGAGACGAACACGCGGTCGGCCGCCTGGCGGCCGTCGTCCTCGTAGCGCTTCAGCACGCAGGCCAGCAGGTAGAGCTCGGACAACGCGTCGGCCATGCGGCCGGTGAGCTTCTGCTTGGTCTTGAGGCCGCCGCCGAGCAGCGCCACCACCAGATCGGCGGTGAACGCGAAGTTGCGGCTGGCGCGCCAGAGCTGGCGGTACCACTCCGCCGTGGCGCCGGCATTGTCCGGCACGCTGCCGAACAGGCCGCCGGTCAGATTGTGGAACAGCGCGCCGAAGGTGTTGGAGACGGAGAACGCGATGTGGCCGCGGAGGGCCTCGTCGAAGGCATCGAGCCCCTTGGCGCGGTCGGGGTTCTGCAGCGCCTGGATCTCCTTATAGAGATAGGGGTGCGAGCGCAGCGCACCCTGGGCAAAGGTGATCAGCGTGCGAGTGAGGATGTTGGCGCCTTCGACCGTGATACCGACCGGCACCATCTGGTAGGCCGACTGCAGGTAGTTCGCCGGCCCGTCGCAGATGCCGCGGCCGCCGTGCAGGTCCATGGCGTCGTTGACGGCGCGGCGCATCTTCTCGGTGGTCTGGTATTTCATCAGCGCCGAGATCACCGAAGGCTTCTCGCCGCGCGCTACCATGGCGGCCGTGGCTGCGCGGGCCGCCTCGTTGACGTAGGCGGTCTCCACCAGGCGGGCGAGTGGTTCCTCTAGGCCTTCCATCTTGGCGACGGGCAGGCCGAACTGCTTGCGGATGCGGCCGTAGGCGGTGGAGAACCGCAGCATCGTCTTGGCGCCGGCGGTGGCCGACGACGGCAGCGAGATCGAGCGGCCGGCGGACAGGCACTCCATCAGCATGCGCCAGCCGTGGCCGGCCATCTTCTCGCCGCCGATCACCCAGTCGATCGGGATGAAGACGTCCTTGCCCCAGTTGGGGCCGTTGGGGAACGCGGCGCCGGACGGCAGATGGCGGCGGCCGATCTCGACCCCCGGATGGTTGGCGGGGATGATCGCCAGGGTGATGCCGACGTCCTCGCCGCGGCCGAGCAGGTTGCCGGGATCGAACAGGCGGAAGGCGAGGCCGACCAGGGTCGCCTTGGGGCCGAGCGTGATGTAGCGCTTCTCCCACGACAGGCGGATGCCGACGGTTTCCTTGCCGTCATGGGTGCCGCGCACCACTGTGCCGATGTCGCGCATGGTGGCCGCGTCCGAGCCCGAGGTCGGGCCGGTCAGCGAGAAGCACGGGATCTCCTGGCCTTTGGCCAGTCGCGGCAGGTAGTGCTCCTTCTGCTCCGGCGTGCCGTACTTCTCGATCAGCTCGCCGGGACCCAGCGAGTTCGGGACCATGACGATGGTGACGACGTCGGGCGAGCGCGAGGCGATCTTGCCCAGCACCAGCGACTGGGCCTGCGCGGAAAACCCGAGCCCGCCGTGCTCCTTGGAGATCAGCATGCCGAGGAAGCCGTGCTTGCGCACGAAGTCCCAGATCGGCTCGGGGATCTCGCGCTCGGTGTGGCGGACGCGCCAGTCGTCGATCATCCGGCACAGCTCGTCGGTCGGACCGTCGAGGAAGGCGCGCTCCTCAGGCGTGAGGATGATCGGCGGAATGGCCCGCAACTTGTGCCAGTCGGGCTGGCCCGAGAACAGCTCGGCATCGAAGCCGATGGTGCCGGCATCCAGCGCCTGCTGCTCGGTGTCGGAGATCTTGGGAAGGATCTTGCCGATCAGCTTGAACGCCGGCTCGACGAGGAGCGAGCGGCGCCACGACGGCACCGACAGGACACCCATCAGGATGGCGGGGATCCACAGCAGCAGGGAGGCGGCAAAGCTGCCGCCGACGGCGCCGCTCAGCCAGACGAGCGCGGCGATGGCGGTGGCGGCGGCCCACAGCCACAGCGGGGCGCGGTGCATGGCAAGGGCGAACACGGCCGCCAGGAAAAGTCCAAGAAAAACCAACAGTGCCATGCGTTCGAGCCTCCCGCCCTTTGAGCGTCGACCGGGACTGTGACGTTTGAATATCTGCCGACGTTTACGCCGTTATTGGCCTTACGTAAACGTCATGTCTCAACGATCGGTTTCAAACCTCGGAACAAGGTGCGAACGGCGCCTGCGACTGCTGTCACATCGCGCGCTTGCGACCACTATAGTCACGGAGCCGGAGCAATGCGACTGCCGTGCAGGTGCGGAGCCTAGTGCACAAGCTTCGGCTCTTCGCCACAGTGCCCGTCACAGCGCGTGCGCGTTGCAATGGTCGAGGCTCGCGCTTATTTTTTCGCCCCGCATCGGCTTTTGCGGCTTTGCGGTTGCGCAGCAGGATCGGCAGCATGGAACGCAATGCGTGCTCTACGACAGTTGCCGACCGAAGCGCGAGGGTGCGCTGAGGTGCGAACCAAAGTGCCGATTGCCAGAGTGTCACGCGCGGCTGCGCTTGCCGCGGCTTGCGTTGCCGCCGTCTCCGGTTCGGCGCGAGCCGACGACCGGCTCTTGTCGCTCGGACGGCACCTGGCGCAGGAATGCACGTCCTGCCACCGGATCGACGGGGTCGACAATGGCATCCCGTCGATCGTCGGCGGGGATGCGGCGCACTTCGCCGAGACGCTCGGCTACTATCGTGACGGCCGGCGCAACAATCCGGCCATGGTCTCGGTCGCCCAGTCGCTCGACGACGAGCAAATCAAGGCGCTCGCGCTCTACTTCTCCTCGCTGCCGAAGCCGCCGCTGGCCAAGGTTGGCAAGAAGAAATAGCCGGGCCACAGAGAAAGGGCGCCGGCGGACACCGGCGCCCTCATCATCGACACGGGCGATCAGCTCTTCTTCTTCGCGGGGGCGGCGGCCGGCGCCGCCTTGGCGAACATGTCGGCGGTGATGCCGGAGTACCAGCCGACGCTCTCCTCGTAGTTCTGCTTGCGGACCGCCGCGTCCTCACCGCGCTGCGACACGAACGACCCCGAGGGGTCGAGCTTGCCGTCCTTGGGCGCATAGTTGGCGCCGATCTTGATGCAGTCGTCGGGTGCCACCAGCGACCAGCAGGTGTTGCGGAAGCGGGCCGGGAACTTCTCCTTCTTGGCGAGGTCGGTGAGCAGCTCGTTGGCGACCACCTTGGCCTGGCTGTTGGCGGAGAACGCCGATTTCGGCATCTCGACGGCGACGGTGGCGTCGCCCAGCACATAGATGTCCTTCACCTTCTTGGAGCTGAAGTTCTCCGGGTTGATCGGGCACCAGTCGCCGTCGGTGACGCCGGCCTTGCCCGCGATCTCGCCGGCCCGCTGCTGCGGGATGACGTTGAGCACGTCGGCCTTCCACTTCTTGCCGTCCTTGATCTCGACCTCGCGGGTCTTGGGATCGACGCGCACGACGCCGAAATTGTCGATCTCGTTCGACAAGTGCAGCTCGAGGACGTCCTTGTAATACTTGTCGAACGCCTCGGTGAAGACCGGCTGCTTGGAGAACGCCTTCTTGGGGTCGAGGACGATCAGCTTCGACTTCGGCTTCTTGGTCTTGAGATAGTGCGCGACCATGGCGATGCGCTCGTAGGGCCCCGGCGGGCAGCGGAACGGGTTGTTCGGCGGGGCGATCACGACGACGCCGCCGTCCTTCATCGCGTCGAGCTGGCGCTTCAAGAGCTGCTTCTGGGCGCCGTCGGTGTTGTAAGCATGCGGGATCGACTGGGCGACCTCGCGCGAATAGCCGGCGACCGAATCGTACTTGATGTCGATGCCCGGCGAGAGCACCAGGCGGTCGTAGGCGAAGTTCCGGCCGCCACGGGTCTTGACGATCTTCTTGGTGGCGTCGACGTCGGTCGCGTAGTCGTGCACGACCTTGACGCCGAGCTTGGTCAAGCCGGTGTAGTCGTGGCTCAAGGATTCAAACGTGCGGAAGCCGCCGAGATAGAGATTGGAGAAGAACGACGAGCTGTAGCGCTGGTTGGCCTCGATCAGCGTCACGTCGAGCTTGGGCTCGCCCTTCTTGAGATAATGGGCGAGCGTCGCGCCGCCCGCGCCGCCACCGACCACCACCACCTTCGCGGCGCCTTGGGCCAGCGCGAAGGTTCCGAGCGTGCTGGTGCCGAGTGCGGCGGCGCCGGCTGCTCCCGCGAACTTGTGAAATTCGCGTCTGTTGTAGGTCCCCATAGTCCTTTCACCTCCTCGTTGTCGCCCCCCACTCATATTTGGAGTGGACGGCGCGGCATACAGTTGCGCGCCCGCGGGGCAGAAAAAAGAACAGCGTTCCTCCTATCGGGCTCTATTTCTTCTGTCCGTCCTCCGGCCGGAAGCCTGCCTTCAACAGAATTTCGCCGATCTGGGCCCAGAAGAAATCCGCTCCCGGATAGCCGATGAGGCGCCCCACCTCGCGGCCGTCGCGGAGCACGATGAAGGTCGGCGAATAGACCACGCCCGGGAACGCGGCGACATCCGGGTGACTACGCAGGCGGCGCACCAGCGGGGCGAAGCGTCCCTCGGGGCTGCGCTCGTAACCGGGGCGGACCTCCTCGTCCCAGCGGGCACAATAGGGGCATCCGGGATCTTGGACGAGGAGCAGCGCGACACCCGAGCGCAACTCCGGACTTATCGCAGCGTCGGCCTGCACGTTCCTGCCTCCGGCCCCGAGCGCGCCGACGACGGCTACCAGGGCCAACCCCAGGACCATGCGCCGGTGGGCCCATCGGCGGTCGAACCGGCGCGTCCCTGCGGCTTCGGCCATCGATGTCCTCGACGAATGGCAGCCCTGCATTACGTCACCGTGAATTGCCCCAAATCGCGGTTGTATGCTAGGGCTCCGGTGTCAGTAAAAGCCCGACCGGGCGCGAGCTACGCGCGCGGCGTGATTTCTTTTGAGAAGCCGGCTCGCCGTCGCGATGTGGAGCCGATGCCGGCTACCGCCAGGAGGACCTGATCGCAATGACCGACCGGCGAGAGTTTCTCCTCGGGGCGACGGCAACCGCGGCGCTCCTGGGTGTCCTCGGCCGCAGCGACGGCGCCTGGGCCCAGGCCAAGCCAGAAGCGTGGGAAGAAGCTCTCGCCAAGATCGTCGGGGATGCCAAACCGGTCGAAGGCAAGCTCACCTTCGAGCTGCCGGAGATCGCGGAAAACGGCAATACCGTGCCGTTCTCAGTGGCGGTCGACAGCCCGATGACCGAGCAGGACTACATCAAGGCCGTGCACGTGATCTCGACCGGCAATCCGCAGCCCGGCATCGCGACGTTCCACTTCACGCCACTGTCGGGCAAGGCCAGCGTCGCAAGCCGCCTGCGGCTGGCCAAAACACAGGATGTGCTCAGCGTGGCGGAGCTGAGCGACGGCAAGTTCTTGCTCGCGAAGCGGGCGGTCAAAGTCACCATCGGCGGGTGCGGCGGCTAGTGCCGGGCCCGCTCGTGCTTTCGTTGCGGCTTGGTGCCCAAAGGATGGAAACAAGATGACTGCGAAACCCCGCGTCAAGGTCCCCGACAGCGCCGCCGTCGGCTCGGTGATCGAAGTCAAGACGTTGATTTCGCATGTGATGGAGACCGGTCAGCGCAAGGATCGCGACGGCAAGACCGTTCCCCGCAACATCATCAATTCCTTCACCGCGACGTTCGCCGGCAAGGAAGTGTTCAAGGCGGACCTTCAGCCGGGCATCTCCGCGAACCCCTACATCGCCTTCTACTTGAAGGTGCCGGGACCTGGCGATCTGCAGTTGACCTGGACCGACGACACCGGGGTCAAGGTGTCGGAGACCGTCAAGCTCAACGTGACCTGAGGCCAGGACCGCGCTCGCCCGCCGGCGCGGGGCTACCCTGCGCTCTTACTCTCCTCGTGAAGATCGCAACCCGCGATCTGGACATTCGCCTCTTTGTCCCCTACAGGGCGTTTTTCACCGGCACGCCGCAATCGGGAGAGCGAGGATGGCCGAGGAGCCCATTGCGGCCCAGAACGGACCCTACCAGGTCGAGGTCGTCGAGGGACGGTCGTACCTGTGGTGCGCGTGCGGGCGGTCCAAGCGTCAGCCGTTCTGCGACGGCTCTCATCTGGGCACCGGGCTGGAGCCGGTCCGGTTCGTCGCCTCCAGCTCGGGCGTGGTGAACCTGTGCGGCTGCAAATCGACGGACGACAAGCCGTACTGCGACGGCACCCACAACATGCTGTAGGCGGTCCTCGGGAAGCCCTCTAGGGGGCGGCGACCGGGTAGCCGGACCAACCGCGCACCGTTCGGAAGGCGAGCTGCGACTGGACCCGTGCGATACCGGGCAGGCGGGCGATGCGCTCGCGATAGATCTGCTCATAGTGGGCGACATCGATGGCCACCACGCGCAGCAGATAGTCGGTGCCACCGGCCATCAGGTGGCATTCCAGGATCTCCGGGACCTTCTGCACGGCGACCTCGAAGGTGTGCAGGGTCTCCTCGCGCTGCGACACCAGCGTCACCTCGACGAAGAATTCGAGCGTATAGCCCAGTGCCTGACGGTTGAGCTGCGCCGCGTAGCGCTCGATGAAGCCGTGCTCCTCGAGGAGCCGGACCCGGCGATGACAGGCCGACGGCGACAAGCCCACCGCCGCTCCGAGATCGGCCACCGACGTGCGGCAGTCCTTCTGCAGCTCCGCGAGAATCTTGCGATTGAAGCTGTCCAGCTCCATTCGAATGACATTCTCCTAACTCGGCATTTGTTCGTATACATCTATCGCAATCCGGTCACAATAGTATCGAAATCGGCAAGGCTTGCCGCTATCGAGGGATTATAGTCCGCCCAAAAGCGGCCATGGGAGGGTTGCGATGCTGGTCGGCGTGCCCAAGGAAGTGAAGGTGCGCGAGTATCGCGTCGGCTTGATTCCGGCGAGCGTGCGCGAGGTGGTGGCCCACGGGCACGAGGTGCTTGTCGAGCAGAACGCCGGCGTCGGTATCGGCATGGCGGACGCCGATTACGAGCGCGCCGGAGCGACCATCGCCAAGACCGCGGCCGAGATCTTCTCGCGCGCGGACATGATCGTGAAGGTCAAGGAGCCGCAGGCGGCCGAGCGAAAAATGCTACGGCCAGGCCAGGTCCTGTTCACCTATCTCCATCTCGCCCCCGACCCCGAGCAGACTGCCGATCTCGTCAAGAGCCGGGCGGTGTGCATCGCCTACGAGACCGTGACCTCGCCGTCCGGCGGGCTGCCGCTGCTGGCGCCGATGTCGGAGGTGGCCGGCCGGATGTCGGTGCAGGCGGGCGCCTATTTTCTAGAGAAAGCCCACGGCGGGCACGGGGTCCTGCTCGGCGGCGTGCCCGGCGTCGATCCTGCCAAGGTGGTGGTGCTCGGCGGCGGCGTGGTCGGCACGCATGCCATCCACATCGCGCTCGGCATGGGTGCGGACGTCTGGGTGATCGACCGCAGCGTCGATGTGCTGCGGCGGCTGTGGGGGCATTTCGGGCGACCGCTCAACACCGTCTATTCGACACGGGACGCAGTCGAGCGGCACCTCAAGGACGCCGACCTGGTGATCGGGGGCGTGCTCATTCCGGGGGCGTCCGCGCCCAAGCTCATCACCCGCGATCTGGTCCGCACCATGAAAACCGGCTCGGTCATCGTCGACGTGGCGATCGACCAGGGCGGCTGCGCCGAAACCTCGCGGCCGACCACCCACGACGACCCGACCTACGTCGTCGACGGGGTCATTCACTATTGCGTCGCGAATATGCCTGGGGGTGTGCCCAAGACCTCGACGCATGCCTTAAACAACGCTACTTTGCCGTTCGTGCTGGCTCTGGCCGAGAAGGGCTGGCAACGCGCACTTCTGGAAGATGTGCATTTGCGCAATGGCCTCAATGTATGGCAGGGAAAAATCACGTGCGAGCCAGTAGCGCGCGCGCTCGGTTATGAGTATTTTCCTGCCGAGCAGGCGCTTGCGCAGGCCTAATCGCCCAAGAACGAGGCAACTCAGGCAAAAAGAATAATCTTTATCGAAGACGGGCGAGCCCCCACAAATAAGACCAAGAGGCTCGGCGTTTTTCTGGGGAGGGACCGTGGACTATTTCATTCAGCAGCTCATCAATGGGCTGACGCTCGGCTCGATCTACGGGCTCATCGCCATCGGCTACACGATGGTGTTCGGCATCATCGGCATGGTCAACTTCGCGCACGGCGACGTGTTCATGGTGTCGACCTTCATCGCGCTCATCTTCTTCCTCATCCTCTCCCAAGTGGTCGGCGTCGGCGGGCTGGCGCTGGCGCTGCTGGTGGTGATGCTGGCGGGCATGTTCCTGACGTCGCTGTGGAACTGGACGATCGAGCGGTTCGCCTATCGACCCCTGCGCGGGTCGTTCCGGCTGGCGCCGCTGATCTCGGCGATCGGCATGTCGATCTTCCTGATGAATTTCGTGCAGCTCGTGCAAGGGCCGCGCAACAAGCCGGTGCCGCCGATGCTCAACGAGGTGTTCACCATTCCGTTGGGCGCCGAGGCGTCCATCACGCTGTCGCTCAAGCAAATCCTCATCATGTCGGCGACGGCCGCCCTCCTGTTCGGCTTCTGGTATCTGGTGCAGAAGACCCCGCTCGGCCGCGCGCAACGTGCCTGCGAGCAAGATCGCAAGATGGCGGCCCTGCTCGGCGTCGACGTCGATCGCACGGTGTCGCTGACCTTCGTGATGGGCGCCGCCCTCGCCGCGGTCGCCGGCGTGATGTACATGGTCCACTATGGGGTGGTGAACTTCGCCGACGGCTTCGTGCCCGGCGTGAAGGCGTTCACGGCCGCCGTGCTCGGCGGCATCGGCTCGCTGCCCGGCGCGGTGCTCGGCGGCCTGCTGATCGGACTGATCGAGACACTGTGGTCGGCCTACTTCTCAATCGACTACAAGGATGTCGCCGCCTTCTGCATCCTCGCCATCACGCTGATCTTCCTGCCTTCCGGCATTCTCGGCAGACCGGAAGTCGAGAAGGTCTGACCACCATGGCCACCATCGCCACGACCTCAGGCGTCGCCGCACCGACACGCCTGTTCCTTGCGATGAAGGACGCCGCGCTCGGGGCCCTGCTCACGATCGCGCTGTGCTTCCCCGTGGTCGCGCTCAGGACCGAGCAGGACATCAACAACCAGCTCATCCTGCAACCGCGCTGGAGTTGGGTCTTCATCGCAGCGGCCGTCGTCTTCGTCGGCCGCTTTTTGGTGGTGCTCTGGCAAGGGCGAACGCGGGCGGACGCCAAGCCGCGCCGGGCGAGCGCGCTCCACATCTCCGGCACTGCGTCGAAAGCGCTAGCTGTGATCGGCCTCGCGGTGCTGCTCGCCTACCCGATCTTCACACTCAGCATGGTGGGCGCTGCAGGATCGATCAAGTGGATCGACAATTTCGGCATCCAGGTGCTCATCTACGTGATGCTCGGCTGGGGTCTCAACATCGTGGTCGGGCTCGCCGGATTGCTCGATCTGGGCTACGTCGCCTTCTACGCAGTCGGCGCGTACTCCTATGCGCTGCTCGCGACCAACGAGCCGATCAAGGATTTCATGGCCGAGCTAATCGGCCCCAATTTCTGGCCCTATTGGGGCTTCTGGCTGTGCCTGCCGCTCGCCGGCATCCTGTCGGCGTTCTGGGGCATCCTGCTCGGCTTCCCGGTGCTGCGCCTGAGGGGCGACTACCTCGCCATCGTGACGCTCGCCTTCGGCGAGATCATTAGGCTCGTGCTGATCAACTGGGTCGATGTGACCAACGGCTATGCGGGCGTGTCGGGCATCCCGCGACCGAGCTTCTTCGGACTGCCGTTCAATGCCAGCGACGAAGGGTTCGCGGCATTCTTCGGATTAGAGTTCACGCCGCTCTACCGCACCATCTTCCTCTACTATCTCATCCTCCTGCTGGCGCTGCTGACCTGCTGGGTCACGATCCGGCTCAGACGCCTGCCCGTCGGGCGGGCCTGGGAAGCGCTGCGCGAGGACGAGATCGCGTGCCGCTCGCTCGGCATCAACACCGTCTCGACGAAGCTCACCTCGTTTGCCATCGGCGCCATGTTCGGCGGATTGGCGGGAGCCTTCTTCGCGACCCGGCAAGGCTTCGTCTCGCCCGAGTCGTTCGTGTTCATGGAAAGCGCGATCATCCTGGCAATCGTCGTGCTCGGCGGGATGGGCAGCCAGCTCGGCGTCGCCATCGCCGCGGTCGCGATGATCGGCGGCACCGAGATCCTGCGCGAAATGGAATGGACGAAGCAAGTATTCGGCAATGCGTTCGAGCCGACCCAGTACCGCATGCTGGTGTTCGGCCTCGCGATGGTGCTCGTCATGATCTGGCGGCCGCGCGGCCTCATCTCCACGCGCGAGCCGTCGATCTTCCTCAAGGAGCGCAAGCTGGTCTCGGGCGACCTCGTCAAAGAGGGACACGGCTGATGAGCTCACGCGGCGAACTCCTGCTCACCGTCGAGCACCTCACGATGCGCTTCGGTGGCCTCGTGGCCGTCGATGACGTCTCCTTCAACGTTCGCCGCGGCGAGATCTCGGCGCTCATCGGCCCCAACGGAGCGGGCAAGACCACCGTCTTCAACTGCATCACGGGCTTCTACAAACCGACCACCGGGCGCATGGCCCTGACCCACGGCCCGAGCCTCAGCAGCGATGCCATCGCCGCGCTCACAACGTCGAGCAAGCGGCACGGCGCGACCGGCGACGGAGAGGTTTTCCTGCTCGAGCGCATGCCCGATTTCCGGATCGCGGCGCAAGCGCGGGTCGCCCGCACGTTCCAGAACATCCGCCTGTTCTCGGGCATGACGGTGCTCGAAAACCTGATCGTCGCCCAGCACAACGTGCTGATGCACGCCTCGGGATGGACGGTGCTCGGCCTCCTCGGCGCGGCGCAGTATCGCAACGCGGAGAAGGCGGCCGTCGAAAAGGCCAAGATGTGGCTCGAACGGATCAAGCTGACCGATCGCGCCGACGATCCGGCCGGCGACCTGCCCTACGGCGCCCAGCGGCGGCTCGAAATCGCGCGCGCCATGTGCACGGACCCGGTGCTGCTGTGCCTCGATGAGCCGGCGGCCGGGCTCAATCCGCGCGAGTCGGCAGAGCTCAATGAGCTGCTGCGCTCGATTCGCGACGAAGGCGCCACTTCGATCCTGCTGATCGAGCACGACATGAGCGTCGTGATGCAGATTTCCGATCACGTCGTGGTTCTCGAATACGGCATCAAGATCTCCGACGGGACGCCCGAGGAGGTGCGCAACGATCAGAAAGTCATCGCGGCCTACCTCGGCGTCGAGGACAAAGAAGTCGACAAGGTCGAGGCGGAGGTCGGCATAGGATGAGACCGCTTCTGTCCGTTCGCGGGGTCGAGACCTACTACGGGAACATCATCGCCTTGCGCGGCGTCGATATCGACGTCAACGAGGGCGAGATCGTGACTCTGATCGGCGCCAATGGCGCCGGTAAATCCACCTTGATGATGACGATCTGCGGCAGCCCGCGGGCGCGGCGCGGCGCCATCACTTTCGACGGCGTCGATATCTCCAAGGCGCCGACCCACGACATCGCGCGGATGCGGATCGCGCAGTCGCCGGAGGGCCGGCGCGTGTTTCCGCGCATGACGGTGCTCGAGAATTTGCAGATGGGCGCCGAGATCGACCGCCTGCAACATTTCAACGAGGATCTCGAGCGCGTCTGCACGATGTTCCCGCGCCTGAAGGAGCGGCTCAACCAACGCGGCGGCACGCTGTCGGGAGGCGAGCAGCAGATGCTGGCGATCGCGCGAGCGCTGATGAGCCGGCCCCGCCTCCTGCTGCTCGACGAACCGTCGCTGGGGCTTGCGCCGCTGATCGTCAAGCAGATCTTCGAAGTCATCCGCGATCTCAACCGAACGCAGAACATGACGATCTTCCTGGTCGAGCAGAATGCGTTTCATGCGCTGAAGCTCGCCCATCGCGCGTACGTGATGGTCAACGGCGTGATCACTTTGTCGGGCACGGGAAGCGAGCTGCTGTCGCGTCCGGAGGTTCAGGCTGCCTATCTCGAGGGAGGACGGCACTAGGGTGTTTTCGACTTTCGTCGAAGCACTCCAAGCCCCGGTTTTTTTGTTTTTTGCTTTGTCGTGCTTGGAGACGGAAAGGCAATTTTCCGCAAGCACTGTGAGGAGCGGGCGATGCCTGACTGGTTGTACGATTCAGGCCCGAGCGGCATCGGCGTTTTCGCCCTGATCACGCTTTTCCTGGGCGGAGGCGCCGCGTGGATCACCGGGCGGGCGATCGCCCAGACGTGGCGACCCTACTGGCACGTGCCGATGTACATTGTGCCGCTGTCGGTCGCGGTGCGTTTCCTGCATTTCGCGCTTTTCGAAGCGCCGCTGCTTTCGGGCCGGAGCTTTGTAACCGACTACGTGATCCTGCTGGTGCTGGCGTCGCTCGGCTATCGCACCATGCGCGCCCAGCAGTTTGCAACGCAATATTCCTGGCTGTTCGCGCGAAAGGGACCGTTTTGGTGGGGCCGAAAGGCAGCTTCGTGATCGCGTTTTGCGTTGTTTGCGGATGACAACGCCGAAGTTTTGGAGGAATCATGAGCGAGCGGGATACCTCGCTCTGACGGATCGGCGAAGCCATCCGGGCTACGTGTGTCGTATCCAAAGCAAGGGAGACTTTAATGAGGAAAGTTTGGTTGTCAGGGCTCGCGCTCACCGCGGGTCTGGCGTTGAGTGGGGTTGCCCACGCCCAAATCAAAGTGGGTGTGGCCGGGCCGTTGACCGGTCCGAACGCTGCCTTCGGCGCGCAGTTGAAGAACGGCGCGGAGATGGCGGTTGCCGACCTCAATGCCAAGGGCGGCATCAACGGGCAGAAGATCGAGCTGGTGTTCGGCGATG
>JAESFN010000875.1_pt1 | contig 19110 bp, 18 predicted proteins | sample 9269411 | NCBI WGS metagenome assembly JAESFN01 (sample SAMN14505399, study PRJNA617100) | algae metagenome | isolation source: Iphinoe sp. HA4291-MV1 and co-occurring heterotrophs from trail next to... | place: USA: Maunawili Falls, Hawaii | collected 2009-07-25
GGCGAGAACGCGACAACGCGCCGCCGGCATCCCGTCGGGAGGATCAACTTGCAGTATCGTGCCGTTCTGGCCGGGTGCGGAGCTATGTCCAGAGGTTGGCTCAAGGCGATCGCCGAGACGCCGACCCTGCGCGACCGCATCACCATCGTCGGGCTCAACGACATCAACGCCGATGCGGCCAACCGGCTGGCGACGGAGTTCGGCCTCACCCGGGCGGCGGTCGAAACCGACCTCGAGGCGCTGCTCAGCGGCACCCGGCCCGACCTGGTGTTCGATGTAGTGATCCCGGGCGCTCGGCATGACGTGGTTGCCACGGCCTTGCGGCATGACTGTCACGTGCTCTCCGAAAAGCCGATGGCGACCAGCCTCGCCGACGCCCGTGACCTGGTGATGCTCGCCGCCGAGACGGGCAAGACCCACGCCATCGTCCAGAACCGCCGCTTCAACCAAGGCATCCGCCGCATCCGCGCGACGATCGAGAGCGGGGCGCTCGGCACGCTCAACGCCGTGCATTGCGACTTCTTCGTCGGTGCGCATTTCGGCGGTTTCCGCGAAGCGATGGAGCACGTGCTGCTGGTCGACATGGCCATCCATACGCTCGATGCGGCCCGCTACATTTCTGGCAAGCAACCGCTGGCGGTCTACTGCCACGAAGCCAACCCGAAAAGTTCGTGGTACGCGCACGGCTCGGTCGCCAACGCCATCTTCGAGTTCTCCGACGATGTGCTGTTCACCTATCGCGGCTCGTGGAGTGCCGAGGGCGCCAATACCAGCTGGGACTCGGCGTGGCGGATCGTCGGATCGAACGGCACCCTGCTGTGGGATGGCGCCGACCGGTTCGAGGCCAGCGTGGTTGCCGGCAGCGACGGCTTCTTCCGCCCGTTAGCCCCCCTGCCCGTCGCGCCGCCGGCGAGTGCCGACGAGACGCACGGCCACGCGAGCGTCATCGCCAACTTCCTCGACGCGATCGAGGCCGGCCGGGCGCCGGAAACGGTGAGCTCGGACAACATCAACAGCCTCGCCATGGTGTTCGCCGCCATCGAGAGCGCCAGGACGCGCCAGCGCGTCGCTATTGCAGCTTGAAGGATTCTCGACGTGACCGACCCCGCCAAGGCCATCCGCATCGGCACCATGATTTCCGCCACGGCCGGCAAAGCCGTGGAGAACATCGGCAGGATCGCCGATCTCGGCTTCGAGAGCTTTGAGCCGTTCTTCTGGCAGACCACCAACGGGCAGGACCTCGCCGAGCTCGGCAAGCGCTCGCTCGATGCCATCGGTAACCGCGACATCACCATTTCGACCATCGGCATGTTCGGCAATCCGCTGGAGGACCAGGACATGGACCGCCAGACCCTCGCGGGCTGGAAGGCCTGCATCGACAACGCCCACCATTTCGGCGCCACCACCGTTGCCGGCTTCACCGGCCGGGTGCGCGGCAAGCCGCTCACCGACAGCCTGCCGCAGTACAGGAAGGTCTGGTCGGAGCTGGCCAAGCGCGCCGCCGACAAGGGCGTTCGGATCGCCTTCGAGAACTGCGCCATGGATGGCAACTGGCAGACCGGCGACTGGAACATCGCTCACAATCCCGATGCCTGGGAGCTGATGTTCAACGAGACGCCCGACGACAATATCGGGCTCGAGTGGGAGCCCTGCCATCAGCTCGTCTACCTGATCGATCCGCTGCCGCAGATCCGCAAGTGGGCGCGCAAGTTCTTCCACGTGCACGGCAAGGACGCGACCGTCCGCTGGGACGTGATCAAGGAGCACGGCATCTTCGGCAAACAGAAGTTCGTGTTCATGCGCACGCCGGGGTTCGGCGACAGCAACTGGACCGACATCATCTCCGAACTGCGCCTCGCCGGCTGGTCGGGCTCGATCGATATCGAAGGCTGGCACGACCCGGTCTACCGCAACGAGCTGGAAATGACCGGCCAGGTCCGGGCGCTCAACTACCTCAAGAACAGCCGCGGCGGCGACTACATCGCCATCGCGGGCTAGGTGGCCGGCTGGGCAGGGAGGCCCGCCGGCAATTCATCGGCAGTTTTGCCGACCAAAGGGAGGAAGTCATGAAATTCAGTCACGTTGGCCTGCTCGCAGGCATCGCGTTCGGCGCTCTCGCGCTGGCCGCCCCTGCCTTGGCCGAACCGGTCAAGCTCGTCGTGTGGTCGATCGACGGCGTCAACCAGCCGGGTGTCGCCGACACCCTGGCCAAGGAGTTCGACGACAAGAACGAGGATATCGTCGTCGAGTATCGCGCTCTGCCGTTCGATGACCTGGTGCAGGAATCGCTGCGCGCCTTCGCCACCGGCCAGGCGCCGGACATCGTCTCGTTCGACAACCCCGACTTCGCGATGTTCTCGTCGCGCGGCGCCATGCTCGACATCACCGAACGGGTGAAGAACTCCTCGGTGGTCAAGACCGACGCCTATTTTGCCGGCCCCCTCAACTCGGTCAGCTGGGATGGCAAGCTGTTCGGCCTGCCCAAGTACACCGACACGATCGGGCTGTTCTACAACAAGGACCTGTTCAAGAAGGCCGGGCTCGACCCGGAGAACCCGCCCAAGACCTGGGACGAGCTGCTCGACGCCGCCCGCAAGCTGAACGACCCCGCCAACAACGTCTACGGCATCACCTTCTCGGCCCGCGGCAACGAAGAAGGCACCTTCCAGTTCCTGCCCTGGATCCAGATGAGCGGCGGCTCCTACACTGAGGTGAACGGTCCCGGCGCGATCAAGGCGCTGGAGCTGTGGAAGACCATGGTCGACGAGAAACTCGCCAGCCAGGACGTCCTGAGCCAGGGCCAGTGGGACTCGACCGGCACGTTCAATGCCGGCAATGCGGCCATGGCGATCTCCGGCCCATGGGAACTGAACCGGATGTCGAGCGATGCCAAGTTCGACTGGGGCGTGGCGCTGCTGCCGACCGAAACGCCGGACGGCGCCCGCTCCTCGGCGCTCGGCGGCTTCGACTGGGGGATCTTTTCGACCACCAAGCACCCGGATGAAGCATTCCGCATGCTCGAGTACTTCTATGCGCAGGAAAACCGCTTCTTCCCCGAATTCTCGGTGCTGCCGGCCCGCGGTGACATCGCCCTGCCGGAGACTGGCGTGCCGCTGAAGGACGCGGCGCTCAAGGTGTTCCAGGAACAGCTGAAATATGCGCAGCCGCGTGGCCCGCACCCGGATTGGCAGAAGATTTCCAAGGCCATCTACGACGCCATGCAGGCGGCGCTGACCGGCCAGAAATCCGCCAAGGACGCCCTCGACCAGGCCCAGGCGACGATCACCGGCATCGTCGGCGGCTGACCCCTTCCTCCCTGCCTGGCCCGGCCGGTTGCTTGTCCGGCCGGGCATTTTTCCAGAGGCTTTGAGAGGAAGTCGGATGGCAAAGGTGTTGCAGAGCCTGCGCGACGGCGTGGGTTTCGATATCGTTCTGGTCGGCGCGGCGCTGCTGTTTCTCGCCGCGCTCGCCGGCCTGCCGCTGGTCTACAACGTGCTGATGAGTTTCCAGCAGGTGGATATGTTCACCCTGGGGACGCTGATCCGGCCGTTCGCCGGCTTCGCCAACTATGTTGCCGTGGTAACGCAGCCCGAGTTCTGGCTGGTGGCGCAGAACACGCTGGTGTTCGTGGCGGGTTCGATGCTCGGCCAGTTCGTGCTCGGTTTCGCACTGGCGCTGTTCTTTGCGCAGAATTTCCCGGGAGCCGCCACCATCCGCGGCCTGTTCCTCGTTTCCTGGGTGATGCCCGGATTGGTGGTCGGCGCAATCTGGAGCTGGATCCTCGCCGGTGATTTCGGCGTGCTCAACGCCATCCTCAAACAGCTCGGCATCATCGACGCCAACATCTTCTGGAAATCCTCGCCGGAATGGGCGCTGTGGGCGGTGATCATCGCCAATATCTGGCTGGGCCTCGCCTTCAACATGCTGCTGCTTTCGGTGGGTCTGGCGGCCATCCCGAAAGATCTCTACGAGGCGGCTGAGCTCGACGGCGCCAACGCGTTGCAGCGGTTCTGGACCATTACGCTGCCGATGATGCGGCCGACGATCGGCGCCGTGCTGTCGCTCGGCCTCATCGGCACGCTGCAACAGTTCGACCTGTTCCCCGCCATCACCGAAGGTGGACCGGCCAACTCCTCGACCGTGGCGCAATACTGGGCCTGGCAGATGAGCTTCAAACTCTACGATTTCGCCCGCGGCGCCACCGTGTCGGTGCTGATGCTGCTGCTCGTGCTTGTTGCGTCCATCGTCTACGTCCGCTCGACCCGGCACGAGGTGCGCGGATGACCAGAATCTGGACCCAATGGCTGCTGCTGGCGCTGGCGCTGGCAATGGCGGCGATCTACCTGTTTCCGCTCTACTGGATGTACGTGACGAGCCTCAAGACGGGCTCGGAGATCTTCGCCAACCCACCGACTTTCTGGCCCAACGCCGCCGATTTTTCCGTCTATCCCGCAGTGTGGGAACGGCGGACCATGGCGACGTTCCTGACGAACTCCACGCTCATCGCCGCCGGGGTCACCGCCATTACGGTGATCCTGGGCACGGGCTGCGCCTATGTACTGGCGCGCTATCGCAACATCTGGATCGATATCGGGCTGTTCACCATCCTGATGCTGCAGGTGCTGCCCGCCTCGCTGATGATCACCCCACTGTTCGTCGGCTTCAGCCAGATCGGGCTGCTGTCGCTGCCGCGCACCGCCGTGGTGCTGGCGGCCGCCGCCAAGGCCATGCCGTTCTTCGTCGTGCTGGTCCGCGCTACCTTCATGTCGGTGCCGCGCGAACTCGAGGAAGCAGCGCTGGTCGATGGCAACTCGCGGTTCGGCGCGTTCTTCACCATCGTGTTGCCGCTGGCGCGCAACGGCATCCTGGTCTGCGCCATCCTCACCTTCATGTCGGCGTTCGGCGAGTTCATCTACTCGAAGTCGATCATCCAGGATCCTACCCTGCAGCCGGCGAGCGTCGGGCTCTCGGGCTTCGTGGGCCCCAATGCCCGCGACTGGAACGGCATCATGGCCTTCGCCTCGATCTACGTAACGCCGATCCTCGCCGTGTTCGTCCTCCTCCAGCGCCGCATCGTTGCCGGCCTCACTTCGGGAGCCCTCAAATGACCGCCCAGATCGAGATGCAAGGCATCGACAAGCACTACGGCGCCTTCCATGCGCTCAAGGGGATCGACCTCAACATCGAGAAGGGCAGCTTCGTGGCGCTGGTCGGACCATCCGGTTGCGGCAAATCCACCCTGCTCCGCTCGATCGCCGGGCTCGAGAGCATCAGCAGCGGCACGCTGAGGATCGCCGGCGAGCCGATGAACGGGGTGCCGCCGCGCAAGCGCGATGTCGCCATGGTGTTCCAATCCTACGCGCTCTACCCGCACATGAGCGTCGAGGACAACCTCACCTACTCGCTGCGGCTGCGCGGCGCGAGCAAGGCGGATGCGCATGGCAAGGCCGAGGAGGTGGCCGGCACCACCGGACTTTCCGCCCTCTTGGGCCGCTTTCCACGGCAGCTTTCGGGCGGCCAGCGGCAGCGCGTCGCCATGGGGCGGGCGATCATCCGGCACCCCAAGGCGTTCCTGTTCGACGAGCCGCTGAGCAATCTCGATGCCGCGCTGCGGGTGCAGATGCGCAAGGAAATCCGGGCGCTGCACGATCGGCTGGGCGCCACCTCGGTGTACGTGACGCATGACCAGATCGAGGCCATGACCATGGCCGACCATGTGGTGGTGATGCGCGACGGGGTGATCGAGCAGCAGGGCGCGCCGCTTGAGCTCTACGACCGGCCCGCCAACCGGTTCGTCGCCGGCTTCATCGGTTCGCCGGCAATGAATTTTCTCGATGCCAGCATCGGCGCGGACGGCCGCTCGGTCGCTTTCGCCGCGCTGGGCGGGCAGAGCGTCGCCATCGCCCAATCGCTGCAGCCCGGGCTGAAGCTGGTTGTAGGCCTCCGACCGGAGCACCTGAGCGTCGAAGGCGGGGCTGGCGGGATCAGGATCACCGCCGGGGCAATCGAGTCGACCGGTTCGATGACCTATGTTTCGTCGGCCAATGACGAACTGACCCTGGTGCAGACGCGCCGCTCTGCGCTGCAGCCGGGCGACACGCTCAACCTCACGATCGACCCGGCGCTGGTACACCTGTTCGACGCGGCGACGGGCAAGCGGCTCTAGCTTCAGGCTCCGGCATCGAGATGACCGCGCAGGTGCGAGATATCGTAGCCGGCGCCTGCAGCCTTGCCGATCACGTCTTCGGTCGCCTCGCGGCCAGCCTGGCTGAGCGCCCATAACGTGGTCGAGCGGGTGCCGGAGCGGCAATAGGCCAGGACCGGGCCATCGACGCTGTCGAGGGCCTGCCGGGTCGCCTCGATCAGCTCATCGCGGACGCCGTCGCGGCCGAGCGGAATGGCGAAGTAGCGCAGGCCCGCGGCAGCGGCAGCGCCGGCGACTGCGGCACCCGGCGGCTGGGTTGGGTCCTCACCGTCCGGCCGATTGTTGATGATGGCGACGAACCCGGCCGCCTTGAGGCGCGCCACGTCTTCGACGTCGATCTGCGGCGAGACGCTGATCCGCTCGTCGATACGCTTGATTTCCAACTTCTGCTCCCAGGAGTGGTGACCGCCCTACCCCGCCCTCAGGCCGAGGTCAGCACGCGATCGAGATTTGAGATGTGGCGATAGGCACCATGCCAGTAGAGCAACGGCTCCGCCGTCTCGCGGGTGCGAATAGCGCGGACCCGGCCGATCAGGATGGCGTGCGAATGGCGCTCGATGGCTTCGTCGAGCTCGCAATCGATCACCGTCAGCGCATCGGACAGCCCGAGTGCACCAGTGACCAGTTCCTGCCAGGCGGCTCCCTCGTAGCGGGCAACGCCCTTCACGCCGCCTTTGCCGGTGAAGCGGTCGGCGACATGCAGCTGGTCGTGCGCCAGGACGTTGATGCAGAAGCCCTGCAGCTCCTGCACCGCCGGCCACGACGAGGACGAGCGATTGAGGCAGACGATCATCGCCGGCGGATCCATCGAAAAGGACGAGACCGAAGTCGCGGTGAAGCCGGTGCGCTGCTCGCCACGCCCGGTAGTGATGACGCTCACCGCGCCCGCCAGGTGACGCATCGCACGTTTGAATGCGGCCGGGTCGGCAAGCGCGTCCTGGCCCAATGCCGGTTGCGGGGCCGCGGCGGCCACATTGGGTTCGAGCAAAGTCATCACGCAACTCCGTGGGTCAGGAAATAGCGACGAGGCGCAGCCGAGCGGGAGCCACGAGCGCCGGGCGAGCACACTGGATGTGGCAGGCCTGGGCGACGCTGTGGTGCGGTGTTCGACATGGGGCAAATTGCACCACGACAGGCCGGTCTGGCGCGAGGGCAGCCGTTGCTAATGTGGCCGGGCCCTTACAAATTGTGCCGCGAGAGCGGGGCGGATTGAGAACGCCATGCTATTTTCTGATTTAGTCCATAATTTTAGTGGACTAAATGATCGCCCCAGATGGCAAGGCTACAGCACGGCCGTCCGCTACCGAGTCGACCACCAACTCCCGGCGAGCATGGTCGCCGCCGAGTGTGGGGAGCTCCGATAAGCCGGATCCGAATCTCTGTTGCGGTCAAGCACCTGGTGGCTGGATTTGCTTGCCGTCGCCGCCGAAGCACCATGCATCATCGGCGACAAGATAGTTCACATCCACGGCACCATCGGCCCCGCCCGACACGGTCAGATGTGCCCCTTCATTGTTCCCAAATACCCACGAAAGCGTGACGCTGTGAACATCTAGCTGAACATCAGCGGGAGGATTGGTAGTTGAAACGACTGGGTTGCCATGTGCTGCAACCAGATCGGCGGTCAGAAGAGCAAGTCCCTTCAACCCCTGAGGCACGATAGCCGAGAGCGTCGCCAATTTCCCATCGCAGAAGCTTATCGGCGACGACGCTCCAAGCGCGTTGCGCAGGTCGTACAACTGCTCGCGATCGGTTGAGCCAGTTTTGGGACCGATCAAGCGGTCGCCGCGGGACTGCGACACGGACCTGACTTCCTCCATCGTCATGCCCGACCGATATCCTCCTATGTCGAACGCAGCGGCCCCCGACACGGAAAGAAACGCCGCAGTGGCGGCAATCATTGCAAAGATATGCATCCATCCTCCGGCATCGATGATCGAAACGCCGTTTCAGATTGCTAGCTGAGGAAATTGGCGGCCGCACGGGAAACCTGCCTCCCTGCGCCCGTTGGGCTCCAGGTGGCGTGCCACCCGAAGCCCAATGGGCGCAGGGTGGCGGAGAGGATGGGATTCGAACCCACGAGACCCTTTAGAGGTCTGCGCCCTTAGCAGGGGCGTGCCTTCGACCACTCGGCCACCTCTCCGTCGCCGGTCCTGATAGGGGCAATCGCCCGGGCGGGCAAGGGGTTTTTCGGCGGCGTTCGCAACGCAGTAACTGACCGGTGCGGGGCAAGTGATGCAGAAGTGCCGCGCCAAGTGCGGCGTCTCGATACTTGCCGCGCTTTGCCATTGATTTGACCAGAGGCTGCGCAACCATGGCCATAGTTGCCGCGATCGAGGCCCTGCCCTCGATTCGAGCGGACCGGATGGGCGATCTTTGCGGAGGATGACCCCATGGCCTGGTTGCACAAACTGACTGGTATCGCTGCGGTTTGCATCGCACTGGGTGCAGGCCCGGTGGTGGCACAGCAGGCGTTGCCCGCGCTGATCGAAGGGGTGTGGCTGACAACGGCTCAGACCGAGCTGACCATCGTCGCCTGCCCCGCCGGCTATTGCGGGCATATCAGCAAGATCGTGATCCCCGAGGCGATCAAACAGAAGTATGGCGAGCAGCTGGAATCGATCGATCCGGCTGCCTTCACCGATGCCAACAACAAGGATCCGGCGCTGCAGGGGCGGCCGATCCAGGGGCTGCAGATTCTGGCGCTGCGGCAGACCGGCAATCCGATGTTCTACGAGGGTGAGATCTACAATCCCGAGGACGGGAACATCTATTCGGGCTCGGTCGAGGTGCTGTCGGTCGACCTGATCCGGCTCAAGGGCTGCGTGCTCTATGTGCTCTGCCAGGAGCAGGATTGGTCGCGGGTCCCCCAGGAACCCGCAACCGAGTAAGTTCAGCGCTGGTTGAACAGGATTTGCTGCGCTTCCTTGTCGGTAGCGGCGCTGATCTGCTGGCTCTGCTCGAGCGTGATGCCGAGGGCCCGCTGCACGGCCGGCCGATCGGTGATGCGCTGACGCCAGGCGGCGAAAGTCGGGAACTCGGCGATGTCGATGCCGTGATTGTCCGAACCGCGGGACCAGTCGAAGATGGCGATGTCGGCGATCGAGTAGTCACCGGCGACATAGTCTTTGCCGAGTTCGGCCTGCTTGTTGAGCTGGGTGTCGAGCACACGGTAGAGGCGGTGGCTCTCATCCTGGTAGCGCTTGATGGCGTAGGGGATCTTCTCGGGGGCATAGCGCGAGAAATGGTTGTTCTGCCCCAGCATCGGGCCGAAGCCGCCGACCTGCCAGAACAGCCACTCGTCGATCTTGATCCGCTCGGACCAGCTGGTGCCGTAGAACTTGCCGAACTTCTCGGCGAGATATTTGAGGATCGCGCCGGACTCGAAGATCGAGACGGGTTTGCCCTCCGGCCCTTCGGGATCGACGATCGCCGGGATCTTGTTGTTGGGCGAAATGGCAAGGAACTCGGGCTTGAACTGGTCGCCGCGGCCGATGTTGATCGGGTAGATGGCGTAGGGCAGTTCGAGCTCTTCGAGGATGATGGTGATCTTCCGGCCGTTGGGCGTGGCGGCGTAATAGAGATCGATCGGCAAAGTCTGGGTGGTCATTGGTAGTGTCCCGGGTCTGCTGCTGAAGTGGTGACGGAACGCCACCGGGCGACGAGGCCTCCATATATCGGCACCTGCCGATGGATGACAACCCGCACACGGAAATGACAACGGCGGAGCGAACCCCGCCGTTGAAAATCAATGCTCGGTTTTGGGCTTGCCCCGAAAAACCCCGTCAGGCGCGCTGAATGCGCATGTGCGGCTGGCCATCGCTGGTACGCGCCGCCGAGATGCCACGCAGATCGACAGTGGCGCGGACGCGCTGGCGGTAGATCGGCCCCATCAGCTTGGATTTCGACACGTTCACCGGACGATCGAACTTAACCGTCACCTCGTAGTGGTTCATGTCGGCGAGCAGTTGTACCCCGATGACCATGCCGATGAACGACTGGCTGAGGTAGGTGCCCTTGACGCGCTGGCCAACCTGCACCGGGCTGACCGCGCGTTCCGGCATCGCCGCTGACGCGGTGTTCCAGTCGCGGTAGCCGTGGCGATGGGCGATTTCTTCGAGCGCGGCGCCCTGCCCCAGCGGATTGCCCGCCAAAGCGCGTTCGGCGCGCAAAGCCTTGGCCTCGGCCTTGAGACTGGCGGCACTGGGAGTATCGAGAGAGAAAGTCATGTCGGTCCTCTTCATCAGAGGCGGATGTCTTCATGGGGCTCGCCTTGCCATGAACCGCCTCGAAGGGAGCGATCATGCGATGCGTCACGGATGATCCGCGGCTGGACTTGACCATCGGGTTTCCCCGGCGAGCGGCAGGCGCCAGCAGCACGGCGCGAGATGTGGGGGATCGGGCGGGTTTTGTCAACTCGGGCCCATTCGTACCGATGATGGCGAGGATCACGGTTTCTCGTTGGAGTGCGGCGACGCGGCGCGCTAGGGATCACGGATGACCGAGATCATGCTGTTCGTCGCCGGCCTCATTGCCGGCACCATCAATACACTGGCGGGCGGCGGCTCGTTCGTGCTGTTTCCGGCGCTGCTGTTCGCCGGCGTGCCGCCGGTGATCGCCAATGCGTCGAACACCTATGCAAGCTTCCCCGGCTATGCGAGCGGCGCCGTCGGCTTCTGGCGCGAGATTGTGGCGCACCGCGACAAGCTGATCGGCTATACCATCGTCTCCTTGGTGTTCGGCTATGCCGGCGCCGAACTGCTGCTGCGCGTCTCGAACGAAACCTTCGTCCTGGTGGTGCCGTGGCTGCTGGCCTTCGCGGTGCTGCTGTTCGCCTTTGGCGGGCGGATCAACAGCTATGTGCGCCAGCTCGCCGGCGATAACGGCCGCGGCCGGCATGCCGGCGTCGCGCTGCTGTTCGCACTGCTGGCCGGCATCTGCGTCTATGGCGGCTTCTTCAATGCCGGGCTCGGTGTATTGCTGCTGGCGTTCCTGGCGCTCGCCGGGTTCACCGACATTCACGCCATGAACGGGTTGAAGCTCTGGATCTCGACGCTGGTGGCGCTGGTCTGCGTGATCCGCTTCGCGCTCTCGGGAGCCATCGACTGGTATCATGGCTCGATCGCGCTGGTGGGGGTGACCATCGGCGGCTACGTGGCGGCGCGCGTCGCCAAGCGGATCCCGACGCAGCTGATCCGTGGGCTGGTGATCGTCTACGGGATCGGGCTGACCGGCTGGTTCTTCTGGCAGGCGTACGGGGCGGCTTAGAAAAACCCCTCCCGATCAACTGATAACTCGCCCCCTATCGCCGCCTTGAGCCTTGAATTACTGTCTGCGGCGCGGCGTCGGGGTACGGGTTATTGCAATGGGCAGATTGGCAGCGATCTTTCTCGCCGCAGTTCTCTTGTCAGGCGGGCAATCAATTGCGGCCCAGGCCACAGGAACTGCGATGGCGGTCGACGTCGACGCGCGCGCCGAGTTTGGTGACGATATCCGCGTGCTCACCGCCGGTGACGACCTCAAGATCGGCGAGACCGTGGTGACCGACGAGCACGGGCTGGTGCAGATCAAGTTCTCCGACGAAACCGAACTGGTGGTCGGGCCCAATTCCCAGTTGCTGCTCGAGGACTACCTGCTGCGCAACGATGGTTCGGTAGGCAAGCTGGCGATCAATGCCCTGTCGGGCTCATTTCGCTTCGTCACCGGTCAATCCAACAAGGACGACTATTCGATCAAGACGCCGACCGGCACCATCGGTATCCGCGGCACGGCGTTCGACTTCGCCGTCGAGCCGGTCAAGACGCGGATGCTGATGTACCACGGCACATCCACCCTGTGCGGCGCCGGCAATGCCTGTGTGACGATGCAACAGACCTGCGAGGCGGGTGAGGCCGAAGCCGCCGCGGCCCAGTCGCTCGGCCTTTCCTTCACCGCGGACGACGCGCGCCGGGCCTCTCTGCAACAGAGTTTTCGCTACGCTGATTTTCAGAAACCGCTGCAATACCTGTTCCGTGTCGAGCAGGTGCCGATCTGCCAGTTGATCGGTCCCGCGCGCTTTGCGCCCGCGGACATTCCTGCCGTGATGGAGATCTGCAGCCCGGTGATTGCGGAGCAGTATCAGGGCGTCATCGATCGCTGGGGCTATTGCAGCGCCGCCGTCGCGGGTTTCCTGACCAACCTCACTGGGCCGGCAGACCAACAGGTCGCCGATCTGACAGCCGCGCTGGTGGAGCTGTTCCAGCCGGGGACGGGATGCAGCGCAAACGAAACAGAGCTGCCAGAAGCGCTATCGGTCGCCGCCCTGAAGTCGCCGGACGCCCAGCAGCAGGAAGCGATCCGGGAGATCGGCGCGACTATTCGCGACTGCGCAGCGGTGCGTACCGCGGCGATCCTGCCGGTGCAGGCGAGCGCAAATTGAGCAAAAAAAAACGCCGCGCAGCCGGCGATATGCCGCCCTGCCCGCTCGACCATCAGCCTTTGCGCACCCACACCGAAGTATCGTGGAAGGCAGCGCCGCCGAAAGGTCGCACCTGATCTGAGCCGATCAGGGTGTTGATGCCCTGGCCGTTGCGATGCGCCGAGTTGGGGTGGATGCCTTCGGCGATCAGCACACCGCGCTGCATGCCCTCGAAAAACACGGCCTTGAGGGCCACCTCGCCGCGGCGGTTGCCCAGCGTGACGGGGTCGCCGTCGGCGACGCCGAGATCGGCAGCATCTTCAGGGTGGATGAATACCGTCGGCTCCGGCTGCCGCTTCTGGCTGCCGGCGGTCTCGGTGAAGGACGAATTGAGGAAGCTGCGCGACGGACTGGTGGCGAGGCGGAACGGGGTTTCCGCATCAACCCGCTCGGTGACGTCCCAGTGGTCGGCGAAACGCGGCATTTCCGAGGGATCGCAGACCCAGGTGTAGCCCTTGAGCCGTGCCACGGCGTCCCAGTCGGGCTCAAAGCGATAGCGCTTGTCGGGCCAGGCGAAACCATCGGCAAAGCGCGCCTTCTCGTCCGGCCAGGCGCCGTCGATGAAGCCGCGTTTCTCGATCTCGTCGAATGCACCGAAGCCGGAGCGGCGGAAGGTTTCGGCCACCACCTCGCGGTCGGAAAGATGCATCGAGGCGTGATCGCTGCCGAGCCGGCGAAGCAGCTCGTTGACCACCTCGAAGTTCGAGCGGCACTCGCCGGGGGCCTCGACCAGCTTGGGGCCGTAGAGCAGACGAGTATGGCCGCCGCGGCGATAATAGTCGTTGTGCTCGAGAAACATGGTGGCGGGCAGCACGATATCGGCGAGCTTGGCCGTATCGGTCATGAACTGCTCGTGCACGACGGTGAACAGGTCTTCGCGCGCGAAGCCGGCGCGGGTGAGCCCCTGCTCCGGGCTGACATTGACCGGGTTGGTGTTCTGGATGAACAGCGCCTTGACCGGCCCACCGCCCTTCAGCGCCGCACGGTCACCGGTCAGCACCTTGCCGATCTCGCACATGTCGAGTTCGCGACCGCCCGGCCCCATCTCGGCGCCGGTGATCATGGACTTGTCGAGCTTCCACGAGCCGGAATTGGAATGGAAAGCGCCGCCGCCATGGTGCTGCCAGGAGCCGGTCATCGCCGCGACCGACAGCGCCGCATGCATCGAGGTCGAGCCGTTGCGCTGCCGGGTGAAACCGTAGCCGAGCCGGAAGTAGGTTTTGGGCGTGGTGCCGACGAGCCGGGCAAAGGCCTCGATCTCGGCGACGGAAATCCCGGTGATTTCGGCCGCCCATTCCGGCGTGCGGGTGGCGAGGTGCGCCTCGAACGCGGACGAGAAGTCGGTGAACTCGGCCATGTAGGCGCGGTCGGCGAGGCCGTCGCGCAGCAGCACATGCATCACCGCGACGGCCAGCGCGCCATCGGTCCCAGGGCGCAGCACCAGCGCCATGTCGGCCTGCTCCATGGTGCCGTTGCGATAGATGTCGATGGCGACGATCTTCGCCCCGCGCTCCTTGCGGGCGCGGATGGCGTGCGTCATCACGTTGACCTGGGTGGCGACCGCATTGGTGCCCCAGATCACCACGCAATCACTCTCGGCCATGGTCTCGGGATTGGGCCCCGCCAGCACGCCGGTGCCGGCGATGAAGCCGGGCCAGGCCGTGCCGGTGCAGATGGTGTCGTATTGCAGCGCGTAGCCGCGGGCGTGGCGGAGCCGCTCGATGCCGTCGCGCTGCACGTGGCCCATGGTGCCGGCGTAGAAATAGGGCCAGATGGCTTCAGGACCATCGCTGCGCTCGATCTCGAGCCAGCGCGCGACGATCTCGTCGTAGGCCTCGTCCCAACTGATCCGCTCGAACTCGCCGGAGCCCTTTTTGCCAATGCGGCGAAGCGGATGGGTCAGCCGGTTCGGGTGATGAATCCGCTCCGCATAGCGCGCCACCTTCTCGCAGATGACCCCCGCCGTATACGGATCGTCCTTGGCGCCGCGCACCCGGCCGATGGTCCGCTCGTCGATGACCTCGACGTCGAGGGCACAGGTCGAAGGACAATCGTGCGGGCAAACCGAACGGGCGATGCGGGGTGTGGCGATGGCGTTCATGACTTCTCCTAGCCCCCGATCCTAAAGCAAGACCGTCCCGGTTGGCAGTGATTTGCCGACGAATGTGCCGATAACCGCAAGCGATCGCGACGCCAAAGCGGCGGGCAGTGCCGAGCGACACCGGCAATCGTGCCGCCTTTTTGGGCAGCGCCGAAGCGCACCAGACACCGAAACCCGGTAGTTCCCGCTCCAGCCATGCGCTTGGCGGGAAGCGAGCATGCAATCCGAGCCCCTCCTGCCCTCACCGAGGGGGTCGCATGCTTTGCCTCGGAGGAGGATTGAGATGGTTCGCATTATTGGAACGTCCGCATCCGAAACGATCACCGGCACCTTCGATACCGACCACCTGTTCGGACTAGGCGGTGACGACCACCTCATCGGACTGGACAGCGACGACCAGCTTGTCGGTGGCGCCGGTGCGGACCTGCTCGAGGGCGGCGAGGGTGACGACTACTACCATATCGACGCCTTCGACACGGTCGTGGATACCGGCGGCTGGGACACCATCCGGGCCGGACATACGACGGACCTCGAGGATTTTCCCGAGATCGAGAACCTGCAAATGCTGGCCAACACCTCGGGTCGGCAACTGCTCGGCAATTCCGACCTCAACGCGCTGGTCGACGCCGATGGCAGCAACCTGCTCGATGGTCGGGCCGGCGACGACGCGCTGTTCGGCCATGGCGGTGACGACATCCTGGTTGGCGGCCTTGGCGACGATACCCTGGTCGGCGGCGCCGGCAGCGACCGCTTCGAATTCTACAGTCTGGCCGAGACCGGCGTCGGCGAGATGCAGCGCGATATCATCGCCGATTTCGAGAGTGGCAGCGACCTGATCAACCTGGGGCGCCTCGATGCCGATGCCGTCCATTCCGGTAACCAGGCCTTCCGCTTTCTCGGCGCGACCGAGTTCACCGGTACCGCCGGCGAGCTGGTGACCTATCAGCAGGTGGTCGACCTCGAGCTGACGACGGTGCTGGCCGGCGACAGCAACGGCGACGGCGTGGCCGATTTCGAGATCGAGCTCAGAGGCAGTATCGCGCTCAACTCCGGGGATTTCATCCTGTAGCCGCACGACTCGAGCCTCGGCTCATGATTGGGAGGATTTCAGCATGGCCTACTATCCACCGACCATCGATCCGGACGCGCTCGACGGCACTAACGGCTTCAACATCACCGGCGCCACCACCGACGATCGGCTGGGCACCAGCGTAGAGAACGCCGGCGACGTCAACGGCGACGGCTTTGCCGACATCATCGTCAGCGGACGCGACCGGGTCGGCGGCATGGTCTACAACTATGTCGTCTTCGGTTCGGCCGAGCCGTTTCCGGCCGATTTCAACGTCACCGAACTCGATGGCAGCAATGGCTTTGCGATCGATACGGTAGACAAGCCCTGGTACGTCAAGGGTGCCGGCGACATCAACGGCGATGGCTACGACGACCTGATGGTCGGAACCAGCAACGACGCCGACGAGTATGGCTACGAGGACATCCACATCGTCTTCGGCAAGGCGGACGGGTTCGAGCCCTATGTCTGGCTCGAGCAACTGGACGGCGAGAACGGCTTCACCCTGAACGGGCCGCCGCGATCGACCGCCAATTACAGCATCGCTTCGGCCGGCGATACCAATGGCGACGGCTTCGACGATGTGCTGATCACCACCCAGTACGAGGCCCGCCTGCTGCTCGGCAAGGCCGACGGCTTTGCCGCCGATGCGATCGTCACCGAAGCCACCACCTCGATCTTCAACTCAAGCCAATGGGGCTACGCCCCGCCCGCCGGCATCGGCGATATCAACGGCGACGGGTTCGATGACGTCGCGATCGGCGAGGCAGTGATCTTCGGCAGTGCCGATGGCTTCCTCCCCGGCCTCACCGTCGACCAACTCGACGGCAGCAACGGGTTCCGGCTCGATCCCGACGTCAACCGCTCGGTGGCGGCGGCAGGCGATGTGAATGGCGACGGTATTGGCGACTTCATCGTCGGCAACCCGAACGCCAGGCCGCATGGCCATATCGACGGCGGCGAGGCCTATGTGGTGTTCGGCAAGGCGATCGGCTTCGATGCTTCGCTCGACCTCACCGCGCTTGACGGCAGCGACGGCTTCGTCATCCGCGGGCCGACCCTGTCACGGCTCGGGGTCGAGGTGGCCGGCGCCGGGGACGTGAATGGCGACGGGTTCGACGATGTGCTGGTGCAGACCGGCTATGGCCGGGCGCATGTGGTGTTCGGCCGGGCAACCTTCCACACGCCCGGCTTCGACGTGGACGATCTCGATGGCCGGAACGGCTTCGAGATCGACAGTTCCGACCCCTATTCCGGCATCGAAGACCTTGCCGGGCTCGGCGACGTCAACGGCGACGGCTTCGCCGATCTCGCCTTCGGCAACAGCCAGGCCGGCCCGGGAGGCCTGCCGCTCGCCGGGACCACGGCGGTGGTCTACGGCTTGAAACCCACCGAAGCGGTGACGCGGATCGATGCGGCCGGCGACCAGACGGTGCGCGGCGGGCTCGGCGGTGACGTGCTGATCAGCTATGGCGGCGACGACCATCTGATCGGCGATGCCGGCAACGACTCGCTGCGGAGCGTCGCGGGGACCGACGTGCTAGACGGCGGACTCGGGGATGACGAGTACTTCGTCTTCGCCGACCACAGTGACACGATCGTCGATGCCGGCGGCATCGACACCATCCGCACCACCACCGACTGGGACCTGCAGGATTATGCAGGCATCGAGAACGTCGTGCTCAGTGCGGCCGGCGACCAGCAGGTGACCGGCAATGCGCTCGGCAACCGGATCGTTGGCAGCTTCGGCGACAACCGGCTCGCCGGCCTCGACGGGGATGACCGGCTCGAGGGCAAAGAGGGTAACGACATCCTGGCGGGAGGTCAGGGGCGCGACATCCTGATCGGCGGCAGCGGTGCAGACCGCTTCGACTTTGCCGACTGGGACCTCGACCAGCGCGACGTGATCACCGACTTCGTGTCCGGCGAGGATCGGATAAACCTCGCACCGATGGACGCCAATTTCGGGCGCAGCGGCAACCAGGCCTTCAGCTTTATCGGCGAGACCGCGTTCAGCGGTGTGGCCGGCGAGTTGCGCTATGCCGATCTCACCTACACCAACGGCACCGTGGTCACGATCATCGAAGGTGATCGGGATGGCGACGGCGAGATGGACTTCCAGCTCGAGCTGCGCGGCCAACACGCGCTGACGGCAGGCGACTTCATCCTCTAGGAGAGATTGCGATGGCCTACATCATGGGCACCGACGCGGCCGAGACGCTGACGGGTACGGATAGCGGCGACGCCATCCTCGGGTTTGCCGGGGACGATCACATCATCGGGCTCGACGGCAGCGACCAGTTGTTCGGGCACGGCGGCGCCGACCTGCTGGAGGGTGGGCTCGGCGACGACATCTACCAGCTGATCGACGATCGCTCCGACACCATTATCGACATCGGTGGCTGGGATACGATCCGCGCCACGGTGGGGACTGATCTGGAGGACTATCCGGAGATCGAGAATTTGACGATGGCCATCGACTATTCCGGCCGGGCGCTGCTCGGCAACGCCCTCGATAACGAACTGATCGACTGGGGCGGCAGCAACCGGCTCGATGGACGCGACGGCAACGACTATCTCAATGCCGGGGCCGGCAACGACCTGCTGATCGGTGGCCTCGGCACGGAGTTCATGCTCGGCGGACAGGGCCGGGATCGCTTCGACTTCCTTGATGTCGACGAGATTGGCGTCGGCGAGACGACACGAGATGTGATCTGGGACTTCAAGCCCACCGCGGATCGGATCAACCTGGGATCTATCGACGCCAACGAGCAGTTCGCCGGCAACCAGGCGTTCCAGCTGCTCGGCTTTGCCGAGTTCACCGGCAAGGCCGGCGAGCTGCGCTGGGTGTACGAGCAGCGCGCCGACCTTTCCGCCGTGACGCTGGTCGAAGGCGACACGGACGGTGACGGGGTGGCGGACTTTCAGCTCGAACTGAATGGCCGGCTGCCGATGTACGCAGCCGACTTCATCCTCTAGCCGGGATAACGCCCTGCCCCTATGGGGAGCCGGGGACTATTCTTCGGCGCGGATCTTCTTCAGCTCGGCATTGTAGATGCGCAGGCTGAGATAGATGGCGAACATGAAGCAGACGATGCCGGTGATCTGCGACAGCGGCAGACCCGCGAACAGCGGCACGTGCTTGGCAATGATCAAGGCAACAACGAGCATGAGGACAGACACGACCTCAGCAGAGCGGAACAGCATGGCTCCCCTTTACTTTCTTTTCGAGATGCGCTGACGCTCGGCGCGGATTAGCTCCGCCTGACGGAGCCCCC
>JAESFN010000876.1_pt1 | contig 19056 bp, 18 predicted proteins | sample 9269411 | NCBI WGS metagenome assembly JAESFN01 (sample SAMN14505399, study PRJNA617100) | algae metagenome | isolation source: Iphinoe sp. HA4291-MV1 and co-occurring heterotrophs from trail next to... | place: USA: Maunawili Falls, Hawaii | collected 2009-07-25
ACCCAGGCTCTTGAGCACGGTAGCCATGGTGACATCGGTCTTCTGCCAACCTTCCTTCGCTCCAGGCATGCCGACTTTCGTCATTCCGCTGCGAACCGGAACGCTGCCGCTGATGAAGGCCGCGCGGCCGGCAGTGCAACTCTGCTGGGCGTAGTAGTCGGTGAAGCCGACTCCTTCCTTGCCGATGCGGTCGATGTTCGGCGTTTCGTAGCCCATCATGCCGCGGCTGTTGCGGCTGATGTTCCACGTGCCAATATCATCGCCCCAGATGACCAGGATGTTTGGCTGCTTGCCGCCAGCGGGCGTTTGGGCGGCGGAAGCGCGGCGCGCTTGTGCAAGGCGGAAGACCGCGCCGTTTGAGGCATCGGTCTCGACTCCGCCGCCCACCTCAGGAGCAGGCGACTCTGCACGAGCCGCCTGGCGAGCCGCGCTGGCCGCGAAGTATCCAAGGCCCATGCCGAATGCGACGGCGATCAAAGTCAGCAAACGAGAACGGCGAAACATGGCAACACCTGCAAACCGGGGGGTGCGGAGCAGCGTGCAGTTTAGAGCGTACCACTCGGTTTGCAAGAACGCGGCGGGCCGAAAGAGCGAGCCGGCGGAATAAGAGGCCCTACCGACTCTCAAACGGGTTGGTCCCGCACGCATTGAGGCGATTAAGACATCCACCGCATCGATACCGCGCCCTTACCGCTGCGAGAGCCGCACGGCCAGTAGGTCGAGCTGCCCCTTGAGGTCGGCCAGCAGCAGGTTGGGGCTTGCGCCTTCGGCCATGTGCGAGTAGAAGGCCTGCGAAGCCGAGCTGCGCGTGGTGCCGAGGAGCTGTGTCGAGTGGTGCAGGTCGCGCATGCGGTGGTCGAGGTGCGTCAGCCGTTCGACCGCCTCGCGGCTGCGGGTGCCGATCTGGCCGAGCCAGAGCAGCAGCCCCACGAGCAGGGCGACGTGCCCCGCGGCCAGCGTGAGCAATCCGGCACGCCAGAAGCCTGCCTGACCGAACATCGACGCGGCCGCGAGCAGCCCGCCGCCGACGCCGAGGGCCACTAAGCCTGTGGTGGCCGAAATCCGGCTGAACCAACCGACAACGGTCACGCGCGGCCGCGGCGCGGAGTTCATGGGTTGGGCGGCCGCCGGCCAGTTCATCTGCAGCAGCGCTGCGCCGCCTAGGCCGGCGAGTTCATCGCCCAGCGGAGTAGGCGTAGGGACGACTGGGGCCGCCTGTCTGGCCGGAAAGTGCGCTCGTAGGCGGCGAACTTCCTGGCCCAACTCCCACGGCTCATCCGCGGGAAACGGCTCGGCGGCCGGGGCCCAATTTGCGTGCGGTGTCGAACGCTCGCCCGAGGCGCCCAGGTCGATACCATGGAGCGCGGCAGCGGCCAACTCCTTGGTCGCCCGCCGAGGGGCGGGCGCCGAGTTGCCGCAGCGCCCACAGGCGAACTGCCCGCGTTCGGCGGTGGGAAGGCTCGGCACGTCTTGTCCGCAGTGCTGGCACCACATGGCGCAATCCTGATGTACCCAGTACCCCCTGGGATCTGCTTCGGCCCTACGGTTATCGGACCCCAGGGGTGGCAAAATGTAGCGATTCGCCAAGATTCGCAAGATTTTCCGCCGCGGATTGTGAGATTCAAGTCAGCGGAATGTAAGCGGGAGAAGAGACGCAAAAGTTTTGCGTGGGGCGGAGTTAGTTGGTAGCATCGACTGCTGCGGGCCGTAGTGAAAAACGTGGAAAAATCGCTTTCCTTCCGGTGCCGGCCCCGGGAGCTACAGGGATGCAAATGGTTCGCACGGCAGTCTTTGTGTTGGCGATTGGCTCCTCGCTCCTGCTGCGCGCGGCCGAGATTCCTTGGGCCAACCCCGTCGGCGGCAGCGTTTCCGTCGGCGCGAACTGGACCGGCGGCAAGGTCCCCGGCGCCGCGGACACCGGCATTCTCGGGCTGAGCAGCACGTACACGATTCAGGCGCCGGAAGCGCTAACTACGACGGGGCTTAAAGTCACCGCGGGCGACGCAACGCTCGATCTCTCCGGCAAGCAATGGACGCTCTCTCAGCCGATGGTCTCAGGGCCTGGCCTGCTGGTGGGCGGGGCCGCGCCCTCGGGCGGAAAGCTGCGAGTTTCGGGCGGAACCCTGCAAGCCAACAGCGGCGCCATCGGCGTCGACGCCGGCTCGATGGGGCTCGTCGAGGTGAAGAACGCCGGCAAGCTGAATAGCCTCGGTCTTCTCACGGTCGGCGGCGCAGGCGAGGGGGATGTCGAGCTCAGCGGCGGCTCCGCGATGGTGACCTTGGGATCGTTGCTTGCGCAGTCGGCCGGAGGCTCAGGCTCGGTCACTCTCAGCGGCGCGAACACCGCCTGGACCAACAGCAATTTCCGCGTCGACATCGGCAGTTGGGGCACGGGCGAGGTGCGCTTGTCCCAGGGCGCTCGGTTCTTCAATTCCGCCGAGACAGTGCTCGGGTATGTCGTGGGTAGTCAGGGCAATGTCTTCGTGCAGGACGCTGCCTCCAGTTTTCAAAACGTCGGACGTTTGACGGTGGGCCGGCTCGGCGTCGGCAGCCTCAACTTCTCCGGCGGTGCAGCGGGCGGGGCCTTCGATGGCTTGGTTGTGGGCGCGGCCACCTCGGGCAAGGTCGTGCTCGACGGAGGGCGGTTCGACGCTGCCGGCTCGGCAATCCCGGCTGCGAACGTGGCCACCGTCCTCGGCGAGGTGCAAGGCGGAATCGGCACGCTCGAGTTGCTTAACGGCGCGTCCTTTAAGAGCGCGACTCAAGCTCAGATCGGCCGCGAGGGAAACGGCTTCCTCACGATTTCGGGCGGTGCGCAGTTCACCAGCAGCAAGACCGGTTCTACGAGCGGAAGTTCCGGCATCGTGGGCAGAGGGCGTGACAACGCCTCGGCGACTGGCGAAGTCTCGATTACCGGCCTGGGCAGCGCTTGGCAGCAAGATGGCGACCTGACCCTTGGTCTTGCCGGCCACGGAACGTTTTCTCTTGCCGATGGCGCAACGGCGACTGGTCAGAATGCGTTCTTAGGACGCGAGGCGACCGGCGTGGGCGTCGCAGCGCTGACCGGCCAGGGCACGCAATGGAACTTGACCGGTGGGCTCTATCTCGGTGGAGATGTCGGCCTGGCCGGCGGCTCCGGACAATTGAGCGTGGCTGACGGCGCCAAGCTGCTAATCGGCGGCGCTTTGACCATCTGGGGCAACGGCGCGGTCGACCTCGACGGAGGAGCGATCGAGGCCAAGGGTGGGCTGCAACTCGCTCCCGGCGCCGAGTTGCAAGGCATCGGCAACTTCAACGGGCCGATTGTCAATCTAGGCCTCATCAGTCCGGGGCATTCGCCCGGCACCCTAAACCTTTCGGGCTCGTTCGAGCAGCGAGACAGTGGAGCGCTGCGCATTCAGCTTGGCGCCGATGGCAACTACGATCGGCTGGTGCTGGACGCCGCCGCGGCGCTTGGGGGCACGCTGCAAGTCGAACTCCTGAGTGGCTTCACGCCCAAGGCCGGCGACGAGTTTACGATCCTCAGCGCCGGCAAGGTTTCGGGCCGCTTCGACAATGCCCTCGACAAGGTGACGTTCGGCGGCGGCACGTTCGACGTGCTCTATTCGGCGACGGGCGTAACGCTCAAGAATTTCGCCTTGAACTCTCTGCCTGGCGACGCCAACAGTGATGGCCGCGTCGACTTGACCGACTTTGGACTGCTCAAGTCCAACTTCGGCAAAGAGGGCGGGCTGGCGCAGGGCGACTTCGACGGCAGCGGGAAGATCGACCTCACGGACTTTGGCATCCTGAAGTCCCACTTCGGGCAGACGCAGCCAACCGCCGGCGTGCCAGAACCGTCGACGCTGGCCTTGGCTCTCTTGGGCGTTGTCGCGCTGGGGCTCGCTCGCCGACGCCGCAGTAACTAACTCGGCTCGTCGTTGATCGCGTCGCCGAATTCTTCGTCGCTCACTTGGCCTTTGTTGGCTTCGTGTTCTTCTAAGATGCGCCGTGCCCGAGGTTCGTCGGCGCCGGCGACGAGGATGCGAATGTCGAAGATGCCGGCCAGGCCTGCCTGGTTCTCGTTTTCGATGACTGCCTTGATGCCGTCGGCATGCAAGGCGTTCTTGATGATTTCGGCCTCGATGGCCTCTTTAACCGAATAGACCGGCACGAGTTCTTCGAATTGCATCGGGCGGCTCCGCGGGGTGGAGGGTGTCAGTACCAGTCTACCACACGGGCCGCACGGCTCTGGCCCAACGCCCATGGGACAGCAGCGATTCCGCGAAATCCGTGCCAACTCTCGTTAGAGCACAATTGCCGCTCGCCAGGTCGAGCAAGTATGGCGTTGCGGCCCCCATGCCGTCGCCCCGGCTGGCGTCAGCGAACCTCGAGCGCCTTCAACATGCCTTCCAAGATCCCCCGCAACTGCTCTACGGGGGGCAGTTCGAATGACACGTTGGTGCGACCCGTGACTTGATTGCGCTCGAGCCGCACGGGGCCGATCACGCCTTCGCCCGAGGGAGCGTTCGCCGCGCCGCTCGACAGGAGTTGTCCCAGGAGCGAGAGCCCCTGACCCAGGGCACGCGCGAGCGCCGCGTCGTCGGTCGCAGGCGTGGTCGACGCGGCTGCAGCGGAAGCCGGCACGCCCCCTCGACCAGAACCTTTACTTGCGCCAACCTTAGCGGCCGCTACGGGCGCAGGCGGCTCGTCGACCGCCGACGGCGTCTCAGGCAGATTGGCCGTGGCGCGATCGACCGTTTCCATGAACCGCTTGAGCCGGCTGCCGCCCAGAAAGATTTCGCGCTCGCCGCCATCGAGAATGCCGGCCGAGAGCGACTTCTTGAAGCCCAATAGCGAGAGCATGCCTTCTTCGATTGTCCCTTGGGCGATGAAGTTGACCACGCGCACGGGGCGCTTCTGCCCCAGTCGATGCACGCGGCCGATCCGCTGCTCGAGCACCGCCGGGTTCCACGGCAGGTCCATGTTGATCACGTTCGAGGCGTGCTGCAGGTTCAGCCCCACGCCGCCAGCGTCGGTCGAGAGAAACAGCCGGCAGGCCGGATCGTCGCGGAAGCGATCGACGAGCTTCTTCCGCCCCTCGCTGCTCACGCTGCCGTGGAAGAACACGCTCTGCCACCCCCGCGGTTCGAACCGTCGCATCAAAAGCTCGTGAGTGCCGAGCCACTGGCTGAAGACGACGACCTTGGCCTCCGGCGATTCGAAGACCTCCTCGAGCCACTGGGTGGCCTCGTCGCACTTGTGGCCGTGGTCGGTCTCCTTATCGAGCAAATACGTGCTGTTGCACGACATCCGCATGAACATGAGCGCCACCCGCAGCCGACGCTGATCGGGCTCGGACAGGAAGTGGTGGCGGCGCCATTTCGCCACCAGCTTGGCGACCACGTCGCGGTTCTCTTCGTGATGAGCGCGCTGCTCGTCGGTCATCGGCACGAAGAAGTTCTTGTCGGAGCGCTCCGGCAATTGGCTCAGCACTTCTTGCTTGCGCCGCCGTAGCATGATCGGTGCGAGCGTCTGGGCGATCTTGTCGAGACTGCGATAACCAACCACGCGGCCGTTCTCGTCGAGGTCTTGATGCTCGCGGAGGAAGCGGAACGTAGGCCCCAGCCGGTGCTGATCCACGAACTGCACGATCGACACGAGTTCCTCGAGCCGGTTCTCGAGCGGCGTGCCTGTGAGCACGAGCGCGTAGGGGGAGCGGATCTTTTTGACGCTTTGGGCGGCCTGCGTGTCCCAATTCTTGATCCGCTGCGCTTCGTCGAGGATCACTAGCTCCGGCTCGAGAGCCTGAATGTCGGCCAGGTCGCTGGCCACGGTGTCGTAGTTGGCAATCGTGAAGAAGGCGCCCGCGCGGTAGAGCTTACGGCGCTGGTCGCGCAATCCGCCAACGACTTGCACGCTCCGTTTGGTCGCACGGTCGATCTCACGCTCCCACTGGTGCTTGAGCGAGGTGGGGCAGATGATCAGCACGCGCTCGACGCCGAAGGCGCGGGCCATGATCTCGGCGACCGCCATTCCCTGCACGGTCTTGCCGAGCCCCATGTCGTCGGCCAGCAGCGCGCGGCCCGCTTGCGCGGCGAACAGCGCCCCCTCGCGCTGATAGGGGTAGAGCGACAGTGCGAGCAGCTTGTTGAACGAGGCGCTCTTCGTGCCCCGCGGAAACAACTCGGCCAGCCGCTCCTGCCGGCGTTGCACATCGCGGACCTCGGCCACCAGGGCCAGTGCGTCATCGTAGACTTCGAGCGCCGGGTCGAGCTTCGTGGCTTCAGACACGAACTTATTGAAGTGGACATAGCCTGCCGGCGCGAGACGGCCCTCGGCAAAGTACTTGCTCGCGAGCTCGAGCAGTTCCTTGGGCGCTTGGTGGCGGGGCCGGAAGCGCACGAACCGCTCGGCCCCATGCTCGACGAACACCTCGGAAACGACCGGCTGATAGCCCTCGGCCAGCACTTTGACCGTGGTGCGGCCAGCCTCGAGCTTGCCCAGCACGAACTCGACGTGCTTGCAGGTGCCAAGCGTGTTCGTGGCAAAATCCGGACAGGAGCAGAAGTTCTGGCCCAACATTCGACCACGGATCGCCACGCGGTAGGTCGACCGCGAAGCGGGGTTCGTCACGCGGAACTCCGAGAACACGGGGTGGCTGCCGATGTTCTCGAGGCGGAAGTTTTGCTCACGGCCGAACTGCCGCCGCAGCGCGGCCTGCCACTGGGCCAACGTCATGCCGTCGGGCTGGCGGGTGCGCGAGAGTTTTTTTGCCTTCGCCTTGGGCCTGGGCTTCTCTTCAGCCCGTGCGTTTCCGAACACCTTGAGAAGCGACCGCTTGGCGGCCGGGTTGAGCTCGATCATCCGAGGCCTCCCTGCAGATGGAACGTGGCGGGCAACTAGCGCGCAATGCGACCGGCTAGTTTACCAACTACGGCCTGAGGGAGAAGCAGGCGAGCAGCCTTCGAGGCGCGCTTCGTAGGAGGCCTTGAGCGGGGAGCGCGCGTCGCCATGAAGCTCGTTGCACGATGGTGCGTCCGCGCTTCGCTTGACGGCACCCTACGACAATTGGCCCAGGCTATTTCGCCGTTTTCGGCGTGCGCAGGTCCCACGCGCGCATCCAGCGAGTGCTGGCGGGTTCCAGGTGGAAGTCGGCTTCCAGGCGTTGGGCCATGTCTGGCAAGTGGCCGGCGCCATAAAAGATGGCGATCTTTTGCTTGCCGGCGTCGAGCTGTTTCTTCAGGCCCTTGAGCGCCACCTTGTTGCGCTCGGCCAGCAGCGTGGAGCCTTCGGGGCCGTCGAGAGCGCTCATGGCGATCTCCATCTTCTCGAACTGCTCGGCCATCAGCCGCTTGAGCGAGAGGGCGCGGTTCTTGTCGAAGAGCGCCATCAGGATCGCGGCGTCGGAGCTGGTGGCCGGGTCGGTTGCGCCCTGCATGGCCAGGCCTGCGCCCATCAGGCGGAAGTACATGGTGAGGAAGCTCTCGCCCTTGTCCTTCATGGAGCGCGAGAAGTCGTCGGGCGACATGTCGGCGTGGACGAGGTTGTCCTTTTGATAGTCGACGTGCTCGAGCTGATGCTCGAGTTCGAGCACGCTCTTCATGCCGTTTTGCAAGGCCGCGATCGGATGGCTCGACCGGCCGCCGCCACCCTTGGCCACTCGCGTGCCTTCGGGGGCGACCAACTCGTAGAGCACGACATCGTACTTCTCGAACTCCTTGTTCAGGTCGTCGAAGTACTGCTTGTCGCCGATATGCACCGCGCCGATCAGGTCGACGATCGGGCCCTCGTCTTTCCCGTCCTTGGTAAACCGCACGATCGCCGTCTCGAGCGCCAGCGGGCGGCCCTTGGCGTCGCGCTCCAGACGGAGATAGTCGGCCGTCTCTTCAGCCTTGGCCGGCGCAGCGGCCTCGAGGCGCGAACAGCCACAGCCAGCCGCGAACAGCAGCAGCGCCAAACGGGATAGGGCGACGCGCGAGAGCACCATGAGACGGTTCCGACCGAAAGAGCGAGGAAGGGAAAACGCAACTCGCCGCGGGTGGGCCAATCTGCCAAGTATACGCCGGCCCGCCGGGGGCGACAAACTGCCGGAGTTTCACTACACTGGCTCGCTTTGCCAGCGGGCAGCTCCGCCGCGGCCGTCGCGTCAGTTGTTCGTTTCGCCTGCCCCTTTCTTGCCTTTCGAGTGGTTCATGAAGATTGGTTTGGTCGGCTATCAAGGCGCCGGCAAAAGCACCCTGTTCGAGTGGCTGACCGGCGTGAAGCCTGATCCGGCCTTGGCCCACACGCAGCAGGCCGCGGCGCGGGCGGTGCCGGAAGAGCGCGTGGCCGCGCTGTGCGAGATCTATCATCCCAAGAAGATCACGCTGGCCTCGCTCGACCTGGTCGACACGCCGGGCCTGAGTCGGACGCACGAAGGCAACGCTGCTCGGCTCGGACACATTCGTGAAGCCGGCTGTCTGATCCTCGTGACGTCGGCCGTGGTGCGGCCCGATCCGCTGGCCGACCTGGCGAGCTTCGAAGAGGACTTGCTGCTCGCCGACATGGAAATCGTTGGCGGCCGGATCGAGCGGCTGCGCGACTCGCTGCGCAAGCCGCGCCCCAATCGCGATCAAGAGCAGGCCGAACTGACCGCGCTCGAGCCGGTGCTCGCCGCCATGGAGAGCGGCCAGCCGATGCGGACTTCGGACATGAACGAAGCCCAGGTCAAGGCCACGCGTTCGTTCCGCCTGCTCTCGGAAAAGCCGCGAATGATCGTCGTCAATTTGGAAGACGACGACGACAAGCCGGAGCGGTTCGAGCAGCAGTCGACCGCCGACGCGCCGATCGTGGCGGTGCCGCTGCGGTTGCAGCTCGAGCTCGCGCAAATGGGAGCCGAGGAGCGCGACGAGCTTGTCAAAGAGATGGGCCTCAAAATCTACGACCGCGACTCCGCGTTGCGAACGATCATGGACGCGTCGGGGCAGATGCTCTATTTCACTGCCGGCGAGAAAGAGGTCCGCACGTGGATGCTCCGCAAGGGAGGCACGGCGCTGGAAGCGGCCGACAACATCCATAGCGATCTTGCCCGCGGCTTCATCCGCGCCGAGGTGATGGGCTGCGCCGATCTGATCCGCTTGGGCGGCGAGCGGGAGATCAAGGCGAACAACCTGGTGCGCCAAGAGCCGAAAGACTATGTGATCCGCGACGGCGACATCTTGAACATCAAGTTCAGCGTGTAGTCGAGCGGAGCTTCTCGGAAGTCAATTCATCCGTCGACCGCGCTATCGCTCCAGCGACTCCCGTAGCATGATTCGCGTCTCGAGCAGCGCCGCGCGTGCGGCGCCCTGTTTCTTCGCTAGCGCGTGATCGATGAGCGCGGCAGCCTGCCGACGCTCGCGTGCGTCCATCTTGAGCAGCGTGCCCCGGCACATCGTGCGAACGGTTTCCGTCAGCGCCGGTCGCGCCGGCACGGCCTTACGCGAGAGTAGGTTCACGAGGCCTGGCACGGCCGCTCGGCCGAGCTTGGGAACGACGCGAAATGCGGAGCGCAGCCCGGCGAACTCCCACTCGGTCCACGCTCCGTCGCAAAGCAATTGCCAATCGGTAGCGATCAACAGAGGTGCGTTTTGGGGCGATGGCTCGAGCAGCAACACCTCGAGGCGAACGAGGGCCGCTTCGCGTCGGCCGGCCGGCGAGGAGGTGAGGCGTTCGAGCAACAGCCCGCCAAAGGAACGCGGGACATAAGCGCAGGCTCGCGCGGGGCCAAGCCGCTTGCCCTGCTCATCGAGCGGGGTGACTTCCAGCGCGAAATGACTCTTCGCCAAATCCTTGGCCGCCCCGCGATACGCCGAGCTCACACGCACCAAGCCGACGAGCGGGCCTTTGTGTTCGCGGTATCGCTCGGGCGCCGCCTGGAGCTGCGCGAGCGAGATCTCATCGCCCAAGAAAGGAATGCGGTCCGCGGCCGCGGCGCTATCCAGTGGCAGCGCCAAGCGATCGATTTCGGCATTCACGAAGTCGAACAACGGCGCGGCCCAATCGGCCGAGAGTTCGCTCTTGGCTTCGAGAGCAACGAGCGCGGCCGTTTGTTCGGCTCTTGTTCCGTGCTCGAGCGCATGCCGCGGGTCGTCTGGTTGATCAGCAAAAACAACGGAAGCAGCTATTGCTAGAGCGGCGGCCGACAAGACGGTGAATGGCTGAAAACAGCGATCAATTCTTTCTCGACTCATTTCGATTTACCTCGGAAATAGCAGAAGCATCGAGGCCGCCCACGATCCGCATCTGTATCAGCGCCGCGCGGGTTAGACAAATACCGTCAGCGGTTCCCTTCGTGTGCCCCCTTGGTAGAGGCGATTCTCGACCCAAAAAACGGCCGCACCACCATTGACAATAAAAGTTGTCAATGCGATAACGACACACATGTTCGACGTGGCAGTTATCGACGATCCCGCCGCCGCGACCGTGGCGCTCGAACCGGTCCGTAGCCGGCTGTTGGCCGAACTCGCCCAGCCGGCCTCGGCGGCGGCGCTGGCCGGAAGGCTCGGGATTGCCCGGCAAAAGATCAACTACCACCTCCGCGCACTGGAATCGCATGGCTTGGTGCGCGTGGCCGACAAACGTCGCTGGGGCGGGCTCACCGAACGGCTGCTGCAGGCAACGGCCGCCAGCTATGTGGTGTCGCCCGCCGCGCTGGGCCCTGTTGCGGCCGATCCCGGACGCACCGCCGATCGCCTTTCCGCAGGCTATCTGATTGCCTTAGCCGCGCGGGTGGTGCGTGAGGTCGGCTCCTTGCTAGTGCGTGCCCGCGAGCTGGACAAGCGGCTGCCCTCGATGTCGATCGACACCGAGATCCGCTTTCGTTCGGCGGCGGAGCGAGCGGCATTCGCCGGCGAACTGACGCAAGCAGTCACCAACCTGGCCGCGCGTTACCACGATGCCGGCGCACCCTCGGGACGCGCGCATCGTGTGGTGCTCATGGCCTATCCCCTCCCTGAAGAACCGTCTGCCGAGAGCAACGCATGACACTCAAGAAAGAGCCCTCCGGCCGCCGTTCGGTGCAGGTCGAAGTCGAAGTGCCTGGCACGCCGGAAGAAGTTTGGGAGGCGATCGCCACCGGACCGGGCGTGTCCGCTTGGTTCGTGCCGACCGAGGTGCGGGAAGACGGCACAGTCGTCGCCCATTTCGGCCCCGGCATGGAGTCGCGCGCAACGGTGACCGCTTGGGAGCCGCCGCGCCGCTTTGCCGCGGAGAGCGGGGATCTTGGCCCCGAGAACCCAAAGCTCGCCACCGAATGGATCGTAGAAGCGCGAGACGGCGGAACTTGCATCGTGCGCGTGGTGCATAGCCTGTTCGCCAGCAACGACGACTGGGATGACCAACTGCAAGGCTTCGAAGCCGGTTGGCCGTGGTTCTTCGAGATCCTCCGGCTCTACCTTGCCCATTTCCGCGGTCAGCCGAGCGCGGCGTTTCGCTTGATCGGCGCTGCGGCGGAACCGCCCGAGTCGGCGTGGGCAAAGCTGGCGGCGCTGCTCGGCGCACACGATGCGGCCGTCGGGGAGCATTGCTCGGCGGGGCCCGCTGCGCCGCCCTTGGCAGGGATCGTCGATAAGCTCGGCTCCGCAGGGCATCCCCACGCGGCGCTGATTCGACTCGATAAGCCTACCGCGGGCATCCTCTCAGCCTTCGCTCATCCCATGGGCGGGCAGGTGGTGTTGGCAGTCGACTGCTACTTCTATGGACCGGCGGCCGCCGACACCGTCGCTCGAGCGGAGCCGCAATGGCAGGCGTGGATGCGAACGCACTTTCCCACCACCGGCGACACGCCGAACGCCTGTTGATCGTTCACCTTCGCCTACCCATTCTCCAACGAGCTCGGATCAGGTTCGTATGCGCAAGTTCGCTTTGATTGCACTCGGCGTCGTCGCCGTCTTGTTGATCGTGGCCTGTGCCGTGGTGGCGCTGCAGCCCGCCGATTTCGCAATTCAGCGCTCTATTCAGATCGCTGCGACACCCGGCGAGGTCTTTTCGCACGTCAACGATCTACAGGCCTGGGACGCTTGGTCCCCCTGGTCGAAGCTCGACCCCGACGCGAAGGTCACGCTGTCTGATCCGGCCGCGGGTAAAGGAGCGAGCATCCACTGGAGCGGGAATGACCAGGTCGGCGAAGGAAACATGGTGATCGTGGAGTCGCGACCTGCGGAGTTGGTCGACCTCGAGCAAACCTTCGTTCGCCCCATGGCCGGTTCGGCGCGCATCGCCTACGACTTCGCTCCCGAGGCAGACGGGACCAAGGTGACGATGCGCATGACAGGCAAGAACGGGTTCCTAGCCAAAGCCATGTGCCTGGTCATGAACATGGAAAAGATGATTGGTCCGAAATTCGACGAGGCGCTCGCGGGGCTCAAAAAGGTCGCGGAAGGGCACGAGCCGCCTGCCACGCCGGTTGAGGACCAATCCACTACAAAAGCGCCGTAGATCGCGTGACGATCACGGCTGCGGAGTAGGAAAACGAACAGGCCCCGCCGTTCTCGTCGAGCGACGGGGCCTGCGGTTGATTCGTAACGGCGCTGGCCGGAAGGGGCGAGCGCTAGTTCTTCTTCACATCCACGTCGACTTGGCCGTCGGCCGACTTCTCGACCTCTACCGACACTCCCTTGCCGCCACCGCCGGTGGTGTCGATGTCGATGACTTTCTCCTTCTTCTTCTCGCAACCGGAGGCAAGCACGCCTGCAACCAACAGCGAACCAAACACAAGAGTCTTGCGCAACATGTTCTAGGAACTCCTCAAGGGCTTTCAATTCGGGGCGAGCTGCCCCACAAAACATAGGCTGCTCGCGTAGCCTAGATTCGACCCATCAGCAGCAGGATCAGCAAGATCACCACAATCAAAGTCACGCCACCGCTGGGGCCATAGCCCCAACTGCGGCTATGCGGCCAGGCCGGTAGAGCGCCGATCAGCAGCAGGATCAGCACAATCAGCAAAATCGTCGACAGTCCCATGAGCTTTCTCCCGTACGCGTTGCCCAAGAAGGTGGAAACGCGGCCGGAACGATGCCCAGCCGCATGTTGACCTGAGAACGCAAAAGCTGGGCCAATGGCTCTGACGGGGGGAGGGTTTTTCCGATTTCGCCGAATTGAAGTTTGCGCCCTAGGGTCATGTCGCGTGCCCGGTCGCCGGCCGGCGGTTGACGCCGCATCACCAGCCGAGTAAGTTCGTAACATAGCCTCCGGCAACGGCTTCCGCGCCCTTCGCTCCTCTTTCGAGTCGTCTTCATGGCCCCGCTGGCGTCCGACGTCGAGCCCGCCTTCGATGGGCACGAATCCGAACTAGAGCAGTATCGCTCGATCAGCGTGACCGCGATCGTCGCGGCGGTTCTGGGGTTGCTGAGCCCGCTGGCGATGTTGCATCCGGTGCTGTGGTCGATCCCGCTGGCCGGCATTGCCGTCGCGCTCACTGCTTTCCGGCAACTCAAAACCGACGGAGACCAACTCACCGGTCGCAAGGCGGCTTTGTTGGGCTTGGCGCTCTGTTTGATCTTTGGCGCGGCCAGCACGGCCCGCTACTTCGGTCGCGGCTACTTTGTGCGAAGGGAAGCACATCAGTTGGCCATGGAGTGGCTCGGCTACCTGCAGGCCAACGACCGCTTAAAGGCCCACCAGTGGATCTACGATCCAGGCATGCGGGCCCCACTCGACGACGCGCTGCCGGCCTATTACGAGCGCAACCCGGATCAACAGAAATCGCTCGCCGATTTCGTTGCCGCGGAGCCCGTGCGGTCGCTGCTCGCATTGAGCAAGGACGCCACCATCACGCCGCTGGGGGTGATCGATCATACGACCGAAGGCGCTCGCGACATCATCATCGAGCAGTTCCATATCGTCGATCCCCAGGCGCCGACGAACAAGGACTACTACTTACAGGTAGCGCTGAATCGCACTCAGTACACCCGCTTGGCGCCGCCGGGTTGGGCCGTGGGCAAGTCGTCGCGAACCTTGAATCCGGAGTAGTCTGGCTCCGCGCCGCTGCCCGCTTCTGCCTTGGGCTTGGAGTTTTGTGTCCGACGCCTCGAGTCCGCCGAGAGAGATTCACGTTCCCGCGGATCGCGCGGGCGAGCGGCTGGATGTCTTTCTGGCTCAATCGTTCCCCGAGGTGAGCCGCGTGGCCTTTCGCCGCGCGATCAACGCCTCGACGGTGCGAGTCGACGGCGCGCGGGCCAAGGCGGCTCATCGTTTGCGCGGCGGTGAGCAAATCAGCGTGGTTTTGCCGGAATCGACCGGCGAGCGGCCGCGGCCCGAAAACATTCCGCTCGACATCCTTTATGAGGACGATGAGCTCGCGGTGGTGAACAAGCCGCCCGGCATGGTCGTGCACCCCGCCAAAGGACACTGGGCAGGCACGCTCACGAGCGCTCTCCAGTTTCACTTCAACCAACTCAGCTCGGCCGGCGGCGCTACGCGGCCCGGCATCGTCCATCGGCTCGATCGCGACACTAGCGGGGTGATTCTGGTCGCCAAGACCGACGTTGCGCATTTTCATTTGGCCGAGCAGTTCCACGAGCGCAGCGTGCAAAAGGAGTACTGGGCGCTCGTCTACGGTTCGCCAGACAGAGATCGCGACCTGATCGATCGGCCGATCGGCGTTCATCCCTACCAGCGCGAGAAAATGGCGATCCGCAACGATCCCGAGCACAGCCGCCCCGCGCAGACCTTCTACGAAGTCGTCGAGCGGTTCGCCGGCTACACGCTCATGAGACTGTTGCCCAAGACGGGGCGGACGCATCAGATCCGAGTCCATCTCGACAGCATCGGCTATCCGGTCGTTTGTGATAAGCAGTATAGCGGCCGCGCCAAACTAACCCTGGGCGATCTCGGCGCGGAACCGCGCGAGGAATTGCTGCTCGCACGCCAGGCACTGCACGCCGAGCGGTTGACCGTCGAGCATCCGCGAACCGGCGAGCGCCTCGAGTTCCACGCGCCGCCGGCCGCCGATCTGGCGGCCGCGTTGACCGCCCTGCGCACCCATCGGTCGCGGCCGTAGAATGCTCTCAGGCGCGTTGCCGGAGCCCATGCAGGTTGATTGCCATGGCCAAGTGCGAAGAAGGATATCTGTGCGAGGTCTGCGGCGGCGATGTCGAAGGATTGCCGGACAGCGACCTGTACCTACGCTATGTCATTGGTCAGCTCGATCCCGAAGTGCTGCACACCTCGCGAGAGCGGCACATCCGCTGCAACCCAGTGCTCGCTCAGTTCATCACGGCGGCCGAGTTTGCGCCTGAGGTGGTCGTGGCAGGCGATTTCGACAAGCGGCTGCTCGATCCGGTGTATCGGACTCAGCGAGAAACGTTGGTGACACGCGGCTGGCGTCGGCTGAAGGAGCTTGGATCGCTCGACGTGCCCATCATCGACTACCCGCTCCCCGAGGTGCGCGCCCAGCTCGAAGCCCGGATGCGCGGCGAGCATTGAAGCGCCGCTCTGCGCGGCTTGGCACTCTGCTGCGTCAACCTGCGCGATGGCCGCGTTCGGAAACCGGCGCTGGATCGACGCTCGGATGCTCGACGAAGCGCAGGGGCACACAACCGTCGGCGGGCGGGGCCACCTGATCGACCAGCCCCCGTTCGCTCAGCACGGCTACGATCCGCTGGCCCGCGCCGGCCGTGCCGTACAGGTCTGGAAACGGCCTGCGCGGGCGGGCGCGCTGGAGGTCGATGGCCTCGAGAATGGCCCGTGGTTCGAAGCCCGATAAGATATTGGCGCCATCGACCAACGTGCCCGGCCGCTCGGTGTTCTCGCGGACGGTCACGCAGGGGACATTGAACAGGTACGCCTCTTCTTGCATGCAGCCGCTGTCGGTGATGATGACCTCAGCGTGCTTCTCGTAGCTCAGCGAATCGAACGCCGGCAGCGGCCCCACCACTTCGACCTCGCCGAGGCAATCCCAAGCAAGGCCGTGTTGCTGCATGGCCTGACGCGTGCGCGGATGCATGGGAAACACGACGGGCAAGTCCTCGGCGAGCGTGGACAGTGCCGAGAACACCTGCTCCATGATCGCAGGATGATCGGTGAACTCTTTGCGGTGCAGCGTCACGTAGGCGAAGCGATCCGGGCGGGGACGAGACAACTGATCGGCAAAATCGTGCAGCAGGTCCACGGTGGTGTTGCCGCTGAGAAACACCTCGCCACGAATGTCGGGCGAACCGCGCAGGTAGTCGCGCTCGGCGGCGGTGTAAGCAAACAGGTAGTCGGCGCCGTTGTCGACCATGACCCGATTGCGCTCTTCGCGCATTCGGCGATCAAGGGAGCGCAGCCCCGCCTCGACATGCGCGACCTTCGCGCCGGCATAGATTCCCGCCACGGCGCCAATCAGGGCCGCGGCCGTATCGCCGTTAATGATGACTACTTTGGCCGCGAAATCTTCGAGCTGCTGCTGCACCCAATCCACGGCCCGGCCCAAAGCGTAGTCCATGGGCAGCACCGCGTCGGCTGAGTAGCCCATCTGCGCAAAAAAAGCGCCCTGCATGTCTGGGTCGGCATGCTGGTTTGTATGCAGCACTCGATACCGAGCCCCGGACTCGCGCAGAGCCTTGACGAGGCTATAGTTCTTCATGATCTCGGGGCGCGTCCCGAGGACGATGGCAACGCTCATAGCGCTAGGATCGCCTCACAGAAGGCGGCGGCCACGGCGGCGTTGCCCCGCTCGTTGAAGTGAACGGGATCCTCGTAACAGTCGCGCGGAAGCTCAGGGCTCGCCACAAACTTCGCGGCCGCAAACTCGGCGGTCACGCGGCGGACGCGCTCGTTGTAAGCGGTGCGGCTGTCCGCGCACTGCTTGGAGAAGAACACGTGGCCGTCTGAGTGAATCGGCGGAACTTCGCCGCAGAGGATCGCCTTGAACTTGCGTACGCACAGCGCCAACACGATTTGCCGGTAATACTCCTCGAAGAGGTCGAGGTCCGAGTTCTGTCCCACGTCGTTCGTGCCGATCAGCAAGCAGGCCTGATACGTGTCTGGCAGCGTGTCGATGCGCTGATTCAGGAGCAACCACAAATCGCGCGCCGTGTAGCCGTTCACGCTCCAATTGACGACGCGCCACTCATAGGGGCTGGCCGAGCGAAGTTGACGCCCCAGATGAATGGGATAGCAGCCATAGGTGCGCGCGCCAAAGGTTTGGCTATCGCCAAGGCACAACAAGTTCTGGTAGTTCATAAGCCCCCTTTGCGTGTGGCCCGAGTTTCGCGGGCAACGTGATCGAAAAACTGTCGCCGCTTTTCGTCGAGCACGGCTTGGGAATAGGACCGAGCGCACTCCACGTTGCGCTGCGATGCCGCGGCCAGCCAATCAGGAGACTGGAGCACCGCTCGAAAGCGATTCGCTAGTGCCGCCGAATCGCCTGCGGGCAAAATCGCGTCGGGGGGAAGCAGCTCGGGAATTCCGCCAGCCGGCGAGGCGAGGCAAGGGAGCCCGCGGGTCATCGCCTCGACGAGCGCTCGCGGCAACCCTTCTTGCCGCGACGGCAGAGCAAATAGGTCGGCAGCGTCGAGCTGCGCCCTCATTTCGTCTGGTGAGGAAACATGCCCCAGAAAGCACACCGAGGCCGCGACCCCCAAATCGCGTGCTTGCTGTTCGAGTTCCGCCCTCAAGCGACCTTCGCCTGCGATGGTGAGCCGTACGTCGTGGTTCGAGTTGCGACAGGCAGCGACGGCAGAAATCAGCGCGTCGACACATTTGTGGGGCTGAGCCAACTCGCAAATCGTCAGCACGCGCAGCGTACAGGGTTCCCTCAGCCCAGTGCGCGGCTCCACGCCAAACCACTCGGCCGGCACCTGAACGTCGGAAATCCCGAATTCGCCCGCCGGACAAGGATAGCGCTGCTGTAGAAACCTCGACGTGACATAAGCTGCGCCGACCGCACCGTGGCATTGCCGGCGCAGCGCTCGCGTAAACAGTCGGCGATAAACCGGGCGCAAACGACTTCGCACGGCGCCGGGCGCCAAGGCGTCCCAGGGATCGCCGACGACTTCCATCGCATAGGGCCGCTGACGAAGATGCGGCCACACAAGCTGTGGAATAACGTCCGGCCCGTGCAGGTGAACTGCTTCGGTTTCAGACAGCGCCTGGTTCACGACGCTGCGAACCTGGCCCCTTTTTCTTATCCAGTCGAAGGGCGAATGTATGTCGGGAAGCGCCAGGCCTTGCACGGAAGGACCGGTCGCTAAATACCAATCGGGCGGCGGTTGCTCCACCGTTTGAGCGCGCACCAACAGCAAAACGGAATCGTACGCGCTCAAGTACGTGCGCCAAAACGCATACGCTCGATTGCGGTTACGTACCCACAGACAGCCGTCGGGCGTAGCTGCCATTCGATAAGAGGTTGTCACCAGGACGCGCATAGCGAACGGTAGATCCCCACGACCAAGCCACACGGATGCGCCTTCCTGGCATTCCAAATCCCCGCGCGGCCGGCCTCCCGCACGAGGCGACCGATACACGAATTCCAACGCGTTGAGGTTGAAACCGTGCCAAGCAAACGACTGCGCCCTTCGCTGCTTCAATTCGAAAACATTCGCTCGATTGAAACGCGAATCCGTCCAGAATTATATTAGCATATTGAGTGGGTTCGAAGGCCGCAACGATTTTGTGGGTGGGATGCGCAGCCGCTCGCCGTATGAACACCGCGTTGCATCCGACAGCCAGGCCGCCCCAGTTCTCTCGATCGGAAAACGATCGTTTGTTGGCCGGCGGCGCCGCCAACCCGGGCAGGTCGCGCTGGCAATTCTTCGCGATCTGTTGCTACATCGCCTCCCAGGTCTATCTGTTGCCGATTGCAGCCCGCGGGCCTTCATGGGCGGTTTGGCCCAAGGTGGCCGACCTGGTGGTCGCCGCGATGATTGCGGTCGCCCCGTTCTTCTTGTTGGGAAAGCAGCAAGCATCTCCGGCCGCGCGCGAGGTGTTCTCGCGAATGCTCCTCGCGTTTGCCGGTTGCGCGCTGTCGTTCTTTCTGGTCAACCTGCTGCTCGGCAGGGCAGGGCAAGGGTTGGCCCTCAGCGATGGGGTGTATTACCTGTATCGTCTGCTGCAGGTGGTCACGGTCTATTG
>JAESFN010000877.1_pt1 | contig 19054 bp, 15 predicted proteins | sample 9269411 | NCBI WGS metagenome assembly JAESFN01 (sample SAMN14505399, study PRJNA617100) | algae metagenome | isolation source: Iphinoe sp. HA4291-MV1 and co-occurring heterotrophs from trail next to... | place: USA: Maunawili Falls, Hawaii | collected 2009-07-25
GACGGCTCGCTGGCCGCGAACGGCGCGGTCGGCGCCCCGGCCACCTGGGTGCTCAGCAACCACGACGTGGTCCGCCACCCCACCCGGCTGACCCTGCCACCGGGTAGCCACCCGGACGGGATCGGCCCGACCGAGCCGCAGCCGGAGGAGGCGCTGGGCCTGCGCCGGGGCCGGGCGGCCACCGTGCTGATGCTGGCGCTGCCCGGCGCCGCCTACCTCTACCAGGGGGAGGAGCTGGGGCTGCCCGAGCACACCACGCTGCCCGACGAGGTGCGCCAGGATCCGACCTGGTTCCGCAAGCAGGGCGCGGTGGCCGGTCGGGACGGCTGCCGGGTGCCGCTGCCCTGGTCGTCGGGGGAGCCCGCGTACGGCTTCTCGCCGACCGGGCGGAGCTGGCTACCGCAGCCGGCGTCGTTCGCCGGTTACGCCGCCGACCGGCAGCGTGGCGTCCCCGGATCCACCCTCGAGCTCTACCGGTCGTTGCTGGCGCTGCGCCGTCGTCTCGCCCTGGGTGCGGGCACGCTGAGCTGGACGGACGGGTCCGGCCCGGACGTGCTGGCGTTCCGGGTGGACGGCCCCGGCGGCGCGGTGCGGGTGCTGGTCAACCTGGGCGAGGAACCAGTGCACCCCGGCTCGGGCGAGGTGCTGCTGACCAGCGGCGACCTCACCTCCGACGGCCGGCTGCCCGCCGACACGGCTGCGTGGTTGCGAGGCTGACCCGCCCGCCCCGTCCGCGGCGCGCCGTCCCCGAGCATGATCGCCGAGAATGGAGGATGGACAGCGCTGGGCGCTGCTGAGCCACCATTCTCGACGATCTTCGGCGCCCGGGCTCGGGCTCAGACCGGACTCGAGGTCAGGCCGGACTCGAGGTCAGGCCGGCGGCGGGGGTGGGCTCATCAGGCCGGCGACGTGGTTGCCGGAGTCGGAGAGCTTGGTGCCCAGGCCGTGCAGGGCCTCGCCGACGTTCTGCAGGATGTCGGAGATCTCCCGCATGGCGCCGGAGAGCTGGTCGAGGTTGCCGGCCACCCCGGTCACGGTCTGCGCGCCCTCGCTCAGCGACTGGGCCGGCCCGGCGAGGAGCTTGTTGCCCAGGATGTCGATCTCGTTCAGCTCGTTCGCCACCCCGGCCAGCAGCCCGGCGGCCTTGCCCAGCTCCTCCTTGGTGTTGACCATGATGTTCGCCCCGCCGGACAGTGCGCCCCGGGCCCCACCGCCGCCGTCCGGGCCGATCAGCGACAGCGCGGCGTTCGCGGCCTGCTCACCGGCCTCGGCCAGCCCGTGGCCGACGGTCTGCAGCATCTCCGGGATCTGCTGGAGGAACCCGCCGATCCCGTCGGGCATGTCACGGAACTGCTGGATGATGCGACCGAAGTCGTCCTGGTTCTCGGTGACGAAGGTGACCGCGCGGCCGACCTCGTCCATGTCGATGTTGCCGAGCAGCTTCCCGAAGTCCATGGCGGCGGAGTGTAGAGCCGGCGCCGATCAGAGCTCTAGCAGCATCCGAGCATTTCCCAAGGTGTTCGGCCGCACGTACGCCAGGTCGAGGAACTCGGCGACACCGGCGTCGTAGGAACGGCGCATCTCCTCGTACACCTCGGCGGCCACCGGGGTCCCGTCGATCTCGACGAACCCGTGCCCGCCGAAGAAGTCCCGCTCGAAGGTGAGCACGAACACCCGGCGGATGCCCAGCTCCCGGGCGGTGTTCAACAGCGCGTCGACCAGCATGTGCCCGATGCCCCGGCGGGCCAGCGTCGGGTCCACCGCCACCGTGCGGATCTCGGCCAGGTCCAGCCACAGCACGTGCAACGCGCCGCAGCCGGCGAGCCGGCCGTCGACCTCGACCACCCAGAACTCCTGCACGTCCTCGTACAGCGTGACCAGGTCCTTGGCCAGCAGGACCCGGCCGGCGTAGACGTCGACCAGGCCCTTGATCGCGGTGACATCGGCGGTGCGGGCGCGCCGCACGACCAGGCCCGGGGGTGCGGTGTCGGCGGCATTCACGTCTGGTCACGTTAGATCATCGGGCGGCGGATACGCTGGGGCACGTGCCGCAGCCCGAATCCCCGCCCGCGCGCCGGGCCGCCCTGGTGACGCTGGGGTGCGCCCGCAACGACCTGGACTCCGAGGAGCTGGCCGGGCGGCTCACCGGGCAGGGCTGGTCGCTGGTCGACGCCGACGAGAAGCCCGACGTCATCGTGGTGAACACCTGCGGGTTCGTCGAGCAGGCCAAGAAGGACTCGATCGACACCGTGCTGGAGGTCGCCGACCACGTCGCCGGGGCGAAGGTGGTCGCGGTCGGCTGCCTGGCCGAGCGGTACGGCGCCGAGCTGGCCGACAGCCTGCCCGAGGCGGACGCGGTGCTCGGCTTCGACCACTACGCCACGCTCGGTGACCGGTTGGACGACGTGCTGGCCGGCCGTTCGGTGGCCGCGCACACCCCGACCGACCGGCGGCTGCTGCTGCCGATCAGCCCGGCGGAGCGCCCGGCGGCCGCCACCGACGTGGCCATCCCCGGGCACGCCTGGGTGCCGGACATCACGGCCGTGAGCGCCCGGCGCAAGCGGCTGGACGACCGCCCGGTGGCCAACCTGAAGCTGGCCTCGGGCTGCGACCGGCGGTGCGCGTTCTGCGCCATCCCGTCCTTCCGCGGCGCGTTCGTCTCCCGCCCGCCGGCGGAGATCCTGGCCGAGGCGGCCTGGTTGGCCGGCGAGGGCGTGTCCGAGCTGGTCCTGGTCAGCGAGAACTCCACGTCCTACGGCAAGGACCTGGGTGACCTGCGGGCGCTGGAGAAGCTGCTGCCCGCGCTGGCCGCCACCGACGGCATCGAGCGGGTGCGGGTGAGCTACCTGCAGCCGGCGGAGACCCGCCCGGGGCTGGTCGAGGTGATCGCCGGCACCCCCGGGGTGGCGCCGTACTTCGACCTGTCCTTCCAGCACGCCAGCGAGCCGGTGCTGCGCCGGATGCGCCGGTTCGGCTCGGTGGAGGCGTTCCTGGAGCTGTGCGGCCGGATCCGGTCGCTGGCTCCGGAGGCCGGCATCCGCAGCAACGTCATCGTCGGCTTCCCCGGGGAGACCGAGCACGACGTGGCCGAGCTGGAGCGGTTCCTCACCGAGGCCCGGCTGGACGCGGTCGGGGTGTTCGGTTACTCCGACGAGGACGGCACCGAGGCGGCCGGGTACCCGGACAAGGTGCCGGCTTCGGTGGTCGCCGAGCGGGTGGCCCGGGTGTCGAGCCTGGTCGACGAGCTGGTCGCGCAGCGGGCCGAGGACCGGGTGGGCACCGCGGTGAGCGTGCTGGTCGACGAGCTGGGCTTCGACGACGGCGAGGAGGGCGAGGCGGTCGGGCTCGGCCGCGCCGCGCACCAGGCCCCGGAGACCGACGGCGAGTGCGTGCTGACCGGGCGGGGCTGGGCGGTCGGCGAGCTGGTCGAGGCCGTCGTGCTGGACTCCGAGGGGGTCGATCTCGTGGTCGCCGCGGTGCAGCCGTGACCGTGGGCGCCGAGAGGCCGGTGCCCCTGGTCAACGTGGCCAACGCGTTGACGCTGGTCCGGCTGCTCCTGGTGCCGGTGTTCCTGGTCTGCCTGATGTACGACGACGGCCACCACGTGGGTTGGCGACTGGCGGCCGGGCTGGTGTTCGCCGCCGCGTCGATCACCGACCGGTTCGACGGGCACCTGGCCCGCAAGTACGGCCTGGTCACGCCGTTCGGGATGGTCGCCGACCCGATCGCGGACAAGGCGCTCACCGGGGCCGCCCTGGTCGGGCTGAGCCTGCTGGGCGACCTGCCGTGGTGGGTGACCGTGGTGATCGGGGTCCGCGAGCTCGGGGTGACGCTGCTGCGGTTCTGGGTGCTGCGGCACGGGGTGATCCCGGCCAGCCGGGGCGGCAAGCTCAAGACGTTGCTGCAGGGCCTGGCCATCGGGCTCTACGTGCTGCCGCTGGAGGCGCTGTCCACCCACCCGGAGATGATCACCTGGATCCGCTGGACGGCGCTGACCTTCGCGTTGCTGCTGACCGTGGGTACCGGGCTGGATTACGTCGCCCGGGCCCTGCGGCTGCGCGCCCGGGGTCTCGGGGCCGATGCGGCGGCGGATCCGGCGGACGCGGTGACCGCGACCGACGCGGGGTCGCCGGCTGATGCGGTGTCCCCGGCGGGCGCGGTGTCTCCGGCCGAGGCGGGGGTGCCGGCCGACGCCGTCCCGCCGGTGTCGCCCCCGGGCCACCGGCCGGTGGCCGGGGACTGACGTCGGCCGTGACCTGGATGTGTTCGCTCACAGTGCGGGCGTTTCGCCGAGGGCGAACGCCCGGACGCACGCACCGTTCCGGCCGGAGTGGGTAACGTGTGGGCAGCACCGGTGCCCGGGATCGGGCGGATGAGGAGGCGGCGATGACCGTGCTGCTGCGTGAGGCCATCGGCGGCAGCCTGCGTCGCGTCCGGACCGACCGCCGGCGCACCCTGCGGGATGTGGCCGGCACGGCGCGGGTCAGCCTGGGTTACCTCTCCGAGGTGGAGCGGGGCCGCAAGGAGGCCTCCAGCGAGCTGCTCGCGGCGATCTGCGAGGCGTTGGAGCTGCCGATCGACGAGCTGCTCACCGAGGTCGCGGACACGATGCGCCCGGTTCCCGAGCTGGTGCGGCCGCTGGCGCCGGTCGGCAACCGCCAGGCCGACCTGCGGCGGGCGCCTGGGCAGACCCCGGCCGCCCTGGTCAGCGTCGCCGCCTGAGCCGGCCGCCTGACGGCGGGTTGGTGTGGAAGCCGCGGCCGGGTCCTGACACGATGGACTCTGAGACCACGGGTCCACGCGGAACGACAGGGTAGGCGGAGAATGGCCAACGGATTCACCAAGGGCTTCAAGTACCTCGGCGCACTGTTCTCGGCGAAGGTCGACGAGCACGCCGACCCCAAGATCCAGATCCAGCAGGCGATCACCGAGCTGCAGGAGCAGCATCAGGCGCTGAACCGGCAGGCGGCGGCGGTGATCGGCAACCAGCGGCAGCTGGAGATGAAGCTGAACCGCCAGCTCGGCGAGGTCGAGAAGCTGCAGAACTCGGTGCGCACCGCGATCACGCAGGCCGACGCCGCCCGCCGGAGCGGCGACGAGACCAAGGCGCAGCGCTTCGAGACGGCCGCCCAGTCGGTGGCCGGGCAGCTCGTCGTCGCCGAGCACTCCATCGAGGACCTCAAGCTGCTGCACGACCAGTCGCTGGGGGCCGCCGAGCAGGCCAAGCAGGCGGTCAAGCGCAACGAGCAGATCCTCCAGCAGAAGATCGCCGAGCGCACCAAGCTGCTCAGCCAGCTCGAGCAGGCCAAGATGCAGGAGAAGGCCGCCGAGTCGATGCGGCAGATGACCGAGCTGGCCGCACCGGGCAACACCCCGTCGCTGGACGAGGTGCGCAACAAGATCGAGCAGCGGTACGCGAACGCGCTGGGCACCGCGGAGCTGGCGCAGAACTCGGTGGCCGGCCAGATGTACGAGATCGAGCAGGCCTCGTACGACATGGAGGGTCAGGCGCGGCTGGAGCAGATCCGGGCCTCACTGGGCGGGGGCGGCGCGGACGCGCAGCACCAGCTGGGGGCCGCGGCGCCCAAGCAGGTCACCGCCGGCGAGTCGGAGGCCGTCCCGCAGGAGAAGCAGGGCTGAGCCGCGGCCGGCCGGACCCGGGTCCGGCCCGCTACCGGTGTTCGGGCTGGCAGGTGGGGCAGTAGTAGGCCGAGCGGGCGTACACCCCGTCGCCCTGCTCGAACCTCCGTACCCGGCTGCCGCAGCGCCGGCAGGGTTGCCGTTCGCGCAGGTAGACGTAGTGCTGGCGGCCCCGGCCGAGCTCACCGGTGGTGGACTGTTCGGGCCGGTCGGCGTTGCGCAGCAGCAGCCGGCGGGCGGTGTCGATGGCCTGGCCCGGGTCGGGCAGCCGGCCGACCGGGGTGCGGGGGTGCGCGCCGATCAGGAAGCACGTCTCGCAGCGGTAGATGTTGCCGATCCCGGCGACGATCCGCTGCTCGAGCAGGGCGATCCCGATCTGGGTGGCCGGGTCGGCGGTGAGCCGGCGCAGCCCCTCGGCCCGGTGCGCGTCCGACCAGTCGGGGTCCAGCAGGTCGGGTCCGAGGTGCCCGACCAGCCGGTCCTCCTCGGCGGTGGGCAGCAGCTCCAGGTCGTGCAGCCGGAACCCGACGGCGGTGCGGTCCTCGGTGGCCAGCACCGCGCGGGCGTGGTGCGCGGGGTGGCGCCAGCGCTCGCCGGGCGGGTACAGGTGCCAGCTGCCGTCCATCCGCAGGTGGCTGTGCAGGCTGCGGCCGTCGTCCAGCCGGACGAGCAGGTGCTTGCCGACGCTGGCCACCTCCAGCACGGTGCGCCCGGCCAGGTCGTGGGTGGACCAGCGGGGGTGCCGCAGCTCGCCTCGGCGCAGTCGCCGACCGCCCAGCGCGGCGTTCAGTCGACGCGCGGCGAGGTACACGGTGTCGCCCTCCGGCATGAGGCACGATCGTGCCAGCGGGATGTGAGGAGTGGTAATCGGGATGGCGCGCACCACCGGGGCGTTCGACAGGCTGGGCGACGAGAGTGCGTTCGAGGTGCAGGCCCGGGCGGCCGAGCTGGCCGCCACCGGCCGGGACATCGTGAACCTGGGCATCGGGCAGCCCGACTTCCGCACTCCGGAGCACATCGTGGAGGCGGCGGTCAAGGCGCTGCGTGACGGCCAGCACGGGTACACCGACACCTGCGGGCTGCCGGCGCTGCGGGAGGCGGTGGCCGCGCACGTGGCCTCCCGCACCGGGGTGAGCGTCCCGGCCGACCGGGTGATGATCACGCCCGGGGCGAAGGTGACCATGTTCGCCGCGATCATGATGTTCGGTGAGCCCGGGGTGGACATCCTGTACCCGGATCCCGGTTTCCCGATCTACCGGTCGATGATCGAGTTCACCGGGGCCCGGGCCGTGCCGGTGCCGGTACGGGAGCGCAACGGGTTCGCGGTGGCCGCCGCCGACGTGCTGGCCGCGATCACCCCGGAGACCCGGCTGATCGTGCTCAATTCCCCGGCCAACCCGACCGCCGGGGTCACCCCTCGGGCCGAGATGAACCGGCTGGTGGCCGGGCTGCTGGACCATCCCGCGGTGGCGGTGCTGTCCGACGAGATCTACGACCGGCTGGTCTACGACGGCGCCGAGCACGTGTCGCTGATCGGCTACCCGGAGATCCGCAACCGGCTGATCCTGCTCAACGGCTGGTCGAAGACCTACGCCATGACCGGCTGGCGGCTCGGCTGGTCGATCTGGCCGACCACGTTGATCGAGCGGGCGCGGCGGCTGGCGGTCAACTCCTGGAGCTGCGTCAACACCCCCGCGCAGTACGCCGGGATCGCCGCGCTGGAGGGCCCGCAGGACTGCGTGGACGAGATGGTCGCCGAGTTCGACCGGCGGCGGCGGGTGACGGCCCGGCTGCTGGACAGCCTGCCCGGGGTGAGCTGTGTGAACCCGCAGGGCGCGTTCTACGCCTTCCCGAACGTCACCGGCACCGGGTGGGACTCCCGACCGCTGGCCGGGGCGCTGCTGGAGCAGGCCGGGGTGGCGCTGCTGGGCGGGGACGACTTCGGCGCCGGCGGCGAGGGCCACCTGCGGGTGTCGTACGCCTGCGCCGAGGAGGACATCCGGCGCGGGGTGGCCCGGATCGGGGACTTCCTCACCGACCACCCCTGAGGGATGCGGGCTCAGGGCGAGATCAGTTCGACACCGGGGAAGTAGGTGCGATAGCGGGCCGAATCACGGGTGAGCAGTCGCAGATCGAGTACTGCCGCGTGCGCGCCGATGAGGAAGTCGGGCAGCGTCGTCGTCCGAGTTCCGCCTCGCTTCTTGTAGGTCTGGAACGCTCGAGCGGCGAGGAAAGCGGCTTGCCACGGCAGGTTCGCCCGAGTGAATCGGTCCGTGGTGAGAACACGATCGAGGGCCTCAACGGTCGAGAATCCGAGCGACACCTCCCCGTAGACGATCTGGTTGATCACCACCGGCCCGTGGTCCAGCGCGAGGGCGAGCTGATTCGTGGACCACGACGCCCAGCGCGGATGATCGGTGATCAGATCGAGCAGAACGTTCGAGTCGACGAGGGTGCCGGGGCTGGTTCTACCCACCCCGGCCCTCCTCCGTCGGGCCTTCCATCCTCCTGCTACTCACCTCGGGTGAGTGCCATGATCTCGTCGGTACTCAGGGCTACATCGCCCTTACCGAGCATGGCTTCGACTATGCGCTGGCCACGGCTCATCGGGCCGTTGACCGGGACGATGCGAGCGACTCCATGCTCGATCACCACGTCCACCTCGTCGCCTGGCTCCAGTCCCAGCTCCCGCCTCACCTGCTGCGGAATGGTGATCTGCCCCTTGCTCGTGATGCGCATAAAGTAAGAGTAACACCGGTATTACTTCGCTCAGGCGCGCAGCCGTAGACCCTTCGGGGTGGCCCGGAAACCGGCCTCGGTGAGCACGTCGGCCAGGTGGCTGCCCAGCGACCCCACCCCGTCGGCTCGCTCCACCGCCAGCGACCCCAGCCAGCCCTCCCGGACGGCCCCGGCCAGCGCGGTCGCCGCCGCCCGCAGCGCCGCGTCGTCCTCGGTGAAGGAGAGCAGCGACTTGCCGCCGCGCTCCACGTACAGCGCCGGCTCGCCGTGCACCAGCACGGTGAGCGCGCCCGCCTTGCGCCCCGGGCGGTGCTTCACACCCTCGGCCGTCGTGGGCCAGGGCAGCGCGGCGCCCCACGGTTGGGCCGGATCGGTGGCCGCCAGGACCAGGGCCGACGGCTGCTCGCCGGCGGGTTCCCCGGCGCGGGCGCGCAGCTGGTCGATCGCCCCGGACGCGGCGAACTGGGACGCGCCGAGCCCCTCGACGACGTAGCCGCGGCGGCAGCGTCCGGAGTCCTCCATGGCCCGCAGCACCCGGTAGATGCCGGAGAAGCCGCCGGTGACCCGCTCGGTGTCCAGCGCGCCCCGGGTGAGCACGCCGTGCCGCTCCAGGAAGGCCTCGGCCCGGGCGTGCGCCCGGCGGGTGGCGTCCGCCTCCCGGGGTGCGACCAGCGACCAGCGCCCGCCCACGGTGGGCGGCCCGGTACGGCTGGGCATGGCGGGGCGCCCGGCCCGCAGCCGCCCGTAACGACCCCTCGGGGCCGAGCGCCGGGGCTTGTGGGTCGCGCCCCGGCCGGCGGTGAGCGCCCGCACCGGGCCGAGGGTGTCGTTGGTCAGCAATCCCGCCCAGACCAGCTCCCACAGCGCTCCGACCAGCGCGTCGTCCGCCGGGGCCGGCTCGTCGCGGGCGATCAGCGCGGCGCCGGCGGCGTCGGCCAGCTGCCGGAAGAACAGCGCGCCACCCCCGCTGAGCGCCTCGAGCACGGCCTGGTGCAGCGGGGTGTCGGGCGGCTCCGGCTCGGGGTCGGGCAGCAGCAGGTCGGCCACGTCGGCCGGGGCCAGGGCCAGCCAGCCGTCACCCCCGGCCAGCGGGCCACAGCCGGTCCAGGTGACCTCGCCGGCGGCGGTGAGCTCGTCGAGCAGCGCGGGCGAGTAGCCGGGCAGCCGGGCGGGCAGCACCAGGGACTCCAGCGCGCTGGCCGGGATCGGCGCCCCGGCCAGCTGCTCCACCACCGACAGCACGTCCTCGGCACCGGGCGCCCGGCGGATCCGGGTACCGCCCCGGGGCGGCGTGATGCCGTGCCAGGCCGGCAGGAAGCGGCCCAGCGCGGCCGGCTCCACCGGCTCCACCTCGGCCCGCAGCCGGGCCAGCGATCCCCGCCGCAGCCGGCGCAGCACGTCGGCGTCGCAGTACTCCGGCTCGCCGGTCAGCCCGTGCTGCTCGCGCACCGGGCGTAGCTCGCCGCGGACCAGCCGGGCGGCCCCGACCATCCGGTCCAGCGCGCCGCGCACCACCGCCACCCCGAGCCCGAACCGCTCGGCCGGCTCGGCGGCGGTGAACGGGCCGTGGGTGCGGGCGTAGCGGCCGAGCAGCTCACCCAGCGGATCGGTGGTGGGCTCGGTGAACACCTCGGGCACCCCGACCGGCAGCGGCGCACCGAAGGCGTCCCGGACCCGGCCGGCGTCCTCGATGGCCAGCCAGCGCTGCTCGCCGCCGATCCGGACCCGGATCACCCGGCGGGCGGCCTCCAGCTCGACCAGCCACTCCTCGCGCGCGCCCCGTTCCTCGACCTCGGCGGTGGTCAGGTCGCCGAGGAAGCGCAGCAGGTCGGCCAGGCCCTCGGCGTCCTTCACCCGGCGGTCCTCGGCGGTGCGCTGCAGCGCGGCCTCCACCTCGGCCAGCACCTCGGGATCGAGCAGCTCGCGCAGCGCCTCCGAACCGAGCAGCTCGGCCAGCAGCGTCGAGTCCAGCGACAACGCCGCCGCCCGCCGCTCGGCCAGCGGCGCGTCCAGCTCGTAGAGGAACATCCCGACGTAGCCGAACAGCAGGCTGCGGGCGAACGGTGACGGTTGCGGCGTCGTCACCTCGACGACCTTGACCTTGCGGCCGGACACGTCGGCCATCAGCTCGCGCAGGCCCGGCAGGTCGTAGACGTCCTGCACGCACTCCCGCATGGCCTCCAGGGACACCGGGAACTGCTCGTACTTGGCGGCCACGTTCATCAGCTGCGCCGACCGCTGCCGCTGCTGCCAGAGCGGGGTGCGGCGGCGCGGGTCGCGCCGGGGGAGCAGCAGCGAGCGGGCCGCGCACTCCCGGAACCGGGCCGCGAACAGCGCCGACCCGCCCAGCTCGCCGACCACGATCTGCTCCACCTCGTCCGGCTCCAGCAGCACGTCCTCGGCGGTGGGCAGCACGTCCGCGCCGGTGTCGTCGACCGCGTCGGGCAGCCGCAGCACGATCCCGTCGTCGGCCCCGGCGCAGCTGACCTCCACCCCGCGCCGCTCCCGGAACCGGGCGGCGATGGCCAGCGCCCACGGCCCGTTGACCTTGGAGCCGAAGGGGGAGTGCACCACCAGCCGCCAGTCGCCCAGCTCGTCGCGGAACCGCTCGACCAGGATCGTCCGGTCGCTGGGCACGTGCCGGGTCGCCTCCCGCTGTTCCTGCAGGTAGGCGAGCAGGTTGTCGACCGCCCACTCGTCCAGCCCGGCCTCGGCGGCCCGCGCCCGGGCGGCGGCGGTGTCCAGGGCGGACATCTCCCGGACGAACGCGCCCACCGCCCGGCCCAGCTCCAGCGGGCGGCCGATCGACTCGCCCTTCCAGAACGGCATCCGGGCCGGTACCCCCGGCGCCGGGGTGACGATGACCCGGTCGTGGGTGATGTCCTCCACCCGCCAGGACGAGGTGCCGAGCAGGAAGGTGTCGCCGACCCGGGACTCGTAGACCATCTCCTCGTCCAGCTCACCGACCCGCGAGCCGGCGCCGTCGGCGCCGCCCGGGGTCATCACGGTGAACAGCCCCCGGTCGGGGATGGTGCCGCCGCTGGTCACCGCCAGCCGCTGGGCGCCGGGGCGTCCGCGCAGCTCGTCGGTCACCCGGTCCCAGGTGATCCGGGCCCGCAGCTCGCCGAAGTCCTCGCTCGGGTAGCGGCCGGCCAGCATGTCCAGGGTGGCGTGCAGCGCGGACTCGGGCAGCGCGGCGAACGGGGCGGCCCGGCGCACGACCTCGCCCAGCTCGGACACCGTCCACGGCTCCAGGGCCACCATGGCCACGATGTGCTGGGCCAGCACGTCCAGCGGGTTGCGCGGGTAGCGCAGCGACTCGATCGCCCCGCCGGCCATCCGCTCGGCCACCACCGCGCAGGACACCAGGTCACCCCGGAACTTCGGGAACACCACGCCCCGGGACACCGCGCCCACCTGGTGCCCGGCCCGGCCCACCCGCTGCAGCCCGGAGGCGACGCTGGGCGGGGCCTCCACCTGGACCACCAGGTCGACCGCGCCCATGTCGATACCCAGCTCCAGGCTGGAGGTGGCCACCACGCACGGCAGCAGCCCGGCCTTCAGCTCCTCCTCCACGCTGGTCCGCTGCTCGCGGGACATCGAGCCGTGGTGGGCGCGGGCCACCACCGGGGGAGCGCCGCCGCCGATCCCGGAGCCGCCGACCGCTTCGGCCGGGAACTCATCGAGCTCGACGGCGTCACCCAGGTCCCCGGCGGCCAGCTCGTTGAGCTTGGCGGTGAGCCGCTCGGCCAGCCGCCGCGAGTTGGCGAACACGATGGTGGAGCGGTGCGCGCGCACCAGATCGAGCACCCGGCGCTCCACCGCCGGCCAGATCGACGGCCGCCGGGCCGCCCCGGCCGCCGAGCCGATGACGTCCTCGTCGGGATCACCGGCCGCCGGAGCACTGTCCAGCGCGGCCAGATCCGGCACCGGGACCTCGACCGCCACCTCGATCGTCTTGGGCGTCGCCGGCCGGATCACCTCGACCGGGCGGCTGCCGGCCAGGAACGCGCTGACCTCGTCGACCGGCCGGACCGTGGCGGACAGCCCGATCCGCTGGGCCGGCCGCTCGAGCAGCGCGTCCAGGCGCTCCAGGGTCAGCGCCAGGTGCGCGCCGCGCTTGGTGCCGGCCACCGCGTGCACCTCGTCCACGATCACCGTGCGGACGCCGCGCAGCGACTCCCGGGCCGCCGAGGTGAGCAGCAGGAACAGCGACTCCGGGGTGGTGACCAGCACGTCCGGCGGGACCCGGGTGAACCGCCGGCGCTCGTCGGCCGGGGTGTCGCCGGTACGCATGCCGACGGTGATGTCCGGCTCCGGCAGCCCGAGCCGGTGCGCGGCCTGCCGGATGCCGGCCAGCGGGGCCCGGAGGTTGCGCTCGACGTCCACCGCGAGGGCCTTCAAGGGTGAGACGTAGAGCACCCGGCAGCGGGCCGTGGGCTCGTCCGGAGCCGGCTCGGCGGCCAGCCGGTCGAGCGCCCAGAGGAACGCGGCCAACGTCTTGCCCGACCCGGTCGGCGCCACCACCAGCGCGTTCTTCCCGGCGCTGACCGCCCGCCACGCACCGATCTGGGCGTCAGTGGGTGTGACGAAGGCCCCACTGAACCAGCTGGTGGTCGCTGGAGAGAAACCGTCCAGCGCAGGAATGTCGGCCACGACGCCCATCATGCGCCCAGGCACCGACACTGGTGTGAGGGCCACGAATTTGACCGGTTTGTACGCACGGCTTAGCTTTCGTGGACAACAGGACCCGAGGAGACGCACTGTGCCCAGCCGTTCGCGGCAGGAACGCATGTCCAGGTCCGCCCGGCGGGACGAGGACCCCGAGCATCCCGACGACGACCCGGAGGCGGTGGAGATCGACCTGGACGAGGCGATCGACGCCGACCTGAACGACCGACTGACCGACGCCGAGGACGAGGACACCGACGGCCCGGTCGGTTTCCGGGAGTTCGGCGACGCCCTGCTCGGCGACGTCGTCACCGAGCGCTTCGTGCGCAACCGGCTCGACGCCGCGCTGCGCAACCTGCTGGACTCCGACGTCATCCCGCCCGACTTCGTGGCGGACATCACCTCGGCCCGGGTCGACACGGTCACCCTGATGTCCGACGACGGCCGGGAGCGATGTTTCGCGGTCACCGTCGGCGCGCTGCTGGAGGCCGACGTCGGGCCCCGGTTGCTGGCGCTCGGCGTCGATGCCCGCATCAAGATCGACCTGACCGTCCGGGTGCGCGCGTTCCGCCCCGGCACCATCGGTTTCGACATCGACCGGGTCAGCCCGAACGACGTGTGGCTGCGGGCCCGCACCCGCACCGGCTGGTTGCCGTTCTCCCTGGGTGACGGGGGCCTCTCCACCCTCACCCGATCCGCCCAGCGGGCCGTGCCCAAGCTGTGCACCACGGTGAACGTGGCCCTCGAGGACGCCGTCGACCAGCGGCGGGTCGACGTCCTGGCCCATCTCGAGCACTACGGCGACCCGCGCACCGCGCACCCGGCGCAGCGCGTCCCGCGGTCCGGCCGGGAGATCGACTTCGCCGAGTTCGGCGAGGTGCTGATGCGCCGGGGGGTCGACCGCCGGGTGGTGGCCGCCGCCGTGGAGTCCCAGCTGGACGAGCCGGTGCGGGTGGCGCTGGAGGAGCCGGTACCGGTGCACGGCACCATCGACGTCCGGGTGGCGCACGTCGCCCAGATGAACAGCGGCCGGTCCGCCGGCCTCGACGAGCTGCGCTTCCGGCTGGTGCTGCTGGCCGATACCGAGCTGATGGTCGGCGAGGGCGACCGGCGCGGGCCGGTCACCGCGCGGGTCCGGGTCGACCTCCGGGCCCGGCTGACCGCCCGCACCGATCCGGCCACGCTGGTCGTCGACTTCGAACCGCTCAAGCGGCTGCGGGTGGTGCGCGCCCGGAAGGCGGTGCGCGGCCGGATGGTGATCATCCCGATGCCGAACCAGACCCTGGCCTCGCTGCGGCGCAAGGTGACCGTCGAGGTCAACCGGCGGCTGGCCGGCAGCGGTGCCCGGCTGATCGCCGCCGACCTGGTCGAGCAGGTGCTGACCGCGGCCGCCGCCGACCGTGAGTCGGTCGGCTCCCGGCGCTGATCAGCGCGTATCGCTCGCGTCGGCCCCGCGCGGCCGGGGCAGCGCCCCGAGCCGGACGGTCACCGCTGCCGCCAGCACCATGAACCCGCCGACCACCCACAGCCCGGCGTGCTGGCTGCCGGTGGCGTCGCGCAGCGCCCCGGTGATGTACGGCGCGGCGAACCCGGCCACGTTGCCCAGCGAGTTGACCAGGCCGATCCCGGCGGCGGCCGCCGCCCCGGTGAGGAAGCCGGTGGGCAGCGCCCAGAACGTGGGCAGCGCGCAACAGACCCCCACGGCACACACCGTGACCGCGACCATCGCCGCGACCGGGCCGGCCTGGTACAGCGTCACCGGGATGGCCAGCCCGCCGATCAGGGCCGGGAGTGCCACGTGCCACACCCGCTCGCCCCGGCGGTCCCCGTGCCGCGACCACAGCACCATGGCCACCGCGCCGATCAGGTACGGCACCGAGTTGATCAACCCGCGCTGCACCACCGTGTACTGCGTCCCGTACTGCTGCTCGAACCCGGCGATGATGGTGGGCAGGAAGAAGCTCAGCGCGTAGAGCCCGTAGACGATGCCGAAGTAGACCACCGCCAGCGCCCAGATCCGGCCGGCGGTCAGCGCCCGGCGCAGCGTCCACCCGTGCCGCTGCTCGTCCTCGGCCTGCTCGATGGCCATGGTGGCGGCCAGCCAGCGTCGTTGCTCCGGGTCCAGCCAGCGGGCGTCGGCCGGCCGGTCGGTGAGGAAGAACCAGGTCACGAACGCCAGCAGGATCGCCGGGATGCCCTCGACCAGGAACATGAACCGCCACCCGGACAGCCCGAGCACCCCGTCGCCGCCGCTGATCAGCAGCGCCGACACGGTGGCCCCGACCGCGCTGGACAGCGGCACGGCGGCCATGAACAGGGCCACGATCCGGGCCCGTTCGGTCTTCGGGAACCAGTAGGTGAGGTACAGGATGATGCCCGGGAAGAAGCCGGCCTCGGCCACGCCGAGCAGGAACCGCAGCACGTAGAGGGTCGTCGTGTTCGGGGCGAACGCCATCGCCGAGGCGATCACCCCCCAGGTGAGCAGGATGCGGGCGATCCAGCGGCGGGCGCCGAACCGGTGCAGGGCCAGGTTGCTCGGCACCTCGAGCAGCAGGTACCCGATGAAGAACACCCCGGAGGCGAACCCGAAGGCGGTCGCGGTCAGCCCCAGCTCCCGGTTCATCCCGGCCGGGCCGGCGAACCCGATGTTGACCCGGTCCAGGTAGTTCACGAAGTACAGCAGCATCAGGTAGGGCACCAGCCGGGTGGTGGTCCGGCGGAGGGTGGAGCGCCGGAGGTGCTCGTCTGTGCCGCTGTCCATGGCTCTACTCCTGGCCGACGGAGAAGCCGGCCTCCACGTCCCGCTTGGCGTAGGAGCGGAACGCGATGTGGGTGTCGGTGTGCACCACACCGGCCACCTTGCTCAGCCGCCCGGCGATCACCTCGGCCAGCTCCTCGTGCTCGCGGACGCGGATCATCACGATCAGGTCGACGTCCCCGGCGCAGGAGTACACCTCGGTGACCCCGTCCAGGTCGGCGATCTCCTGCGCGGTCTCCGGGATGCTGTCGGTCTCGACGCTGACCAGTACGAACGCGGTGATCACCGGTTGCCTCCTTCTGCGCGGTCCAGGTGATCGTAGGACGCGGCCCGGGCCCGGCGCAGCCACCCGGCCCAGCGTCCGGCGCCCCGGCTGGGCTCGGCCCAGGGGTCCGCGCAGTGCACCAGCCGGGTTCCCGGGCGGTCCAGCCAGCGCAGCAGCACCCCGGTCTCCTCGGCCGGGGCGCCGCGCAGCGGGCCGGGACCGGGTCGGACGGTCTCCGCACCCTTCTGCAGCGCGGCGACCACCGGCATCGGCGGCACCCCGCGGCGGGCGGTACCGGCGGCGGCCAGCCGCCCGTGCCGGACCACCGCGAACTCCCACCCTTTGTCACCGTCCGGGCGGGCGGCCACCAGCTCGGGCAGCGCGGCCAGGGTGGACAGGCGTTGGGCCCGGCCCAGGGTGCCGATCAGCCCGGCCAGCGCGTCCCGGCGCTCGGCGGCCCGCTGGTAGCGGCCCCGGGCGCCGAGCCGGTCGACCTCGTCGGCCAGCGCCTGCAGCGGCGTGTCGGCCCGGCCGTCGATCAACGCCCGGACCTGACCGGTGAGCACCGCGTACTCCGCCACGCTCTGCCGGCCCGCGCACGGTGCTCCGCAGCGACCCAGCTCGGCCAGCGCGCAGGGTGTGCCGGCCGGGTTCTTCGCCCGGATCCGCTGGGTGCAGGGGCGGATCGGGACCGCGTCCCGCACCGACTCGGCCGCCTGGGTCGCCGCCTGCCGGGATCGGAACGGGCCGAGCGCCCCGTCCCGGGGCTGCTGCACCACCGAGAGCCGGGGGAAGGCCTCGTCGGTCATGGTCAGCCACCAGGCGTGCATCGGGTTGCGCGAGCGGCGGTTGTAGCGGGGGTGGTGGGCGGCGATCAGCCGCAGCTCCCGCACCTCGGCCTCCAGCGCGTGCGCGCAGCCGATCCCCTCGACCCGCTCGGCCTGGGCCACCATGTCCCGGATCCTTCTCCGGCGCTCTGCCGCAGTGAAGTAGGAGCGGACCCGTTTGCGCAGGTCGACGCTGGTGCCGACGTAGAGCACCTCGTCCCGGGCACCGCGGAAGAGGTACACGCCGGGTTCGTTGGGCAGGCCGTCGGCCAGGCTCCGCTTGCGCCGTTGGTGATCGGTGGGACGGGTGCCGGCGGCGCTGGCGGCGAGGGCCAGCAGCTCCTCCAGGCTCTGCACCCCGAGGTTGCCGACCCGCTCCAGCAGGCCGTGCAGCACGTCCACCGTGGCCTTGGCGTCGGCCAGCGCGCGGTGCGTGGGTCTCGTCCGCGCGCCGAAGAGTTCGGCCAGGGCGGAGAGCCGGACGCTCGGGGTCTCCTCCTTCGGCAGCACGGCGCGGGCCAGCCGGGCGGTGCACAGCACGGGGTTCTTCGGCCAGCGGGTGTCGTGCCGGGCGCAGGCCTCGCGGAGGAAGCCGATGTCGAAGGGGGAGTTGTGCGCGACCAGCACCGCGCCCGCGCTGAACTCGAGGAACGCGGGCAGCACGGTGGCCAGCCGGGGCGCCCCGGTGACCATGGCCTGGGTGATGCCGGTGAGCGCGACGATCGCCGGCGGGATCCCGGTGCCGGGGTCGACCAGGGTGCCCAGCTCACCCAGTACCTCCCCGCCGCGGACCTTCACCGCGCCGATCTCGGTGATCGAGTCGGTCTTGTGGCTGCCGCCGGTGGTCTCCAGGTCGACCACGACGAAGGTCACCTCGCGCAGCGGTGTACCCAGCTCGTCGAATGACAGCTGTGTAGTTCCTCGAACACCCATTCGAAGGACCATAGCGGCTGGGGGTGTCTGTCGGCTGCACGTCCGTTCGGGGTGTTTGCCGCTACGTTCTCCGTCTGGCGACTTCGTCGCCGACGGCCCGAAAAGCGTAGGTTGCGTTGGGTCTTGTCGCGGGTTTCTTTGGACCGGACCACAGTCGGATGACCACAACGTCGTGGGTCACCTTTTCCTACGCGGGTCTGGGAGAAAGTCCGGTAGGGCAGGCGAGCCGGCCGAGATATCTCGTCATCTTTTTCTGGGGGACGGCTGGATCTGGGCCCGGAATTGTCAGACCCTCCTGTTTGAATGGGGTCATGACCGGTGGCGGGATCATTTCGGCGGGGGACGTGTTGGTGTCCGCGCTGGACGCTGCCTGCTCGGCTTCGGCATCGGATCGGGAGATGATCGAGGCGCTGCGGGATTACGGGGCGGTGCGGGATCGGGCCGAGGCGGCCGCGGTGCTGCTGGTCGGGCAGATGATCCGGCGTGGGGTGTTCTCCGTGCACGGCTACACCCGGCCCGAGTACGCGGTCGCGGACCTGCTGGGCTGGGATCGGCGTCCGGCGCGGCGGCGGGTGAAGCTGGCCGAACAGGTCTGCCCCCGGATCAGCTTGGACGGGCAGGAGTTGCCGGCGCGGCTGCCGGCGACCGGGACGGTGTTCGCCGAGGGCCGGCTCCCGGTCGCGGTGGCCGAGGCGATCGTGGCGGTGTTGAACTCACCGGCGGCGGCCCGGTTGCGGCCGGAGATCTGGGCCGGGGTGGAGGAGCAGGTCGCCCACTACGCCGCCACCACCCGGGCCGCACCGGCCGATGTGGCCGGGTGGGCCCGGCAGTTGATCGAGGCGTATGACGCCGACGGCGCCGAACCCGGTGTCGAGCCGGTGCAGGTCAACGAGCTACGGCTGGCCCGCAAACCCGACGGCACCGGCGGCTGGGTGCGCGGTGAGTTGGACGCTCCGACGTTCGAGGCCGTGGCCACCGCGATCGACGCACTGGCCAAGCCGCGCGCTGACGACACCCGCACCCTCGAACACCGCCAGGCCGACGCCGTCGGTGAGATCTGCGAGTTCGTGATGCGCCACAACGGCGACCTCCCGGACACCGGTGGGGAACGCCCGCAGGTGCGGGTCACCGTCGGCCTCGAACGCCTCCGGGACGGGCTGTCCGGCGCCTACCTGGACACCGGAGCCTGGTACACCCCGGGCCAACTGCGGATGCTGGCGT
>JAESFN010000878.1_pt1 | contig 19050 bp, 19 predicted proteins | sample 9269411 | NCBI WGS metagenome assembly JAESFN01 (sample SAMN14505399, study PRJNA617100) | algae metagenome | isolation source: Iphinoe sp. HA4291-MV1 and co-occurring heterotrophs from trail next to... | place: USA: Maunawili Falls, Hawaii | collected 2009-07-25
CTTCTCGCTCAAAGCTTGTTAGAGAGACAATGTATTTCTTTTTCGCCATGACACAATTGCGTATTCGGGGATTACTCAAATTATTAACCGAGTCACCCCTCAATTCAAGGCTGACAGACTACTAGTCTCTCTGGGAATCAAGCTAGATTTACGTTACAAAGATAGCTGGAAGACTATAGACAAGACCTATAGTACGCGGATAAGAGTAGAGCGCAAAAAGCAAGTTAACCCCAAGGAATATCGCATTTATGGCTACGCTGAAAATGCTCGTAACACTTACAAGTTTTCGGCTGAAATGAACGCTAAGTCACGCGCTGCTCTCGCTTCATAAAAAAATTTCAACCACTGCACATACACACCATATATTGCAAGGATAAGACTCATGCAAGACACATTGTTGTACCTGATTTACGCTGTTGTTTTTTTATTTGTTTTCTTAGTTTTTTCTGATTTCACCATAGGAATTACCCAATTAATCACCATCGAAAGTGATTCTAGAGGGCGCACTGTAGAAAGATTCATTCAGAACCCTCTAGAATCGCCTACAAGCCTTGTTCAACCTGAGATTACTCCTCCTTTACCTAAAGACCCCTACGAGCCTATAGAAGACCCTTGGAACACTCTTATAGATGATATCCAAATGACACCCACACAGAAACACATTCAATCCCCTGTAGACCTTGCTTTGCCTCCAGCTAAAGACACTGACAAGAAGCAAAAAAAGCCTGGTAAAAAGTCCAGTAAACAATGTTTAGCGAAACCTAGCCAAGAAGTAGGGGTATCAACCACAGCGACCGCGCCTAAGAAGAGAGGACGACCACCCAAGAAAGTAGCATAAGTCCAAAATATGATGATACCTCTACTAGACCTCTAGTAGGGGTATCATTGTTTAACAAATTACACAAGTTTTAATTGATTACCGTCTGGGCTAATCTCAATTTTTTCTGCCTTTACTAACTCCTGAAAAAATTCATCTCTTGCCTCAGCGTTAATTTTTTTGTCACTTAAGAAGTTAACAAAGGTCATGTCCCTATCGTCTTTCCCTCTGAACTTAACGGCGTTTTTGTAGCAGTAGAACAAAAAGTGACGCTAAGGGAAAGTTACTTCCAGAAACCTGCTGATAAGTACTGTTATTGGAAGACACTGTTGGCGAAATATTTCTTCACATTAAAAAGTGATAAAAACCAATCAATCTGGAGAAATCGTGAGTGACTTCTTGCAGCAGTTTTGACACCAATCAGAAACTGTCAACTATAAGTTTTATTTCTTGAATAAATCGATTAAGTGCTTTCTGTGATGCTTTGTAAGCTGAAGCTTGCCGTCCCAACTTCAATTCAAATAAAATGCGATCGCGTATCGCCTCAAAATCTACAACGTCATGTACAAAGTTAATGGCTGACCGTTCCTTAAGCTCTAAATTTTCTTTTTGAAGATTCTGTACTTGGGCGATGAGCCTCTCCATCTCCTGCTCGTACCGTGTAATACTCGGCAATGGTTCAGAAAAATTCTGTGTATTAGAAGTAGAAATATTTGAATTCTCCCGTGTAATACATGGAGTCAGGTTACTTCTAACTATTTCCTCTAGATAGTCAGCCCTGGTTAATCCCAAGCATTCAGAGGCGATACCTAACGCCTTCCAGGTATCGTCTGTTAGTCGTAAAGAACGCACAAGGCGGTAGTCTTACATCTTGCACCAAGAAAAATTTATGTTATTTTAACACTCAGTATGAAAACTAAAGCCTTTATTTTACAGAGAAAAGCCCATAAAAGTGATGTAACTTTATTGCTCTGCTTTTGACTAAGCCCAGGCTTATACGGAGAGGTGCAAGATCTGAGTAGTCCGAGTTTTTAATCGCAAACTTCCCCTGAATATCCCTTTTCATCTTTTTCATAGGATCTGCCTACCATGTATTACACGGTAATTTGAAAAATCTTTGAAATAGTTGTCAACCGTGTATTACATGGTATAGTTGCTTTGACTTATTCTTTAAGCACCTTCAGTAGACCGAAAAGATTTCTAGAAGGCTTACCATTGGGGCATTCTGGCGGATTGTATACAATCCGCCAGAATGCCCGTATCATCTGCGTTTTGAGCAATAGGGTTGTAGATGAGTTCTCCTGCTAAGGTAAGCGATCGCTCGACCCTGTGCCCAAAACATCGCCCCAAACCCTCATTCTTGCGTTGACTGACAAAAGTTTTCGGTCTACTGAGTATTGCTAGTTTCTGTAAAGGAACCTGCTTGGCTTAAGTTGTCACGAGTGAGCGAGCAAGGTCACTTTCGCTGAGATACTCTGAGCGCTCTTGCGACTTGATGACGTGCGTTAAGTATTCATATTGAGATGGTAAGGTAGTATTCAGGTAATGAGCTCGTTCCTTAATGGAATCAAATGCAGCGATCGCATTTCGTTCATCGATATGATCCAGAGCAGGTAAATTGCTTTGTGGTCTGTAATTGAGTCCCAACAACATCACAGAATAAGAGTAAGACTCGAAACCATGATAATTCTGATAAATGTTCTTGCTGTTTGGCAGTCGATTTTTCCACAACCGCAATCTTTCGCGCAATTCTTCCGGAACGACAATCTCGTGCTTAGTTGCTTTCCAGAACGGTGTGTCTTCTCTGTCACTAGCACAGTAATGGAGCGTCAAGAAGTTGCGAACACCATCTATGCACCCAGCGATAGTTTTGTTGTAGCTTTTAATTAACTCCTCATTGAAGGTTTTGTCTGGGAAGTGGCTGACCAACTCTTCAATACCGTGTTGGATAAAGAATATGCCGGTAGACTCCAATGGTTCGACAAATCCACTCGATAGACCAATCGCGACACAATTTTTCACCCATGAGTTGCGGTTTCGTCCCACCCGAATTTTAATGTGTGACGCCTTGCAGTTTTGTGCAGCTGGTCCTAAGTGCTGGCGAAATTCTTGTTCTGCTTGTTCTTCTGAGAGGAACTCACTACAGTAAACATACCCTGTACCAATTCTGCCGTATAGAGGTATGTTCCAAACCCAACCGGAACTCAACGCAGTGGCTGTTGTATAAGGATTCATACCATCCTTGTTGATGTCAGTTGGTACTTGCATTGCGATCGCGCGATCGCACAACAAGGACTCGGAAAAAGAAATGAATGGCTCACCAAGAGCCTTGTTAATCAAAAGACCACGAAAACCAGTACAGTCTATAAACAGGTCGCTACCGATATTGCCATGTTCTTTGGTGATGATGCGATCGATGCTGCCATTGTCTGCTAATTTGACGTCTATCACGTCATCAACAATCTGTTTCACGCCTCTTTGCTTGGCATAGTCTTTTAAGAATCTTGCCAGTAGATTAGCGTCAAAGTGATAGGCGTAGGGGTATTGAACTTTGAGGTCTGACAATACATTTTTCTCGGGCGTCAACTGGCGGGAGAATAAGTTTTGAACCTTATCGTCAAAAACAGTGCCATCAAAATATCTGGGAGAGCGCTTATTGTCGCACAGCAATGGGATGAGGAAGCAGGCATAATCGAATGGCTCAGAGCCTCGCTTCATTTTCAGCCACCATTCTGCCATATCGAAACCATCTACTGTTTCATATCTTTGGAAAGGATGGTAGAAGTGTTGTCCTTGTGCGTTCCAGTTGACGAACTTAATTGCCATCTTGTAACTGGCATTGCATTTTGGCATCCACTCGTGCTCTTGTAAGCCGAGAAAATCGAAGAATAGCTTGATAGTACTAAAAGTTGCCTCACCAACTCCAATTGTTGTGATGTTAGAAGATTCGACTAGGGAAATTTGAACATTTCTGTCCAAAGCTTTGCTCAAGTAGGCTGCAGTCATCCAACCAGCAGAACCACCGCCAACGATTACGATGTTCTTGATTTGCTGTGACATAGTAAAATTTCTCCGAAATTCTGTTATTAGGTATTGATTGTCAACTTACGAAAACGTTAAAAAAATCAACCAAGATAAATCCAAGAACTCTGAGTTGCACACTTGTTAGATCTCCTTTGAAGGTTGAAGCACCATCTCCTCCAGTTCCACAGTGTTTCGACGAAGTTCTGCCGAATGTTTACAACAGAGTTAGTTGAATTTTTGGCGTTGCTGATTGATGGGATGAATTTTGTTTCACGCAAAGGCGAGCCAGCGCGTGAGGGGTCCAGTGCGAATGACGGCTTTCCCACTGTCACGGCATCTGGCGTTGGGGTTCCCGAGGCAGTCCGTTGCGGTGAATCCAGCGCTGCAGGAGGGTTTCCCTCTCCTGACGGAGACGCTACGCGAACCGTAGGCGACTGGTGAAAAGGGGGGTTCCCCCCGTTGAAGGAACTGCCGTCCCGTTGTAGCGACTGGCGTCGCGAAGAATATGCATTTAGCTTTGGTCAAAAATCTCAATTCATCCCGCAAATATGCAACGCCATTTTGCTTATGGGTGAGAAGTCATAGCTAGCAAGCACTGCAGGGATGCACGATAAATCTCCCTGCCCCTAATCCCCAGAGGGAACCCCGAGTTCCCCTTGCTAAGGGGAGGAGATAAAGGGGTGGGGTCAAATCAACACGGGATAAGAGTTTGAACGTTATTGTTGACACCAATGAGTCCATCTACTACCTACCACCTACTATCTACCCGACTTCTCACAATCAGTAGACCGAAAAGATTTCTAGAAGGCTTACCATTGGGGCATTCTGGCGGATTGTATACAATCCGCCAGAATGCCCGTATCATCTGCGTTTTGAGCAATAGGGTTGTAGATGAGTTCTCCTGCTAAGGTAAGCGATCGCTCGACCCTGTGCCCAAAACATCGCCCCAAACCCTCATTCTTGCGTTGACTGACAAAAGTTTTCGGTCTACTGACAATGCAAACTAGATCTGCAACAGCTTGCTAAACTGTAAGCGGCTGTGCTTTCTCGCCGCGATGAGCTTTAGCGTATTGCTCAAAGTCTCTCATTGTGTCAGTAGACCATCTGAATACCTTGTCCACGATCTCTACAGCCTTTTCCCGTTGCTCACTTGAAAGCTCAGTTTGCTTTAAGATTGCTTCGATGTTCTCAGTGCCCACAGCGTGACCGGTTTCGACTGCCACATGCGAGTCAGTCACGTACATATATTTCTGTCGAGTTGCCTTGGCTATTTGCTCTCCTGGCTTCGCCAAAGCTCTAAAAACAACAAGGCCGACCGTCTCCATTGCTTCAATTACAACCATTTTCAAAACGGGATCCAGCCCATGCGAGAGAATCGCAATGTTATGGCACAACCTGCGTGCGTGCAACAGATTGTCACTCCAAATGAAGCGCAAAGTCTCTGAAAAACGCATGGTTTTATCAAATCCAAGTTTCTCGAAATCGTTCAGAAACCACTCCCAGTGTCGAGCATCCTCTTGAGTATGAATATTGATAATTTTCTGAAATCTGTCGCTCGACGTCTCATCACGATAATCATATCGATTTAGGTCACGAAAATTCAAAGCGAAGGCCGCAATACATGGATAAGCAATTAGACGTTCCTCGGGAGAAATTGTCTCATCTTGAACAAATTTAAAGTACGGTAGCTCTTCAAATTCTCGTCTTTTGTCTTGAATTAACTGCAGAATAGCTTTCATCGTTTTCCTCCTAAACTGATACTATTTCATTCACTTTGATTCACTCTGAATAGTCGCTCACAATCTGGAGTCTACCAATCAGTTGTGGGCAAAGAATTTTTAGATATGAGATCATGCGAGCAGTTTCTAAGTTTTGGTTAAACCGCCACCTTTCAAGCTAAAGTCTAGGTTTGACTATAACTTTGTATTTCTGTGGACGTAATATGAATCCTGGTTGGGGGACAAAACTCAACTTTTCTCCAGGCACCTTTTCAAATTTGAACTTATGCATTAGATTCGTGAAGAACATAAAGATTTCAAGACGTCCTAGATATTCTCCAAGGCACCTACGCGGTCCAAGTCCAAACGGATAGAACTTATTGAGAAGGTCATCTCTGAGTTTACCGTTTGCATCTAGAAATCGATACGGGTTAAATTGTTCAGGTTCTTTCCAATAGCCTTCGTCACGGGACAAGCTATACAGATTAGCAAACAGGGAAGTATTTTTGGGAATGAAGTAACCGTTGATAGTAGTGTCAGTCGTGGTAGCTTGGGGGAGGGGGAAGGGAATAATAGAAGAGTGGCGAAGGATCTCATTGATGCAAGCTTCTGTAAATTGCAATTTCCCACGATGACTTGAGCGCGGTTGTTGTTCTCTGCCAATGACTTCATCCAGTTCTTGCTGGATTTTAGCCTGAACATCTGGATAAGCAATCATGTAAAGCACAGCCCACAGTAATTGGATCAAAACAGGCTCCGACCCTGCCCCCGTTAACTGCATCACTGTTCCTCTGATAATATCGTTTTCACTCAGCCCCAAGTCTTTTCTATCTGACTCCTTTAGCTCGTTGGCAGCTTTCAAAAATGCATCTGTCATGTCCCGTAGATTTTCTGGGTCGAACGAGTCCCGATGCTGCTTTACGTTCTTGGCAATCAATTTGTCTATTGAATTAAGAACGTTATGAAAATTTTGGAATGACTTTCGATAAACAGCTCGGATTGTCGGCACGAAGATTGCCGGGACTAGCTCGGTGACTATACTGATATTGGTAGCGCTAGGAAAATCCTTGAGACCAGTGGCAGTCGCAACAAAGTCCGGATCTTCAGGAGTACCTCTTTTGCCAAATAATAGCCTGTGGATAATACTTCCAACAGCCAGAGCCATAGGTATGTCTGGGTCAAAAGGTTGACCTCTATAGTTGAGGAAGACTTTTGCCAGTTCAGCTGATTCTTCCAGAAGATAGTGTTCAACGAGGTCTGACCTGCTAACGACGAAGGTATGCATGGCTTTAGCTGCAATTCCACGGTGTCTTCTCCACGGCTCCCCACTTTTAGGCTCCATTAACCCACCGTCAGCTGGTACTCCCAAGGTATCAAAATTCGCTCTAGCAGAAAAAGTCTCCTGCTGCTTCATCAAAGTTTCTACCAGGGTTTCAAGTCCGTTGAGTACAACCATAGTTCGGGTACCCAGGCGAATCTGGAAGACATTACCGTACTCTTTAGCGAGTTTAAACAATGTCAGATGTATGTACTTACCTAGGAAGGGCAAGTTTCCGACGATCGGGAACCCAGGCGGTCCCGGAAGCATAAGCTTGTTTGACTGTGTGGAAGACTGCAATTCTAATGTCATGGTTCTCTCCTACGGTTTGCTAAAGAAAAGATGAACAAAATTGAACATCAGTTCTCGATCAATAACTAAATCCAAAACAGTAGCGAGTACCTGAATCTCTGCATGCGATCGCTTGTCACCCCGTCACCAGTTCTCGCTCAATTCCAATTAAGTTTTCCGTAGTAGGTAACAGAGTTTCTGGTAAAGGATGGATTAAAAAAGCGTATTCTTCTAGCACCTGATTGCCTATCAGATGCTCTTGAATAATTCGCTCAATCACCTCTGGCGTTACCTTACGATACCAAACACCATCGGGATAAACGACCAGAATCGGCCCAGAGCAACAAACTCGCAAGCAATTAGCTTGTGTTCTAAAGATGCAGCTAGAGCGCTCATTTGTTGGTCTGTCAAGTTTTAGCTCTTTGAGCCGCTTTTTCAGGTATTCCCAAGATTTTAGACTAGCTTCTTTTGAGCAGCATTTAGCGGCTGTCTGATTAGCACAGATAAGAATGTGTCGCTCAATTTTAGCTAATCCTAAGCTTTGCACAGAGGCATACAAGATCTCGTTGTCTTGAGGAACATTTTTCTCCATAAAAAAATATTTTCATGCCCTCATTGTGGGTGTGATCGCCGTGTGGGTTCTGTCTTGAAAATAGCAGGGGAAGCAGGGGGAGCAGGAGGAGGAATATTTTCATGCTTGGCGTGAAATTTTTTCATAGGGACTGCCTTCCGACGAAGTCGGTCAAAGATGTTGTATTCATTGGTCATCAAAGTCACCTCTGCTTACTTCTCGCTTAAGAGCGCAAAGTTTTATGCAAACACCGCTAATTCTTTACAAAAGTTTATAATCATGCCAGATTAGCCATAAAACTAGTTGAAAGTGGTAGTTGAGTACTGGCAGAACATACCAGGAGCGATTGCGCGCAGCGCACTGCCCCTTGGGCAATCGCATACCTTAGAGAAGCATTGCGGACGTGGAAGAGAGTCCAGAAGCCAGAAGCTGTGTTTGTTAAAGCTTGTCAGTCAGGACGAAGACCAGAAGGTTCAATTGTTGCTACTGGCGTTTTTGTAGCAATCGTGCAGAAACTAACGCGCTTGGCTGAAACTTAGACAGGACAAGCATTCTCAGGCTTAATATATCTTAATTTTACCCAATAAATAAACGTGTACCTGTTTACCTGTAAGTTATTTTGTACAGGTTTTGAGAACGAAAAATCAAGGTTTTGAGGCTTGTCGGAGTCAGAGAGGTTCATTGAAGAAAATACAAGGGAAAGAAGATTGTTTGAAGGGGATAAAGCATATCAGGGAGCAAAGAATATAAAGACTCCTTATAAGAAACCACGTAACAGAGAATTAACGACACAACAAAAAACAGAAAACAAAGAGTTTTCCAGTAAACGTATCTTTGTCGAACACGTAATTAGACTTGTCAAAATATTCCAGATAGCACGACAAAGATTTCCACTTAATTCTCGAACTGACGAGCAGGTAATTTTTACCATCTGTGGATTGGTTAGGTTAAGAATTGGTGCGCTAGTTTTACCATTTTTATAAAAGTTGTAAACATGGGTTTTGTTATGAATTAGTTATCAATATTTTCATGGATAGTTGCTATCAGTAACTATTTCCAGCCCTTATTCTTACGTTGGCTCTGGCTGAATGTTAACACTATGGAAAGCCAGACGCAGACCGCTTTGCAAATTTTCGGACGTGTCTATTTTGGAAAGTTACTTTCCAAAATATCTAAACAGCAGGAATATAAAGACTACTGCTGTTATCTGGACGGTGGTTAAGGTATCTGCTGGTATTTGAAATATCTTTATAACCTGGTGGGAAACCCGAATAAAGAGAAAAAACAAGTACTGCACTTGCGATATCAAAAAGTATTTGGTGTAGAGCACTCCAGAGATACCAAGCCCCAATAACTTTCAACTGTCCTAGCAATCCGCGAATCTCTACAATTTTCTTTTTATTTGGAAATTCTATCAGGGCAAGGTTCTTGTCTTTCATTCTTTTTATCCAGTTGCTCTAGCTTATATTGCCCAAAAAACCGTTCATTAATACCACCAATCAAAAACGCCAGGGGGTGTCCAAAAAAAAGGGGTTTCATTGCTCACACAGCCGACGGCTTAATGATACCTCAACGATGCTCTAACTGTCTCTGGATTACTCCATCTTTCGCTCTGGGTTAGTTTTTTGAGCAAAAATGTTCTCAAGAAGAGTTTTTATTGAGAAAAATGCGAGTTTTTCTCATAAGTACAAAAAAATTTTTTAAAGTAAAAAAAAAAGACTAAAGAAGAAAACTTTTGAATATATTTTCTAGCATATAAGTAAAAAAAAAGACTTTTAAAAAAACCTGTTGTACGGATGGGACAGGGGGTTGGGACACCTCTGAAAACCTTGCAGAGAGCGCGTTAGAGGTTTCAGATTGATACCTCTGTCCCAACCGTCCCAACCTTTTCTATATAAAGATACCAGACATAGTTTGTTGTTTTGTATCAGAACTCTATACAGAATCACAAAGTACCCCTCTAAAAAAGTTTCAAAAATGGTGGGAAAATTTTATTTTGCGTGCTAAGTATCTCTGAAACCTCTCTTTCTGTCTGGGTTTCAGAGGTGTCCCAACCCCCCGTCCCAACCCCGTCCCATCCGTACAAAAAAATGTTTTTTTGGTATTTTTTTGCTCTTTTTTTGTACTTAAATACATACTTTAATTTTTTTGTCAACTAATCTTAATACTTCCTTCATTATTGAATGACCAATGTTTTTCGATTGAAAAAATTTGTTGTAAAAAAATTCTTGTCATGACACTAATTTTCCGTTAGAATGTTGCTGACAAAAAAAAACAACAGCGAAGAGGAGGAGAGTTGGGTATCAATATTGAGAAAAGTCAACGGCTCAATTTAGACGGGACACCTCGGAAGTCGTATGATTGCACTAATCGCCAAAAAATCAGGACAGAAAAACTTGAAGTCCGAATTTCACCAAAAAGAAAAAGGGTTATTCAAAAAGCAGCTAAATTTTTTGATATGACTGTGTCGGAGCTAGTATTGTTCACCGTAAAAAAATTTCTTGACACAGTTCCTTTTAGTTACGAACAGGATTTTGAAGGTTTTGAAGATGTTGAAAAAGAACTCGCAGAATTACGAGAACTCAATGAACAGTTACAAAATAATCCAACACCTCACGACATATTTGAAGCGCTCCATCCGAAGCAGTTTTAAATAAAATGTACAAATCTGCAATTAAATGCAGACATTGTTTTACAGGTATGTTATGATTAACATGTGTAGTAATTGTGACAGAAAAAATTGCACTTTGAGTTATGCCATTTGACAGAAAAAAAACCCCTCGCCCGAATCAAAAAACTTTATGGTTAACAGATGAGGAAAAGCAGCTACTCAAAGAATTATCAGAACGGACCGGACTTAATGAGGCTAGTGTGATTCGCTCCGCTTTAAGAGCCTACTCTGCTTTCTCTTTTGGGATGACAAGCATCCCTTTACCCAAAAAGGTAGCTGCATAATTACTTAGTTATTTCGTCTTCTTTTTGCTTAAAAGAGAAACAAATAAAAATTGGGAGTAGTGTTTGCCTCACTACTCCCTAACAAAATACTGATACCCCCCGTGTTTTTTACTGTTTTTCATAATCAAAAACAAAGGAGTTTAAAATGGTTAACTCAATTATAACGAATTCCGACGGATTTGCAAATGTCCGTGCTTTTACCGTTTGTTACAACAAAAAACTGAACGTCCTAGAGCTTGGTCATAAGCCCACTGACAAAGAAACAGGTATAGCTCAGAAGAATTTCCAGCAGAACTTAGGGTTTCAGCAGTTTCAGAACCATAAAGAATTTGCAGAGTTTTTAGCTGAGGGACACACAATATACTCTGGGGTATTCAGAAAAGACGCTAAGTCGTCTAGTAAATCCAATATTGAGTTTAGCCAGCTTCTTTTCTTCGATTACGATGATATAAACCCTGAAACCCTTAAACTTAACCGTTTTGTGCAGACGTTCGGGGGTATTATTCAACCCAGTTATTCTGCCGATCCTGAAGCCCCTCGGAAATGGCATCTGCTCATTCAGACTGATAGACAAATGAGTCCTGATGAATACCTACCAGTTTGGAAAGCTTGTAGTCAGGAAATTGGCTTACCCATTGACCAAAGTAAGAAGGGGGCTAATAATCTCTGCTTTGGTAGCCGACACACACCAATTATTTTTGGAGGAAAGCTGCTACCCGCTGATGAGTTTTTAGATAAATACAACCAGTCTATTGTCCCTCAGCCGAAAACCTTCAGTAACCAATGTTTATCGAAACCATCGAAACCAAGTAAGATTGCCAATCTTGAAGATTATCGACAGCAAAAAAGTGAGGATGCTGCTGAAACAATCACCCTGCAAGTATCTCGATACGTACGTACTGAAATAGTTGATAAGATTCTTGCTGGAGATATTACACGGCTTTACTGCTTATACCTTCATGATTGGAAAAACCCAGAATTCCCTCAAGATGGCTCAGACACTATCCAAAAAGTAAAAGGTCGCAATCCATATTCCCCAACAAATTCTACTGGGACATCGTTTGTAATCTCACTAAAAGACAATGGTTTAGCTCCCGTTTTCTACGATGGCTCAGGCAATTTTAAAGAGCAAGGGTTAGATAAGAACGGGGGGAGCATTTTTAGATATTGGTACGACCAAAGAAAGGATGCTCCTTGGGCTGGAAAAAGCTTAAAAGACGCATTCATAGAAGTCGTTCATGACTTATGCGACCACTTTGGCGCACCTCGATTTGATTTCCGGACAGTATCAAAAGCAAAACAACGTGTAGAAGCCTTTCGTAAGTTATGGGGTGATAAGCTTCGATACAATCTCATGACTTTACAGCCAGAGTTGGACGGGGTAGAAGTTGATTTCGACACGATTACTGTGATGATTGCCGATAAGTTTGGCATTGGTATGAGCAAAGAGGAGGCTATAGAATTATTCCTTTATTTCGCCAAGCAACGCAATTATCATCCGGTTCAAGATTATTTAGAGGCTGTGGAATCTAACACAGATATTAAGCCTATTTGTTTAGACCGGCTTGCGACAAGATATCTAGGTACTGATTCCCCACTGCACAATAAGATGCTTAAAAAGACTCTTGTTGCAGCGGTCGCCAGGGTTTTCAGCCCTGGATGCCAAGTGGATACCGTGTGTGTTTTACAAGGCGTGCAGGGATTGAAAAAGTCAACTTTTTGGAAAACTTTAGCTGGAGATTGGTTCGACGACGGGGTATCAGCAGCAAATGAGAAAGATGATGCTATGAAGCTTAAGCGATACTGGATTATCGAATTCCCAGAAATTGAAAACATTTTTAAGAAAAAAGAAATTTCTGGGATGAGAATTTTTATTACTCGTAAATCAGATAATTTTAGACCCCCTTATGCTCGGAGTCCTCAAGAATTTCCTAGAACTAGTATCTTAGTTGGCAGTGTCAATCCGAAACAGTTTTTACAAGACACAGAGGGAAATAGGCGATACTGGGTGATACCCGTTTCACAGAAAATTGATTTACTTCAGCTTCAAAAAGAACGTGATGGGATTTTCAAAGCTGCTGTAGCTGAATTTAGAAGCCATGTCGAATTCTTAAAAACTAATGAAAATCCGGATTTATCTCCTTTTAAATGGTGGTTTGATGAAGAGGACGAACAACTTAACAATGAAAACAATGAAGAACACATGAATATTGATTTCATTGAAGAGATAATGCTTCCTAAAATTGCTAATATTGCATACTTGCAAACGACTCATATCCTAGAGTTGCTGCATGTTCCGGAGACAGATAAACATTATCAAATGAGAGTTGTTGATATTCTTAAAAAGTACAAGTGGGAGTACAAGCAGAAAAGAATTGACGGCAAAAAAGCGCGTTACTGGTTTAATCCTGATCCTTCTATTACTGGTACTATCGAAGATTTAAAGAATGACTTAAGGAATCCTGTAGCACTTTCCCTTGTTAAGTGATACTCAGTATAAACGTGTCATAACGCTTCGTTTCCAGTAGACAATTGACAATACTACTGGTAACCCGTATATTATGAATGGTGCAGATAACTTTGAATGGGATAATGACAAAGCGATTGCCAATTGGCGAAAGCATGGTGTCAGCTTTTCTCAGGCAATCAAAGCGTTTGATGACCACTTCGCCATAGAACGCTTTGATGAGCGTGAAAACTATGGAGAGGAGCGTATTAACCTGATTGGTATGTGTGACGGGGTACTGCTGCATGTAACCTATACCGAACGGGGAGAGCGTATCCGGTTAATATCAGCCAGAAAGGCAGAGAAGCATGAACGAAACGATTATTACCGCGAGAATGCACAAGGATGGGACGGTGGTTGAGGTGTTGCCTGACGGTAGCGAAAGACCATTCCCCGAACAGCTTATGCGTGACATGACCGAAGAAGAAATTCACGCAGCGGCTGTTAGCGATCCTGATGCCCGTCCCATGACAGAAGCCGAATTACGCAACGCCAGACGTGTTCCCCGCGTTAAAACCATGCGCCGTGCGTTGCGATTGACGCAGGAGGAATTTGCAGCGCGTTACCATATTCCACTTGGCACGTTGCGGGACTGGGAACAGGGGCGCAGCGAACCAGATCAGACAGCAAAAGCATACCTCAAGGTTATTGCCGCCAATCCTGATGGTATTTATCAAGCGTTGCAATTTACCCCGCATTGAGGGCTTTTAAGCGATGAATACGATTCAATAACCAATGGTTAAGGAATCAAAACAAGGTAGCAATATATTGTTCCAGGTCACTACGCTTAATCCTCCAACTTCTACCAATAATTTTGGCTTTCAGTTTCCCCTGTGCGATTGCATCACGGAGAATTTCTTTGGACAGCCCGGTAAGTGCCTGTGCCTCAGCAAGCGTTAACAGTAACTTATCTCCTATTGGTACACTGGGCTGATTCTCGGTTTTACCCAGCAAAGCTTCAATGATTGATGACAGCTTATCTACAACGCTAATCTCGCCAAATTCCGAAATCTCGCCAGTGTAAAGTACTGGTTTATCTGTTTCTGGCTGTTGTTCTGTCGCAATTTGGCGAGATTCTACAGCCGGTTTATAGCTGGGTTGCTCTAGTTCTGTTTTGAACACTTCAAGTTCTGAAGAATCAAAATGAGCCGTCGGGCGAGTTTTCCCTTTCTCATACCTGACGCTGATTCTTCCTTGCTGAACATAACGCTCAAGGGCGCGAACGCTTACGCCAAGGAAATCTGCTGCTTCCTGCTTGTTCATATCACGACAAATCTCGCCAAAATCCGAACCTCGCCAAAATCTTATCAAAGGACTGGCACGTTGCGGGACAAATGTCAGTGCAAACAGCTAAAAAAGCGTTATTTGGCGTTGCGATAGTAAACGGATAAAAAACAACGCCGGACGCATAAATATGCTTACCGCGTTTAGATTTGCACAACTGAACGCATAAACTCTAAGTTGTTATAAACTTTTGTAAAGAATTAGTACGCTTTGCATAAAACTCTTGTGTCTCTTGCCGAGAAGTAGACAGAGGTAGTTTGAGTATCACCTTTATGTGGTTTACTCAAGAATCGAGTGTAATTGCTGTAAAGTGTGGAGGAGTGGAATGTCTGGGATAAGTACTCGTTTCGGCTGGCTTTTAGGAGTTGTAATGAGTATTTGGAGCGCAAGTTGTGCTCTTGCTCAACAAATTACCCCAGATGGCACTTTGCCTAATAATTCCATCGTCACACAACAGGGCAAGATCAGCATAATCACAGGAGGAACCAAAGCCGGTAGTAATTTGTTCCACAGCTTTCGGGAGTTTTCTGTTCCCACTAACGGCACTGCTTATTTTAACAATGCTCTTGATATTCAAAACATTATTAGCAGAGTAACGGGTAAGTCTATTTCTAATATTGATGGGTTAATCAAGGCAAACGGCGCTGCAAACTTGTTTCTGATTAATCCGAATGGAATTATATTTGGTCCTAATGCGCGGTTGGATATTGGTGGTTCGTTTGTGGCGACTACAGCAAATGCTCTAGCTTTTGGTAATCAAGGTTTCTTCAGTGCAACGAATCCAAATACCTCTGAACTGCTAACGGTAAATCCTTCGGCTTTTTTCTTCAATCAAATTGCTGCCCCGATTCAAAATAACTCAATAGCGGACTCTGGCTTAAATCCATCTTCTGCGTTCATTGCTAGGGGTTTGCGCGTACCAGATGGTAAGAGTTTGCTGTTGGTAGGCGGTGATATCAATATGAATGGTGGAGGATTATTTGCTTTTGGTGGGCGAGTCGAGTTAGGTGGGTTACGAAGTGCGGGAACAGTTGGGTTGAATGGGGATGGGAATAATCTGAGCTTGAGTTTTCCCGATAGTGTAGAAAGAAGCGATGTTTTCCTGAGCAATGGCGCGGGAGTAAATGTAACTGCTGGCGATGGTGGAAGTATCGCGGTTAATGCGCGGAATTTAGAGATGACGGGAGAGAGTTTCCTGCGTGCAGGCATAGAGAGTGGGCTGGGTTCTAATAATAGTAAGGCGGGAAATATTTCGGTTAATGCCACTGGAGCAATTAATCTTAACAATGGGAGTCGAATTGCTAATGAGGTGCTACCAGAAGCAAGCGGACAGGGAGGCGATGTCAATATCAGTGCTAATACGTTACAAGTTTTGGGTGGGGCACAGGTAAGTACTAGTACATCTGGTGCGGGCAAAGGGGGTTCTTTGAGGGTTGATGCCCAAGATGTGCAACTGATTGGTACAGGCGCTGATAGTCAGTTTCCCAGTGGACTATTTACTGGAGCTGGAAATGCCGGAGCTAGTGGAGACATAACAATTGCTACACGCAAGTTACTTGTCCGAGATGGAGCACAAATATCAAGTAACACTTTCTTCAATCCCAAGGATGGAGCACAAATATCAAGTAACACTTTCTTCAATCCCAAGGATAGAGTACAAGTAATTGGCTTAAGTCAGGGAGGGGATTTGATTGTAACTGCAAAAGAGTCTGTGGAGTTGAGTGGAACTTCAGCAAACGGTCGTCTTAGCAGCGGCTTGTTCACTAACACTAGAGGGATAGGAGATGCAGGTAGCTTGACAATTGAAACTCCTGTGTTACTTGTCCGGAATGGGGCACAAGTTGATGCTAGTACCAATGGCTCAGGAAAAGGTGGGCAGTTAACTGTCAATGCTCTAAAGTCTGTAGAACTTATTGGCACATCAAATAATGGTCAAACTCGCACTCGCAGTGGCTTGTCTGCTGCAAGTACAGGGACAGGAAATGCGGGAGACTTGATAATTAGAACTAATACCTTGCTATTGCAAGATGGGGCGGAAGCGAATGTGAGTAGTCGAGGAACAGGTAATGCAGGCGATTTAGACATTTTTGCTCGCTCTATCAAGTTAGATAACCAAGCAAGACTCACAGCTGAGACTATATCCGGTAAAGATGGGAATATCAAACTACAGGTACCTGGTTTACTTCTATTACGTCGCGGTAGCTCAATATCTAACACTGCTGGTACTACCCAAGCTGGTGGTTCGCAAGGCAATTTTACTGCTAATATTGGCTTTTTAGTCGCCGTCCCAAATGAAAATAGCGATATCACGGCTAATGCGTACACAGGCACGGGCGGCAATATCCAAATCACAGCCCAAGGTATCTTTGGCACTCAGTTTCAGAAATACCCCACTCCAGAGAGTGATATTACTGCTACTGGGATTGTCACATTAAAAATACCAGATATCGACCCCAGCAAAGGATTAGTGCAACTACCCACAAAGTTTGTTGATGTCTCCCAGCAAATTGACACAAGATGCAATCCCGGTAGCAAGTATAGAGACAGTTCCTTTATTATCACTGGACGCGGCGGCTTACCTCCTAACCCCAAAGACATTCTCACGCCTGATGCCATTGAAGTAGGCTGGGTTACTCTCAACCCCGAAATAAAGAAAAACTCCAGGACAAAGATTTCTACCAACCCAACAGTCACCACACCAGAACCCATAGTTGAAGCAACTGGGTGGGTGATAAATGAAAAAGGGCAAGTAGTCTTTACTGCCGATGCTACACCTCATAGCTCATGGCAGAACCCTGTATCTTGCCATGCTTCTTAGATATCAGTGTCCACATCAGTAGCAATTGTGATAACTGGGTTAATTGATACAATTATACGTTCAACGTTGTTTTTTGTCGTTTACTATCGCGACGCCTATTTTAGTTACGGGGAACCAACGTTACTCGCAACTCGTCTCCCAAAATATACCCACACCAGATGAACATCTAATGTGGGTAGAGACATCTATATAAGGTTAATTATGTCAGAAATCACTATTGCACCCATCCAAAAAATGGCTAATGTGGCTGGGACTGCTCAACTTGTAGCACTATGGCTGCACGGTAAGAGCAAACAAACACAACAAACTTATGAGAAAGATGTTAGATATTTTGTTGGGTTCTTACTGGGTCAAAAGCCCGACGCGGTAAGGCTTAATGATTTAGATCTGCGAACTGTGACCATGAACGACGTGCAGGCGTATTGTGATTATTTAGAAACTACAGTGAGTCAGGTCACGGGTAAGCCGTTGAGTGCTGATACCCGCAAACGCCGCACCTTGGCTGTCAAAAGCCTGCTCCGATTCGGGCACGAGATTGAATATCTCCGGTACAACGCAGCAATCAAAATCAAAGCACCTGTACCGAAGAATGACCTAGCTGAACGAATTTTGAGTGAGCTTGAGATTGCAACTATGATTGCATTGACTACTAACATCAGAGACAAGCTACTTCTACGCTTTCTCTATGCCACCGGAGCCAGAGTAGGAGAGGTGGAGTCACTAAGATGGAAAGATATTAGACCCAATCGGGATGGGCAAGGACAGGTGACATTGTTTGGAAAAGGGGATAAAACCCGCGTGGTGATTATTCCTAATGCTCTCTACAACGATTTAAAGGTATTCCGCAATAATGCACCTAGTGATTCCCCTGTCTTTCTTAGCAGGCAAAAGGGCGAAGCGCTAAAAATAAGGCAGATTGAAAACATTATTCGTAAGGCAGGAGAAAGAGCGGGTATCAAAGGTGTCAGCCCTCACTGGCTAAGGCATTCACATGCTAGCCACAGCTTAGACCGTGGAGCACCTCCACAGCTTGTACAACACTCCCTTGGACACCGTTCTTTGGAAACAACGAGCAAGTATGCTCACGCCAAGCCAAACCAAAGCAGCAGTCTTTATGTGATGCCAGTTTAGAAATCTAAAAAAGTGGTTTCATTTTGCCTCCACAAATTCAAATAACTCGCCTACTGATACGTTGAAATACGCCCCAATTTTTGCTGCAACCTCGCAATCAATACGGCTGAAGCTGTTTTTTACGTAACCTCTAATAGCGTTTTCAGTTACGCCTATCTCTCTAGATAGCTGGGCTATATTGATATTTTTTGAATCCATCAGTTTTTTTAAGTTGGAAACCATTTTTAGCTCCATCTTTTTACCTCTGCCACTAGATTAGCATACTACTCGACTATTCGACTATTAGAGCTACTTATGCTATTGTACCTTAACCACTAAATAATCTGATAAAAGAGTACTCGACTATTCGAGTATAAGAGGCTATAGTAGAAATGTGAACGATAGAGGTTAGACAAAACAAGTGAACCCGCAAGAACTCAAGTTTAAGGAATACAAAAAATATGTACTACGACTGACTAACTGTGCTGATTCCAAACAACTCAAGAAGATACTAGTAGTCTGTCAGGGTTGAAATGAGGGATAGAGTCGTTTAAGCTTAATACGTGCATCTTCAGTTGTAAAGCGCCAATCGATTGTTCGCGATTGAGTGTTTCTGCGTTGCTCCCAAGCGATCGTTT
>JAESFN010000880.1_pt1 | contig 19023 bp, 16 predicted proteins | sample 9269411 | NCBI WGS metagenome assembly JAESFN01 (sample SAMN14505399, study PRJNA617100) | algae metagenome | isolation source: Iphinoe sp. HA4291-MV1 and co-occurring heterotrophs from trail next to... | place: USA: Maunawili Falls, Hawaii | collected 2009-07-25
GGGCGAGTTTCGTTTCCTTTACCGTGAGCGGCACGGTCTCGAGCAGCGCGGAGCCCACGTTGCCTAGCGGCACCCCCTGGAGCTTCGAGCTCATCTACAATACGGCCGCACCCGACCGCGACACCGAATTTACAGGCAATCCTGACCCGACCTTCGGCCGGTTCACTAATTCTGGCCCGCCCGCGGCGCTAAACTATTTCCACTATCAGGCAGGCGACTACAGCGTCACGCTCGACAATCCGGCCAAATTTCTATCCAGCAGCGCAATCCACATCACCTTTACGTCGATCCACGCCTTTGACGTGAACGTGCATGCTCCCGACCTCTTCCCGCAGCTTGGCGGCGGGCCGGTTTCGTTTCACGCCGACTTCAATGCGTTTGCCACGGCGCCCGTCTTCCTGAGCGACGCCCTGCCGACAAATCAACTCAGCCCCGCGAGCTTCGATGAGAGCTCGGTGACGCTGATCATTCCCAAGGGGGTCGTTACCGGCAGCGCGATTTCGAGTCTGGCGATCAACGTGCTGACGCCAGGCGACGCGAACCGCGACCAGAGCGTTGACCTGTCGGACTTCGGCCTGCTCAAGGCGAACTTCGGCGGCGCGGGGGGCTGGAGCGGAGGCGACTTCGACGGCAACGGCGCTGTCGATCTGAGCGACTTCGGCCTGCTGAAGGCAAACTTCGGCGCGGCGCCAGGGGCGGCTGTGCCTGAGCCAGCCGGTTGGCTGCTGGCGGCGATCGCAGCGCTGTGCTGCCGGCCAGTTTTGCGCCGGCGATCGTAGCCGAAGAGCGATTGTTCACCACGGAGGCACGGAGACGCAGAGAGAAAGAGCGAGACGAAGAAAATAAACCACGAAGGCACCAAGGCACAAAGAATGCAAAGCTTCGTGCCTTAGTGCCTTCGTGGTTCAAATTCCTCTCTGTGTCTCTGTGGTGCATAAGCAGGCGAATAGGGCAACTCCGTGAAACAACGCGTCCACCTCTCCAAGGCTCAGCGGAAACAGCTCGATGCCGAGCGGCAGCTTGTCGAACTGAGCAACCTGCTCGATCAGGCGTTTCAAGTGCCGGGGCTGGGGGTGCGGTTTGGGTTTGATGCGCTGATTGGCCTCATTCCCGGCCTGGGCGACACGCTCACCTCGTTCGCCTCGCTTTATATCCTCGGCGTGGCCGCCAAGATGGGCGTGCCGCGGGTGACGATCGCCCGAATGGGCCTGAACCTGGGCATCGACTACGTGATCGGCTCACTGCCGCTGGTGGGGGACGTGTTCGACGTGTGGTGGAAGTCGAACGTACGAAACGTCGACCTCGTGAGGCGTCACCTGAGCATCGTGCAGGAGGAAGCCCGCCAGGCGACGCGGGCAGACTGGCTGTTCGTCGGCCTCGTGATGGTCGTGCTGGTGGCGCTGCTCGTCGGCTCGGCCGTGCTGTTCTTGGCGATCACCGCCTGGGTGTTTCGGCAGTTCGCGGGACTGTTCTAGCGCTTCGGCGCGGCTAGAAGTTCGCGTTGCCATCAACATCGCTGGCCGTCTGAAAGGCTTTTGGCACCACGGAGACACGGAGAAAAGGACAGGTCAGGAGTGAACCACCAAGGCACGAAGACACCAAGAGATGCATCTGCTTCGTGCCTTTGTGCCTTCGTGGTTCAGTTTCCTCTCCGTGTCTTTGTGTCTTCGTGGTGCATATTTCTAGGCGATTTTTGCCATTTGGCGCGCTGACTTCGCGTGCTATCACCCCCGTTTCCCAGCCAGCCGTGAGCTAGGCTTTCTCTGGGCCGACCAACTGATCTTGGTCCGGCGAACGGCGCCGCGACATACTTGCCCTCGGGCTACGGGAGATCGTTCCCATGAGCATCGGACCCTTAGGCATTCTCAGCAGCGTGTCGGCGGCGCCGTCGCAAGCGAGCGGGGCCGAGGCCGCTAAGCATCGCACCGAAGTCGCCGACCAGGCGCGCCACGCTCAGAGTGCGCAGAAGACCGAGGACGCCGCCGGCATCGGCAAGACCGACGGCGAAGAGCACTCGGCCAACGAACGCGACGCCGATGGCCGCCGCATCTGGGAAATCGGACCGCCGCAGCAACGCAAGGCAGCGGAAGCCGCCGAGCCTGAGCAACACATCAGCCGCGACGCCACGGGCCAAGCCGGCACGCAACTCGACCTGATGGGCTGAGCGACCTCGCGCCGCTCCGCCCGCTCACTCGCTCGGCAGCCGAAACAACCGCCGAGCGTTGGCCGTAGTCTCCGCCGCGAGCGTCGCTAGCGGCACGCCCCGCGTTTCAGCCAAGCAGGTCGCCGTGTGAAGCACATGCGCCGGCTCGTTGCGCTTGCCGCGCAACGGATGCGGCGACAAGTATGGGCTGTCGGTCTCCACGAGCAGCCGATCCGCCGGAATCGTCGCGGCAACTGCGCGCAGCTTGTCCGACTTCTTGAACGTGACCATGCCGGCGAAGCTGATGTACATGCCGAGAGCCACGCACTCCGCGGCGGTCTCGGCCGTGCCGGTGAAGGAGTGCATCACGCCGCGCAGCGCTCCGCGCTCGGCGGCTTCGCGCAACATGGCGAGCACGTCGGCATCGCTCTCGCGCGTATGCACCACGAACGGCAGATCGCGCTCCTGAGAAAGCTGCAGGTGCCGCGCGAAGTAGTCCTGCTGCAGTTCGAGGGGCGCGTAGTCCCAATAGCGGTCGAGGCCCGTTTCACCGAGCCCCACGACCTTGGGCGCACCAGCCAGTTCGACGATGCGGTCCCAGTCCCCCGGCTGGGCCTCGGCCACGTGGTTTGGCTGAATTCCGACGACGGCGAATACCTGAGGGTACTCGGCCGCCAACCGCACCGAAGACACGCTCGACGCCACATCGGTGCCGATGGCCAGCATCGTGCTCACGCCGGCGGCGCGTGCCCGCTCGATCACCGCCGGCAATTCGGCGGCGAACTGCTCGTCGTCGAGATGCGCATGCGTGTCGATGAGTTCTGGCATAGTAGCCCGCACTCTCCGAGTGCGGAATGCTGGGGCTGCGCGCAGCTTTCGGTGGCTCGCTGCCGGGCGTTCTTCTAATTCAAGCGTGGAACTGAGCATTCTGCACTCGGAGAGTGCGGGCTACCTCATGCAGCTACTCAGTGCTTCAGCTTCTTGTAGCGGAAGCGGTGCGGCTCGTCGGCCGACAGGCCTTGGCGTTCCTTGCGCTGCTCCTCGTAGATCTGGAAGTTGCCTTCGCACCAGTGGACGTAGCCATCTCCCTCGAAGGCCAGGATGTGCGTGGCCAAGCGGTCGAGGAACCAGCGATCGTGGGTGATGACCACCACACAGCCGGCAAAGTTGGTGATGGCTTCTTCCAGTGCCCGCAACGTGTCGACGTCCAAGTCGTTGGTCGGTTCGTCCAAAAGCAAGACATTCGAGCCGCGGCGGAGCAGCTTGGCCATATGAACGCGGTTGCGTTCACCGCCGGAGAGCGTGCCAACCTTCTTCTGCTGGTCCGGGCCCTGGAAGTTGAACCGCGCCACATACGAGCGGGCATTGATCCTGCGGCCGCCCATTTCGATGGTGTCGTGGCCGCCGGAGATCTCTTCGAACAGCGTATTCTCGGGGCTCAGGGCGTCGCGATTCTGGTCGACGTAGCCCAGCTCCACCGTGGGGCCGAGTCGTAGGTCGCCGGAGTCCGGCTTTTCCAGGCCCACCATCATGCGGAACAGCGTCGTCTTGCCAGCGCCGTTGGGACCGATGATGCCTACGATGCCGCCGGCGGGGAGCCGGAAGCTCAGGTCCTCGAACAGCACCTTGTCTCCGTAGGACTTGGAGATCTTGTTGGCCTCGAGCACGAGCTCGCCCAAGTGCTTGCCAGGCGGAATCTGGATCTCGAACTCTTCGAGCTTCTCCTCGAAGCGCTGGTTCGACATCTCCTCATAGGCCTTGAGCCGAGCCTTGTTCTTGGCCTGGCGGGCTCGCGGAGACATGCGGACCCACTCGAGCTCGCGATCGAGCGTTTTCTGGCGGGCCGAGGCCTGCTTCTCTTCGCGGGCCAGGCGGTCCTTCTTCTGTACCAGCCAGGAAGTGTAGTTGCCTTCCCAGGGAATGCCGCGGCCGCGGTCGATCTCGAGGATCCAGCCGGCCACGTTGTCGAGGAAGTAACGATCGTGCGTCACGGCGACGACCGTGCCGGGGTATTCGGCCAGATGGCGCTCGAGCCAGTTCACCGACTCGGCGTCCAAGTGGTTCGTCGGTTCGTCGAGCAGCAGCAGGTCAGGCTTCTCGAGCAGCATTTTGCAGAGCGCCACGCGGCGCCGCTCGCCGCCGGAGAGCGTTTCCACGCTCGAATCGCCCGGCGGCAGATTCATGGCGTCCATGGCGATCTCGATCTGCCGGTCGAGCTCCCAGGCGTTCGTCGCCTCGATGCGGTCCTGAATGCTGGCCTGCCGCTCGAGCAGCTTTTCCATCTCGTCGGGGTCAGACACTTCGCCCAGCTTGTTGTTCACCTCGTCGTAGTCGGTGAGCAACTTGCGGATGGGCGCGACGGCCTCTTCCACATTGCCGAGCACGTCCTTCGCGGGATTCAGATTCGGCTCCTGCGGCACGTAGCCCACGGTAAAGCCATCGGTGAGGCGGGCCTCGCCCTCGAACTCGGTGTCTTGCCCGGCCATGATCTTGAGCAGGGTGCTTTTGCCGGAGCCGTTGCGGCCGAGCACGCCGATCTTGGCGCCGGGATAAAACGACAGCCAGATGTCCTTGAGGATCTCGCGCTGGCCGAACTTCTTGTTGAGAGCGCCGATCTGATAGATGTATTGCTTGCCCATGGGGGCGCACGACTCCGAGCCGGGAAAACGCGAAAACGGCCGGCGCACCACAGTCGCCGACCGATTGAACTCAGATTATACCGGGGTGCGGCCGGCTTGGGCAGGAGACGCGGGAGGGCCAAGTCGGCGCTCGTTCCGCTGGCGCCAGGGCATGCAGCCGAGGCGCAAAAAAACACGGGGAAGAACGGCCAGGCGTCCGCCTAGAGCGCCTGGCGTCCTTCCCCGTGAATGGTGTGGCTGGTCTGGCCCGACGTGTGGGGCCGGACTGGCCAAAGCTCATCCGCCTGCGGAGCTGCTTACATCGCGGCCGCATCGGTTTCGCCGGTGCGAATCCGCACCACGTTCGCCAGGTCGCTGACGAAGATCTTGCCGTCGCCCACCTGCCCAGTGCGGGCAGCGCCGACGATAGCGCTGATTACGTTGCTGACCTCGGTGTTGCCGACCACGACCTCGATCTTCACCTTGGGGAGGAAGTCGACGGCGTATTCAGCGCCGCGGTAGGTTTCGGTATGGCCGCGTTGCCGGCCGAAGCCGCGAACCTCGGTGACGGTCATGCCTTGAATGCCGGCGGCAGTCAGCGCGTTCTTTACTTCCTCAAGCTTGAAGTGGCGAATGATGGCTTCGATCTTTTTCATGGCTAGGTCTCCCTTGCGTTAGGCGGTGCTTTACTTCGCGGCCACGGGCCGCGTTTTTAGTTGCGTGGGCCCTTTGGGCGATCCACTACTAAAGCAAGGAGAGTGCCAAGGGCAGGTTTGCCCGCCCAATCGCCCACTGCGGCACCGCGTATTCACTTGTCAGCAAAGCCTTTGCGAAGTCTTCGCGTCGCGGCGATTTTCTTCCGGCTCTCACTGACCCGTCGCGCCGCTGTGACACGGTTCCCGCGTCAACAAACGAGCCGGGCCTCGTGACCTCAACAGTCCGCTTTCATCAACCTGTATTGGGGCAAGGGTTTAACTCATTGGCTCCGTGCTCAACAAGGATTGTCACGCCTTTGAGACAGAGCGCCATGGGGTCATGAAGGGATGACTCAGCATAGGAAGCCCGGCGACGAAGGCCCGGAGGAGCTCCTCCAAAACGCGGCTGCCTGCCGTCCGGCAAACGCTGTTCGCGCAAAAGGCAGGCCTGCCGCGGACGCGAAGTGCTCCACGGCAGGCCTGGCATAACAGCTATGGCGATTACCGGCGCTGCGCCGTGGTCTTCGGCTCCTCCGGCGGCGCGGGGCGTCCGGTGCGGTTCCAGCCCAAGCGAATCCAGTCGCCCGTGGTGTCGACCACTTCCAGTCCCATGACGCCGGCCTTCCGCCAATTGCCCGGCAAGACGAGCGGATCGGTGACGATCTCAGGCTCGAAGACTTTGTCGAACCGCTTTCGCAGGTTGTTGGCGGCCGCAGCCTCGGCGCCCGACATCTTGCCCTCGCCTGGAACGAAGTCGGGCGGGACCACTTCGAGTTCGCCCTGGCGAATCGCCTTGAGCACTTCGCCGTCGCGCTCGAGCTTGTATCTGGCGGAAATATTGAACGCCGGCAGTTCCTTGTCGCCCCCCTCGAACTTGTCTGCCCGCAGGGTCACGGTCACGAAAGCGCCGTCTTCAATATCGATGGTGAACGGGCGCTGCCGGGCGAAGGTGATGATCCCGGCCGGATCGTCCCCCTTCTTCTCCTCGATTCGCTTCGGCAGCTTGCCGAATGCCTTGGTCAAGTCCCGCTCCATCTCTTGTTGCGTGCGGCGCTCGCCGGCCAACATGGCGGAAGCCATGTTGTTGAACGTCGACTCGTGGAGCACGACCGACAGATCGAGCCCCTGCGGCAGGTCCGGGGCGTCGCCGCGCGTCGACAACTGCTCCAAGTTCGCTTCGACCCCCTTCACGAACAAACTGTCGTTGGTCGTGTAGAACTTCATCTCCCGCGGATAGGCCTGCTCCTGTTCGAGCGGCTGGCGCAGCTTCTTTTGGAAGCTGGCGTTGCTCTCGGCCAACTGCTTGGAGACTTTTTGGTCGAATTGGTTTCGCACCCGATCCTCGGCGTGCTGCTGCGCAATCGCGTCTGCCTGCCCCTTGCTCGAGTAAACGCGATCACGCACGACGTTTTGGGTGATCCGGCCGCGGATGCCGCCGCCCCCCCCGGCGCCAATGCCCGTGATCTGGCTGTCCATGTCGGCGGCCGCGGTCGCCGCGCCGGCCTTGAAACCACGCTCGTCGAGCGTCAGCAACTTGCGGGCATTGAAGTTCGTGACGCCCGAGCTGCGCACGGTGGCCGGGCCGTTCACGCCCACGGTCGAGGTCAGCGTTTGGCCGCCAAACTGCATTTCCATCCAGGCTTGGTTCGGATTCGGCCGCAGCTTGAGCGTGACCTTGCCGCGCGTGTCTCCGGTGCCAGAGATGCTGGTGCCCATGATGTTGTCGGTGAGGGGGCTGCGATCGGCAACGTTCGCATCAATGCCGGCGGCGACCAGCGGCTCGCTGGCTTGAATGAGCAAGTTGGGTTTGCCGTACACGCGTCGCACGGCCGTCGCGAGCGGGCCGCCGCGCGACAGACGCGTCAGATATCCGAGCCGTAAGCCAACGTCCTCGGCGGTCGCCGAATCAGGCTGATTTGCCAGCTTCTCGAGACCCACGGCGACGTATTCGAACTCTTGGTGCAACTGCTCCAGAAACTTGTCGTTCCCGCGGGCATCGGCGAGATCACCGTAGCTTTCGAGCGCGTTGGCCACCTGGATGAACTCGGGTGCTTCGAGGCCCGGAGCGTCGCCGCGGAACTTGGCCAGGACCGCTTGCACCTTCTCGAACTCCGGCTTCGGCGCCGCCAACAGCGCCTGCAGGTCGTTCCACTGCAAATAGGTTTTCCAGCCGGCGACGTTGCGCGGGCTCTTGGCCAACATCTTGTCCAGCTTGGCCATGGCTGCCAACAACTCTTGTTTGGCGCGATTCACCTCGACTTGCGTGATCGGGGCGACGTTTCGGCCGGCTTCTCGGGCCATGGCAGGCAGGGCGCCTGCTGGAGGAGGGGGCAGTTGAGCGGCCCAGGCGGCCACCGCGTTCCTCAGTTTCTGAAATGGGGGTCTCTCGATCCCCGGCATCTTGGAATTGAGCTGGTCCATGGCAGCCGAAACCACGTCCCAATCCGCTTGATTGCCGCGGGCAACCTGAGCGGTCAATTCACTCATGCGAACATACTTCTTCCACCCGTCCGCATTGGCTCCTTTGCCAAGAAAGCGATCGAGCTCCGTCAGGGCCGTACGCACTTTCTCAGCCGCAGACGGCTTGGGCGATTGCGCAAACGCCGAGTTAGGGGCGACGCAGAAATAGGTTGCAGCCGCCATGAGACAGCCAAGCGAAAGCGCTAGGCGGCCCAAAGGTCGGGGGAAAGTCATCAGATCAGTTCCTTGAGTTCAGGGATGGGCTCCTGAGCGCCAATCCTGGTCAAACTCCATGCCATGGTCGCGACAATGACTAAAGTCAACTCGCCATGCAAGGCCGGCGCAGCCTTCCTAGATACCACGTCTTGGGCGGGGCGGGGAGGGGTAGGAACTATGAATTGTCGCGGAAACCGAAAGATCTTGCGAGTCCACCCAATCGCACCAGTATTCCCATTGGCCGCAGATGCCAAAACAACCCGAACACCCACGTCAACCCCAATTACTTTAATTTTTCCCTGACCGGTTGAATGCACCATGCAAATGCCGCTAAAAACCACCCATTCGCCCCATTCATCCAGCTCGTTGCCGCCATCGTGCTAGCAGCGAAAAGGTGTCCGGTCGGGGGCGTCATTGGTCCTCGAGGATGCTTCTATGCTGCGACTCCTTCTCCCCACGTTGGCTGGAACTTTGCTAGCGCTCGCCGCGACCGGCGTTCGTGCCGATGAGCCTGCCAATACGGCCCCAACCTGGCACACCGACTACACGAGGGCATGGGAAGAAGCGAAAACCAAGGGGCAGATGTTACTGATCTTTTTCCACGGGCCGGCCAGCGATCGGGCAGCCCAGGCCTTTGAGCAGAAGACGCTCAGCGACCCTGCGATCCAGAAGCAACTCAGCCGATACGTGCTGGCGAAGCTGCCGCTTGGCGCTCAGGCCACCGCCGGTGGCAAGCCAGTGCAGTTGATCCGCCATCCGGCCTTCGCCGAAATGCTCGGCCGGCAGGGGGTGGCCGTAGTCGACCTCAAGAGCACCGGCAAGACGCACTTCGGCCAGGTCGTGTTTGCCTACCCGTTTCGCCCTGGCAGCTATCTGGCCACGAGCCGGTTGGGCATCATTCTCGACCTGCCTGCCGGATCTCTGACCCAGCGGACGATGATCTTCGCCGTGCGTGCGCACCCCGAAAAGCCGGCCAGCACCACTGGCAGCCAGTCGCCTGTGTTGGCGGGCGAGGCTCAAAGCCATTCGAGCCACCAGGCCTCGATCGGCGTCCAGGGGCACCATAACTGGGACTCGCGCTTCCAGCGCATCAATTCACGCCTCCCTGGCGGCTTGCTTGCCCAAGAAGTGGTGGCGGAAAGCTGGCCCGGTCAAAGCCTGGTCGAGGCGGCCGAGGACTGCGTGCATTGCTGGCGGCAGTCGCCTGGCCACTGGGAGGCCGTGCGCGGCCGCCACCGGCTGTTTGGCTACGACATGAAGCGCGGCGGCAACGGAATTTGGTACGCCACGGGGCTGTTCGGGATCTTCAACCGCTAGGTGGCCGAGGCCGGTGCCTTCGCATCTCTTCAGCCCCGGACGGGGCGACTCGAGAATAGCCCCGGGCAAGGGCAGCGCTAGCTGACCGCAGCCCGGGGTACATCGATTGATGCGAAAGCAAAGCCCCGGATGGGGCGACACAAGACTGGCCAGCCACCCGCGGTTCGGCGCACGAACCTCTGTCGCCCCGTCCGGGGCTCGTCGTTCGCATTGGCCTTAACCCCGGGCGGCGTCCGGCTACCGCCGGCCTTGCCCGGGGCTATTTTCGCGTCGCCCCTGCCGGGGCTGCACTCAGGCGTTTCGCTTCGCCGAAGCGACAGCGCAGCTTCAAAACGTGCGCGCCGCAGCGCAGCCATATAGTCGACACGCGCGCCGGCCAGCTAGAATGAGAGAACCCCGGTCGATCTCGTCGGCCATCCCCCTTCTTCACCCCGGTTGCGGAGCGCATCCCATGTCAGGGCCCATCTTCGGTGTCGATCGGCGGAGCTTTCTCGGCGGCTTGGCCTGCAGCGCCGCGGCGTTCGCAACCAAGGGCGCCTTCGCCGAGGAATTGCTGCGCACACCGGAGCAGATGGAAGGGCCGTTCTACCCAGACAAGCTGCCGCTCGACACCGACAACGATCTGCTGATCATCAACGATGATCTCTCGCCGGCGGTTGGCGAGGTGACGCACCTGACAGGCCGCATTCTCGATTCGAGCGGCTCGCCGGTCCGCTACGCCGTCGTCGAGATCTGGCAGGTCGACCACAACGGAGTGTACTTGCATTCGGGCGGCGGCGACCGTAACACGCTCGACAAGCATTTTCAGGGCTTCGGCCGGTTCACCACCGGCAAGTCGGGCGAGTATTACTTCCGCACGGTCAAGCCGGTTCCCTATCCCGGCCGCACGCCTCACATTCACTTCGCCGTGAAGAAGAAGGGGCACGACCGATTCACCACGCAGTGCTACGTGAAGGGTGAGCCTCTGAACGAGAAAGACGGCGTGCTCCGCGGAATTCGCGACCGGCAGGCGCGCGATTCGGTGATCGTCGATTTCAAGCCAATCCCCGAGTCTCGCGCCGGCGAGCTCGCCGCTCAGTTCGACATCGTGCTCGGCTACACACCCCAAGCATAGCGGCCAAGATTCTCGGTTGAACGGGCGGGGGCAGAGCCCAAACGGCCGGCGCGTTGACGCCGCGGCGGCCGGCTACTTAGCATGGCATTACGAGCCTGGAGCCAGGCAGCAGGGAGGTAGGGCGCCAGACGTTGCCACTGCGCCTTCGAAACTAACACTGCGCTGCCTGCCGCCTGAGGATTTTGGCGAGCGACCGGCGCGCCGCCTCAAGGTCTGGCCGATGTTCCGAGCAGGTCGAACTTCTCCCCTCCGGCGGCTTGTTGCTTGCCAGGCTTTGCAGTGCGGGTGCGCCCTCCTGTTGCTCGTAGCGCTCGGCGGTTCGGCCGCGGCCCAGGGACAGCCCAAGGGACCGCCGCGCCCCGTGGAGCCGCCGCTGCCGAAGCCCGTCGTGCTGACGCTGGCCACCCACGATGGGCAGGCCATCAAGGCGACCTACTACCCCGGCATGCGCGAGAAGAACTCGGTGCCGGTGATCCTGCTCCACGGCTTCGGCGGCAACCGGCTCCAATTCGCGTCGCTCGCGCAAGAACTGCAACGCCGCGGCTATGCCTGTGTCGCCCCTGATTTGCGAGGGCACGGCGAAAGTGCGAGCGTTGTCGATGGCGCGGGCCGCGCCGTGAAGATCGTGCCCGAAGACCTGCGGCCGGCCGACCTGGCGGCCATGGTCTCTCAGGACGTCGAAGCGGTCAAAAAGTTCCTCGTCGGCGAGAACAACGATGGCAAGCTCAACATCGAGAAGCTCTGCCTGGTGGGAACGGATCTGGGCGCGAGCGTGGCGATCAACTTTGCTGCCCGCGACTGGAGCTTTCCGCAATTGCCCAACCTGAAGCAGGGGCAAGACGTGAAGGCCGTGGTGCTGATCTCCCCGCAGTGGGACTTCAAAGGCTTCGGCATCGGCGACGCACTTGGCCACCCCGCCGTGCAAACGCAGGTGAACGTCGCCATCTTGGTGGGCAACGAGCAGGCCCGCGCTCTGGCCGACGCGCGCCGTTTATACCGTCGCTTGGCCCGCTACCGGGGACTCGAGAACTCGAAGACGGAAGACGACTACCGGTCCAACGTCGTATTGATCCAAGCGCCCACGGGCGAACAGGGCATGAAGCTACTGAACTTGCCGGGCAGCTTTGCCGGCAAGGCGATCGATCGCTTCCTCGATCTCCACGTGCTGCGGGCGAACATGGCCTGGTCGCACCGTCGCCGCACGGGCGAGAAGTAGACCGCTCTCGCCCAGCGACTGCTTCCCGAATCGCTATACGCCGAGAAACTCTTCCACGGCGTCGCGCATGAGGGCCGCGTTTGGATCGCGGCCGGTCCAGATGCGGAAGGCGGTCACCGCTTGGTTGACGAGCATTCCGAGACCGTCGAGCGTGGTGCAGCCGCGCTCCTGCGCTTCGCGCAGCAGCCGCGTTTGCGCTGGGTTGAAAACCACATCGGCCACCACGTGATGGGGGCGGAGGGCCGCGGCCGCGATGGGCACGCGCGTTTGGGGGCTGTTGAGGCCGATCGAGGTCGCGTTCACGATCACGTCGGCTTCCTCAGGCGGCGCGTATTCTTTCTCCCAAGGAACGAACGCCGCCTGCGCCTGCAGTTTCTCGACCAATAGGGCGGCGAGGGCCTGGCCACGGTCGGCCGAGCGATTGACGATCGTAATCTCGGCCGCGCCGGCGAGCGCTAGCTCCACGGCGATCGCCCGCGCAGCGCCCCCCGCGCCGAGCACCACGATCTTCTTGCCGCTGGGGTCCGTCACGCCGCGCAGCGATTCGACGAAGCCCTTGCCGTCGGTGTTCTCGCCGAGCAGCTTGCCATCCTGTCGATGCACGGTGTTCACCGCGCCCATCAGTTCCGCAGCCGGGCTCAGGCCGTCGAGCAGCGGCAGCACCGCCACCTTATGGGGAACGGTGAGGTTGCCGCCGCGGAAGCCCATCGCCCGCATGCCGCGGACGGCGTCGGCCAGGTCTTCAGCAGCGACTTCGAGCGTGAGATATCGCCATTCCAGCCCCGCGTCGGCGAACGCCTTCTCCATCATGTACTGGGTCGGGTTGCCGGCCACCGGCTGGCCAAACACACACACAATTTCCTGGATCGAAGCGTGGGACACGGGTAGGGCGGCTACTCGAGGAACTTGGGGCGGGAGGGCGGACGCGGCCATCTTGACCCACGACGGCGGCGGTTGCAATTGCACGCTCTCGGCGGCAGCCCAGGCGGCTCTTGCTCGCAATCGATGGCCCGCAGCTCTGGGCAGCCCAGGTGGCTTCGGGAGCTTCTGGAAGGCTGTGGCGACCTGTCGGTTTCGCGAGGTTAAATAATGATTGTCGATTGTGCCGATTGTACGGCCTGGTGTCTTTCGTGCATTCGGCTTGGGATTGCGCTGGCCTATGGCTCGGCAACGAGACCGCTCTGGTTTGCTTCCTCTGGGTCGTGCCTTGGCGTTTGCGGGCTTGGCCATCGGGCTGACGGCCGCTGGCGCGTGGGCGCAAAGCGTGCCGGAGCCGCTGCCGCCGGTGGGGCCGCCGGTGCCCCCTCCCGTGGCGACCGCCAACTTCTTGCTGCCTCAGCCGCCGAATCAAGCCGTGCCTGCCGTGGCTCCCGTCGAGCCGGGCCCTGGGCCCCAGCTAGCACCGCCGCCGGGGCAGCCCGAGGCAATCGCGCCTCCTGTGCCCCCTCCGTCCGTCGAGGCCGTGAAAGCCGACGAGGCCGCGGATGCGAAGGAGGAGAAAAAAGAGGAGAAGAAGGAAGAAAAGAAAGAGGAAAAGAAGTCGGAGAAGAGCGAGTACCCCACGTTCAAGACCACGGGGTTCCTGCAACTCGACACCGGCTACTACTCCCAGGACCAGAACAACATTGCCACGGTGGGCGATGCCCAAGACGGCACCGGCTTCCGCCGCGCTCGCCTCGCGGTGCAGGGCAAGGTGGCCGAGTTCACCAACTACCAGATCGAAGTCGACTTCGCGACCGCCGGCCGCCCCAGCTTCTTCGACAACTACGTCGAACAGGGCAACATTCCGATCCTCGGCACCGTGCGCGCGGGGCAGTATCTGCAGCCGTTCAGCGTCGACGCGATGTCGGGCTTCCGCAACCTGCCGTTCCTCGAACGCAGCTTGCCGTTCCTGGCATTCGTGCCGTTTCGCCGCGTCGGCATCATGGCGTCGAACTCGAGCGACGACGAGATGACCAACTGGGCGTATAGCGTGTTTCGCACGGGCGGCTTCAACAACGCCCCCCTGGGCGACAGCCGCTTCGCCACTGACTATGGCGACATCGGCGGCTACTCGTTCTCCACGCGGGCCACCAAGCTGCTCTACTACGATCCGCACGCCGGCGACCGCTATCTCTGGCATGTCGGCGCTTCGTACGACTTCAGCCAGCTCGGCGCGAACGATGCAGCAGGCAGCGGGTTGCCAGGCAACGCCGGCAGCCCGCGGCCGTTCTATCAGGCGCGGACCACGCCGGAGTTCGGCACGCTTGGCTACCCCGAGTTCCCCCAGACCTTCGGCACCGCCGTCAACGGCACGCCGCTCTTCGTCGACACCGGTCGCTACGAAGCGAAGTTCTTCAACCTCTTCGGCGTGGAAACGGTTTATCAATCGGGACCGGTGAGCATCCAATCGGAGTGGATGGGCACGATGGTCGAAAGCGTCACCGGCCCCATCTTCTATAACGGCGCCTACGCCGAAATCATGTATCGGTTGACGGGCGAGAACCGCGAGTACGACAAGAAGCTGGCGGCGCTCAAGAACGTGGTTCCCTACACCGACTTCATCTCGCTCCGCAAAGGGGACCGCGGCATCCACGGCTGGGGCGCTTGGGAAGTGGCCGCCCGCTGGTCATTCGTCGATATGCGAAATCCGGCATCGCTCGACGGGCATTACTACGATCCCGTGACCAACAGCTTCACTATCACCAACCGCCGCGGCAACGGCACGCTGCACGACGTGACGCTCGGCCTGACTTGGTTCCTCAACAAGCACGCCAAGATCCAGGCCAACTGGATCCACGCCATGCTCGACAACGTGAACAAGGGCGACAGCCGAGCGGATCTGTTCGTGTCGCGGATTCAGGTGGATTACTAGCTAGTTCGGTTCTCGTCCACGATCGTGATTCGGCTCGCAAGCGACGGCCGTTCGTTTAGAATTGCGAACGCCTGATTGCCCATCGCTTTCGGTTGGATGACTCTCCATGACGCCGAGAAAGAAGCTGGCATTCGCCGCCGTGGCCGTAGGCATCGTCGGATGCCTGGGCTACTGGCTCTTCTACTCCGGCGATGTCTTCGCCACGCATGCCTCGAACGAGCAAAACCGCGCGGCGCTGACTCGGATTGCAGCGGAAGTTCAGCCAGGCGACCGCTACGAGGCGGTGCTTGCCTCCTACTGGCGAAACGCCACGCCGGGACTGACGATCGACACTCGCTCGCAGGACACGTGGGTCGTCAAAATGCCTCCCGAGTTTGGCGCAGGCGACTGGACGCTCGTCATCGCGTTCGACGGAGGCATGGTGACCAAGGCAACGGCACAAACGTCGAACGGCGTAGCCATTGCGAGCCTTGCCTTTCCGGACCACTAACGCGGGCGCCCCGGCCAAGGGCTCCTCCACGGTGGACAAGGTTTTCAAACCTCGATCAGTCGGCGCTCGCTGCATCTCCCTCCGTCGGCTCAGCACTTGTCGGCGCTGTCGGCGGCGGAGCAAGTCGATACGTTGGCTCGAGAAGTTCGTTCGGCGTTTCTCGTACGTTGCCAGTGCAGTCGACCGTCACCGGTCGCACCGTCTCACCGTCGCGCTGGAGCAGGTACACGATGCCGTCGTGGAAAAAGCCGCTCGAATCGAAGGACGGCGGAATGACAATCTGCCCGGAGGAATTGATAAAGCCCCACAGCTTGTCCTCCTTCACGCAGGCCAAGCCTTCTGAAAAGCCCGTCACCGACTGGTACTTGCACTCGATCACAACGCGGCCCTGCGGATCGACGAACCCCCAGCGGCCATCCTTCACGGCGGCCCGCTGCTGGCTGAAGTTCTCGGCTCTTTCGAACCGCGGCGGAATCACTTCCTTGCCGGCCAGATTGATGTAGCCCCACTTCCCGTCGCGGCTCACCGGCGCAAGGCCTTCTGAAAACCCGTCAACGTCATCATAGGTTTCTGGGATGACGAAGGTCCCCGCGCGATCGATGAAGCCCCACTTGCCTGTGGGCAGCTTTGCCGGGGCCAGGCCCGACGAGAAGTTGCCGAGGGCTTCGAACCGCGGGCTCACGGTTTCACGGCCATCGAGATCGACCACGCCCCACAGCACCCATTTTTTGAAGGGCGCCAGCCCTTCCCGAAAGATGCCGCACTCGTCGTATTGGCATTCGATGATCGTCCGACCGGCCGTGTCGACCACGCCCCACCTCGCCCCTCGCCGAACCGCGAAGCGTCCCTCGGAGAACTGCCCGACTTCATGGAACTGAGCCGGAATGACGATCGCGCCTTCCCGATTCATCACGCCGAACATTCCGTCCGCTTCGAATGCCGTGAAGGCCTCTTTGACGATCGTCCCTACCTGCAACCAATCGAAGTCCTTACCGATCAACTCTCCCTCGAAGGACTCGACCGTGCCAACAGGCCCCTGATTCAGCAACGGTTGGGCGACTGTGAGGTCTGCGTCCGAGAGCGAGAACGCAATCACGAGCGCGAGTGTTCGAAATGAAAGCTTCACGTTCATCACCGTCCGTGGCTGTGCTGATCCTGGGGGGTGGCGACCGTCGCTCACTGCGCTCCGTGCGAAACATTCACCGCAGGCCGCTGCGACCAGTTCGCGTCTCAGTGTGCCGCTCGATACGTCCTTGCGCCAATCCCGGAACCTTGCCGTCTCGCAACCCGACGCCCATCACTCGAGCGCACGCAGCAGCCACCACCAGGCTCGGCCGCCCAAGACCGTCAGCATCGCCATCAGCACGGGGAACCAAGACAGCCGGTTCATTTCCCGGCGATTGAACCGCGGCAACGTCGTGGCGAGCAGCAGCACGAAGGCAACGACCGTCAGGAGGCTCCATACTGCGCTCGACGGGCGGTCGTTGACCACGAGCCCGAACGGCATCAGCAGCGGCCCAAAGACGCAATCGAGAACGAGATAGACGCACGCCGTGATGCCGAGCGTTGCCTGACCGCTGCGGCCGCAGAGGGCCAGCCGCTCCTGGCCTGGAAACGTCGTCTTGCCGAGAAGGTACAGCAACCAAACGACTCCGATGCCGAAGCCCACCCAGAGCGCGAAAACCACGCAGGCGAAGAGCGCTACCGCCACCGGCTCGATCGTCCAAGTAGCCCGTGCCAGCGCCAGGCACACCACGGTCGCGATCGTCCAATTGGTCCACGAGCGATAGCGCTGCAGCGCCGCCGCCAGAATCGCCAGCACCGCGATCGTATTCGCCGCCGGCAGCCACCAATCCACGGGCAGCACGAGAATCACGGCACAAAGAATCGCCCATACGGCGACCGCGGCGACGATCAAGCCGTGATTCGATCTTTCGTCGGCCAGCGACGATGCCAGCGACGCGCCTCGACCATCGTCCGGCATCAACAGAGCTCCCCGTGTTGCGATCGGTGCGGCCACCACTTCATAAGGGCGGAGCCACCGCCGAGATATAACGCACCATTGCTTGGCACATGGCTCAAGACCGGCGCACTTCCAGCGTGTTAGAGTGACAGTCGAATCACGGTGCGCTGGTAATTAGTCAACCGACGCGGGCCACACCCATGATTTCCATCTCCTCCCGCACCCCCGAAGGCAATCCCGGCCGCTGTCCACTCTGTGGCGCCCAATTGGCCGTGGCGTTCGCCGCACCGGCTGGCGATGCGGTGTGCCCGCAGTGTGGTTGCCTACTGTGGGAAGCGGATCAGCAGTGGCAGGCACTGCGGAACCGGATTAGCGCAGCGTGGAGCGTGTCGCCGGAGCTCATTACGCCTGAGATGGAGGTGGTCAAGCTGCTCGGTAAGCCGGTCGCAGCGGTCGACTCGCTCGACGTCGTGGAGTTGGTGATGCTGCTCGAAGAAGAGTCCGACCTTGATCTCTCAGCAGCCGAGGTCGCCAAGCTGCACACAGTTCGCGACATCTTCCGCCTCGTGCTGCAGCGAATGCACGATCGCCGCGCCGCGAAGCCGGATTCCTCAGGCGACGCGTAGCTGCGCCGCTTATCCGGAATGGTCTCGTCAGGCAATCAACTCGTGCAGCGCTCGCCTACCGCAATCCGCCCATCGTGGTCATGCCCAAGGGCTCACGGCTCGCATACGGCTCGCCGTAGCGGGCGTTGATGAGCGAGCCCCAGTAGCCGGCCTGTTCTTCCAGCCGATCGATAAAGCTCGGATTGGTCGGCCGGCCGGTAATGAATTGGCTCTGGTAGCACTCGATGGATGCCCGTTTGCGCTCCCACTCGGCGCTGATGTCGAGCACGAAGGCTGGCGGCACGGAGAGCCGCAGGTGGACGCAGAAGTAGTGGAACACGCGCTCGGGGTGATAAGGCTCGTGCGGCAAGTCGCTCTTGGTGAGCTTCGACCAGAACCGTGCCGCCTCAATGAGCTCGGTGGCTGCCACGTGGTCCGGATGGGCGTCGACCCAATAGGGGGCGAACAGCCAGCGCGGCCGCAGTTCACGAATCACACCGGCCAGCTTGTGGCGGGCGGCGAGCGTCGGCTCGAGGCTGCGGTTCGGCAGCCCCAGGTTCCCTCGCCAATCGAGCCCCAGAATCTTGGTGGCGGCCGCCGTTTCCTTCGCCCGCAGTTCGAGCGAGCCGTGGGGAGTCGGCTCGCCGCTGGTGAGGTCGAGCACGCCCACGCGGCGGCCTTCGCTCTTGAACTTGAGGATCGCCCCGGCGGCGCCGAGTTCCGCGTCGTCGGGATGGGGAGCAACCACCAGCACATCAAGCATGGAAGTCAACTTCTCTCGTTGCTAGCAAAGCCGCACAGGCACGGCCGACTGACCTGGACCGAAACGGCCAATTCTGACAAACTTCCGGCCCCCAGAAAACTGGCTCTCCGTTTCCAGCCCTCTCATGTCCGCCTACTTTGCTCGACCGCTGTCGCTGGCTCGCCTCGCAGGGCTCTGCTTGCTGCCCCTGGTGTTGGCAGGCTGCAGTTCGTGGACGAACAGTCCTCGCGCTAGTCAGCAAATGAGCGACTTCAAGGAAACGGTTAAATCCGTCAGCGGCCAAGGCGATATGGCCGGCGTCGACCCGCGGGCACGCCAGATCGAACGCAATTTGGGCGTCGGACGTTAAGGCGCTAGAAAGCCTAACTCAACCGAATTTCACGGGCTCGCGCTCCGTAACGATCCTTGTCCCCCCGGCGACTCGCCGGGGGCTAATTATGGCGTTCCCCGGCTCATTAGCCCCCCGTCAATGACCTTAGGTTTGCCCACATTTTTGGTTAGTTTGTATTAGCCGGAAGGGGTTTTGTAGTTGGGAGTTAATGTGGGAGGTCGGTCATGGATGGCCAGGA
>JAESFN010000881.1_pt1 | contig 19021 bp, 13 predicted proteins | sample 9269411 | NCBI WGS metagenome assembly JAESFN01 (sample SAMN14505399, study PRJNA617100) | algae metagenome | isolation source: Iphinoe sp. HA4291-MV1 and co-occurring heterotrophs from trail next to... | place: USA: Maunawili Falls, Hawaii | collected 2009-07-25
ACGAGCTGACGATCGATCTAACGCCGCCGACGGCCGACATCGTCGACGTGACGCCCGATCCGCGGAACTCGGCGGTGAACGCGATCTCGATCGTGTTCAGCGAAGCGGTGACTGGCTTCAACTTGGCGGACCTGGCCCTGACCCGCAACGGCGGACCGAACCTGCTGACCGGCAGCGAACTGCTCTCCAGCAGCGACAACATCACCTGGACCCTCAGCGGCCTGGCCGCCCTCACCGGCAACGAAGGCAACTACAACCTGAGCTTAACCGCGGCGGGCGTGACGGACACGGCCGGCAACCCCGTTGTCGCGAACGCCAGTGATAGCTGGAGCATCGACACGACGGCGCCTACGGTCGACATTGTCGATGTCGCGCCCGATCCGCGCAACACCGCCGCGGCGACCATTTCGATCGTGTTCAGCGAAGCCGTGAGCGGCTTCGATTTGAGCGATTTGAAACTCAGCCGCGATGGCGGCGCTAATCTGCTCACCGGCGCGCAAACCCTGACCTCGGCGGACAACATTCATTGGACGCTAGGCGGTCTGGCTGCGCTGACTGCTCCCTCGGGGCAGTATTCGCTCGCGTTGACCTCCGCAGGGGCCGGCATTGCCGACGCCGTAGGCAACGCCTTGATCACGGGCGCCAGCGACGCCTGGACCGTTGATCTTGCCTCGCCGACCGTCGATATCGTCGATGTTGCGCCCGATCCGCGGAACTCCGCGGTCGACGCCGTCACGATCGTATTCAACGAAGCCGTGACCGGCTTCAATCTCGCGGACCTGAAGCTCACGCGCAACGGCGGCGCGAACCTACTGACCGGCGCGCAAACGCTGACTTCGTCGGACAACATCACCTGGACGCTGACCGGTCTCAACGGCCTCGCTGGGGCCGAAGGCTCATATACCCTGCAGTTGCAAGCCACGGGCGCCGGCATCGCCGACTCGGCCGGCAACGTGCTCGCGGCCGGAGCGAGCGACACGTGGCAGGTTGACTTGACTGCGCCGACCGCTGATATCGTCGACATCACGCCAGATCCGCGCAATTCGGCCGTGACCACGGTGTCGATCGTCTTCAACGAAGCGGTTAGCGGGTTTGACTTAGGCGATCTATCGCTGACTCGCGATGGCGGAGCGAACTTGCTGCCCGGCAGCGCAACGTTGACGACGCTGGACAACGTCACTTGGACGTTGGGAGGCTTGGGCACGCTTACGGGCACGTCCGGCGCCTATCTGCTCACGCTGGCCGCGGCGAGCGGCATCGCGGATCTAGCTGGAAACGCTCTTTCGTCAGGCGCGAGCGACGCTTGGCTAACCGACACCGCTGCGCCGACGGCCGATGTTGTCGACGTAGCGCCCGATCCGCGCGGAACCTCGGTCGACAGCATCAATGTGGTGTTCAGTGAAGCGGTGAGCGGCGTCGATCTGGCCGACTTTAGCCTCACGCGCGATGGCGGCGCCAACCTGCTGCCTGGCGGGTCGAGCGTGTCGACGCTCGACAACATCACCTGGACTGTTTCCGGGCTGGGCGCGCTCACCGGCTCGAGCGGCGTCTACGTGTTGAATCTCACCGCCGCCGGCTCCGGCATCGTCGATGCCGCCGGCAATGCCCTTTCGGCGTCCGCGAGCGATCAATGGACGGTGGTCGCCGGGCCGGCGGTGGACATCGTTGATGTCGCTCCGGATCCGCGCAACACCTCGGTCGGTTCGTTGCAGATCGTGTTCAACGAGGCCGTCAACGGGTTTGATCTGGCCGACCTGAGCCTATCGCTCAACGGTGGCGGCAACTTGTTGACCGGTTCGGAGACACTGACGAGCGGCGACAACATTACTTGGACGCTGAGCGGGCTCGACGGCCTGACTGCGGCCGCGGGGAATTATGCGTTGACGCTGAACGCCGCGGGGGCCGGCATCAGCGGTCCGAGCGGTGCGCTCACGGTGAGTGCCAGCGATGCCTGGGTGGTGGATCTGACGGCGCCGACGCTCGACGTCGTCGATGTCTCACCCGATCCGCGCGGAATCGCCGTCGATACACTCACCTTCACGTTCGCTGAAGCGGTGACAGGTTTCGATCTCAGCGATGTGCTGCTCACTCGCGACGGCGGCGCAAATCTATTGGTCGGCACAGAACTGCTTACGTCGAGCGATCAGATCAGTTGGACTCTGTCTGGCCTGGCCGGACTTACCGCAACTCCAGGCGCTTACGTTGTTGAAGTCGTCGCCGCGGGCTCCGGGATCGCGGATCTGGCCGGCAACGCTTTGACGGCGGATGCGTCCGACGCCTGGCTTGTCGAGTCTTCGCCTCCATCGGTGGAGATCGCCGAGGTGACGCCGGACCCGCGCATTGCGGCGGTGTCGTCGGTTCAGATCGTGTTCAGCGAGGCGATCAGCGGGTTCGATCTCAGCGACCTCACGCTGACGCGCGACGGCGGCGCCAATTTGCTTACGGGAGCGCAGTCGCTTGCGACCGCCGACAACATCACTTGGACGCTCGATGGCCTAGGCTCGGTCACCGGTGCGTCTGGCAGTTATCTGCTCACGCTCAACGCTGCAGGCTCGGGCATCGTCGACGCTGGCGGCAGCTCGCTGCCGACAGGAGATACCGAGGCCTGGACCACCGACACGCACGCGCCTATGGTGCAGATCACGCCCGTCGCGCCTGATCCACGCAACTCGGCAGTCGGCTCGGTTCAGATCGTATTCGACGAGCCCGTGTCGGGCTTTGACCTCAGCGATCTTGCGCTGACCCGCGACGGCGGCGCCAATCTGCTCACGGGTGCGCAAACGCTCACCAGCGGCGACAACGTTGTCTGGACTCTGAACGGGTTGGCCGTTGTGACCGCCGTGGCCGGTCAGTATCAGCTCCTGCTCAACGCCGCCGGTTCGGGCATTCAGGACGCGGCGGGCAACATGTTCGCGGCCTCGGTCGGCGATGCCTGGCAGGTCGATCTGACGGCGCCGACGGCTGATTTTCTGGATGTTATGCCCGACCCGCGCAACTCGGGCGTATCTTCCGTGACGCTCGTATTCACCGAACCGGTAACGGGGCTGGACTTGGCCGATCTCGCGCTGACGCTCGGTGGCGGCGCGAATCTGCTGACGGGTACGGAGACGCTCGATACGGTCGACGGCGCCACCTGGGTGATCGGCGGCCTGGCCGGCCTCACCTCAGCAACTGGCCAGTATCAGGTCTCGTTGACCGGCGCCGGATCGAGCATTACCGACTTGGCCGGCAATCCGTTGGCCGCCGGAGCGCAGGACTCCTGGTTGGTCGACACCACGGCGCCGATGGCGAGTTTCGATCCGGTTTCGCCCGACCCGCGCAAGACTTCGCTGGGGGCCGTCACTTTTTCGTTCAGCGAAGCCGTGACTGGCGTTAGCCTGGCGGACTTGGTGCTGCGCCGCGATGGGGGCGCCAACTTACTGACGGGCAGCGAAACGTTGGCCACTGCCGACGGCATTCATTACACGCTGTCCGGGCTGGGCGCACAGACTGGCGCCGAGGGATCTTATATTCTCTACCTGGTGTCGTCCGGTTCAGACATTGTCGATCCGTCGGGCAACGGTCTGGCTGCCGATGCCGAATTGGGGTGGGTCGTTGATTTGACCGCGCCGCATTTCACGATCGTTCCCGTCTCGCCCGACCCGCGGAGCACGGCGGTCGACTCACTCGAGATCGTCTTCTCGGAAGTGGTGCAAGGCTTCACGCTCAGCGACTTGGGATTGTCGCTCAACGGCGGCGCGAATTTGCTGACCGGAAGTCAAACCCTGTCGTCCGCCAATGGCATCATTTGGACGTTGAGCGGCCTGTCCGGACTGACCTCGTCCGCCGGCAACTACGTCGTGTCGATCGCCGCAGGCAGCGTGACCGACTTGGCCAGCAATGTGCTTGGAGCGGGTGGGTTCGAGTCGTGGCTGCTCGACAATGCGGCGCCCTCAGTCGACATCATCGACGTTACGCCCAATCCCCGGACGAGCGCGGTGAGCCAGATTTCGATCGTCTTTTCGGAAGTGGTGACAGGCTTCGACCTGGGGGATTTGGTTCTCTCACGTGGCGGCGGGGCGAATTTGCTGACTGGTGCCCAAACGCTCGGCACCGTCGACGGCATTCATTGGACTCTGGGCAATCTGACTCCAATCACGGGCGCCGACGGAGCGTACCAGCTTTCATTGCCGGCGGGCGCCAGTGTAACCGACGCAGCGGGCAACGCGCTGACCGCCGGCGCTTCGGACTCGTGGTCCCAAGATTCCACGAGCCCGATGGCTTCGATCGTCGCGGTGTCGCCCGATCCGCGGAACAGCGCGGTCACCTCGATCACGTTCGTGTTCAGCGAGCCGGTTACTGGCTTCGACCTGAGTGATCTGCTGTTGGATCGCGCCAACGATGGGCTCGGCAACCTCCTGACCGGCGCACAAACGCTTTCTTCGAGCGATGGCATTACCTGGACCCTCGGCAACTTGGCGCCGGTCACGGGCAACACCGGCAACTACACGCTGTCACTCGTGGCCGCCGGCAGCGGGATTGCGGATCTCACCGGCAACTTATTTGTGTCGAATGCGGTGGAGCACTGGTCGGCCGATCTGACGAGCCCGACGGTTACCGTGAGTTCCGTTTCGCCCGACCCACGCAATACGCCGGTCAACAGTTTGCAGATTGTGTTCTCAGAAGCGGTGTCGGGCTTCGATCTGAGCGACTTGGCGTTGCTGCGCAACAGTTCTTCGGTTGCCTTGACGGCTGCGCAAACGCTGACGACGAGCGACAACATCACCTGGACGCTGTCGAACCTCGCGCCGCTCAACTTGGTCGAGGGCAATTACCTCCTCAACGTGACATCGACCGGCTCGCAGATTCATGATGCGTGGGGAAACTCGCTGGCCGCCGACGCTGCCGAAACGTGGGTTGTCGATCTAACAGCTCCTGGTGGCTCGATTGCGGCCGTTTCGCTCGATCCGCATCCGTCGGCTGTCGCCGAGCTGACCATCGTGTTCGGCGAGGCGATCGTCGGACTCGATCTGAGCGATTTTGCGCTCACACGAAATGGCGGCGCCAATCTCTTGACTGGCGCGCAGGCTCTGACAACCAGCGACAACACCACCTGGAAGCTGACCGGCCTGACCGGCCTGACCGACGTTGTCGGGCAATATACGCTGGCCTTGGTCTCGCCTGCGGGCATTACCGACCTGGCCGGCAATCCGCTCGCCGGACTGACGAGCGAGACGTGGACGCGAGCCGCTTGGTTGCCAGGCGACGCGAACCTCGACGGCACGGTCAACCTGAACGACTTCGGGATTCTGAAAGAGAATTTTGGCACCGGCGACACCTGGGCGGAGGGCGACTTCAATGGCGATGGTCAGGTCGATCTCGACGACTTCGGCATCTTGAAGGAGAACTTTGGCAGCTCGGCAGCGGTTGCAATTGCTCCGCAGCCGGCAGCCGCCAAGACAGTCGAAACACCCTCGGCAATTCGCACGGCCGCTGTAGCGGCGGCATGGGCCAATTGGGATTCGGACGACGAGGAAGACAGCTTCGGCCCGGGGCTTGAATAACGCCCCGGGAAAGGCACCTGACCGCCACAACCGGTAGACTCGCCAGGGCAATCTCTGGCGGACTGGTCGGTTTCCACCCAGGTGGGTGGAATTGAGACCGGTCGTTTCTGTCCGAACGAAGGCCGGCCCGCGCGGCCGGCAATCGCAAGTGATTACATAGTCTTTGGTTGCAACGCGAACGCGATAAAAGCCTGGGTGTCGCAGGCGCGTATTTTGCTATCTCCATCGATCGGGCTGGCCGTCAGCGTACAGCCCCTCTGCAACTCGAGCGCGGAACCTCTGGATTGCACAATCATGCCACTCTCTACCTACGCTGAACCTCGAAGGACTGAAGTCATGAGCATTCGATTGCTGGTGGCCGACGACCATGAAGTCGTTCGCGCCGGCCTCGTTGGTCTCTTGAACGATACAGAGATCGAAGTCATTGGGCAGGCGACCGACGGCGAGAAAGTCGTCGAAATGGCCCGCGAACTCAAGCCAGACGTGGTGTTGCTCGACATCCGCATGGCCGACACCGATGGGTTGACTGCGCTGAGCCGCATCAAGGCGGACCAGCCCAACGTGCCTGTGGTGCTCCTCTCCTCTTACGACAATCCGACCTACGTTGCCCGCGCCGTGGCGCTTGGCGCGCAGGGCTACTTGCTCAAAGGCTGCACGCGTGAAGAGTTGCTCACGGCTCTGCGCGTGGCGGCCACGGGCGAGAACATTTGGACGCGCGAGGAACTGCGCCGCGTTACCGGCGCTCTGGCGACGCCACGCGTCACGGCCGACATCGATGTGCCGCTCACGCAGCGCGAGAGCGAAGTACTACGGCAACTGGCTCACGGGCTGACCAACAAGGAAATCGCCCAAAGCCTGACCATCAGCTACGAGACGGTGAAGGAGCACGTGCAACACATCCTGCGCAAGATCGGCGTGAGCGATCGCACGCAGGCCGCGGTGTGGGCCGTGCGGAAGGGGCTGGTGTAAGAGCTTCGCGGGCAGTAAGGTGCGAAAACGGGGAGGGTTGCCGAGACGAGCGGAACCCTCCGTTTTTCCCGCCTTTTTTTCTCGAGATCCGCGTTGTCTAAGCCTACCGACGTTTGCGTTCGCTCTGCGGAGAGCCGGGCGGAAAAGATTCTCTATCGCGCTCCGATGAAGTTCGGAGGGCGTGTCGTGACCGAAGTCACGCTCCTGCACGTCACCCTGGAAGTTGAAACACGCTCGGGGCTGCGTGGAATTGGCCGCGGCTCCATGCCGCTGGGCAATGTTTGGGCGTGGCCGAGTAAGGAAACGGCCGCGGAAGCCACCTTGGCCGCAATGCAATCTCTCGGCGAAGCGCTCGTGCAGGCAGCCAGCAACGAGTCTGCCTATGGCCACCCGCTAGAGATCGGTCAGCAATGGGAACACGGCCTAGCGGATCAAGCTACTCGCGCGTGCTCTGAAGCGGGCGTGAAAGAACGGATGCCGCGTCTGGCACAGCTCGTCGCCGCGAGTCCGCTCGACGCGGCGCTGAACGACGCCTACGGCCGGGCCTTGGGGGCCAATAGCTACGATCTGCTAGGCCCCGAGTTCGCCAATGCAGATCTCGGCGAGTTGCTTTCGCCTGAGTTTGCTGGCGAGTACTTGGATCGGTACACGCTCCGGCAGCCCAAGCCTTCGATGCCGCTCTACCACCTGGTGGGCGCGCTCGATCCGCTGACCGACGCTGACCTGCCGACGCGATTGAACGACGGCCTTCCGGAAACGCTGCCCGAGTGGATCGCCGCGGATGGGCTGACCCATCTCAAGATCAAGCTCAATGGCGACGACCTCGCCTGGGATGTTGAACGCGTCGCGACGATCGAGCAAGTTGCGGCGGACGCGCAAGCTGCCCGCGGCTGCCGTGCCTGGCATTATTCGCTCGATTTTAACGAGCGCTGCCCGAACGTGGAGTATGTGCTCGATTTCCTCGGCCAGTTGGCGGAGCGTTCGTCAGCGGCGCTCGATCGGGTGCAGTACATCGAGCAGCCGACGCACCGCGATCTGCGGTCGAATCCCGAGAACCGCATGCACGCGGCGTCGCGGATCAAGCCGGTGGTGATCGACGAGTCGCTCGTCGACCTAGAGAGCCTGCAGTTGAGCCGCGAGCTGGGCTACTCCGGCGTGGCGCTCAAAGCCTGCAAGGGGCATGGCTCGGCGCTCTTGATGGGTGCGGCCGCGCAGAAGTACCGGCTCTTCTTGTGCGTGCAGGATCTCACCTGCCCCGGCGCTTCATTCCTTCATTCGGCTAGTCTGTCGGCACGAATTCCCACGGTGGCCGCGATCGAAGGCAATGCACGCCAGTATTGCCCCGCCGGCAACCGCGGCTGGGCGGAGAAGTACCCCAGCATGTTCGCGATCCGCGATGGCATGTTGGGCACGAGCGTGCTGACCGAGATTGGCCTGGGGTTCGCATGGCCGACCGGCTTTGCCGAGTAACGCTCCGTGTAGGGTGTGTCCAGCGAAGCGCAGACGCACCATCCTTATCCACAGCCATGGTGCGTCCGCGCTTCGCTTGACGGCACCCTACGATTTACTCCTCGGCATCCTCGCCTGGCATGATCCAGCCGCGGCATTTCGGGCTGCCGCACAGGCATTCGATGTTGGCCGATGACCAACCGTAGTCGATGGTGAGCTCTTCGCCCTCGCTCACGGCGCGGAGGGTTTCGATCCACACCATCGGCGGCCGGCCGGCTTCGCGGTCATTCTCGCTCCAGTAGACCGCGCAGTTCGGCTCGCAGGAGTGATTCAAGAAGCGAAAGGGGGCGGCCGGCTCGAGGCTCAGGTTGTCGAACAGGCCCACGCAGTAATCCGAGCCGTAGTCGGCGTCGTCGATGATGCGGCCGCGCATGCGGCCCACGGTCGTCTCGGCTTCGAAAGGCTGGGCGGCAAACACGCCTCGGCCTGCAAACGCAGCTTTCACGCGAACGCGCGGCGAGCGCTTGATGGTTGACAAGAAGAGGCCTCTTTCTCTCTCGAGGGCGATCGCATCCCGTTCGACACGCCGATGGTGCCAAAGACCGGCCAACCCTTTCTCTCACAGAGAACGCGGAAACGTCAAGGGGCAGACAGTGCTCGAGCGATCAGAACCGACCGATCGCTCGAGCCACGCGTTTGCGCAATCGATTCGATATCGCGTGCTGCGCAATGGAGCCTACCGCTTCACCGCCACCACGCGATGAAAGTGCAACTGCACCTCGCGCTCCACCACGCGCCGCACTCCTTCCACCAGACAGCGCGGCTCGTTGTCTTCTTGCCCTAGGCGGATCACCTCCTCGAGCTTCATACCCGGCGGCACGCTGAAGGTCGACTGGTGGATGATCTGGTTGCCGGCGTCGAGTTCTGGCGTGATGAAGTGGCAGGTCGCGCCAAAGGTGAGCATCCGCACCGCGTAGGCAGCGTGATACGGGCGGATGCCGGGGAAGCTGGGCAGCAGCCCGTGGTGCAGGTTGATGATCCGCCCGCCGGCGTACTTCCAGCAGCTTTCCGGCGGCAGAATGCGCATGTAGCGGGCGAGCACCACGTAGTCGACCTCGTACTCGTCGCAGAGCGAGATCAACTGCTCGTCGTCGGCCGCCCCTGAGTCGTCGCCAATCGAATGCCAAGGGACGCCGAACTGCTCGGCGATCGACCGGCAGCGCGGCCGGTTGCCGAGCATCACGGCCGCGGTGCCGCGGATGTGCCCATCGCGCAGGCCACGCAAGAGCGCGAGCGCCGGCTCTGGGCGCAGCGACACGCAGATTGCGATGCGGGGATTGGCTGCCCGTTCCTCGGGGCTCCACACGCGCACAGAAAGCCCTTGTTGCTTGCCGATCTCGGTGAGCGCCTGGCGGACCGTGGCCAAAGCGCCGGCCGGCATGTCGACGCGCAGGAGCATGGCGAAGAGCGCCCGCTCGTCGTGGTCGTACATCTGGATCTCGGAGATGTTGCCCCCCTCGCTCGTCACATAGTGAACGAGCGGGTCGGCCAACCCCCGATGATCCGGCCCCACGGCAGTGATCACCATCTGCATAAACGGCGCTTTCTGAAGGAGCATTTACCGCAAAGGACACAGAGGACGCAGAGGATCGCAGAGTTCTTCAACTCTTCGCGTCCTCTGCGTCCTCTGCGGTGAAAAATCGGCTGCTGAACTCCGCGGCGCGTTACTCCGCAAAGGCTGCGTCGAAGGCGCGGCCGCTCGGTTGGAAGTCGAGGTTCTTGCAGAACTCGGCGGCCTCGCGGGCGCCGTGTTCGCGGTCCATGCCCGAGTCTTCCCACTCCACCGAGAGCGGCCCGTCGTAGCCGATTTGGTTCAGGGCGCGAATGATCTCTTCGAAGTTCACCCCTCCGCGGCCCGGCGAGCGGAAGTCCCAGCCGCGGCGCGGATCGCCAAAGTTCAGGTGGCTGCCCAAAATGCCTTGGCGGCCGCCGAGCGTGACGATGGCGTCCTTGATGTGAACGTGGTAGATGCGGTCGGGGAATGCCCGGATGAACTCGACCGGATCGACGCCTTGCCAGATCAAGTGGCTGGGGTCGAAGTTGAAGCCGAACTCCTTACGGTTGCCGAGCGCCTCGAGCGCCCGCTGCGCCGAGTACAGGTCGAACGCGATCTCCGTTGGATGCACCTCGAGGGCGAACCGCACGCCGCACTCCTCGAACACGTCGAGAATCGGGTGGAAGCGGTCGGCGAGCAGCTTGAAGCCGTCGTCGATCGTCTTCGGCGACACGGGCGGAAACGAGTAGAGCAGGTGCCAGATGCTCGAGCCGGTGAAGCCGTTGACCACGCCAACGCCCAGCTTCTGGGCGGCGCGGGCCGTGTTCTTCAGTTCCTCGGCCGCCCGCTTGTTCACTTCCTCCGGCTTGCCGTTGCCCCACACCGAGGGCGGCAGGATCGACTTGTGGCGCTCGTCGATGATGTCGAGCACCGCCTGGCCCACCAGGTGGTTGCTGATGGCGAAGACCTGCAGATCGTGCTTATCGAGCAGTTCGCGCTTGGCCGCGCAATAGCCGTCGTCGGCCAGGGCCTTGTCGACCTCGAAATGATCTCCCCAACAGGCGAGCTCGATGCCGTGGTAGCCGAACTCGCTGGCCTTCCGTGCCATGTCTGCCAGGGGAAGGTCGGCCCATTGGCCGGTGAACAGCGTGATCGGACGAGCCATGCGTTGCTCCTTGGGGGAGGGAAGGGTTCGAAGGGATGCTGCCTCGCAGTTGGCCCGCCGCCTGAGGCCGGATGAAGGCGAAGGGCCATTTTGGCAGATTCGCGCGGCGGTGCAACAGGCGCGGTTCCAGCGCCGCCTGTCGGCCGAAATAACGCGATCAATTGCCGCCAACGCCCGTCCGGCGCGTTAGAATCTGCCAACCAGCCACTATGCCGCTTTCGCGAGACAAAAGCTCATGCCAGTCTTCCGCCTCGATCTTCGTCGGCCGCTCGCAATCTTCGTTGTGGCGAGTGTGCCGTTGTTCGCCGGCTCGCTCTTCGCTGCCGAGGAGCCCCCTGCCGCGGCCGAACCCTCGGCCGCCAAGCCGGCCGAGAGGTGGATCTCCCTCTTCAATGGCCGCGACCTCACCGGTTGGACGCCGAAGATCCGCTACTGCAAGGTCGGCGATAACTATGCCAACACCTTTCGCGTCGAAGACGGCGTGATCAAGGTCCGTTACGACGGCTACGACAAGTTCGACGAGCGGTTCGGCCACCTGTTCTTCAATACGCCCTATGGCCACTACCGGCTGCGGATCGAATATCGGTTTGTCGGCGAGCAGTGCCCCGGCGGCCCGGGGTGGGCGATCCGCAACTCCGGGGTGATGTTGCACGGTCAGTCGCCGGAATCGATGCGCGAGGAGCAGGACTTTCCGGTGTCGATCGAGGCTCAGTTCCTAGGCGGCAACGGCCGAGACGCGCGGCCGACGGCCAATGTTTGCACGCCGGGCACGCACGTCGAGATCAATGAGCGCCTGATCAAGCAGCACTGCACCAACTCACACTCGAAGACTATCCATGGCGACGAGTGGGTTACCTTCGAGGCCGAGGTCCACGGCGCTGGCCAGATCAAGCACTTTGTCGACGGCGAACTGGTGTTCGAATACGCGCGGCCGCAGCTCGATCTAAAGGAGCCAGACGCCCAGAAGCTGCAGCAAGGGGACGATAAGCTCATCCATTCCGGCACGATCTCGCTGCAGTCGGAGAGCCACCCGATCGAGTTCCGCAAGGTGGAACTGCTGCCGCTCGAAGAGGAAACGGCCGGGAAATAGGGGGGCTCGGCGAATCGCATTGGTCCGCACAGCGGACCCTACGTAGGGTCCGCTGTGCGGACCATGCTTTCGCGCCGCCAATAGTCCACCCGCTGGGAACACGCCCGCCGCCAGTTATGATAGAAGGCTGGGCGTCCCATCGGGGCCTGCCCTCCCTGCAACGCTGATTTCCGCCACGAGGCTCAAGGCGTGCCGCCGATGCTGGTTCGATCGTTGAGCCTTGTATTGGCGCTCGCCGTGCTGGTTCAGCCGGTTTGGGCCGTCGAACATCTCACGCTCCGCCGCGAGGGCCGTGAGCAGCAGGCGAGCGGCCGCGTCTTGGCCGAAGCGTCTGACGGCGTGCTGCTCGAAGCAGCCGATGGGGTTCTCTGGTCGGTGACGACGGAAGAAACCGTCTCCCGCTCTTCCGACGATGCTCCGTTCAAGCCCCTCGAGGCGGAAGCGACCGGCCGCCGGTTGCTCGCCGATCTGCCGGCCGGCTTCGATGTCTACACGACGCGGCACTACGTGATCGCCTATAACACCTCGCGGGCATACGCCCAGTGGGTGGGCGCGCTGTTCGAACGGCTCTATAGCGCTTTCATCAACTACTGGTCGAAGCGCGGCTTCGATCTGCAGGACCCCGAGTTTCCGCTCGTAGTGGTGCTCTTCGGCAGCCGCGACGCCTACCTTGCCCACGCGCGCAAGGAACTTGGCCCCGGCGCGGATTCGATCATCGGCTACTACAGCCTGCTCACCAATCGCGTGACGACGTTCGACCTGACAGGCATCGAGATGCAGGGGGGCCTGGGCCGCGGGCGGGCGAAAGGGGCCACGATCAATCAACTGCTGAACAAGCCCGGCGCTGAGAAGGCGGTCGGCACGATCATTCACGAGGCCACGCACCAGATCGCCTACAACTGCGGGCTGCATACCCGCTTTGCTGATATCCCGCTGTGGGTGAGCGAAGGCTTGGCCGTGTACTTCGAGACGCCTGACCTTTCCAGCACCAAGGGCTGGCGCACGATCGGCAACGTGAACCACGAGCGGCTCGCGCGGTTTCGCCAGTATCAAACGCAGCGCGGCGCCGGCTCGCTCGAATCGCTGGTGGCCACCGACGCGCGGTTTCGCAACACGCGCACCGCGCTCGATGCCTATGCCGAGGCATGGGCGCTCAACTACTTTTTGATTCGCCAGCGGCCGCGCGAATACAAGGAGTATGTGCAGAAGCTGGCCGCCAAAGAACGCCTGGCGATCGACGAGCCGGACCGGCGGGTGTCTGAGTTTCGCGACGCCTTTGGCGATCTCAAGCAGCTTGATCGAGAGTTCCTCCGCTACTTCGAAAAACTTCGCTAACGAGGCGCGTCATGCAGTTGGGCCTGGTCACCTACATGTGGGGCGCGGAGTGGGATTTGCCGACGCTGCTGCGCAACTGCCGCGACACCGGCTTCGAGGGCGTGGAACTGCGGAGCACGCACAAGCACGGCGTGGAGCCGAGCCTATCGGCCGAAGCCCGCCGCGAGGTGGCCAAGCGGTTCGCCGATTCCGGCGTGCAATTGGTTGGCCTCGGCTCCGCCTGCGAGTATCACAGCCCCGACCCGGCCGTGGTGAAGGCCAACATCGAGGAAACGAAGGGCTTCATCCGCTTGTGCCACGACGTGGGTGGCTCGGGCGTGAAGGTGCGGCCCAACGGCCTGCCCAAGGAAGTGCCGGTCGAGCAGACGATCGAGCAGATCGGCCGCGCGCTCAACGAGGTGGCCGCCTTCGGCGAAGGCTACGGCATCGAGATCCGCCTCGAAGTGCATGGCCGCGAGACGAGCAACCTCGAGATCGTGAAGCGGATCATGGACGTGGCCAATCACCCAGGCAACGTCGTGTGTTGGAACTGCAATCAAGAAGACCTGGCCGGCCAGGGCCTCGACCATAACTTCGGCCTGGTGAAAGACCGCCTCGGCACGATCCACATCCACGACCTGATCACGCAGTACCCCTGGAAGCAACTATTCGGACTGCTCCAGCAAGCGAACTTCGAGGGCTGGACGCTGCTGGAAGAAGGCGCGCCGACCGCCGACCCGCTGCGGGTGATGCGGTATTACCGTTTGGTTTGGGAGACGCTGGCTGGGAAACCGGCGAGTTGAGGCTGTGGGCGTTTCTTGTGGCGCCGCCGCGGCTGGCATGAATTGCAAAGCGCTCAGCGAGGAGCGAACGATGGCGCCGAAGTTAGGAGTTCGAATTGCCGCCGCTCCTCGCTGACGTGGACCTGGGCGCTGCCGCCGAAGGCATCGGGCGGTTGTTCGACGGCGTGGTTGTCCTTGCCTTTCAACTGCTCACCGCGGGCGGGCTTTTCATGGTCTTTCTGCATGCGCGAACGGAGCGACTCGCGAAACGGGTCAAGCGAGATTCGAAGTTCATAGCCGCGAGGCTTTGGGATTGGGTCCGCCATCTCCGCGACAACCTACCGCCTATTCGCAATTCTCGGTAACCACCTGGCTAAGCGCGTTTGCTTGGTTCGCCGTTGTCTTCGCGGCAGTCCGATTGACGATCGAGCGCGGCGCCTTGCTGTGGAGTCCGGGGTTGGCCGTGTGCTTCGCGATCATCTGGGCTTCGGTCGTATTCACGCTCACGCTCGCCTTCGATTGGCGCACGGGCCGCAACGGCGCGGCGATGGCTGTCGGCATCAACTTGGCGATGGTCGGCCTCTTTGCCTGGATGCGTTCGCACTAGTAGCGTGCGCTTTCGCGGATCTTTCGCAAGCAACCGGCTGGGTTGGCGAAGAAGGAACGGCGAATTGGAACAATGACGGCGAACCTATCGCAATGACTGCGAGCGCGCGTCGCCACTACCGCGCCAACGGCGACGGCGCGTAAACCACCCACTCCTGTTGTCCGAGCACCCACAGTTGGCCGCTCGAGCTGTCGAGCAGATAAGGACGACGACTGTCCATCTGCACGATTTGAAAACGCAGCGCGTCGGGCTGGTAGTAGCCGGGGGGCGGTTGATTGCCTGGCACGGCCGGTGCGAGATCGGTCCCGCTACGGCCGGCCTTGCCTGGCTGCTGGAGCGCCTGACCGCGCAGCACGCCGGCGCCGTAGGTGCCGAGGCCGCCGACGATCAAACCGACGACCAACCCCAAATGCAGACGGGTACGCACGCTCATGACACGGCTCCGGACAACGAACCTGGACACTGGGCAAGGAAACGCGGTCAGCGCAGCCTAATCGAGCCGAATGCGGGAAACCACGGGCGGAGCTGGCGCGAGCCGCGATTTACCGGCAGTCCCAGGAGATGTCGAGTCGCGTGAAACGCCTGGGAAAGATTGAGGGGCGATTCTTGCGTTTGCTCCGGTGGTCTGCGGCCGTTTCCGCCGCAACGCTCCCTTTCCCCACGGCGACTCGCCGGGGGCTAATTCTCATCTTTCCCCGTCCCATTAGCCCCCCGTCAATGACTGTCGATGACGCGGGGGACTTGTACCGCAGATCCGCCAACCGCAAAACGATCGACTGTGGAAAGTCAGCGCGGTCCGCGCGACAAACCGCGGGGTTTGAAACCGTAGCCGCCCCTTCTCCGTTCCAGGCGGCGAATTGCCCTTGGCCCGCCGGCAGGTTCCGACCCGGCGGGCCTTTTTTGCGCCCCCCGGGCGTCGCCCGATCTCGCCAGCGGGTTTTGCCCCGGCCCCGCCCGGTTCTATAATGAGGCCAAGCCCGCCTGGAACTTTTGGGAGCCTCGCCCGATGTCCGTTCGTCTCGACCGTCGCGATTTTCTGCGCACCGCCAGCGCCGCCACGCTTTCGGCTTTGGCCGCCGGGCATGCCCGCCCGCTGCTCGCGAGCGACGCCGTAGCCGTTCCGCCGGCCACGGCCGACACGGTAATCGTCCTCTGGATGGGGGGCGGCATGGCGCACACCGAGACGTTCGACCCCAAACGCTACACACCCTTCGAGAAGGGCATGGACCCCAACACGGTCCTCAGCACCTTCCCGTCGATCGACACCGCGGTCGACAACATCAAGTTCTCCAAGGGGCTCGAGAACCTGGCCAAGGTCATGGACCGCGGCACCCTCATCCGCTCCTATCAGGCAGGCGACCTGGGCTTCATCCTCCACTCCCGGCATCAGTATCACTGGCACACCGGCTATGCGCCGCCGCAAACGGCGGCCGCGCCGCACATCGGCTCCGTGATCTCGCGCACGCTGGGCCCGCGCAATCCGGCGGTGCCGGCGTTCATCGACATCGGCCAGCGGTTCGACGTGGGCGAAGGCGAAGAGCTCAAGGCCTTTCATCAGGCAGGCTTCTTGGGGAGCGAGTACGGGCCGTTCCTCATTCCCTATCCCGATCAAGCGGCCGCCACGGTGCGCCCCCCGCGCGGCATGAGCCCGGGGCGGTTCGCCAACCGCTATGAACATTACAAGAAGCTGGCCGCGGCCAGCCCCATCGGCCAGCACGGCAGCGACCATCAGCGCGAGTCGCTACTGCGCTCGCTCGAGAACGCCCATCGTCTGCTCGTGTCGCCCGCGGCGCAGGCGTTCGATCTGAGCCTGGAGCCGAAGGAGAGCTACGACCAATACAACACCGGCCGCTTCGGTCTCGGCTGCTTGCTTGCTCGGCGGCTCGTGGAAGCGGGCGCGCGGTTCATCGAAGTAACCACCGAATACGTGCCGTTCCTCAACTGGGACACGCACGACAACGGCCACACACGGCTGGCGGAGCTCAAGCCGGCGATCGATCGCCCGATCGCGCAGCTCGTACTCGATCTCGAGCAGCGCGGCCTGCTCGACCGCACGCTGATCGTGCTGGCCAGCGAGTTCAGCCGCGACGCCATGCTCGAAGGCAAGCCAGAGAACCGCGTGAAGGATCAGGTCGAAGTGCCTGCCGTGCTCAACGAGCTCAAGGAATACGGCATGCACCGCCACTTTACCGACGCCGGCTGCGTGCTGATGTTCGGCGGCGGGTTGAAGAAGGGCTACGTCCACGGGATCACGGCCGACGAGCGCCCCTCCAAGACGCTCAAGGACCCTGTGAACATCGAGAATCTCCACGCCACGATCTACCGCGCGCTCGGCATCTCGCCGCAGTTAGCCTACGAAGTAGAACAGCGGCCGTTCTATGTAACCCGCGACGGGCTAGGGAGGCCGGTCGAGGCGCTCTTCGCTTAGAGCGAGCACAAGACGATGACCCCGCAGGCCCATCCGCTGGTCGTCGCCAAAACTTGGATTGCTCCGCTTTTGATTTTGGCCACTGGCGCGGCCGTATGGTCCTTGGTGCAATTGACCGAGGTCTGCGTCACCGGCAGGCCAACGGCCGATCAGAGCGCCGTTCTGTTCGCCACCGCGCTTGCGCTCTATCTGTGGGTACGTATGCGGTCGGGCTACTCCACGCGCGGCCAATGCGGCGCCGTTGCAGGGTACTTGCTGCTGTTCATCGCTTTATGGGCCGTAACGCGGCTCGATGGCTTTCGCGGCGATGGCCGCGCGATCTGGCGCTGGCGATGGAGTCCTGAAGCGGCGGCCGCCTGGCGTTCGCAGGCGACGATCGCCGCTTCCTCCGCGCTGCCGGCGCGGGCTCCGCTCTCGCTAGCCCCCACGTGGCGCGACTATCCCGCGTTTCGAGGCACGGATCGCTCGGGCTCGCGCTCGGATGTGCAATGGGCGGCCGACGAGCATTGGCCGCCAGCGCTGGTTTGGCGCCGCGCCGTCGGGCCGGCATGGTCGGCGTTCGCGGTTCAAGGAGAGGCCGCGATCACTCAAGAGCAACGAGACGACCTCGAGTGTGTCGTCTGCTACCGGCTCGGCACCGGCGCGGAGCAATGGCGACACGCGGACGCGGCGCGGTTCGAGGAAATAACGAGCGGCCCCGGACCGCGGGCAACGCCGGCGATTTCCGCGGATGGGAAGGTCTACGCGTTGGGGGCGACCGGCAGGTTGAATTGCCTCGATGCCGTAACCGGCAAGCTACTGTGGACGACTGACATTCTGGCCGACGCGGGGCACGACAACCGGCTGTTCGGCATGTGCGGCTCGCCGCTCGTGGTCGACGACAAGGTGATCGTCGCGCCCGGCGGTCTGGGAGCTTCGCTCGTTGCTTACGATCGCCACACAGGACGACGCATCTGGTCGGCGGGCGATGCGGACGCCTCGTACAGCTCGCCGCAACTGGCCGAGTTTTCCACCGGGCTGCAGGTCTTGTTGTTCCACGCCGAAGGACTGACTGGACACGACCTGAGCTCCGGACGCGAGCTGTGGAGCTTCCCGTGGGTGAGCAACCCGGCCGAGCGCAACAACGTTTGCCAGCCAGTTCCGCTGCCGGCCGAATCGCTGGGCAGCCGCGACCGCGTGTTCCTCGCTTCAGGCTATGGACGTGGCTCCGCGTTGCTCGAACTCGAGCGCCAAAGTGATGAGTGGCAGGTGCGGCCAAGATGGGAATCGCGTTGGCCGCAAACCAAATTCGCCAGCGTCGTGATGCACGAGGGATACGTGTACGCTCTCGACGACAAGATCCTCACGTGCATCGAATTGGCCACCGGTCGACGCTGCTGGAAGGCGGGCCGCTATGGCCACGGCCAACTGCTGCTCGCCGACGGGCGGCTGATCATCCAGGCCGAAGAGGGCGGGATCGCGATCGTAGAAGCGTCGCCCGAGAGCTGGCAGGAGCTGCAGCGATTTCCGGCCCTCAGCGACCGAACTTGGAATCACCCGGCGCTGGCGGGCGAATACTTGCTCCTACGCAATGATCGTGAGGCGGCGTGTTTTCGATTGCCCCTGACAGCAAAATCGCGGTAAGCCCTGTGCCCTCACTTCAATTCGTCTAGCAAGGCCGCCGGCGGCCGCCTTAGATCTGATAGTTGAACTCGGGATAGAGTTCTTCCACCTCGGCCCGCATCCGTAGCTTCGGCTTCTCGAGCACCACGGTCGTGTGGGGATCGACGGAGCGGGTGAGCCAGACGTTGGAGCCGATCACCGAGTCGTGGCCGATCACCACGTGGCCGCCCAGGATCGTAGCGTTGGCATACACCACCACGTTGTCTTCGATCGACGGGTGCCGCTTGAGGCCGCGCACCAAGTGGCCGTCGGCGTCCATGGCGAAGCTGAGCGCTCCCAGCGTTACGCCCTGGTAGAGCTTCACGCGGTCGCCGATTTCGCAGGTCTCGCCGATCACCACGCCGGTGCCGTGATCGATGAAGAAGTAGCTGCCGATCTTCGCGCCAGGATGGATGTCGATGCCGGTCTTGGAGTGCGCCCACTCGGTCATCATCCGCGGGATGAGCGGCACCTCGAG
>JAESFN010000882.1_pt1 | contig 19004 bp, 12 predicted proteins | sample 9269411 | NCBI WGS metagenome assembly JAESFN01 (sample SAMN14505399, study PRJNA617100) | algae metagenome | isolation source: Iphinoe sp. HA4291-MV1 and co-occurring heterotrophs from trail next to... | place: USA: Maunawili Falls, Hawaii | collected 2009-07-25
GCCAGAGACCGGCGTTGCACCGGCAGTGAATCTCGGCGTGCCGGGGCCGACCAATCTTTGGTTGGCCGGCATGCCCAACGGCGCCACGGCCAGCGTGTCGGATTCGGCGCCCGCTCAGTCGCCGACCCATGTCAGCGGCCTGGCGGTCGTGCCCGGCCAGGCGTTGCGATTCTCGGCCACCGGCGGCGTCTCCAACGGCGTGGCCGAGTCTTCCAGTCCGGACGGTCAAAACACTTTCGTGCAGCATGGCTCCGGCGCGGAAAACGGCATCGCCAACATTTATGCGCCGCTCAATTCGCTCATCGGCGTGTTCCTCGACGACGAGTCGCCGGCAGGCAAGCCTGCCCCGCAGGCCCTCGACTTCCGACCAACTTCGTCCAATGTGCCCAACGGGCTGAACTACGGGGAGATCTCGCCGGGTCTGCGGCAGCCGTTCTTCATCGGCGACGGCCTGGGGCCCGACGGCACGCCTCAGCAAGTCAAGGCGCCGGCAGGCGCGACCCGATTGTTCCTGGCGGCCATGGACAGCAACGCCTCGTTCAACAACTCGGGGGACTTCGCCGTCAAGGTGATGAGCCCGGCCGCCGTGCCGTCGATCGCCGTGCTGGTAAGCGGTCCTGCGCATGGCCAGGTCGAACTGAACGCCGACGGCAGCTTCCACTACACCCCCGCGCCTGACTACTACGGTCCAGACAGCTTTCAATACAAAATCGCGAGCCGCTATGGAAACTCGGCGCCGGCCACGGTGTCGATCGTCGTGCAGCCGACGCTCGATCCGCCGCAGGCCCATGACGACGCCTATCTCGTACGCCAAGACACGCCGCTCACCACGAGCAGTAATCCGCTGGTGTTGAACGACGATCTCTTCTCGCAGTTTCCGCTCGAGGGCGTGGTCGGCAGCCGCTGGACGTTGCGGCAGAGCACGAGCCTGGATCGCGATGGCGCCTACGTTCCGCTCCCCGACCTGACCGACGACACTTCGGAGCCGATCAAGTGGAGTGTCGCCCCCGGGGAAGTCTTTTATCGCGATCCCCAGAACTACGTGTGGGCAGGCGTTAACATCACGGGGCAAGAACTGGCGCTGGCCAATACCCACTGGCCGGCGGACACGGTCGCGCTGCATCCGCCAGGCACGGGACTGGTGGTCGTCACCTGGACCGCGCCGACCGCGGGCTTGGCTGAGCTGGAGTTCGCGTTTACAGACGCCAACGTTACCGGCGTATCGGGGCAGAACTGGTACGTCGAGAAGAACGACGGCTCCGAGACGCTCGCGCAAGGCGTGTTGGCTGAAGGGGGCAACACAGGCGTCTTGCGCCGCACCGTGCTCGTCGCCGCGGGGGATCGCATCAACTTCGTCGTCGACGCCAATGGCGAATTCAGCGGCGACACGCTCCTGCTGAAGGCTCAGGTGCGGCTGCAGGTCGACGCCGTGAGCGTGCTGGCGAACGATTGGGGCGACGAAGTGGCAACGCTGACCGCGGCCTTGGCTGCGGCGCCGGCCCACGGACAAGTGGTGCTTCACCCCGACGGCGGATTCACCTACACGCCGAACGCTGGCTACCTCGGGACAGACGAATTCACTTACGTCGTCACCGACGGCGTGAATCAGTCGGCGCCCGCGACCGTGCAACTGGTCGTCGCGCCAAAGCTGCTCGAGGGCGACGTCGACGGCAATCGCAAGGTCGATCTCAGCGACTTTGGACTGCTGAAGGGGTCTTTCGGCCTCACCTCGGCATTCCGTTCGCAGGGCGACCTCAACGGTGACCGCAAAGTCGACCTGAACGACTTCGGCTTGCTGAAATCGAACTTTGGCCAGCAGGCCAGCGTTGAACTCGAGACGCGGGGGGCGCTCGCGGCCGCGTCGACCATTCCCCCGCTCGCCGTGGGCGACACCACGGCGCCGACGATGACGATCGTGCCCGTGGCGCCCGATCCGCACGGCGGCCCCGTCGATGCAATTCAAATGGTCTTCAGCGAGCCGATCTCCGGCTTCGAGCTTTCCGATCTCGTGCTCGACCTTCAAGGCGACGGGCTCGGCACGTTGCTCACGCCCACGCAAACCTTGCTCACGGCCGACGTTGTTCATTGGACGCTCGGGGGCCTCTCCTCCATCACTGGCGCCGTGGGACGCTACTCGCTCGGCCTGCGGCACAGCGGCGCCAATATCGTCGACCTGGCCGGCAACCCACTGCAGAACTCGCCTGTCGAGATCTGGCTGAATAACGGCGGCGACGCCACTAACCCCACGGTCGACATCATCGACGTGGCGCCCGATCCGCGCGGCACGCCCGTGGATCAGATCCAGATCGTGTTCAGCGAGCCGGTCACCGGCTTTCAACTGAGCGATCTCAATCTCGACCGCGCCAGCGACGGCGCCGGCAACCTGCTGACCGGTGCGCAAACTCTGACGACTGCGGACAACATCACCTGGACGCTCGGAAACCTGTCCTCAGTGACGACCTTCGGCGGGCAGTACTCGCTCACCTTCTTCGGCAATCACGGCGTCACCGATTTGGCGGCCAATCCGCTTGCGGTCACGGCGTTGGAGTCGTGGTTGAAGCAGATCGAAGACGCCGTACCGCCGACGGTCGACGTGGTGAACATTACGCCTGACCCGCGCGGCACGCCGGTATCGCAAGCCACAATCGTGTTCAGCGAGCCTGTCACCGGCTTCGACCTCGGCGATCTCAAGCTCGATCGCTCCTACGATGGCCTGGGCAACCTGCTCACGGGCGCGCAAACGCTGACGACGGCGGACAACATCACCTGGACGCTGGGGAATCTGGCGAGCGTGACCGCTAACTCGGGGCAATACGTGCTGACGGTGCTCACGACCGGCGGCATCCGCGACGCGGGCGGCAACCTCCTGGCGGCAGCGGCCAGCGACCTTTGGACGAAGAACGACGGCGATGTCATTCCGCCCACGGTTGCCGACATCGTCGACGTGTCCCCCGATCCACGTGCCACCGCCGTGAACCAGATCAGCATCGTGTTCAGCGAGCCAGTCACTGGCTTCGACCTGGGCGACCTGAACCTCGACCGCGCCTACGACGGGCTGAGCAATCTGCTGACCGGCGCTCAAACGCTGACGACGAGCGACAACATCACTTGGACGCTCGGCAATCTGGCCGGGCTGAATGCCGCGGAAGGCTTGTACGCGCTCTCGTTCAAGCAGGGCAGCCTGGGCATTGTCGATGCGTCGGGCAACGTGCTCGCCGGAACGCTGCCGAGCGAGCAGTGGCGAGTGACCGCCGATCTCACTCCACCGACCGGCGACATCATCAACGTTTCGCCCGACCCGCGGTCGATGCCGGTCGACTCACTGACGATCGTGTTCAGCAAGGCCGTCGCTGGGTTTCAGAAGGCCGACCTGATCCTTGACCGCGCCAACGATGGTCTCGGCACGCTGATCGGGGCCGCTCAAACGCTGACGACGACCGACAACATCACTTGGACCCTCGGCAATTTGGGCCCGATCACCGGCCTCGACGGCGACTATACCGTGTACCTGCGCAGCGATTCCGGCATCACCGATCTGTTCGGCAATCCGCTGAGCGGCTCGGTCGTCGAGCAGTGGACCAAGAACGCCAGCGACGCGATCGCGCCGGTGGGCGACGAGCTTGCCGCCGTCGATGCAGCGCTGCTCGACTGGGACGCTTAACGGAGGCGGGCAAGCAGTTCTCGAGCAGCCGATGTCGGATCGGCCGCCCGGCTGACCGCCGCCGAGACCGCCACGCGGCTCAGTCCGGCCGCGCGCACCTGGCCCGCGTTGTCGGCGGTGATGCCGCCAATGGCGAACGCCGGCAAGGCAATCTCCGCGGCGACCTGGCGCACGTAGTCGAGTCCTGGAAACTGCTCGAAGCTTTTAGTGCGCGAGGTGAACGTAGGCCCCACGCCAAGATAGTTCGCGCCCTCCAGCACCGCGCGGCGAGCTTGCTCGATCGCGTGCGTTGACACGCCGATGAGCGCAGCCGGGCCAAGGATCGCTCGGGCCGACTTCACCGAGCCGTCTTCTTGCCCCAGGTGAACTCCGGCGGCGCCGGAGGCCAGCGCCACTTCGGGCCGATCGTTGATGATCAGCAGCGTCTGCGAGCCGGCCAGCGCTTGCCGCATGGCGAGTGCGCGCTCGATCAGTTCGGAGTGGGTGAGCCGTTTGTCGCGCAGTTGCAAGAGATGAATGCCTGCGCCGGCGAGCTGCGCCGCTCGAGCGGCGGCCTCCGCGGCGCTAGTTTGTCCATCGACGAGGACGTAGAGTCTGGCCTGAGCCAAGCGCTCGAGGGAACTGCGTGTCGTGGCGACGGCGCGTTCCAACGTATAGCTGCGGTAGCGCAGCGACTCGCACGCGCCCGCCGCCGGGGGCAAGCCCAGCAGCTTGGCGTGTTCTTCTAGGCTGCGGAGCGCTTCTTGAACGCGCTGAAAGTTGGCCGTGAGCAGTTGTTCCGCGGACGGCCGCTCCATTTCTCGCGTTGTGGTTAGCTCAGCGCCAACGTCCGCCAAAGTGTCGCGACTGGCCAGCCGATCGCCGCGTTCGACCGGCGCAAGCGCGGCAGCCAATTCGTGCCGCAGTTGTTTGCAGAGCCGCGTGAGGTGCCGATCGTCGAGCGCGAAGCGGACCCAGTCTTCGATGACGCGCAGTCCTTCGGTGGCTCGGTTTGCGGCGGCGTCGAGGATACGGAGCACCGCGACCTGGGAGTTCGGCGTGGGAAGTTCGCGAGCATGCGTGGCTGGGCATGGGACGGGTGTATCTCCGCCCCCTTCCGCGGCGGTTGCGGCGCTCTCTTCCGCAGGCCAATCGTCCAACTCGATCGGTTCGCCGTCGCCGCTGGCATAGCCGTAGATGCGTCTGACCTCGGCCTCCAGGGCATCGGCCGAAAGTCCTTGTGCGCGGAGCCAATCGCCGAATTCTTGTTCCGCCGCAACGAGCCCCAGCAGCATGTGCTCGGTGGCCATCTCGGCCGGGTTCAGACACTCGCCGAGCCGGTCTTGAGCGGTGGCGAGGGCAGCGCGGACCTCGGCAGAGAGCGGCCGCGAGGGACCTGCCGCCGACTCCACGGCACGTAACTGAGGCCAGCGCCCGAAGATGCGATCGCGATCGACGCCCACGCCCAACAGCATGACCGCGGCCCGGCACTCGGGCTCTGCTAGCAGTCCCAGCAGCAGTTCGGGAATCTCTAGTTCCTGCGGTTCAGTTGCAGAACTCCAGGCTGCGGCGGCTTGCAGCGCGCGATCAGCGGCAGGTGTGAAACGAACGGAACGAAGTCGCATCTGAATAGATGGAGGGTGCAAGTGGGAGTGCGGCGAGGTCCGTAAACCATTATGCGAGCCGATGGCGGCGAAGACGAATCGCACGCTGGTCTCGGTTGGTTTGCGGAGATGCCCGAAACACTTTGCGCCCAGTGCGATTGCCCCAACCTGCGTAACCTGCTTGTCTTGCGAGAAACGACCGGGCGGCATAGAATTCCGCAGCCGTGACGGATCGAGCATCTTTGCTGGCGACGGAAGGAGTCGTGTGGCATGCGCTGGAATTGGGCCTTCTGCCTGTGGCCCGGCTTGCCCCAATTGTGGCAGCGTGGCGCCTGGTCGGGCTTGGCCGCAGCCGCCAGCTTTGCGCTGGCGATGAACCTGGCGCTGCTTTGCACCCTAGTCTGGACGGAGTGGTTGGGGGCCGCGGTGTTGCGCTCGTTGTGGCTCGGTTTGGGCGTGATCTGGAGCGGAACGACCTTGTTTTCGCTCTGGTCCGGCCTGCCTGAGCTCTATGCGTCGCCGCCGTCGCCCGAGCAGGACTTGTTTCCGCTTGCTTTGAACGAATACTTAAGGGGCAACTGGTTTGCGGCGGAAGGCCATTTGGCCCGGCTGCTCGAAGCCGAGCCTGGCGATGTCGACGCGCGGTTGCTGTTGGCGAGCTTGCTGCGGCGAACGGGACGCGCCGATGCGGCCAAGCGCGAATTGGAACGGCTGGAACGATTCGACCGCGCCGTGAAATGGCGACTCGAGGTCGAGCAGGAACGCCGGCGGTTGGACTCGCCGCGGGCTGCTGCGGGGGCAGACGAAGAATTGGCCAAAGCGGCTTAATCGTCTGTCCTGCGAGCAACGTATAGAATTAGATGTCAGCGTTGTTGGTGTTAGTAGTCGGTTGGTAGGTTGGCGGGGCTTAGGCTTGTCCCAGCGGCGGCGCCAAGCGGCCTCGAGAGCGGCTCGACCGCGATTGCCTTCTGGGTAAAGGCGTCTTTTCGAACGGAGAGCGTAGATGTACGAGAGATTCACCGACCGGGCGCGGAAGGTCATGCAATTGGCCAACCAAGAAGCGCAGCGGTTCAACCACGAATATATCGGCACCGAGCACGTGCTGCTGGGCCTCATCAAAGAGGGCAGCGGCGTTGCCGCCAACGTGCTCAAGAACCTCGATATCGACCTGCGCAAGATTCGTCTGGAAGTCGAGAAGCTCGTCCAGAGCGGTCCCGACATGGTGACCATGGGCAAACTGCCCCAGACGCCGCGCGCGAAGAAGGTCATCGAGTACGCCATGGAAGAGGCGCGCAACCTTAATCACAACTACGTGGGCACCGAGCATATCTTGCTCGGCTTGCTCCGCGAGCAAGAAGGCGTGGCCGCTCAGGTGCTGATGAACCTGGGCCTCAAGCTTGAGGACGTCCGCGAGGAAGTGCTCACGCTCCTGGGCCATGGCCTCGAGTCGAACGAAGGCGATCGCCCCAGCGGCGAGCGCGGCACCGGCGCTGCCGGCGGAGCCGCCGGCGGCCAGCCCGAGTCGGGCAAGGCCAGCAAGTCGAAGACGCCGGCCCTCGACAGCTTCGGCCGCGATCTCACCGAGCTCGCTCGCCAGAGCAAGCTCGACCCGGTGATCGGCCGCGAGCAGGAAATCGAACGCGCGATTCAAATTCTCTGCCGCCGCACGAAGAACAACCCCGTGCTGCTCGGCGAAGCGGGCGTTGGCAAAACGGCCATCGTCGAAGGCTTCGCTCAGCGCGTGGTCGAAGGCAACGTGCCTGAGCTGTTGCTCGACCGGCGGATCGTGGTGCTCGACCTGGCCATGATGGTGGCCGGCACGAAGTACCGCGGTCAGTTCGAAGAGCGCATCAAGGCGGTCATGAACGAGGTGCGCCGCGCGAAGAACACGATTCTGTTCATCGACGAGTTGCACACCCTGGTCGGCGCTGGCGGCGCGGAAGGGGCGATCGACGCCTCGAACGTGCTCAAGCCGGCCCTGGCCCGCGGCGAGATTCAGTGCATCGGCGCCACCACGCTCGACGAGTACCGTAAGTACATCGAGAAGGACAGCGCCCTCGATCGCCGCTTCCAAGTGGTGATGGTCGAGCCGTCGACCAAAAGCGAGACGGTGGAGATCCTCAAGGGTCTGCGCGACCGCTACGAGGCCCATCACCGCGTGCAGATCACCGACGTGGCGATCGAATCGGCCGTGGAACTCTCGAGCCGCTACATCACCGGCCGCTGCCTGCCGGACAAGGCCATCGACGTGATCGACGAGGCCGGCGCTCGCGTACGTCTGAAGGCGATGACTCGTCCGCCCAATCTTAAGGAGATCGGCGACGAGGTCGACCAACTCATCAAGGAGAAGGAAGAGGCCGTCGCCAATCAGGACTTCGAGCGGGCCGCCCACTTGCGGGATCAGGCCGACAAGCTCAAGAAAAAGAAGATGTCGCTCACCCGCGACTGGCGCGAGCGTTCGCGCGAGACCGACGGCGTGGTCGACGACGAGGTGATTGCCGAAGTCGTGTCGAAGATGACCGGCATTCCGCTCACCCGCATGAGCACCGAAGACAGCAAGCGGCTGATGGCGATGGAGCAGGACCTGCACCGCCGAGTGATCAGTCAGCACGAGGCGATCAAGGCGATCTCCAAGGCCGTGCGGCGCAGTCGCAGCGGACTCAAGGATCCGAAGCGGCCCACCGGCTGCTTCGTGTTCGCCGGTCCCACGGGCGTCGGCAAGACCTTGCTCGCCAAGGCGCTGGCCGAGTTCATGTTCGGCGATGAGGATGCCCTCATCCAGATCGACATGAGCGAGTACATGGAGAAGCACAACGTCAGCCGCTTGATCGGCGCTCCGCCGGGCTACGTGGGCTTCGAAGAAGGCGGTCAGCTCACCGAGAAGATCCGCCGCCGGCCGTACGCCGTGGTGCTGCTCGACGAAATCGAGAAGGCGCATCCCGACGTGTTCAACATGCTCCTGCAGGTCATGGAAGAAGGTCGTTTGACGGACAGCTTCGGCCGCAATGTCGACTTCCGCAACACGATTTTGATCATGACCACGAACGCGGGGGCCGAGGCGATCAAGAACGAGAGCGCGTTCGGCTTCCAAAAGCCCGACGACGACGCTTCGTACGAGAGCATGAAGGGCCGCGTGAACGAGCGGATCGAAAAGGTGTTCCGTCCCGAGTTCCTCAACCGGCTCGACGACGTGATCATCTTCCGCCACCTGAACGTGGACGACCTGAAGGAAGTGGTCGATCTCGAGCTGTCGAAGGTGCGGGAGCGCCTGTTCGAGCGGGGCATCAAGCTCACGCTCAGCGATGAGGCCAAGAAGTACCTCATCAAGAAGGGCTCCAACACCGACTTCGGCGCTCGTCCGCTGCGTCGCGCGATCGAGAACTATGTCGAAGATCCGCTCTCCGAGGAACTGCTCAAGGGCGAGTTCGAAGGCAAGGACCAAATCACCGTCCAGGTGAAAGAGGTCGGCGGCCGCAAGCAACTCGTCTTCGAGGGAACCGCCGGCGAGACGCAGGCCGAGCCGGTGGGCGCCGGGGCCGCGGCCGACGGCGGCAGCGGAGACGGCGAAGCGACCGAGTAAGCTCGCCGCCAATAAGCAACCTAAATGGGCCGTCCGGGTGGAATTTCCCCCGGACGGCCTTTTTCTCGCGCCGCAGGCCGCTGCGCCGGGCGGAAATGGTGGTGACCGGCGGCCGCGGCGGCCGAAATAAGCACGGCTCGGGTTGACCCTGCGGAGGGCCCCTCCTACCCTGAAAGAGCCCCCCATCGCCATCTCGTCAGGCTTGCTCGCGGATGATTTCTCGCTGCTTCACCCTCGCTGCGCACGTTCGCGTCTACCAAATGGTGGCCGTGGTGCTGTGCTGCTGCAATGTGGGGCGCGGCGACACGGTTTCTCCGAGCTTTTGCCTGCCGGTGTTGCCGGTCAGTGAGACAACGGAAACCGAGCAAGCGCCCAGCGAAACGGCCCCCGAAGAACGAGAGGCCAGTTGGGCGGTTCCTCGCGGCCGCGACGTGCGGCAGCTTGGCCTGTCGATTGGCTACGCCTACGAAGCGCTGCAAGTGCGCGCCGGTCTGTGGCGCCCCACGATGCGACTTCGCTCCGTCGCCGGTTCCAGCGGCTGTGAACATGCCTTGCGCTCTGGCTTGGGCGCGCCGCTGCGCATTTGAGGGCCGCAGTGTCTTCTGCGGTTCGCTTCCTCATTTCGCAACTAGATTGGTCTCGAGTCCGCGGTCATGCGTCGCGCCCCCCGTGGCCGCGATTCGCCGCACTCAGGCCCTAGCTCAACGGAGCAGGCTTATGCAAAAGCTCGTCGACGGCATCCATAACTTCCAGCGCACCGTCTTTCCGGAACACCAGAACTTCTTCGAACGGCTCGCCGACGGACAAGCGCCTCTGGCCTTGTTTATCACCTGTTGCGACTCGCGCGTGAACCCCAACTTGATCACGCAGACCGATCCCGGCGACCTGTTCATCCATCGCAACATTGGCAACGTCGTGCCTCCTTACGGCTCGAGCAATGGCGGCGAAGGCGCCACGATCGAATATGCCGTGGAAGTGCTCGGCATCCGCGACATCATCATCTGCGGGCACTCGCGCTGCGGGGCGATGGCCGCGGCGGTCGGACCCGACCTGCGAGACAAGTATCCAGGCGTGGCCAACTGGCTCTCCCATGCCGACGCCACGCGGCGGATCTTGAGGGAGAAGTACTCCGAACTGCGCGACGAGCAACTGCTCAACGTGGCGATTCAGGAGAATGTGCTCGTGCAGCTTGAGAATCTGCGCACTCACCCCGCGGTCGCCGCCAAGGTGGCCAGCGGGCGCTTGAATCTGCACGGCTGGGTCTACAAGATCGAAACCGGTCAGGTATTTGGCTTCCAACCAGACCTGGGACAGTTCTTGACGATCCAGGAGTACAAGCTCGAGGAGCCCTCGGCCCCGATCGAGTCGTTGGCGGCGATCTAGGCCGCGAAAGGCCGTTCTCAAGGATCATGTCTTCGGCGAGCGGCCGGCGAAAGCCGGCTGGCTCGCTGGCGACGGGTCGGAAGACGCAAAACGTGGATCTCGGCGGACTTTCGTCCCCCGCTCGCCAGGCGCTTGCGATTTTGTTAGCGGATCGGGGCGGCGCGGCGTTTGCGGTGGGGGAGTAGGTTTTTCTACCCTCCCTACCGCTCGAGGCGCTGATCATGTCGACGCAAACTCCCCGCATGCCTGCCAAGCAAGATCAGGCGGTGCCTTCGGCTTCCGATCGTGAACGGCTGGTATCGGCGCTCAATGAAGATCTGGCTCGAGAGTACCAGGCGATCATCGCCTATGTGGTCTACTCGCAGGTCATCAAGGGGCCGCAGTACATGTCGATCGCTAAGGAGCTTGAAGTCCATGCCAAAGAAGAGCTAGCGCATGCGCTGACGATCGCCAAGCAGATCGATTATTTGGGGGGAACGCCGACCGTCGTCGCCAAGGAAGTGAAGATGTCGGACCGGGCTGAGGATCTGCTGCGGTTCGATCTCGACAACGAAAACGAGACCGTGCAGGCCTATCGAGAGCGGGTCAAGCAGTGCGAGGCCCTGGGCGAATTCGCCATGGCCGAAAACATCCGCCAGATTCTGGTCGAGGAGCAGGAGCATCAGATCGACCTGGCGACGGCGCTCAACATCGACGTTTTTTCCTCGATCAAGCCTGCAGGGCGGTGAAGACATCGCCTCGCTGCCTGACTCGCGCTATCTGCTCGCCCCCCACTGGCTTACGCTCTTTTGGCGGTCGCCAGCACCAGGCTGCTGGCGCTTGACCCTTGCTCCAAATGCTCTTAAATTAATTACTTGCGTTTGCAGAGCGACGCAGCAGGCAGCGGCAGTCAAGCTATGGTTGCGCCGCGCGGAAACCTTCAGTTCCCCTTCTTTCTTACGCGGTCTTCGAGGCACAATGCCCCCTGCGGTCATCGATGTCCGCCAGGCCGACGATTCACGCGATATCGTGCATCGAGCGGTTCAGGCTCTCGCGGAGGGGAAGCTCATCGCCGTGCCGACCGACACGGTGTATGCTTTGGCCGCCAGCGCGCTAAGTGCTACGGGCGTCGATCGACTCTTGGCGGCCAAGCGAGCCGACGACGGGCGTCCGCTGACCTTAGCCGTGAAGAGCGTTGACGACGCGCTCGACTATGCCCCCTTGATGAGCCGCCTAGGTCGCCGATTAGCCCGCCGCTGCTGGCCGGGCCCAGTAACCTTGGTGACAGAAGACGCTCACGCGGATAGCTTGATCCGGCAGCTCCCGGCCTCGGTGCAAAAGGTCGTAGTGTCGCAGGGGACCGTTGGCTTGCGGGTGCCGGCGCACCAGATCATCCTCGAAGTGCTGCGACTCCTGGTGGGCCCCGTGGTGCTGACGAGCGCCAACCGGCGGGGCGAGCCAGAAGCGCTGACGGCCGGCGAAGTAGTGCAGGCCTTTGGCGACGAAGTGCAGTTGGTGATCGACGATGGCCGCAGCCGTTTAGGGCAGGCTTCGTCGGTCGTACAGGTGGGCGAGCAGGATTTTACTTTGCTGCGGCCAGGCGTTGTGCCGGAGCGAACACTCAAGCGATTGGCCAGTTACGTGCTGCTTTTCGTGTGTACGGGCAATACCTGTCGTAGCCCCATGGCCGAGGCGATCGCCCGCAAGCTGCTGGCCGACAAGCTGGGCTGCTCGGTCGAGCAACTCGAGGAACAGGGGATCACCGTGCTGTCGGCCGGCATCGCGGCCATGATGGGCGGCCGTGCGAGCCCCGATGGCGTGACCGTGCTCGCCGATATGGGCATCGATCTTTCGGCGCACGAAAGCCAACCGCTGACGGAGCAACTCGTCCGCCACGCGGATCAGATTTTCGCCATGACGCGGTCGCATCGGCAGGTCATCGTGAGCCAGTGGCCCGACGCGGCGGCCCGCACGCAACTGTTGTGTCGCGACGACAGCGATGTCGCCGACCCGATCGGAGGACCGGTCGAGATGTACCGCCGCTGCGCGGAGCAGATTCATCGTGAACTATCGGCCCGGCTCGACGAGCTCGAACTGTAGATGTAGGACGGCGCACTAGAGCGCCCTCGGGAGATTGGGGATGAAAATTGCCGTCGGCAGCGATCACCGTGGCTTTCAGGTGAAGGCGAAGATCGTGGAGCTGCTCCGTAACCTGGGGCATGAAGTCGAAGACCACGGCGCGCATGGCGCCGAAGGGGTCGACTATCCCGACATCGCCTCCACGGTGGCCGAACGCGTCGGCACGGGCGGAGCAGAACGCGGCATTCTCATCTGCGGCACCGGCATCGGCATGTGCATCGCCGCGAACAAGCGCAAGGGCGTTCGCGCGGCGCCCTGCCACGACGATCTGACGGCCGAAATGAGCCGCCGGCACAACGACCTGAACGTCCTTTGCCTTTCGGCCGACATGCTGGGCGAACGACTGATCGATCGTATGATCGAGATCTGGCTCAACACGCCGTTCGAAGGGGGGCGCCATGCCCGCCGCATCGAAAAGATTTCCGCGCTCGAGGCCCCCGGCGACGGCTAACCAGAAATGAAGCGGCCCCTCTCAGGACTGTTCCTGCTGATCGCCGTGGCGGCCGTTGGATACTTGCTGCTCTGGGCGCCGCCGCAGCTTTTGGCGCAGTATCGCGAGGTGGCGGAGTTCAGCCCTGCCTGGGCCCGCGCTTATCTGATCGCGCTCGCGGTGTTCGGCGTCGTGCTAGTAGCCATCGCGGGCTCGCTCCTGTGGCGGCTCGCGCGTAGTTCGCGCCGCAAACGAGTCCGCCGCGAGATCGCAGCGCGCCTGCCGAGCCAGATGTCGGCCGCGGAAAAGGAGCGCGAGATCATTCGGCTGCTGTCCGAAAGCCGGGCGCTCGTCGACGATCCGCAACTCGCTCCTGAGTTGCGCTCGCCCATTCAATCTGGGCTGGCTCAACTCGAAGAGAAGCTCGAGTCACGTTGGCTGGAGATTGTGGCCTTCGGCACCATTTCGAGCGGCAAATCGTCGCTGCTCAATGCGCTGGCCGGGCGCGAAGTGTTTCGCACCGATCCCCGCGGCGGCACCACGGTCACGCGCAACGAGGTCACCTGGCCCGGCGATGATCACGTCACGCTCGTCGATACGCCGGGGCTGGCCGAAGTCCGCGGCGAGTCGCGGCAGGTGTTGGCCCATCAGGCTGCCGCCGCGGCCGACCTCGTGCTGTTCGTCGTCGATGGTCCGCTCAAGGACTTCGAATACGACATGCTGGTCGACCTGGCGACGCTCGAGAAGCCGCTGATCGTGTGCCTGAATAAAGAAGATTGGTACAACTCGACCGACCGGCTGCGGCTGCGCGAACAGCTCGAGGAGCAGGTGCGGCAAGTGCTGCCGACGGCCGAAGTGATTTCGCTGCGAGCTCGGCCCACCCAGCGCACACGCGTGCGCGTGGCCGCGAATGGCGAAGAAGTGGAAGAGCAGGTCGAGGTCGAGCCGGATATCTCGGCGCTCGCCGAACGCATGCTGGCCCGAGTCGGCGGCGACGGCCGCGATCTGTTGCTAGCGAACATGCTCTGGCGGTCCCGCGGCCTGGTGGCCGACGCCAAGCAGCAGGTGCTCGCCACGCTCGATGCCCGGGCTCAGCAGATCGTCGACCGCACGATGTGGCAAGCGGGCGGCGTGGCGGCGCTCAGCCCTCTGCCGGTGATCGATGTCGCGGGCGCGCTCGCGATCTCGGTGAAGATGGTGCTCGATCTGGCCAAGGTCTATGGCCAGCAGATGGATCTCGACACCGCGCAGCGGCTCGTCGGCGAGCTGGGCAAGAACCTCGTTTCGATCCTGGGCGCCAATCTTGCCGCGCCGGCCTTGGGCACGGTCGTCGCTTCGATGCTCAAAACCGTACCGGGCGTGGGAACGATCGCCGGCGGCGTGTTGCAGGGGCTCGTCCAAGCGCTCGTCACGCGTTGGATCGGCCAGGTGTTCATCGACTACTTCCGCAACGAGATGAAGCCGCCGGAACAGGGCTGGTCGGCGCTGGCCCAGGCCAAGTGGCAGCAAGTCACGCGGGCAGCCGAGCTGGTACAGTTCGTGAAGACGGGGCTGACGCGGCTCTCCGGCAAGTCCGACCGTTCGAAGAGCGACGCTTAGGGCACGCGATGGGCGACGTTCACCAGCCGCTGCCTGTGATGCGCATCGTGGCCGTTTTCAGCCGGCATCCGGCTGCATTCGCTTGGGCACGCGAGCGAGCGATTGCGGAGTGGGGCCCAATCGCCTGCGAGAGCGAGCCGTTCGCCTTCCAGGAGACGAGCTACTACGACCGCACCATGGGCCCCGGACTCACGAAGGCGTTCTGGGCGTTCGAGCAGCTCGTCGATCCGGGCGAACTTGCTGAGGCCAAGCTCGACACCAATGCCTGGGAGCGGGAATACGCATCGCTGAGACGTCACGAAGAAGAGCGGCCGCTCAACCTCGACCCGGGCTATCTGACGGCCGCAAAGCTGGTGTTGGCCTCAACCAAGGACCATGCTCACCGCATCTTCTTGAGCCACGGCATCTACGCCGAGGTCACGCTCTACTACAAGAACGGCGGCTGGCGCGACCGCGATTGGACCTTTCCCGACTACCGCCGCGCCGACTATCAAGCGTTCTTCGACCACTGCCGAGCCTGGCTCAAGCAGCGGTCGGGCTAACGCAGGGGCCGTTACACGTAGAACGGATCGGTCTGCGGCACCGGCCGCAAAGCGGAAACCACGGGCACCAGGGCGAAGAGAGCACCGACGGCGAGGAGGAAGGTGGCGAGCACGGGAGCGGCTTTCAGATCGGAGACCAGCGGGATTGCCAACGAGGGATGTTGGAAATCGCATACGCTGCGCCTAATTCTTACTGCGAGCACGCGTGTTTTTCGTAAGCTGTTTCTCCGAAATGTGTTGCGGTGGTCAGTTGTGGATTTGCAAGCGATTCAAGCTCCGGTGGATCATGAGATTGTTGTCATCGCTTCGACGACAGTCGCTGTGTCACTTTGACTTGGCCGGCGTTGGCCCGGCGGTGAAGAACCGGGCGTCCAACTGCTGCTGGCCGCGCTTCACATAGTACTCGACGAGTGCGGTCCGCAGTGCCCGCGGACTTAAGCTGCGGGCCTGCCAGCGGCCGACCAGTGCCGCGTGTTCTTGCCGGAGCGCCTCGATCTTCCGCAGCTCGGCCGGCGTCTTCCCGGCCTGCTTGAGCTCTTCAGGCGAGCCGGATCGAATGGCATCTCGGGCGGCCAAGAAATCGCCGCTCGAGGCGTAGGCAATCTCGTCGAGCGTTTCCACCACGGCCGCGGTCTTGGCCGCCGCTACCAGATCGATCTCGGGGCTGACGCCAGCCGCCCGGGCCAAGGCCTGTGCGAGCAGAGGGTTGGTTTTCGATGCCTGGGCAAGGCCGGTGCGCATCGATTGAAACGTCGTCGCCGCGTCCGACAGCGGCCGCGCCTGCATCTGCTGGGCAAAGTGGTTGAAGACGCGTTCCTCCACCTCCCGGCGTGGATCGTAGATCGGCGCTCGCTGGCCGACGACCTCGAGCTGCGGAGAAAAGAGAGCGCCGGTGGGCGAGACAAAGTCGTTGCCAAAGCTCAGCCCGAGCTTGGCCAGGTTGTCCTTGGTCAGACCAGGGGCCGCCGCCTCGACATACGGGAAAAACTCCTTGCGTGCCTTGTTGGTCTCCTGGGCGCAGAGCAGGAGGAAGCCGGCGCAATAGGTGTTGATCTTCTCCCCCGCCAGCGGCTTGCCGCGGAGCTCGGTCACCCGGCCTGTGCGGAAGTTGAGATCGAACTGCGTGGGGTTGCCGATCACGGCGCCGGCCACCTCGCCCATCTTCTTCGCCGCCGCGGGATCGGGATGGCGCAGGAAGACGAAGTGCCGCGTCCGTTTGACGAACGTCTCGACGTTCGTGGCCGGCATGCGATCCCCCTTCTCCGGCAAGTCGACAATCACGAACCGCCGCTGACCATCGGAACCGGTTTCTTCGGCCACGACGCCGACATGCGTGAACAGTCCCGGCGTAAGCTCAGTGAACAGATTGTAGGGCGACGGATTGCGCATCAGCAGCCAATCGCCGGCCTGTACGTCGAAGCTGCCGAGGCGATAGGAATCGCCCTCGACGCCGTTTTTCGCTTGGCAATCGAGTCGCGCAAGCAACTTGCCGAAATCGGCTTGCTGCGCTGCGGAAAGCGTTTTCTTGTCGACGCTGCCCAGCGCCTTGTGCAATTCGGCGGCGGTGATTTCCACCTTCGGCAGCGTGGGGTCTTGGCCTGGGCGCGGATTCTGCGGAACGCCGAGCGCTTCGATCGTCTGGGCAGCGGCGAGCCGCAAGGCCGACGGCGATGCGGCGTCACGAACCAAGTCGGCAAGCTCGTCGAGCAATTCGACCTGGCCTGCGTCTCTGATCAGACCGAGCAGCTTGAGTTTCAAATCGAGCGGGAGCGGCGGTGGGGCTTCGGGTTCGCCGGCGGGAGCATCGAACAAGAGCGGCGCGGCGGCCAGGGCGCCCACGCCGGTCTTATATTTCGCGAACAATTCGATCAGCCGACGCGTTTGATCTGGATCGAAGGCGAGGTCGGCCACGGCTTCGTTCGACGCGTCGTAGAGCAAATACTGCAAGCGGCCGGAAAGGTCGATCAGCTTGGTGGTGATCGCCAGCCAAGATCGCAGCGCCCCGCGCAATTCCGGGTTGTCTGGTTGCTTGGAGAATTCGGTGCGGACGACGAACGATTGCTCGAGCAGCTTGTCGACCCGAGCCTTGGCGGCCAGCACCTTCTCGAGCGAGCTCAGCACGACCGCCGGCGCGGCGCCCGGCGGCAACGCCAACTGCTGCGCCGCGTTGTGCTCCGCCTGCTGAGCGACGGCCTCGATTGGCGCCAGCGGCGTTTCGCCATAGAGACGAACGGAAGTCGGCGTCATCGCCTCGAGATCGTCGAGGGCGTCGGCGCTGGCGATCGAGCTGGCCGACTGCAACAGCGCGACCGCGAACAGGGTGCGGAAGAGCGGGACGCAAATAGTTGAGCCGAGCCGAAGCGGCTGGGGGCAAAAAGCAAGCATGCGAAGGGTGAAAGCGGGGATGCGGCGGGCGATCTAGGGTAAAGAACCTATACCGCAAGATCGGCACGGACGCCACAGCCACCCCACCCTTCGGGTGTTTGCCGGGCCGGTCGGCAAATCTATTCCCAGCCGCACCGGCCAGCCGGTGCGATCCGACCAGCCCGTATGTGTCGCGGACGTTTTCGGGCGAGAAGCCGCCTCGCGCCGACGAGATCAGCCCCGAGAGACCGGAGCAACCTGCGGCGCCCTGACCCGTCTGACGCTAGCTACTGTCCTCATCCAAGTCTTGGTCGAGCGGGCGTCAATTTGATGGCGGCCAGGGGTTCGGCCTTTGGCCAAAGGGGCAGCGAATCGCGGCAACTTTAGGTCCGAACCAAACACTGTTGTATTCCGTTTCGGGCGAGCGTTATGATGCCAGTGTGCGCAGGCAAGTAGCGGCTTTGAATTTGGGAGAAGCACCATGAAGTTCGCCAAACGCCGGTTGTTGATCGCGAGCATGGTGGCGGTGGTCATCTTGGCCATAACGCCTGTTTGGATGGCCGCCCGTGAACGTGCGAAGCGCGACCTGAGCACAGCCCGTCTGCGGCAGATCGCTCTGGCGATTCACACCTACACCGATGGGCAGAGCAGCCACAAGCTGTTCAGCGGGCCGACCTATCCCACGAACATCTGCGACGCGCAGGGCAAGCCGCTCTTGAGTTGGCGGGTGCGACTCCTTCATCAACTCGAAGCGGGCGACTTGCTGAGTGGACTGCGGCTTGATGAACCCTGGGATAGTGAGCACAACAAGCAGTTAATCAAGCGGATGCCAGCAGCGTTTGCCGATCCCGATCGCCCAATCGACGGCCGCACGACTTTCCTTGCGCCCATCGGCCCCGGCACGCTCCTTGGCGATCCGGGCATCAGCGCACGGCAACTTCGAGACGGTTCGAGCAGCCGGATCTTGATCGTGGAAGCCGATGCCGACCGTGCAATCCCTTGGACCTGCCCCGACGACCTGCCATTTGACCGCGAAAACCCAATCGCTGGGCTGGGCAGTCCGGGCCAAGAGTCTTTCCAGGCAGCCTTTGCCGACGCGGAGGTGCGACAAGTTCCGTCGAGCACCAGTTCGCAGGAGCTTCGGTCGATGATGGAGGGGAGCGACCTTTCCCAACAGCGCCGCTAGCGCCGATTGGTTTGCCAAGAACGTTTCTGGAATGAACGCGCGCCGCGGCCGCTGACGTTCAAAAAAAGAAGCGGCGGACGATGCGAAGCTGGCCCGCTTGCACATCGTCCGCCGTTCGAACGCTCGGGTAGGAGACTCGCTCTGCGCGAGTCTTATTTGCTCTTGGCCTTCCAGCCGCCGGCGTTGTCGATCCGCTTCGTGGTCACGGCGGCCGGAGCGAGCACCGGGGCCGGTTCACTGGGCGTCGACTCCACCGCCGGGGCGGCCTCGGCTGCAGGGGCTTCGATGGCGGGCAAAGCGGCCGGCTGAGCGGCCGGGGCGGGTGTGATTTCGGCGGGAGCGGTCGCCGGGGCAGGCATCATGGGGCCGCTCGGCGGCGTGTACGACTGCGGGGCCACCAGCGTCCCGATCGTCGGCCGGGGCATGATCACTACCGCTGCCTGACGGGTATAGGACTGTTCGGGAACGTCGCGCCGCATGGCATCGGCTTCGGCGATGGCCTGCTGCTCGCTCTGCTCGAGCTCGTCTTCGATCTGGGCCAGCCGGCCTTCGAGCTCG
>JAESFN010000883.1_pt1 | contig 18948 bp, 20 predicted proteins | sample 9269411 | NCBI WGS metagenome assembly JAESFN01 (sample SAMN14505399, study PRJNA617100) | algae metagenome | isolation source: Iphinoe sp. HA4291-MV1 and co-occurring heterotrophs from trail next to... | place: USA: Maunawili Falls, Hawaii | collected 2009-07-25
CGTCTGCAAGCGCCGCGCCCCGATGTTCTCGACCTTCGAGTTGACCTCGACGGCAGTGTCGGCGAGCGCGTCGATCGCGTCGTCCGTGAACGTCACGGTGAGCCCCTCCGTGCCGAGCAGCGCGACGTATTGCTTGATCAGGCTCGCCTCGGGCTCGGTCAGGATGCGCCGCAGGTCCGCCCGCGTGAGCGCGCTGAGCTCGACCCGGATCGGCAACCGCCCCTGCAATTCGGGCAGCAGATCGGCGGGCTTGGCGACGTGGAAGGCGCCCGAGGCGATGAACAGGATGTGGTCGGTCTTCACCGGCCCGTGCTTGGTCGAGACGGTTGTCCCCTCGATCAGCGGCAGCAGGTCGCGCTGCACACCCTCGCGTGAGACATCGGCACCGATCCGCCCGCCCTCCGAGCGCGAGCAGATCTTGTCGATCTCGTCGAGGAAGACGATGCCGTTGTTCTCGACCGCCTTGATCGCCTCCTGGGTGAGCTGCTCCTGGTCGAGCAGCTTGTCGCTCTCCTCCGCGATCAGGACGTCGTAGCTGTCCTTCACCGTCACGCGGCGCGGCTTCGTGCGCCCGCCGAACGCCTTGCCCAGCATGTCGCCAATGTTGATCGCGCCGACCGAGCCGCCGGGCATGCCGGGGATATCGAACATCGGAATGCCGTGGCCGCCCTCGGTGACACGAATCTCGATCTCCTTGTCGTTGAGCTCGTTGGCGCGCAGCCGCCGGCGGAACGATTCCCGAGTCGCCGGCGAGGAGTTCTCGCCCACCAGCGCGTCGAGCACCCGCTCCTCCGCGTTCTTCTCCGCCCGCGCGCGGACCTCGCGGCGCTTGGCATCGCGCACCAGCGCGATGCCGACCTCGACCAGGTCGCGGATGATCGAATCGACGTCGCGGCCGACATAGCCGACCTCGGTGAACTTGGTCGCCTCGACCTTGAGGAACGGGGCTCCCGCGAGCTTCGCGAGGCGGCGCGAGATCTCGGTCTTGCCGACGCCGGTCGGCCCGATCATCAGGATGTTCTTGGGCAGCACCTCCTCGCGCAGCTCGGCGGAAAGCTGCAGACGCCGCCAGCGGTTGCGCAGCGCGATCGCGACCGCCCGCTTGGCGTCCCTCTGGCCGACGATGTAGCGGTCGAGTTCCGAGACGATCTCGCGCGGACTGAAGCTGGTCATGGCTCACATGGCGTTGGCGGGAGGGGAAAGCGGGCGCCGATCACTTTTCGCTCGCCAGGCTTTCGACGACCAGGTTGCGATTGGTGTAGACGCAGATATCGGCGGCGATGCCCATCGCCTTTCGCGCGATCTCCTCGGCATCGAGCGGCTGATCGATCAGCGCCAGCGCCGCCGACAGGGCGAACATGCCGCCCGAGCCGATGCCCATCACGTCGTGCTCCGGCTCGAGCACGTCGCCCGTGCCGGTCAGCACCAGCGTCGTCTTGGTATCGGCAACGATCATCATGGCTTCGAGCCGCCGTAGATAGCGGTCGGTCCGCCAGTCCTTGGCGAGCTCGACCGCGGCCCGCATGAGCTGGCCCGGATGCTGCTCGAGCTTCGCCTCGAGCCGCTGGAACAGCGTGAAGGCGTCGGCGGTGGCGCCCGCGAAGCCACCGATCACGTCGCCACGGCCGATCGAGCGGACCTTGCGGGCGTTCGACTTGATGACGGTCTGGCCGAGGCTGACCTGGCCGTCGCCGGCGACGACGACCTTGCCGCCCTTGCGCACGGTCAAAATGGTAGTGCCGTGCCACACGGCAGGCCCCTCGGGGGACGGATGGGATGGGTTCATGGCTATCACAGCACAAGAGGATGGGGTGGGTAGCGCGAAAAGCAAGCCCGGAGTGGAGCCCGAGCCTTGGGGATGCAGCGGCCCTGCCCCCTACCCGCGACGCGCCGAAGCTGATAAACGCTTGAATCTGAACAATCAAGGGAAAGGCAGCCCCGTGACTCGGCAGGCCACCGTCGCGCGCCGCACCAAGGAGACCGAGATCACGGCCACCGTCGATCTCGACGGCAGCGGCGTATTCGACATCAAGACCGGCATCGGCTTTCTCGACCACATGCTCGAGCAGCTCGCCCGCCATTCCCTGATCGACATCCGCCTCGAGGCCCAAGGCGACCTGCATATCGATTTTCACCACACCGCCGAGGACACCGGCATCGTGCTGGGCCAGGCGATCGCTAAGGCGCTGGGCGACAAGAAGGGGATCACCCGCTACGCCGATGTTCATCTTCCGATGGACGAGACGCTGACCCGCGTGGCGCTCGATTTCTCCGGTCGCCCCTTCCTCGTGTGGCGGGTCGAGTTCCCGCGCTCCAAGGTCGGCGAGATGGACACCGAGCTGTTCCGCGAGTGGTTCCAGGCCTTCGCCCAGAACGCGGGCATCACGCTGCACGTCGAGACGCTGTATGGCGACAACAGCCACCACATCGCCGAGACCTGCTACAAGGGTCTCGCGCGCGCGCTCCGCGACGCGGTGGCGATCGATCCGCGCCAGAGCGGACGCGTGCCATCGACGAAGGGCACCCTCGCCGGATGAGCCGGCCGCTGTGAAAGTTGTGTGTTGGTAGGGAAGCGGCGCGACCGTGATCACCTTTTCCGTCCATGAGCGACCCGATGCGCCCGCCGATCGCCTCGATCGCGCGGAGGCCCTGGTTTTCGTCCGCGACGGGTTTCACTGGTCGGCAGCCGTGTTCACCCCGCTGTGGATGCTGCTCAACCGGCTTTGGCTGGCCCTCGTGCTGTATATCGTGGGGCTCGGCGCCCTCGGGGCGGCGCTGCATCTCCTCGGCGTCCACTCGCGGTGGATCGCCTTGGCCATGATCGGTGTGCATCTGGTGATCGGCTTCGAGGCGGCGAGCCTCAAGCGCTGGACGCTCGGACGCCGCGGCTGGCAGGAGCTGGGCTCGGTGGCCGGTCGTTCCGCCGACGAGTGCGAGCGCCGCTTCTTCGAGGCCTGGCTGCCCGAGCAGCCGTTCATCGCCCCGCGATCGCTCGAGAGCAGCGTCAGCTATGCCGACATGGGGCTGCCCGCCCAGCCACCCGGCCGCTGGCGGTCGTGGCCGCTGGCGCGCAACCGGTGAGCCCCGTGCCACGCGTCGCCATCATCGACTACGGGTCGGGCAATCTCCATTCCGCTGCCAAGGCCTTCGAGCGGGCGGCACGCGAGAGCGGGCACGAGCATCGCATCATCGTCACCGCCGATGCCGCCGAGGTGGCGGCCGCGGACCGCATCGTGCTGCCGGGAGTCGGCGCGTTCGCGGACTGCCGCCGCGGCCTCGACGCCGTGCCCGGCATGGTGGCAGCCCTTCAGGAGGCCGTGTGCGGCAAGGGGCGGCCGTTTCTCGGCATTTGCGTCGGCATGCAGTTGATGGCGACGCGCGGGCTGGAGTTCGGCGAGACCAAGGGTCTCGACTGGATCGCCGGCGATGTCGAGGTCATCCGGCCCTCCGACGCCAGCTTGAAGATTCCCCACATGGGCTGGAACACGCTGAGCGTCGTCAATGCCCATCCGCTGCTGGCCGGCATTGCGACGGGCCGCGATGGGTTGCACGCCTACTTCGTGCACTCCTTCCATCTGGCGGCAGCCGACCGCGCGATGGTCGTGGCTGAGACCGACTACGGAGGGCCGGTGACGGCCATGGTTGCGCGCGACAACCTGGCCGGCACCCAATTCCATCCCGAGAAGAGTCAGCGTCTCGGGTTGTCACTCATCGCCAACTTCCTCGCATGGCGACCCTGAGCCGTCGCCCTTTCAGCTGGCCTGCGCCAGCGGCAGCTCCGGCTGCTCGGCCGGCGGCGGGCTCGCCGACGGGAACGCGATGATGTTGGTGCCCGATTCCAGATCGAACCCGGGGCGGCGCTGACGGAACCAGCGCAGCGACGTGTTGGTCAGCGCTGCCTCCTCCTCGACCGACTGCACGATCAGCCCGTCGTCGGTATCGAGAAGCTGCGCGATCTGGCTGTTGATCGAATCTTCCGAGATGTCGGCGCGGACGAACCACGTCTGATCGAGCGGCCGGGCCCACGCCTGCCCGAGGCTCATGATGGCGGTGGCGATCGCATGCTTGTTGCGGTTCGGCTTGGCCAGATCATAGGAAATGAGGAACGTGCGCATGGGGGTTCTCGCTCGGGCAACCGCGGTGGACAGGGGGGACGCACCACAAAGACGCAAGACACGGACGCAACACTGTTTTTGGGCTTTACGTTCGGGGCAGAACGTAAAGAGAACATGCCACGAATCGCCGCCCTCGTCCAGTGAAAGTTCAGTCTTTGTTCTCCTCTCGGAGATCGTCCTAGTCCAGGGGAGCAATGAGGCCAAGCCAAGGCGCTCGCCTACTCGAAAAGGCTGAGCTGGTCCGGGTGGGCGGCTCTTGACACGCGGGTATGGCGGCCCGGATCGATGCGGTCGGTCAGCGCCGGGTGGCGCTTGCGGAAGATCTCGAGAGCCTTGGCCTGCGCCAGCGGAAACTTCGCCCCTTCCCAGATCTCGTAGAGCCGGCGCGGATCGCATCCGTAGCGACGGCACAGATCGGCGCGCCGGATCCGCAGCCACCGCGCGATCCAGATATCGATGGCATCCGCCTCGGTGAGGCGGCGCTCCTCCGTGGGGGCCTTGGCCAGCGTCCCGGACATGAGGTCGACGCAAACTTGACTCGATACGATCATGACGCCCTTATCCCACCCGAAATGAGCAAACTGATGGCCGCCCGATCTCAATCCCGATCGGGCCCGGCCGTCCTCCCAGCCGCGCGAGACCACCCTTGATCCTATTTCCGGCGATCGATCTCAAAGACGGAAACTGCGTCCGCCTGAAGCTCGGCGAGATGAGCGCGGCGACCGTCTTCAATGACGATCCGGCCGATCAGGCGCGCACCTTCGAGCGCCAGGGGTTCCACTGGCTCCACATCGTCGACTTGAACGGCGCGTTCGCGGGCGAGCCCGTCAACGCCGACGCGGTCCGCGCGATCCTTGCCGCCGTGACGGTGCCGGTGCAGCTCGGTGGCGGTATCCGCGATGCCGCCACCATCGAGCGCTGGCTGGCCGATGGTGTCACGCGCGTCATCCTGGGCACGGCGGCGGTGCGCAATCCCGATCTTGTCCGCGACGCGTGCCGGCGGTTTCCCAACCGCGTGGCGGTCGGCATCGACGCCCGCGGCGGCAAGGTCGCAGTCGAGGGCTGGGCCGCCACCAGCGAGCTGACGGCGACCGAGCTCGCCCGCCGCTTCGAGGACGTCGGCGTCGCCGCCATCATCTACACCGACATCGAGCGCGACGGTGTGCTGAAGGGGCTCAATCTGCCCGCCACCGCCGAGCTGGCGGAGGCGACACACATCCCCGTCATCGCGTCCGGCGGCCTCGCCTCGATCGCCGACGTCGAGGCCCTGATGCGCCCGGAGTACGCCATGCTGGAAGGCGCCATCACCGGCCGCGCGCTCTACGACGGCCGCCTCGATCCCGCGGCGGCCCTGGCGCTCACGAGCCGCCGGCCCTAGCCGTCGGCAGCAGGGTGCGCACAACGCACACCACCATCGCGATATGGCACCAGATCGCGGAGCGCCGCGCCTCGCTGCGGCAGATCTCGTAGTCGCGGATGCAGCGGAAGGCCGGGTCGTTGAATTCGTCCTGGCCCGCCGCGTCCGCCATGCGCTTGGCGATGTTGTCGAGCCGGGCGAGGATCCGCTTGCGCACATGCGGCGGCAGCGCCTCGAACGCCGTCTCGTCGAACGGTGCGCCCTTGCTGCGGGCCTCGATCGTCGCGAGCTGCGTGTCGGCGACCTTGAGGCTGCGCAGTGCCGCCCGTACGAAGCGCCGCTCGGTCTGGAGCTCGGAAAGCTCCCCGATCTGTGCTCTCAGCGTTTCGATGTCCTCGCTGTCGAGCTTCTGGCGCCTGACCGCCGTCGCCACGCTCTTCAAGTCGTGCGCCGGATCCTTGGCCATCCCCTGCCCCCTGATTCGTCCCTCGCCGCACACCATGGCGCAATCGGCGGCTTGCAACAAATGCCGCGCCGCGCCAAAGAGAAGGCATGCTGAAGGTCCGTATCATCCCCTGCCTCGACGTCAAGGACGGCCGCGTCGTCAAAGGCGTCAACTTCGTCGATCTGAGGGACGCCGGCGATCCCGTCGAGGCCGCTGCCGCCTACGATGCGGCCGGCGCCGACGAGCTGTGTTTTCTCGATATCACAGCGAGCAGCGAGGCCCGCGGTACCCTGCTCGACATCGTGCGGCGCACCGCCGAGCGCTGTTTCATGCCGCTGACGGTCGGTGGCGGCGTGCGCACCGTCGAGGATATCCGCGCGCTCCTCAAGGCCGGCGCCGACAAGGCGTCCATCAACACCGCCGCGGTCGCCAACCGCGCCTTCGTGCGGGAGGCTTCCGAGAAGTTCGGCGCCCAATGCACGGTCGTCGCCATCGACGCCAAACGGGTCTCCGCACCCGGCAAGCCTGCCCGCTGGGAGATCTTCACCCATGGCGGCCGCAGGGCCACCGGCCTCGACGCCGTCGACTACGCCCGCGAGGTTGTCGAGCTGGGGGCCGGCGAGATCCTGCTGACCTCGATGGACCGCGACGGCACCAAGTCCGGCTTCGATCTCGACCTGACGCGCGCGGTCGCGGACGCCGTGCCCGTGCCGGTCATCGCTTCCGGCGGCGTCGGCACGCTCGATCACCTGGTCGAGGGCGTCACCCGCGGCGGCGCCAGCGCGGTTCTCGCCGCCTCGATCTTCCACTTCGGCACCTACAGCATCGCCGAGGCCAAGCGGCACATGGCCAGGGCCGGCGTCCCGATGCGCCTGGACGCCGCGTGAGGGGCCGCCGTTGACACGCCAAGGGCTCCCGCGCCAGGGTCGCCCCGATCGAGACCCAGCGAGGATGACATGAGCGAGCTTTCCGAGCACGAGGCGCGGCTGACCACTTGGCTCGCCGGCCAGCACGACGCGATGCTCGACCTGCTGCGCGATGTCGTGAACATTGACTCCGGCAGCTACGACAAGCCGGGCGTCGATGCGGTGGGTGCCCGCTTCGAGCGGTTCTTCGCCGAGCAGGGCCTGCCCACGCGGCGCGAGCCCAACGAGCACTATGGCGACGCCATCCACGTGCGTCTCGACGACAAGCCGACCAACGAGCGGCCGGTGCTCCTGATGGGCCACCGCGACACCGTCTTCTCCAAGGGCGAGGCCGGGCGCCGTCCGTTTCGCATCGAGGCCGGCCGCGCCTACGGGCCGGGTGTGGCCGACATGAAGGCGGGCCTCGTGCTCAACGCCTTCGTGCTGACCGCGTTCAAGCGCCTTGGCGGCGCGCCCGCCCCGCTCGCCGGCCTCATCACCAGCGACGAGGAGATCGGCTCGCCGGCCTGCCGGCCGATCATCGAGGCGACCGCCCGCGGCGCCCGCGCCGTCTTCAACTCCGAGCCCGGCCGCCCCAACGGCAACATCACCACCGGACGCAAGGGCGGCGTCTTCATGCGCATGAGCATCGAGGGCAAGCCCGCGCACTCCGGCGGCAACTTCGAGCAAGGCATCAGCGCCATCGGCGAGCTCGCCCACAAGGTCATCGCGTTACACAAGCTGACCGATCTGGCGCGCGGCGTGACGCTCAACGTCGGCATCGTGCGCGGCGGCGAGGCGGTCAACATGGTGGCCCCGTCCGCCGAGGCCGACATCGACCTGCGCTATGTGCGCCCGCCCGATCGGCAGGCGGCGATGGCCGAGATCGAGCGCATCGTGGCGACCGCGGCGGTGCCGGGCACGCGCGCGCGCCTCGAGATCAGGGGGGAATTCCTGCCGCTGACGGCCTCGCCGGCTTCCGAGGAGCTGTTCGGCATGTACCGGAGCGCCGCCAAGGACGCCGGGCTCGACATCGCCGGCGAGTTCTCGGGCGGCTGCGCCGATTCGGGCTTCACCGCCGCCGTCGGCTGTCCGACGATCTGCTCGGTCGGGCCGGTGGGCGGCAAGGCGCACACGCCGGAGGAGTATCTCGAGGTTGGCTCACTGGTGCCGCGCGCGCAGGCCATGGCGCTGGCCATTCTGCGGCTCGACAAGACGGCGATCTGAGCCGTCACGGGTGGGAGCGCGCGCCGTCGCGCGGCATGAGGGGCGCACGCGATGACGGACGGACCGCGCGATGAGGGCCAGCACCGGCTGACGTCTCTCGAAGGTATCTTGCGCCGCTTCGTCGATGTCCGCGCGGACGAGGTCCGCGCACTGGTGATCGGTTTCGTCTTCTTCTTCTTTCTGCTGTGCAGCTACTTCGTGCTGCGTCCGCTGCGCGATGCCATGGGCCTCGTCGGCGGCGTCGGCGACTATCCCTGGCTGTTCACGGCCACCTTCGTGACGATGCTGCTCGCCGTGCCGGCCTTTGGCATGCTGGTGGCGCGGCTACCGCCGCTGCGCTTCGTGCCGCTGCTCTATCGCTTCTTTGCGCTCAACATTCTTCTCTTTGGCGCGCTGTTCGCGCTGCGCTGGCAGGAGCTCTACGTCGGCCGCACCTTCTTCGTGTGGCTCAGCGTCTTCAACCTGTTCGTGGTCTCGGTCTTCTGGAGCGTGCTGGTCGATGTATTCCGCAACGAGCAGGGCCGCCGCCTGTTCGGCTTCATCGCCGCCGGCGGAACCCTGGGCTCGCTGGTCGGGCCGGCCTTGACCGCCGTCCTCGTCGAACGGTTCGGGCCGGCCGCGCTGGCGCTGGTGGCCGCGGCCTTGCTCGAGGCGGCCGTCCGCTGCGTCCGCGTCTTGGCTGCGTCCGTTCCGCGCGAGGGTCGGGATGCCGAACGGGCGGCCGCCGCCGCGCAGGAGCGCGTGGGCGGGGGTGCCTGGGCCGGCCTGCTGCTGATTGTGCGCCAGCCTTATCTCGCCGGCATCGCCGTCTACATGCTGCTCTACACGATGACCTCGACCCTGCTCTACGTCGAGCAGGGCCGCATCGTCGCGACCGCGTTCGCCGACACTGCGGCCCGCGCCCGGTTCTTTGCCACGATCGACATCGCGGTCGGCGCGCTGACGTTGTTGTCCCAGCTCATCTTGACCGCACCGGTCATCCAGCGCCTCGGCGTCGCGTTCGTGCTGGCGACGCTGCCGCTGGTGAGCGCCGTCGCCTTCGTCGCCGTCGCCATCTGGCCGACGCTCGCCGTGCTCACGATCGCCCAGTCGGTGCGACGAGCCGTCGAGTTCGCCTTCGCCAAGCCCGGCCGCGAGATCCTGTTCACGGTCGTCGACCGCGAGTCGAAGTACAAGGCCAAGAACGCGATAGACACCTTCGTCTATCGAGGCGGCGACGCGGCGAGCGGCTGGGTGTCGGCCGGGCTGGTGGCCATGGGGCTGAGCTTCACGGGTATCGCCGGGATCATGCTGCCCTTTGTCGCTGGCTGGCTGGCGCTGTCCCTTTGGCTGGGTGGGCGTCAGGATACGGCGGCCGGCCGGACGCAAGAGCGGGCCGAGGCGGCCTAGTTTGCTCACGTCACTGTGAGGGGTGCGGCACGACGGAACGCGGCTTCCGGCGCGTTGACGGGCAGATAGGCCGGTGCAATCTCGCTTCCCACGCTCTGCGGTAAGCGGGCTGTCCGGCTGCCTCGTAAGGCATCACGCGCGATGCCGGGATGGGTCGCCCGATGGACCAGCATCACACCTTTGCGCAGCGCCCGCCCGGCAACGGCTCGTCCGGATCGGCCGAAGCCAGGGTGACGTCTCCTGAGCCGGGTGACGCGGGGCGCGGCTACGTTCCAGGCCGCGTCCTCGGCGTTCGCCGCAGGGGCCGGCTGTGGTGGCTGGCTGGGATCGGGGTGCTGGCCATCGCCGGCATCTGGGCGGCGCAGCGCTACATGGCGCGCGACAACGCACCGGCGGTCTCCGCCGGCACCAGGGGTCAGGCCGCCGCACCCGTCGTCGTCGCCAACGTGCAGAAGAAGGACATGCCGGTCGAGTTTCGTTCGATCGGCACCATCCAGACCGAATCCGCCGTGGCCGTCCGCAGCCGCGTTGACAGCGTGGTCGACAAGGTTCTGGTGGCGGACGGGGCCGCCGTTCGCGCCGGCGACGTGATGGTCGAGCTCGATCAGCGGCCCATCCGCGCCCAGATCGATCAGGTGAAGGCGGTCATCGGTCGCGACCAGGCCCAGGTCGAGCAGGCCCGCCACGCCTTGGCGCGCGCCCAGCAGCTCGTGCTCAAGGACGCGACGAGCCGCGTTTCCGTCGAGGATGCGCAGACCAACGTCGACGTCGCGATGGCCAACCAGCGCGCCGACGAGGCCAATCTCACGGCGCTGCAGCTCCAGCTTTCGTTTCACACCATCACAGCGCCGATCTCTGGGCGGGTCGGCGTCGTGAACGTGCGGCCGGGCACCAGCGTGCACAGCGCCGATCAAACCTCCGTCATCGCGACGATCAACCAGATCGATCCGATCTACGTGGCGATCTCGGTGCCGCAGAGCATGCTCGTCGAGGTCCAGAAGGCGCAGGCCGGCGGCAGCGGCCGGGTCGAGATCCTCGATCCCGGCACGCAGCAGTGGCTGTCGGGACCGATCGCCATGCTCGACAATGCCGTCGACACCACCACCGGATTGCTGACCATTCGCGCCCGCGTGCCAAACCCGAACGGCGCGGTTTGGCCGGGCCAGGTGGCGCAGGCACGCGTCGTCTTCCGCGAGGAGGCGGGCGCCGTCGTCGTTCCCAGCGACGCGATCGGCACCAGCCAGTCCGGCACCTTTGTCTTCGTCGTCGACAAGGACGGCATCGCCCACGTGAAGCCGGTCGCCGTGTCCCGCAGCACGGGCGAGGGAACCGTCGTCACCTCGGGCGTCGCGCCGGGCGATACAGTCGTCATTGATGGCCAGTTGCGCCTGCTCGACGGCTCGCGCGTGACGATCACCAAGAGCGCAGCCAACAAGGGAGCGGCGCTATGAGCCTGTCCGAGCTCTGCATCCGCCGCCCGGTGATGACGACGCTGCTGATGGCGACCCTGCTGCTGCTCGGCGTGTCCGGCTACCGCAACCTGCCCGTGGCCGCGCTGCCCAACGTCGATTTTCCCACCATCTCGGTGTCCGCCTCCCTGCCCGGCGCCGGTCCCGAGACCATGGCGTCCTCGGTGGCGGCTCCGCTCGAGCGCCAGTTCTCGACCATCGCCGGCATCTCGACGATGACCTCGACGTCGAGCCTGGGCCTGACCTCCATCACCCTCCAGTTCGACCTCAATCGCGACATCGATGGCGCCGCGCTCGACGTCCAGTCCGCCATCTCGGCCGCCTTGCGCAAGCTGCCGCAGGAGATGACGACGCCGCCGAGCTTCCGCAAGGTCAACCCCGCCGACCAGCCGGTTCTGCTGCTCGCGCTCGCCTCTCCGACGCTGCCGCTCTCTGCGGTCGATGAATACGCCGAGACCGTGATCTCCCAGCAGATCTCCCAGCTTCCGGGCGTGGCGCAGGTGCTGGTCTACGGCTCGCAGAAATTCGCCGTGCGCATCGCCATCGATCCCGCCGAAGCGGCAGCGCGTGCGGTCGACATGGCCGACGTGCGCCAGGCCATCGTCTCCGCCGCCTCCAACACGCCGGTCGGCGTCCTGTCGGGCGAGAAGCGCACCATCACGCTCGACGCCAAGACGCAGCCGATGCACGCCGCCGCCTATCGCCCGCTGGTCGTCGCCTGGCGGGACGGCCAGCCGCTGCGGCTGGAGCAGATCGCCAACGTCTACGACAGCGTCGAGAACAATCTGGTCGCGAGCTGGTTCAACGACGACCGCGCCATTGTGCTGGCCATTCAGCGCCAGCCGGACGCCAACACGGTCGATGTCGTGGATCGGGTTCGCGCGGCGATCCCTCAGTTGTCCGCGCAGGTGCCTCCGTCGGTCTCGATCAAGGTCTTGAACGACCGCTCGCTCTCCATCCGCGCCGCCGTGGCCGACGTCCAGTTCTCCCTCGCGGTTGCGGCGATCCTCGTCGTCTTCGTCATCTTCGTCTTCCTGAAGAGCGCGCGGGCGACGCTGGTGCCGGCCCTGGCCCTCCCCGTCTCGATCATCAGCACCTTCGCGGTCATGGCGGCGCTGGGCTATTCGATCGACAACATGTCCCTGCTGGCCCTGACGCTGTGCGTCGGCTTCGTCGTCGATGACGCCATCGTCATGCTCGAGAACATCGTCCGCCACATCGAGAACGGCGTGCGGCCCTTCCAGGCCGCGCTCGATGGCGCGCGCGAGATCGGCTACACGATTCTGTCGATGACACTGTCGCTCGTCGCGGTGTTCATTCCCGTGCTGTTCATGGGCGGCGTCGTCGGCCGCATCTTCCGCGAGTTCGCGGTGACCATCTCGGTGGCGATCCTGGTGTCGGGCTTCGTCTCGCTCACCCTGACGCCGATGCTCTGCGCCCGCGTTCTCGGGCCGGTCGATCACGGCAAGGCTCCGGGCCTCTTTGCCCGCTGGTCCGATGCCTTCACCGGCGGCATGGCGGATGGCTATCGCCGTAGCCTCGACGTCGTGCTCGCATACCGCGGGCCGATGCTGATCCTCACCCTGGTGACGTTCGCCCTGTCGGTGCACCTCTACATCGTCACGCCCAAGGGCTTCTTTCCGACCGAGGACACCGGCTTTATCACGGCGGCCACGGAGGCCCGCCCCGACGTCGGCTTCCAGGCGATGGTGGACCACCAGAGACAGGTCGCCGACATCGTCCGCAAGGACAAGGCGGTCGACTACGTGATCTCGAACGTCGGCGCGATCGGATCGGGCGGCACGCTCAACAACGGCCGCATGTTCATCGCGCTGAAGGCGCGCGCCCAGCGCGCCGAGCCGATCGAGCGAACAGCGGTGCGCCTGCGCCAGGCAACCTCCGGCATCCCGGGGATCAACACGTTCTTTCTGCCGGTGCAGAATATCAACATCGGCGGCCGCTCCTCGAAGAGCCAGTACCAGTACACGCTGCAGAGCGCCAATCTCGGGGACCTGATCGCCGCCACACCGGGGCTGGTGAAACGACTGTCGGCGCTGCCCGAGCTGCGCGACGTCACCACCGATCTGCAGATCACCAACCCGCAGCTCAAGATCACGGTCGACGCGGATCGTGCCGCCGCCATCGGCGTTCGCTCCGACCAGGTGCGCAATGCGCTCTACAACGCGTTCGGAACGAGCCAGGTCGCGACCATCTACACGCCGACCAACGACTACCAGGTCATCCTCGAGGCGCCGCGCGCCTTCCAGAACGATCCGACCGCGCTGTCGCGCATCTACGTCAAGAGCGCGACGGGCGCCAGCGTGCCCCTGAGCGCGGTGACGAAGATGGAGCCGGTAGCCGGCCCGCTGACGGTCAACCATCAGGCGCAGCAGCCGGCCGTCACCATCTCGTTCAATCTGGCCCCCGGCAAGTCGCTGAGCGACGCGGTCACCGCCATCGAGAAGCAAGCGCGCGAGGTCAACCTGCCGGCTTCCATCTCCACCAACTTCTCGGGCACCGCCCAGGCCTTCCAGGACAGCCTGTCCAATCAGCCGATCCTGCTGCTGGCGGCGGTATTCACGATCTACATCGTGCTCGGCATCCTCTACGAGAGCTTCATCCACCCCATCACGATCCTGGCGGGCCTGCCCTCGGCCGGGATCGGCGCCCTACTCTCGTTGCAGGTGATGGGGATGGACCTGTCGGTCATCGCCATGATCGGCATCGTGATGCTGATCGGGATCGTCAAGAAGAACGCGATCATGATCGTCGATTTCGCGCTCGAGCGGCGCCGCCACGGCGCCGAACCGGAGGTCGCCGTGCGCGAGGCCTGCCTGCTCCGTTTCCGTCCGATCATGATGACGACGTTCGCCGCGATCTTCGGCGCGCTGCCGATCGCCATCGGCGCGGGAGCCGGCTCCGAGCTGCGCCAGCCGCTCGGCATCGCCGTCGTCGGCGGCCTGCTGCTGTCCCAGCTCCTGACGCTCTACATCACGCCGATCATCTACCTTTATCTCGAGCGCCTGAGACCGGCGCCGCGCGGCGAGCCGGAAGCCACTATCGCCTCTTAGCGGGCTGCCGCTGCCCATCCATGAGCAGCCCTCAACGCTTGCGCGGCGTCTTGGCGACCGCATGCCGCCACGCGGTTTCGAGCGCAACCTTGAGGTCGGCCGGACTCAAGGCGGCGAGCGTCGCCGTCGTCCACCCCTGCCGGCCCCAGGCGTTCGGCACCGGCGCGAAGGCGTCCGGCGCGACCAGGCACTTGAGCTCCTGCTCGTCCGGCGAGAAGTTGAAATTGGCGGTGCGGCCGTCGGCGGCCAGGGTGACGTAGATGCGGTGGACCTTGAACGCGGCGCGGTCGAAATGCGGCGCCTCGCTCGTTCCGTCGAGCGACAACGCCAGCCGGCGCAGGTCCTGGGCGGTTGCCATGGCGAAAGGCCTCCTGATGCGTCGCCCGGCGGCCACAACGAGGGCCGTTGCCGATCCGCTCTGCAACCGCCATGTTTCAGGCGGACAACACGGAACGCAAGCTCCGGATTCACATCGGCGCCGCCCCATGAATCGACCATGACTGATGTCGCAGACTATCCTCAGCCGGGACATTCGGACGGGCACGCACATCGCGCGCCACTGTTGACCAGGGCGGCTTTTCTCCGAGGCGCGGCCGGCGCCGTGTGCGCTCTGGCAGCCGGCCGCCCGCTCGAGGCTCAGGTCGCACCGGAGGCACCCGTGAGAATTCACACCCGGCCCATTCCCTCCACCGGCGTCCAGCTCCCGGTGATCGGCTGCGGCACCTGGCGGACCTTCGACGTCGGCGACCGGCCCGCCGACCGCACGCCGCTGGCCGACGTTTTGCGCGTGCTGTTCGAGGCGGGCGGCTCGGTCATCGACAGCTCGCCGATGTACGGCCGCTCCGAAGCCGTCGTCGGCGACCTGCTCGCGGCCGCACGGACGCGGGACAAGGCCTTCATTGCCACCAAGGTCTGGACCAGCGGCCGCTCCCGGGGCATCGCGCAGATGCAGCAGTCCATGGCGCGCTTCCGCACCAACCACATCGAGCTGATGCAGGTGCACAACCTGCTCGACTGGCGCACCCATCTGGAGACGTTGCGCGGCTGGAAGCGCGAGGGCCGCATCACCTATCTCGGCCTCACGCACTACACGGAAAGCGCACATGACGAGCTGGCCGAGGTCATGCGGGCCGAGCCGCTCGATTTCATCCAGATCAACTACGCGATGAACGATCGCGCGGTCGAGACGACGATCCTGCCGCTGGCCGCGGCACGCGGCATGGCCGTCATCGTCAATCAGCCGTTCGGTGGCGGCGGATTGCTACGCTCCCTCCGCGACCGCCCGCTCCCGGATTGGAGCGGCGAGATCGGGTGCCGGAGCTGGGCGCAGTTCTTGCTCAAATTCGTGCTCGGCCACGCGGCTGTCACCTGCGTGATCCCCGGCACCGGCCGGCCCGAGCACATGCGCGACAACATCGCGGCGGGCATCGGCGACGTGCCCGACGCGGCGATGCGCGAGCGGATGGCGGCACTCTTGTAAGGTGCGCGCCGGTCCGCTGCCTTTCAATATCCCGCCGTGAACCGGCTGCGGGAGTGCGCTGGCCGCTCGAGCTCGTCAACCAGCGCGACCGCCAGGTCCTCGAACGAGATCGTGCTGTTACCGGCGCCGTCCGTGAGCAGCTCGTCGGCGCCGAGCCGAAACTGGCCTGTTCGCTGTCCAGGAACGAGAAGCGCCGACGGCGACAGAAACGTCCAGTCGAGATCCCTTACATCGCGCAGCAGCTCCAAGAATTCGGCACCCTTGAGCGCCTCGGCCTGGTACGCTGCCGGGAACGTCGGCGTATCGACGAGCCGCACACCCGGTGCAACCAACAGGCTGCCCGCTCCTCCCATCACCAGATAGCGCCCGACACCCGAACGCCGAACCGCATCGATGAGCCCGGCGGGGTCGCTCGCGGTGAAATGGACCGCGCTGATCACCGCATCGTGTCCCGTCAGCACCGCGGCGAGGCCCGCCGGGTCGAACACGTCGCCGCGCCGTGCCGTCACGTTGGGGAGTGCCAGAACCTTGTCCGGGTTGCGGACGATCGCCGTGATCGCGTGACCGCGTCGCGCCAACTCCGCCAAAATGCGCGAACCGGCGTTTCCCGTCGCTCCGATGAGTGCGATTTTCATGATTGTCTCCATGGTATACATTGGAGACTAGGTGATCAAAGCTATGCTAGCTGTAAAGAAGGCACGTTGCAGTGACCTCGTTACCCCGAAGTAACCGGCCCGTTGGAAAGGACCACGCGTATGAGATCAGGGAACGTCTACGCGGCGGACTGCCCGACGCGGCAGGTGCTCGACCGCATCGCCGACAAGTGGACCGTTCTCGTGCTGGTGCTGCTGGAGGCCGGCCCGATGCGGTTCAACCGGTTGCGCCGGGAGATCGGCGGGATTTCGCAGAAGATGCTGTCGCACACCCTGAAGAGCCTGGAGCGCGACGGTCTTGTCAAACGCACGGCGTTTGCCACCGTGCCGGTCACCGTGGAGTACGCGTTGACACCGCTCGGGTACACGCTCACCAGCACGCTGTCCGGTCTTCAAGACTGGGCGGAAGGGCACTTCGCAGATATCGCGAAGGCGCAAAAGCGCTACGATGCACGAGCCATCTAGAGCATCGGGTTCTCTAAGGAGCTTGCGAAATTGCTCCGGGCCCGGGGCGCGCGCGAGCTAGCGGCGCGGGGAGAGCTGGCTTTCCTTGGCCACCCGCTCGAAGGTTTCGCTCGACGTCTTGATTCTGTATTGGAGCTGGCCGTCTTCGCTCGGCAGCAGGCGCATGATCTCGTACTCGCGGGCGGAACCCACGAGCTCGATCTTGTTGGGCATGAAGTCCACCCGCTGGCCGACCTTGAACTTGTGCTTCACCCTTCGGTCCTTCCACGCGCCAGATCTCGAGGCCTCGGGAGGCGCACGCACTGGGCGCGTGCGCTCCGAATGTGTCGGCACGGCTCCTCGTTCGCGATTCGGGGCAGCCCGCCGCTGGCGGTTGCTTCGAGGCCCGTGCGAGAGCCCGGGCTCAGGCCTTTTGAATCTGTGTGGCCTGCTTGCCGCGGCCTTTCCGGTCGTCCTCGAGCGTGAACGTAACCTTGTCGCCCTCATCGAGCGAGCGGATGCCGGAGGCTTCCAGCGCGCTCGCGTGGACGAACACGTCCTTCGACCCGTCCTCGGGCGCGATAAAGCCATAGCCCTTGGCGCCGTTGAAGAACTTGACGGTTCCCGAAATTCTCATGAGGTAAAGTCTTTCCCAAAGTGCGTGACGCTGGCCGGTCGATTTGGGCTCACGCAAAAAGCCCAGGCAGCCCAGGTTTGGGAAAAAGCACTGGCCGGTGATGGCGAGTGTCTGACCAAAAGTGAGGGCGCAATCCACCACGGACTGCACCGGCACTACAAGCATAAGCCTCCGTCGGACATCCGACAAGCAAATCCGCCCGCAATGGCGCGTGGTTACGCACGCGCGGCGGGTGGCGGGCCTACTTGCGGCCGAGCTGCCGGATGGCGGCAAGCTCTCTGGCCCATTCCTTGAAGGGGCGGGCCGGTGTTCCGCCCATCCGAGCGCCGGGCTCGACGTCGTTCTTCACGTGGGACGCGCCGGCGATTTGGGCGCCATCGCCGATCTTGAGGTGCCCGAGCGCGCCCGATTGTGCGCCCATCACGACGAAGTCACCGAGGTGCGTGGAGCCTGCGATACCGCTTTGGGCAACGATGACGCAATGACGTCCGATAACCACGTTGTGGGCGATCTGAACCAGGTTGTCGATCTTGGTTCCGGCTCCGATGACGGTGTCCATGAGCGAGCCACGGTCGACCGTCGAGTTCGCTCCGATCTCCACGTCGTCGCCAATGATCACGCGCCCGATCTGCGGGATCTTGTCGTGTCCCTTCGCGCTCATCGCAAAGCCGAAGCCGTCCTGTCCGATGCGCACGCCGGCATGAATGATGACGCCATCGCCGATGATCGCGTGTGTGACCGTGCTGTTGGCGCCGATGTAGCTGTTCTGGCCGATGGTCACCCGATAGCCGACGACCGAGCCCGCTGAAACGGTCGTACCGGCCCCGATCACCGCCTCGCGCCCGATGACGGCGCCCGGCTCGATCGTGGCACTCTCCGCGATCTGTGCCGTACCGTGGACCAGGCCGCCGTGCTGGCGGTCGGCGGCGAACGCCGCGGCCTTCGAGCGCATGGCGTCGCCGTAGAAAAGAGCCATGGCACGCGCGAAGGCATTGTAGGGAGACGCGCTCGTCAACACCGCCGTCTCGCGGGGGACGCGGCTCGCATAATCCTGCGCCAGGATGCAGGCGCCCGCCGTCGTGCCGCTCAACTGCGGAAGATATTTGCGGTTTTCGAAGAATGTGAGGTCGCGGGGCCCAGCCTGAGGCAACGCCCGGATATCGTCGATCAGGCGGCCGCTGTCATCGCTGCGCGCGAGGGCGGCACCGATCGCACCTGCGATCTTGTCGAGCGTAAAGGGTCCCGCCCGATCGAAAAAACCCGGATGATCCATGCTCGCTCCTACCCTCAGCGCTGCCGGCGCGAGCCCATGCGGGATTTCCATGCCGTCCAACTCGGATCGTAGCAGTCTCGCGGGCGATCGTCGCGATATTCGGGCGGGCGCGCAGTCTAGCTGGTTAACTGCGGACGATACAGGCGTTTGCCTCCAGCCGGGGCCGTTGAACCCCAGATTCGGCCTCAAATCCAGGCCGCCGGGTCGGCCAAATCGGCGCAGGCGGCCGCGGCAGCCGGCCCATTTCGGATGTAACTGCCGGTGGAACTCGGATAGGGTCCCCGCCGGTACGGGTGACAAATATGTTTGAAAATGATGGGGCAGGCGCCGCGCGACCCTGAAGACGATTGCGGAAGTCGCGCCAGCCTGTAGGAACATGCCTGCGCTGCAGTGGGATCGCCCTGCACCGAACTCTGGGGGAGCCGAAACTGAACAAGATCGCCACCACCTCAAACGGGGTTCGAAGCGCGCGCGAATGGATTG
>JAESFN010000885.1_pt1 | contig 18911 bp, 19 predicted proteins | sample 9269411 | NCBI WGS metagenome assembly JAESFN01 (sample SAMN14505399, study PRJNA617100) | algae metagenome | isolation source: Iphinoe sp. HA4291-MV1 and co-occurring heterotrophs from trail next to... | place: USA: Maunawili Falls, Hawaii | collected 2009-07-25
ATGAGCGAGTGTTTGAATGTGATCATTGTGGTTTTGTTCTTGACCGCGACTTGAATGCCGCAATCAATTTGAAGAACGCGGTCAGTTAGACCGTATGAGCCTGTGGACTGGTTAACGCCGACGTTGCCAGGATGAAGCAAGGAAGTAAACGAAACGCATTCTCTTTGACTAGTGCCAGTCATCTTGTTGTATAGAAAAGCCTAGTTGTGCGTAGTTATGCGCAGGATTTATTTAACGGTTCCCAATTCCTAATTCCCAATGCCTCATGCCCCATTCCCGATTTCCTTCTTTTTTACGTGTAAGATCCCTGTGACTTTTTGGTAAACTTAACAAATGCTCTATATCAGAAACCTAATTTATCATCCCACGGCTTCCCCAACAGCTATTCTTAAATCAATCAACTTGGAATTAGCACCCCAACAACTGGGTTTGATTATTGGACCGAGTGGTTCTGGCAAAAGTACGTTACTCGAAATTTTGTCTGGACTCGCCGAACCCACATCAGGTTCAGTCTTCTGGCGCGAACAAGAATTGATAGCCGAACAGCTGCAACAACTGGCTGGCTTGGTCTTTCAGTTTCCTGAGAGGCATTTTTGCGGCAGTACTCTCTTAGAAGAATTGCGCTTGGGACACCCAGAGTTAGGAATAGAGCGAGTTAGGCAAGCACTGGGAGAAGTAGGATTAGAGCATTTATCGCTTAGTACACCACCTCATGCTTTGAGTGGAGGTCAGCAGCGGCGTTTAGCTTTGGCGGTGCAGTTGATTCGCCAACCACATCTATTATTGTTAGACGAACCCACAGCTGGGTTGGATTGGTCAATGCGTCGGCAACTGGTAAATTTATTAGCAAAACTTAAAAAAGATTGGACACTGCTGGTTGTGACACACGACGCAGGAGATTTGTTGGCAATAGCAGATCGTTGTTGGACTCTCAAACACGGTGAACTAAAATCAGTTGATCCGATAGCATTGAGTGCTCAGAAAGAACCTCAACCAGCAGTATGATGCAGGAGTCGGAGGGGGCTTACAGGTGTAGGGTTTTTAATGACGTGTTGCACTGAGCGCGATAAGTCCCAAGAGGATTGGTAATCAAGCTTTAACAATCGCGGTTCAAATGCGACTAGTTACTCAAAAACTGGCTGACGTGCAGTTGTGCTTCCCCATGATCTGGAATCCAGACTAACCACTCCTGTTGAGAAACCTGACACAGTAGCAGTGCTTCGTCAAAACTGTAGGGGTTAGGCAGTTCCAATAGCTTTACCCAACTATAAGCCTGGAAATCCTCTGGTGACTCTGTGGAGAAGGACTTGATTGACCAATCCAGATTGTGACACAAGGCTTCTATGGCATAATCTGGTCTACTTAAATCTAATTTCATGGCTCTGCTTAGCCTTGGCAAATGGGCTAATACAAAAATATTTCTGTAACCAATAATACAAAATAATCTATACTTTTGAAAAGTCACTGTTTTATAACTTTACGTTTATTGGTTGCAAGTGTTTGGTTGTGTTGCGAGCTACCTCGGGGGAGACTTTGTGGACGGTAGACTAATAACTGAATCACATTACCCCGTTATAAATCCCATAAAACATGACAACGACTCCTTTACCATCACTGCGCGAGCAACAACATCCGCTTATTCGTCAACTAGCAGATTGTATAGAAGCAGCATGGCATAAGCACCTGGACTTATCGCCCTATCATTTACCTAATGAATTTGGGTATGTGGAAGGTCGGCTAGAAGGCGAGAAATTGACGATAGAAAACCGCTGCTATCAAACACCCCAATTCCGGAAAATGCACCTGGAACTGGCAAAGGTGGGAAATATGCTGGATATATTGCACTGCGTTATGTTTCCCCGTCCAGAATATGAACTACCAATGTTTGGTTGTGATTTAGTTGGAGGTCGGGGTCAAATAAGTGCGGCGATCGCAGACCTTTCTCCAGTCACCTCCCAGCACACTCTAAGCGAATCATATACTTCTGCACTAGCCGCACTACCAAAGTTGAACTTTTCTCAGCCGCGAGAATTACCTGAGTGGGGAGATATTTTTTCAGAATTTTGCATTTTCGTTCGCCCCAGTTCTCCCGAAGAAGAAAATCTCTTTCTCTCTCGCACTCAGGAACTTTTAAAAATACATTGCACGCAAGCGAGCATCTCCGAATCCGTTCCATCAGAACAGGCGATGCAAATTTTCGCTGGACAACGTAACTATTGCACCAAACAGCAGCAAAACGACAAAACCCGCCGCGTACTGGAAAAAGCCTTTGGTTCAGATTGGGCGGAACAATATATGACTACAGTTTTGTTTGATATGCCAGCTATCCTCTCATAACTAAGAAACTATCTTGCATGGTTTGGTAGAAATGATAGATTATGGTTTGGTGGGTAAGGTTGCCTTAGTACAGCATTTCATTAATTCGTAGCGGATTAAATTTGGCGAGACTCTGCGTCCCTACCCTGCGGGAAGGCGAAGCGCCTATGCGCGTTCCTTCGCTACCTGGTGCGTTTAAAAAAGTTACGAACTTATGCAATGCCTGTACTTAGCACTGGGGTCAGCCGACACATTGGAATTGGTGCAGCGATCGCCCGTTCATTTGCTGCATCTGGTGCAAATATTTTCACAACTTACATAATGATAGATAGTCCAGCCAGAGAAAAAGACTTTCAGAATCTAAAACCATAGCCCACAAAGTTTAGTCTTAAAGGTTCAACTGTAGGTTCTGCTACGTTTTCCAGAAACTTACAAATGTAGAATTCATTTAACTCAAGCAAAATCGAGTCAAAAAATCGTTCAATGTAACCTTCATTTCCAAAGAGCTTGTCTATGATGTTCTAGGTTAAGTTAGAATTAGCCGCCGTTAACTCAAAGGCAATCGACTTACCCCGTTAGTCATAGTTTTTTTCTAAAACACAATGCAGTTTTCACTCGATTTAGTTTGTCTATCTGATAGATAGCAAACTGAACTGTTATCACTGTATTTCAAAAAAATTTCTACTTATCTACTTAAAAAAGCATAAAGCTAACTTACGTAATGAGAAAGCAAACAGCAAACAAGCATTTTGAGAAAGCAATCAGCCATTTTGCTTATGGAAAACACTAAAATGAATGCGTGAACTACTCAAATGAGAAAGCAAACGGGCATTCTCACAAAGCAATTAGCCATTTTGCTTACGGAAAACACCAAAATGAATGCGTGAACTACTCAAATGAGAAAGCAAACGGGCATTCTCACAAAGCAATTAGCCATTTTGCTTACGGAAAACACCAAAATGAATGCGTGAATTACTCAAATGAGAAAGCAAACGGGCATTCTCACAAAGCAATCAGCAAAATATAGTAGGGAACTCTTAACTCGGGAGCAGGCTTGAAAGTCTCTTAGTGTCGGGGTTTTATGTTCAGTCTATGTCCTAAACTACCTGGCGACAGCTGTATTGAAAAAAACAGAGAGATATCTGTTTGCTGATATCTTGCACCATTCTCAACAAGACCCAAAAAACCGGGTTTCTGAACCAGAAATTAAGGTTTATACGAGCAAGCATTCTCAAGAAACCCGGTTTTTAACTCAGGTGCAAGATCTGAGTTTGTTAAAAAGCCTTTTTGATTTCATCCAATTGCGCCTAACTCGCTTTTTTACGTTGTATATGCAAAATTCCAATTAATGGACAATACCATGTCAAGGGTGAGTGATCAGTCAAGTGAAAGGGAGCAGTTACTTGAGAATGAGAAACCACAGATTTGGTGGTTAATTGCTGTATCTTTGCCAGTCATAGTTGCTACTGGAGTCTTAAGCATAGCCAAAATGGAGCAATTGAGAAAATTGAACACACCACCCAGTGCGCCGATCGCCACAAGTATAAATGCTTTAGGGCGTTTGGAACCCCGAGGGGAAGTTTTTAAACTCTCTGCTCCCGCAGGAGTGCAAGGGGCGTCGCGAGTAGAACAAGTTTTTGTCAGAGAAGGGGAACAGGTAAAAAGAAATCAAATCATTGCAATTTTGGATAACTTCTCAAGCAGCCAAGCCGTAATGGAAGAGGCTAAAGCAAAACTACAAGAATCTCGTGCCAATCTCGCAAATGTCAAAGCAGGTTCACCAAGAGACATTCAGGCTCAAGGAGCCGTAATTGCTCGCCTGGAAGCACAATTACGTGGAGAACTAGATGCTCAACAAGCAGCGATCGCTCGCTTGCAAGCAGAGTTAGGTGGGGAAAAAACTGCCCTACAAGCTACGATTAATCGTATCCAAGCTGAACTGCAAGGGCAAAGGGATGCTTTTAGAGCGACAGTTTCTCGTATACGAGCTGAACAACGTAATGCCCAAGTCGATGCTCAACGCTATGAGATGTTATACAAAGAAGGTGCTATTTCTCAGCAAGAACGCGATAAAAGGCAATTAGGTAAAGAGACTTCGACTCAGCAGCTTGCAGAAGCCCAGGCAAACCAAAGGCAAACAGTTGCAACTTTGCGACAGCAACTTGCTGAAGCTAGAGCCAATCAAGTAAAAACTATAGCAGTTTTACAACAACAACTGGTTGAAGCTAGAGCAAACCGGAATAAAATTCTCTTAACTTTGCAAAGACAAATTGACGAGGAAAGAGCTAAATTTAACAGAATTAAAGAAGTTCGTCCCATTGATTTGCTAGTCGCACAGGCACAAGTTAGTAATGCAATTGCTGTGATGAGAAAAGCACAAGCTCAATTAAATTTGAGCTATGTCAAAGCACCAATCTCTGGCGAAATTTTAAAGATTCATACTAAAGCGGGAGAAAGCATCAATACAAATGGAATTGCCGAGATTGGACGAACTGATCAGATGATAGTCATTGCTGAAGTTCCTGAAGATAGTATTAGTAAGGTGCGTCTCGGTCAACGTGTCATCATAACTAGTGATAATGGAGCTTTTAGTGGAGAATTACAAGGAACTGTCGCCGAGATTGGCAGAAAAATTGGCAAAAAAGATGTACTTAATACAGACCCAGCAGCAGATGTTGATGCTAGAGTAGTGGAAGTAAAAATTGCCCTTACTCCACAAGATAGTGAAAAAGTTGCAGGCTTAACTTATGCTAAGGTAATTGTTAAAATTAATCTTTGAAGAATCAATTAGTTTGATTAGCTGAAACGTCATAATAATAACTAATTTTTGAGGGTAAAAATGATTGGCAAAATATCTCTGGCATGGTTACAACTGAAGCGAGAAAAAACTCGTTTAGCTGTTGCTCTGGCAGGAATTACCTTTGCTGACATCCTAATGTTCATGCAGCTTGGTTTTCGGGATTCTCTGTATTATAGTAACGTCCGACTTCATACTAGTTTGCAAGGTGATATTGTTTTAATTAACAATCAATCTAATGCTTTGCTATCAATGAAGAGTTTTTCTCAAAGGCGCTTGTACAAAGCTTTAGATTTACAAGCAGTGCAAAGTGTGCATCCAATATATCTAGACTACACTCCGTGGAAAAATCCTTCAACGGGTCGTTCTCGTAACCTCCTAATTATTGGTATGAATCCAGCAGTTAATCTTTTAGAGTTACCTGGAGTTCAAGAAAATCTAGAGAAAATTAAACTGCCAGATATTGTTTTATATGACCGTTCTTCTAGACAGGAATATGGACCTATTGCTACTGAGTTTGAACAAGGAAGAACTGTAGCAGCAGAAGTCAACAATCGGAGAATTAAAGTGGGAGGACTCTTTACTTTAGGTGCTTCATTTGGAGCAGATGGAAATTTAATTACAAGTGATGTAAACTTTTTGCGAATATTTCCCTATCGTCAACGAGGATTAATAAATATCGGTCTGATTAGATTAAAACCAGGAGGAGATGCAACCGTAGTTGCTCAAAATTTGAAAAATTATTTACCTAGAGATATCAAAGTTTTAACTAAACAAGAGTTTATTAACTATGAAAGACATTACTGGGAAAGTGGTACAGCAATAGGTTTTATTTTCACTTTAGGTACAATTATGGGTTTTATTATAGGAACTGTCATTGTATATCAAATACTTTACACTGAAGTGGCAGATCATTTGGCTGAATATGCAACCCTAAAGGCAATAGGTTATACACAAAAATATTTATTACTAGTTCTTCTACAAGAAGCTTTGATTTTATCAGTTTTAGGATACATTCCAGGACTGACTATAACTATGTTTTTGTATGATAGGGCAAGAGAAGCAACACTACTACCAGTTTTTATGAGCCTTGGACGAGCCGTAATGGTACTTATTATGACTATGATCATGTGCTTTATTTCTGGTACTATCGCCATGCGAAAATTGCGTTCTGCTGATCCAGCAGATATCTTTTAAAGAATGGAAGTAGAATACATCTTTTCTGTCTTTCAAAAACATCTAGAAAATAATATCTAAACATTGATTTATGTTGACTAAAGAACCTGTTATTTCCATTAAAAATCTCAACCATTATTACGGAAAAGGCTTACTGAAAAGACAAATTCTATTTGATGTTAGTCTAGAAATATATCCAGGAGAAATTGTTATTATGACTGGACCATCAGGTTCAGGTAAAACAACATTACTGAGCTTGATTGGTGGTTTACGGTCTGTACAAGAAGGAAGTCTACAATTTTTAGGGGTAGAACTCTATAAAGCTAGCCAGAAAAAACTGGTTAATATCCGGCGAAAAATTGGTTACATTTTCCAAGCTCATAACTTGTTGGAGTTTTTAACTGCTAGGCAAAATGTGCAGATGGCAGTAGAACTGAATAAATATATTTCCCATGAACAAGCCATTGCTAAATCAGAAGCTATACTCAAAGCAGTTGGTTTAGGGGAATTAGTTGATTGTTACCCAGAGAATCTTTCTGGAGGACAAAAACAAAGGATTGCGATCGCTCGCGCTTTAGTCAATCATCCGCCGTTGTTGCTAGCAGATGAACCCACAGCATCTTTGGACAAACAATCAGGACGCGATGTTGTGGAATTGATGCAGCATCTTGCAAAAGAACAAGGAACATCCATTTTGTTAGTCACTCATGACAACCGCATTTTAGACATAGCTGATCGCATTGTGGAAATGGAAGATGGTATCTTAGCCCGTGATTCACAAGCGACAGTCATTAACCATGAGTCGTCAGTTAAGAAATTGACTCCTGATTATTGATATGCCTAAATCTTGAGTACCATCTGGCTATAAATTAGTGTTTTACGCTTATTGCTCGCTATCAAGTCTCTTAAAGCAGAGCAAATCTTAACCACAATCTCGCAGGGCTTGTTCTATACCACTGAACCATCGTTCTACGACGGCATCCATCACATCAGCTTTGGTTTTGAAGAAGCGATAAACGTTGGCGTGCGACATTTTACAGGCACGAGCAATTTCACTGATAGTAGTGCGGGCGTAGCCATACCGCCGTAGATGAACCTCAGCCGTTGCTAAAATCAGTTCCCGTGTCTCTTCGGCAGTACGTTCTGCTTGCGCCATTTTCATTCATCACTCATCGGTTTATAGCTAACATATTTTGACATTTGTCAGCCGCTATGCTGTTTTGATCTTATGATTTTCGCAGCATTGCCCCAGTGTTACTCCAGTCAGTTTTTTGAAATAACAATTGAAATGTCCTTGATTGGCAAAACCAACCTGATTTATACCCACTCTACTGAATTTGAGCTATTTCCGGCAGCAGCCCCACATCTATCAAAAAATTGCCCGTCAGCGCAAGCAATTCCATAATGAATCTGCTAACCGTTTGATATCCAAAGGTGCAAAACATATTTTCGTAGAGGATTTGAATACCAAAGGTTTAACCAAACGGAATAAGGTAAAACAAGACGAAAATGGCAAGTATTTATCAAATGGCCAAGCTGCTAAATCAGGTTTGACAAAATCAATTCTAGATAATGGCTGGAGTCAATTCGTTGATATTTTGACGCACAAAGCTGCAAATGCTGGTATGTCAGTTGTTAAGGTTAATCCGAAAAACACCAGCCAGATTTGTTCTTGTTGTAATGCATACGTCCCCAAAGATTTGTCTGTACGAGTTCACGAGTGTGCTTGCGGCTATATTGCGGATAGGGATGTTAACGCCGCTATCAACATTAAAAAAGTGGGCTGGGCGTCTTCCTCACTCAAAAACGCTCAAGTGGGGCAACCTGCAAGAGAAGCCCACACCGTAATCTGTGATTCGGTGTGGGAGTACGTCACGATGTATTGCTAATCTGGTTTCTTATGATCACGAGATTTCACCCCCTGAGGCACAACGAGAACTTTATCAACACGGTTACCATCCATGTCCATGACCTCTAAGCGCATACCCTGCCATTCAAAGTGATCTGCTGATGAGGGTATGCGACCCAGATGCGCCATGACAAAACCACCTAATGTTTGATAGCTTCCTCGTCCTTCGGGTGACAACTCCTCAACATCGAAGAGTTCAAAAAACTCATCTACAGATAACATACCATCCAATAACCAGGAACCATCATCTCGTTGCACAATTTGAGGGTCTTCCTGATCATCAATAGAAGGAACATCACCAACAATTTCTATCATCACGTCGTTAAGAGTGACTAATCCCTGAATCACGCCGTATTCATCCACCACCAGCGCTATGTGCGTGACAGTTTGCTTGAACAACTCCAAAACTTTTAAGCCTCGAGTACTTTCTGGTACGTATACGGGCTGTCGTAATCCCACCGTCAAATCCAACTGTTCACCACAGAAACTCCGGGCTAACAAGTCAGTGACTGGGATAATGCCCAGTACATTGTCAAGTCCCCCCTGACAAACTGGATACCGGGAATAGCCACTATCAATTATCTTCCGGCGATTTTCTTCAGTGGAGTCTTCCAAGTCCAGCCAGACAATATCCGGTCGGGGTGTCATGAACGAACTGACAGGGCGATCGCCTAAACGAAACACTCGCTCGACCATATCTTGTTCTGCTTCTTCAAAGGTTCCCTCCTCAGTACCTTGTTCGATCAAGACTCTAATCTCTTCCTCTGTCACAAGTGGCTCTGTGGATGGTCTGATACCCAACAGCCGCAGCACCGTTTCTGTAGACAGACTCAATAAATAAACTATGGGAGAGCTAAATTTAGCCAACATCCGCATCGGTATAGCGATAACGGAAGCAATAGGTTCCGGGTGGTTTAAAGCGAGCCGCTTAGGAACCAGTTCACCAAGAATCAGTGTCAAATAAGTAATAATTAAAATTGCTAATCCATTCGCCAACTGTTGCTTATAATGTCCCTGCAAAGGAATAAAACTTAGAATAGGCGTTACTCTCTTGGCGATAGTTTCTTCACCATAAGCACCAGATAGGATGGTGAGGAGCGTGATCCCAATCTGAAGAGTTCCTAGGAACTGATTCGGGGAAGATGCCAGTTCCAAAGCGGCGCGAGCTTTGGCATCACCTCGTTCGGCAAGTTGTTGTAAACGCACCTTTCGTGCTGAGACAATCGCCAATTCTGACATGACAAACAAACCATTGATGAGAATTAAAAGAAAAATAATTAGAATTTCGATTGTTGGAGACATATTTAAAATTGCCTATAGCATCGGCAAACTGTGCTTAACCTTAACCTCTTAATATCTAGTATCCAAGCTGTGATGACGAAACACTCTAAATATAGAAAAGTCATTCATTATGTCTCAGGCATTAGGTACTAGGTATTAGGTATAGGGAGGTATCAGGTACTGATACCTGATACCTGACACCCGACACCTGAAACCTTGCCAGATATTAATGACTGTATAGCTAGACTTCTTCCTCTGTCTAGACTTTTAAAATAGTTGAGGTAAGCGTTACTATTATGCTTGCCCACCAGAAGCACTTCCTCGTAATTTTTTAATTTTATTTTGTGACTTATGGCATTTTCTTCCATTGTGCGCGCTTTAGGGCGGTCTGTGCTCACCACTGAACTCCTCTCTAAGCTCAGTCGGCAACAAGAGTTGCTGTTAAGTGGCATTCCTCGCTTGCCCAAAGGTTTGGTCGCTTCGGCGTTGGCTCAAACCGAGAGCAAAAATTTGTTCGTGGTCTGTGCAACTCTGGAGGAAGCCGGACGCTGGACAACACAACTCGAAGCAATGGGGTGGCAAACAGTACATTTCTACCCAACCTCGGAGGCGTCCCCATATGAACCATTTGACCCCGAAACCGAAATGACCTGGGGACAGATGCAGGTTTTGGCAGATTTGGTGCAACTTGGGAGAGGAAGGGATGAGGGGGATGAGGGGGATGAGGGAGCAAAATCTTCCTCATCCTCTATATCGCCTACTCTCCCTTCACCCAAGATGGCGATTGTCGCTACTGTTGCGGCGCTACAACCTCACCTACCACCAGCAGAAGCTTTTAAACCTTTCTGCTTTACCTTGAGACGTGGTATGGAATTTGACTTGGATACCTTCAGTGAAGAAATCACTAAATTGGGGTATGAAAGAGTTCCATTGGTCGAAACAGAAGGACAATGGAGTCGGCGTGGCGATATTGTTGACGTATTCCCAGTGTCCTCTGAGTTACCCGTACGACTAGAATGGTTTGGTGACGAAATTGAGCAGATACGGGAATTTGACCCAGCAACCCAACGTTCCGCCGCCCTTGACAAAATAGACCAGCTTATTCTAACTCCCACAAGCTTTGCTCCTATTGTCATGGCAGCACTCAAGGATAGTACTGAGTTCCAAGTGCTGAGTGATCAGTTAAATGATGACTCAGAATTCACTACTGAGGCATCAGAACTGCTTGAGGGTAGCCGTCGCTTTTTAGGATTAGCTTTTGAAAAACCTGCTTCCTTGTTAGATTATTTACCAAAAAACACCTTAATTACTATTGATGAACCAGAACAATGTCATGCCCACAGCGATCGCTGGGTAGAAAATGCACAGGAGCAATGGGAACTTTTGGGGAGCAGGGAAGCAGAGGAAGCGGAGGAAGCAGGGGAGCAGGGGAACAGGGGAGCGGAGGAAGCAGGGGATATTTCTACCTCGTTACCGAGAATCCATCGCTCTTTTGAAGAATGTTTGGCTGATACGGCAGGATTTCCAAAATTAAATTTATCAGAACTGGCTGAGGAAAACAGTGGTATTAATCTTGCCAGTCGCAGAGTGCCAGTCATGCCACACCAATTTGCTAAAATTGCAGAAACACTTCGCCAAGAGCGCGATCGCAGGTTCTCGATTTGGCTGATGTCTGCCCAGCCTTCGCGTTCTGTATCCCTCTTGCAAGAACACGACTGTCCTGCCCAGTTTATTCCTAACCCCCGCGACTACCAAGCGATTGAAAAGCAACAGATTAATCATACACCAGTCGCCCTGAAATATTCCGGTCTTGCGGAACTAGAAGGTTTCATTCTGCCTACGTTCCGGCTGGTCGTCATTACTGACCGTGAATTCTACGGTCAGCACTCTCTAGCGACTCCTAGCTACATCCGTAAGCGGAGAAAAGCTGCTTCTAAACAAGTTGATCCCAATAAGTTACGTCCGGGGGATTTTGTCGTTCATAAGAACCACGGGGTAGGTAAATTCCTCAAATTAGAAAGTCTCACACTTAACGACGAAACCCGTGAGTATTTGGTGGTACAGTATGCAGACGGCTTATTGCGTGTCGCCGCTGACCAAGTGGGTGTTTTGTCGCGGTTACGTACGACAAACGATAAACCACCAGAACTCAACAAAATGACGGGTAAGGCTTGGGAAAATACCAAGAATAGAGTCCGTAAAGCGATCAAGAAATTGGCGGTGGACTTACTCAAGCTATATGCAGCGCGATCGCAACAAAAAGGCATTACTTACTCACACGATACACCTTGGCAGCAAGAATTGGAAGACTCGTTCCCCTACCAACCTACAACCGATCAGCTCAAAGCAGTACAGGATGTGAAGCGAGATATGGAAAGCGATCGCCCGATGGATCGCTTAGTTTGTGGGGATGTCGGTTTTGGGAAAACAGAAGTCGCTATTCGTGCCATTTTCAAAGCTGTCACCTCTGGTGGAAAACAAGTCGCGCTACTTGCGCCGACGACTATCCTTACTCAACAACACTACCACACCCTCAAAGAACGCTTTGCTCCTTACCCCATTAACGTGGGGTTACTGAATCGCTTCCGTACTGCTGAAGAACGCCGTGATATTCTTAAACGATTGGCGACAGGAGAGTTAGATGTCGTCGTTGGAACACATCAACTTTTAGGTAAAAGCCTAACCTTCCGTGACTTGGGACTTTTGGTGGTAGATGAAGAACAACGGTTTGGGGTGAACCAAAAAGAGAAAATCAAAAGCTTGAAAACTCAGGTTGATGTGCTAACTCTTTCTGCGACTCCGATCCCCCGGACCTTATATATGTCCTTATCAGGGATTCGGGAGATGAGTTTGATTGCTACACCACCCCCATCCAGACGACCGATTCAAACTCATTTGTCACCCATGAATCCTGATACCATACGCAGTGCAATTCGTCAAGAACTTGATCGAGGCGGACAAGTGTTTTACGTCGTTCCGCGAGTTGAGGGAATTGAGGAAATAGCAGGAGAATTGCGGGAGATGATACCGAGTGCAAGAATTGCGATCGCTCACGGTCAAATGGATGAAAACCAGTTAGAATCGACAATGCTGACTTTCAGTAATGGGGAAGCAGACATTCTCGTATGTACCACAATTATTGAATCTGGTTTGGATATTCCGCGAGTCAACACTATTCTAATTGAAGATGCTCACCGCTTCGGATTAGCTCAGCTGTACCAACTACGGGGTCGTGTTGGTCGTGCAGGAATTCAAGCTCATGCATGGTTATTTTATCCCAAACAGCGGACGTTATCCGATGCTGCACGCCAGCGGTTACGAGCAATTCAGGAATTTACACAATTGGGTTCCGGGTATCAATTGTCAATGCGTGATATGGAAATCAGGGGTGTCGGTAACTTGCTGGGTGCAGAACAGTCAGGGCAAATGGAAGCTATAGGATTTGATTTATATATGGAAATGCTAGAAGAAGCTATCCGTGAAATTAGAGGACAAGAAATTCCTAAAGTTGATGATACACAAATTGATCTCAACCTCACAGCGTTTGTCCCAGCCGATTACATCACCGATTTGGATCAAAAGATGAGTGCTTACCGTGCGGTTGCGGCTGCAAAATCTAAAGAAGAATTATTGCAGATTACTGCTGAGTGGAATGACCGATATGGTGCAATTCCCAAATCAGCGACTCAACTGTTGCGGGTGATGGAATTGAAACAATTGGCAAAGAAACTAGGATTTAGCCGAATTAAACCAGAAAACAAGCAGCACATCGTTTTAGAAACGCAGATGGAAGAACCTGGTTGGAAGAGCTTGGCAGAAAATTTGTCGGAAACCCTCAGGTCGCGCTTTGTTTACTCTCCTGGTAAAGTGACAGTGCGGGGTTTAGCAGTTCTCAAGGCAGATCAACAATTGCAAACATTAATTGATGCTTTGGGGAAAATGCAGGGTGCTGTTGTGGAGGAGGCTGTTGTTTAAAAAGAGCGATGGCGCAAAGCGCCCGCCAAAGGCTATCGCCTAATATTTTTCATTCTCATGCAGTGAGGAACAAGATTGTTAACTCGTGAGCGAGTGTTTGGAACTCGCAGGCGAGTATTTGAAACTTGTAAACGAGTATCATAACTCAATGTATCAACAGAGACTGACATAATGGTTATCCAAAACTTTGTTAATCTGAACAAAGATTTAGACTTTGAGGCAAACGGGCACTATAGAGTCCCGCCACACTTGAACGTCCACCTGACTTGAAAATGGACAAAGCCCAATTCCCAATTCCCAATTCCCATTTTCATGCGTTCTGGTGTACGCAGTTCATGATGGCTACTAACATTGTTCAAGCTTTGTCTATTCCATCTATCTTACTCAAAAGTAGGTATTAATTGGGTTCGACAAAGGCATTACGGACCAATGGAATAGCCATCCATAACGAATGTGGAAACGTTCCACAACGCAAATTGTAGCAAAAAAAGTAAAGTTTTGAATTATTAGTTACTATGCAGCGTCCAACGTTTAATATTTGTGTTTTTTGTGGCTCGCAATCTGGAACTAAGCCTGTGTATCAAACTATTGCCAGTGTCCTTGGTAAGAAGATGGCACAACGGCAGATAGGGCTAGTATATGGTGGTGCTTCCATTGGGCTGATGGGTACAATTGCTACAGAATGTCTGGAAGCTGGAGGCTACGCTGTAGGTGTTCTTCCAGAAATTTTAGTCCCATATGAAATTGCTCATCCTGGACTATCTTTACTCTTAAACACGACTAGTATGCACGAGCGCAAAGCCATGATGTATAAATTATCAAATGCTTTTGTTGCGCTTCCTGGTGGTATCGGGACACTCGATGAATTATTTGAAATTGTGACTTGGGCACAGCTTGATATTCACAAAAAACCAGTTGTTTTACTGAATATAGCAGGGTTCTTTAACCCGTTACTGACCTACCTTGACCACACAGTTAAAGAAGGATTTGTGTCAGACAAAGTTCGTGCTTTAATACGTGTTTACGATGACGTGGAATTAATGCTAGACAATCTTGCTCAAGAATGCTCCTTGATGCTAAATGATAGTAGCACTCTTGTCAGTCCTGCGAAAAAATCTATCGATGAATACTCACTACTTGTTGAAGAACTGAAAGGTAATTCGTAAACTAAGTAAGGTACTTATCGAATAAGGGTTTCAGGAATTTAAGTCAATAAAGTACTTATTCGCTGAAACTCAGACCTAATACCCAGAATGCAATACATCAAAGAGTTAAAAAACCGCACCCTCGACGCGGATGGACAAGAGATGAATGTGTACTTCATCCGGATGAGAATCGCTATAAAAAGAGCGATGGCGCAGAGCGCCCGTCAAAGGCTATCGCCTGAGATTTTTCATTCTCATACAGTGAGGGGACAAGATTGTTAACTCGTGAGCAAGTATTTGGAACTCGTGAGCAAGTATTTGGAACTTGTGAGCAAGTATTTGGAACTTGTGAGCAAGTGTTTGATACTCGCAGACGAATGTTTGAGATTCGTGGGCGAGTGTTTGAGACTTGTGAGCAAGTGTTTGAGACTCATGGGCGAGTGTTTGAGACTCATGAGCGAGTGTTTGAGACTCGTGGGCTAGTGTTTGGAACTCGCAGGCGAGTATTTGAAACTTGTGAACGAGTATCAGAACTCAATGCGGTACCCTCATATGGTAGAAGTATACAATTGTTCGCCCCTAGGGGTTCCAAACATATTTGCGGCAGGTTTCACAAGCGGCTTTTGCTTCTTCGGTTTGTGGATTTGTGAAGATAGGATGGTGGCGTAGGCGAACAATATCTCTTATTAGCTTATTCAGTCACATTCAATGGTAGACGAACGGTGAAAATAGACCCTACTCCAGTTTCGCTTCTGACAAAAATTTCACCACCCATCATATGACAAAAGTGACGACTAATTGCTAACCCCAGTCCGGTACCACCATACTTTTTCGTTGTTGAAGCATCTCCTTGAGTAAAAGGTTGAAATAGCTGTTGCTGTTGGTGATAGGACATACCAATACCTGTATCCTCAACAGTAAACGTAATACTTTCAGGAGCGTAGTTTCCATTATTTAAGTCTGGCGTCTCCTTCTTGACTATGAGTGCCACTCTGCCGTTAGTGGTAAACTTGGCAGCATTGCTTAACAAGTTGTACAGTACCTGTCGTAGCTTTGTTTGATCGGTGTACATGATGGCAAGTTTTTCATCAAAGTCTACTTCTAAGACATTGCTATTTTTCTCCACCAAAGGCTTCACTGTCAGAACGACATCATTAATAAGCGTTGTAAGATGAAATGCCTCTGGGTAAAAAGTAATTTTTCCTGCTGCTATGTCCGACAAGTCAAGAATGGTGTTGATTAATGTTAGTAAATGCCTACTTGCACCGTTGATTGATTCAAGGTCTTCAATAAAATCTTCTGAGAGGCTGGTATTTAAAGCATCATCTCGTAGAAGTTGACTCAAACCAATAATGGCATTCAATGGAGTACGTAATTCATGACTTATATTCGCCAAGTTTATATTTGCTAAAAACTGACTGTTTGCTTTGCCAATAGCTTCACTTCGCTGCCGCGCCTGCTGTACTTCAACAGCCCTACCAGCTTTAATTAGCTGCTGCAGTTGTTCTTCAAAAGCAACACTTTTTTGGTAAAATTCATTAACTACAGCATCTAAATCTAGTTCCAATTCTTGCCATTTTCCCTGCACTTGCGTCAACAACCCGCCCATGATTAAATTTTCATCCTTAGGATGCTTCTGCCATATCCGTAGTGCATCTTCGACTCTGTGAATTAGTCGTCGCAGTTCCCGTCCTTCCTTACGCCATTGAGCAAATCGTTCCCACGACATCTTCCCGCGCTCTTTCAAACTCACGAGAGGAAGTAATTAAGCAATAGTCCTGTTTGCTGTTGAAAACGGGGAAACTTGACCTGAGAAAACTTTTTTCTAGAAAAGAACCAGCATAGCAGCAATCAAGCAGTACCACCAAACTACTCAGCTGAGATTCGCGGATTAAATCATTGAAGTCATCAAATGCGATCGCATTCTGCCCATCGCTAGTACAATCGAAAGTTGCCAAATACCCTTTCTGTTTACCTGTTAAGGTTAGTGCTTCAAATCCATGTCCGGCAAAATAAATCAGTGCTTCGTGATTTTTTGCTTTTTCCAGCAGAAACATCCTCAATGCTGAACCCAGTTCTTTACCAGTTAACTTTTTGTCCGGCGCGACACGCCAGCGATTTTCACTCTCGACTAGCTTACCTGGTAACGGCTGAACTTCAAAGCGACCGTGTTCACGGAGTACCAGCGCTACTTTTTCTGCATCGGTAACAGCCTTTGGCAGATTTCTGAAATTATTATAGTTAGCAATGCCAATCACCAAGCCATATCGAGCCATACTGTCTAACAAAGCATTGAGGCATTTTAGAGTATTCTAACTAACATAGTAATCTGCAATAACTAGAGGCTACCAATGTCAGAAGTACAACGCTTGATAATTAAAGATGACGGTGAAGAATACGAGCTTTATATTCAGTCCAAAACCGTCGCTGAGATACCAGCAATAGATGATGAGGAAGAAGTATATCGTGGTATTAGTGATATTCTGCCCACAGTTAATATTCAAGAATTCCACGCGAAGCTTCGTGGTTATACCAAATTAGCTCTTGGAGCATTCAGAAATTTACCTGAAGCTGAAGAAGTCACAATAAAATTTGGCATCAAGCTAGGTAGCAAAGTTGGTATTCCTATCTTGGTGGAAGGCTCTAGTGAAGGCAATTTTGAAATTGAAGTGAAATGTAAGTTTCCAGAGAATAAGAAAAATTCTAGCAGCAGTTGAGTAGCAATCTTTATTACGTAGTAAGGATTTGAGGTTTTCCATAATGTGAGACTGATAAACCTGATTTCTACGTTCTTTAAAACCAAAATTTCCTTGTTGCGACTCAAAGAAACTTAGTTTTTTGTCATAACTGGTAAATACTGAATCGGTGTTCTAGAATCACCCGTTTAGAAACCGGGGGAAATGATAAGACTGAAGTACTCGCAGACTTTGGAATCTGGTTACACTAATGATTAGTTGCGATGCCATCACCAGATAAACTCCATGCCATATAGTCAGTTCAGTCTCAGTAAGGCAAAGAAGGCGTTTAATCTCACGATTGTTGAAGGAACTCGGTTTTTCCCAGAGATTGAATCCATTTCCCCTAGCTCTAGATTAGCTAGTGAACTTGAAGATTTGCCTTGGACTATCGCTGTCGGCTCGGAAAAGGCTCGCTCTGAAGCCATTGTTTATCCAGTGCTTCAGGAAGTCAGGCGTATCCTCAATCGTCAGATCAGCTTATTCTCTGGTCGAGAGTTTAATGTAGATTCAACTTGTGACTTGACTGGTTATGTTGACTTCTTGATCAGCCGTTCACCGGAACAACTCATTATTGAAGCTCCTGTTGTTATGCTAACTGAGGCGAAAAAAGCTGATCTCAACGAAGGACTAGGACAATGTCTGGCGGAGATGGTTGCTGCTCAACGTTTTAACGAAACTTCTGATAATAGAATCTTCACCATTTATGGTGTTGTCAGCAGTGGTACTCAGTGGCGGTTCATGAAACTCGAAAGACAAACGGTAACAATGGACCTAGCAGATTACCCGCTACCACCAGTAGATCAGATTCTCGGCTTCCTAGTATGGATGGTCAACTCTGAAGGCGTAGCGGGAAAGTAGACCAAATTTTCAAAAAAACACTGTATGAGCAACTTGGCGTAAAGGAATACTGGCTATTTGATCCCAAAAGCGAGTGGGTGGAAGAACAGTTGCGCGGGTATCGCCTGCGGGGAGAGACTTACGAACCTATCCAAGATAACCGTAGCGAACCGTTACAGTTGCGCTTACAAATTGAAGGCAGATTAATTGGGTTTTATCGAGAGGATACTGGGGAAAAGCTAATGATCCCCGACGAACTACGAGAAGCACTACGTCAAGAGGTATTGACAAGACAGCAAGCAGAAGAACAAGCTGAACAAGAACGCCAACGCGCTGAACAAGCAGAGTTGCAGGTGAGACAGTTGAAGGAAAGGTTGCGTTCCCTTGGTGTTAACCCTGATGCAATTGATTGACACTTCTTATCATTCAACAACTATAGCAGTCCTAAATCATTCGTATACAACAAGATTCCCGACTTCTTTAAGAAGTCGGGAATCTGAGCATGCGCGATTTATGCGCTTTGCGCAGGCTACGCCTACACAAATCAAATAGGATTGCTATACAATCAGCAGATACTTCGGTAAGTATCTGCAAACTGCTATTCAGATAATCAGGGTAAGCGCGTCTCAAATGCTATTGACAAGCGGATTTAGAGATATCATTATGTAGGGATAAACAAGCAGCAAGAATAGTAAGCATATAATTATTATCCATTGCGGCTCGATTCGACTTTTGGC
>JAESFN010000884.1_pt1 | contig 18904 bp, 16 predicted proteins | sample 9269411 | NCBI WGS metagenome assembly JAESFN01 (sample SAMN14505399, study PRJNA617100) | algae metagenome | isolation source: Iphinoe sp. HA4291-MV1 and co-occurring heterotrophs from trail next to... | place: USA: Maunawili Falls, Hawaii | collected 2009-07-25
GATGGCCGCCGATCCCAGCTTCCCCTTCAAGACCTACATGCAGATCGAGAAGCCTATCCTGGAGACGAAGAACCCCAACGTCACCAAGATCATCGAGCATAAGTGACCCTGGACCAATGACCAGCTCGGAGCCCTACGTCCGCTTCCTGCGGACGTTCTTCGACCCACCACAGCGCGACGGCCCCGACTTCCGCGTACTCGACGAGCTCACCCCGGCCGAGCGCGAGCGCGCCGAGGAACTGATGTTGGACCGCCTGGTCGACTCCCCCGTGGCAATGCAGGGCCTGGCCTACCTAAGGTCCGCGAATGCGGTCGCCCCGCTGCGGGCACTTATGCAGCGCAAGGGAGCCGTCAGTGTCGACGCCGCGATCGCCCTGTGGGACATCCGCCCCGACCGGGAGGCCTTCGCGCTGCTGTGCCGCACCGTGGAATATCGCCCCCGATGGCGGCGGCGGCACGAGCGCGTCGCAGCAGCGGCCAAACTCACCCACATTGACCGGCGCGAAGCCCTCGCCGCCCTCATCACCGCCCTCGACGACCGCGACATCGCTGTGAGCGCCAATGCCGAAGGGGCGGTTCGAGAGCGGCTGCGGCTCAACGCCGAAGCCGATGCCAGACGCTCCGGGTACATGAGCCTGCGCGAGTACCGGGCCCTCGCCTGGGCCGCGCTCGACCGCTACTACCCCGAACAGCCGAGCACCGACCTCCAGCCCTGGAATTAATGATCTACATCGAAGCGCCTGAGCCCTACCAGCCAGCGCCGGGAGACGGCCCGTCGATCTTCCTCGCCGGCGGGATCACCGGATGCCCGGACTGGCAGCGCGAGGCCCGCTCCCTGATCGCCGACCAACCGGTTGTGGTGCTCAACCCGCGCCGCGCTAACTACCGCCCCGAGCACGGCGACACCCTCGCTCAACAAATCGCCTGGGAGCACCACCACCTGCAGCAGGCCGACCACACCCTGTTCTGGTTCCCGCACAGCGACCCGACCGTGACCGTGCAACCCATCACCCTGCTCGAGTTGGGCACCGCTCTGGCCGAGACTCGACTCATCGGCCGACGCATCACGATCGGTGCCGACCGTCGCTACCCCCGCCGACCCGACCTCGAACTCCAAGTCCACCACGCTCTACCCGAGCACCTCCTGCACCCGACACTGCCCGCAACCATCGCCGCTGCGCTGACAGCTACCGGCCTCGCCCGCTAACGATCGCCTCCTGCTCAGCGTCGGGGTCGGGTCACGTAACGGGAAGAGAGATGCACTCGAAACACGCCCCGCGCCGCCGCCGAATCCGCCGCCTCCGCGGCCGTTGGCGGGGTCGGCGATGATCGGGTAGGTCGTGTTGCGGCCGGGGGCGATCTGGGTGACCCCGCCAGGGGCCGCCACTCCGTACCAGTCCGGGTTTCCCAGCTGAGCAACCTCAGATCGGCCATCTCCGATCATTGGACGACAAGCGCCAGTTCCAGCTCGACTTCCAACACCGCCACCCGCGTTGAATAGCTGAAGGGCCCGGCCAATGGGCGAGATACGTGATGAGGACGACGATCATGGTGTGGGTGACTGGCTGGGGTTGATTGCCTCGACCGAGCACGACCCCCGGTTGCGTTCGGTGGCAGAGCGGCTGCGCGAGGCCGGCCCGCCACCGGTCCCCGGGCAGGTCACACACAGTTTCGTCATCCTGGACACCGACATCGGCAGGGATGTCGACGACGCGATCGCCGTGGCGGCGGCCGCAGCGACGGTGCCCGAACTGGCGCTGGTGATCACCTGCGACGAGTACGGCGGCCAGCGAGCCCGCTTCGCCCGCCACCTTCTGGACCTGCTGGGCCGGCGCGACGTGCCGGTGGTCGCCGGTGCCGATCTGGGCAACTCCCGCTTCTTCTGCGTCGACGGCCTGATATCCGAGCACGTACCTGACCAACCCTCGGACCTGGAGGAGGCCGTCGAAACAGTGAGCGCGGCGGCCTCGCTGCCAGTGCGTTGGGTCGGGATGGACCCGATGAGCAACCTCGCCCGGCTGGCCGACACCCGCCCGGATCTGCTCGCGCGCATGGAGGTGACCCAGATGGGCGGGGCCCTGCGCTACCGGGACCCGACCCGGGCCGAACACAACTTCCGGCTCGACCCCGACGCCGCCCGCCACGCCATGGCCGCCGTCCCCGCCCCCAGCTGGTCATCTCGGACACCACGTTCACCCCCGAGCTGGCCATCGACGCGGCCTCACCGCTCTACTCCACGCTCAGCACTTCCGACGCCCCAGCCTGGGCCAGGCTGCTGCACGCCCACCTCGATCGCTGGTTCGAGCGTTTCCACCCGGCCACCATCCAACACGACGCGCTGACCTTGTCCGCCGCTATGGAGCTGCCCTTCGTCGACCTGACCCGCGCCCACATCGCCCTCGACGAGCACGCCCGCATGCGTCTGGACCCAGACGGCATCCAGGTCTGGATCAGCTCACGGGCCAGACACCGACCCTTCCTCGATTGGCTTACGACAACATTGACCGACGCCATCATGGACAGGCAGGCATGATCGCCAGCGCGCCGGCGTCCAGGGCCCGGCCAAATGCCCGCCGGTAAGTGCTGACCACGCTGATGGCGCTCACCGGGCGGTGGTCCGGAGGCTGAGACGAACCTGAGAATTTGTCGTTGAGGTCGCACCGGGCCCGGGTTTACCGTCGATCAGCCTCCGGGTGTTTGGACACCGGAATGCCCGGGGCGTATCGGTCCGGCGAGTAGTGCGTAGTGCAGCACCGCGACCCTGGCCGCGAGGCGTTCAGCTGGCGGTTATCACTGGTCAGCGCCTCGTAAGGGACCCCGTTCGCGGAGGCCCTTTCTTCAGTGATCCCGATCTGGGGAGCTTCCGGTGTCGTTCATGGACTGGTCCGACGGGCGGTGCGCTGTGCGCGCCGTGCTACGGGCCGTGTTCGTGACGGTGGCGCGGATGCCGCTCTCGGTCATGGTTGTGCTGGCTGGTCTGGTCGTCGCGGGAGCCGCTCTGGGCGGCGGCTCGGGCGCGAGCGGCGGGACCGGCGCCGTGTCTCCGGCGGGTACCGGGACGGTGGTCACGACGGTGGCGATGACCGTTCCGGCGACGACCGGATGGGGTGGCGACAACGGCTCGGACGGCGGGTCCGGGAACGGTCGGTGCACCGGGCCGTCGGGTTGCGGGCCGAGCGTGGCGTTGAGCGGTGGCGGTCAGCTACCCGGGCAGCAGGCCGGTGGGTCGGCCCCAGGGATGGACTTCGGCGAGCACGCGTCCGCACCGGTCTCCGGTGGCGGAGTGCTGGGTTGGCTGTCGACGATGCTCGGGTTGCACAACGGTCCGGGTGGTGGGGACCGGAAGTACCACCCCGACGACGGTGGTTCCGGCCCATGGACCAAGCCCGCCCACAAGTCCGAGAGCAAACCCGGCAGCGACTGGCCCGAGCGGCCGGACACATCGGGGTCGGAGGACGACCCGGGTCGAGCGGTGACCCTGCCGGGACACGAACCAGGTACCGGAGACGGCGGGCGACAGACGCCGCTCGACGATGCCGGTCGCGGGCTGCTGGCCTGGGTGGGCAGCGTGGTGTCCCGGATCCTCGGCGCGATCGCCGGGGTCATCGACCAGGCGGCGACCGAGATCCAGAGCGGCAAGGTGCCCGGTAGCGACCAGCCTGCCCAGCACCAGCCCGCCCAACAGCAGCCCGCCCAGCAGAGCTTCACCCCCGCGAACGCCGCCACCGGCTCCGGCGGGGCCGGCCACGGCGACCCCGGCCACGGCGACCCCGGCCACGGCGACCCCGGCGACGGGCAGGCCGCCGGTGACCTGCCCGGGACCGGCTGTGTCGCCGGCGCCGGCCGCATGTGTCCGCTGGCTCCCGAGTCGTCCGCTCAGCCCGAGCCTGGTCGGATGGCCGCGACGGGAGCGCAACGCCTGCCGGCGCAGCTGACCCCGGTCGTGGACCTGGTGTCCAACCTGGTCGGGCTCGTCGGTGGGCAACCGGCGGGCATCCGAACCCGCCAGGCCCTCACCGGTGTGCTGGAGCAGGTCACCCGAGCGATCAGCACCGGAGCCCACCTGGGGGCCGACGGCCCCGGACCCGGCGCACCGAACGCCGACCGGAGCCCGCCCCCGGGATCGTCGAACACATCGCGCACCAGCGCCGTCTCCGCCCCCACCTCCGGTCACGTCGGCGTCGCGGCGCTCGGCCCGAACTCGCCCGACCGACCCGGACGGCAGCTGGACCGACCGCTCGAGCGGACCGATCAGCTGCTGTCCTGGATGCGCGCGGTCACCGGGGCACGCGGCCCTCCGACCAGCCACCAGCCCGACAGCCAGTCCAGCCCCGACACCCCCGGCTCCTCCGGCACCGGCCCCGCGGCCCGGTTGCACGGCCGCACCCTGCAGGTCCCCACCGCTGACGGCGGCACGCTGGGTATCACCCCGACCAGCCGCCCCGGTCCGAACGCGACGGTCACCCCCGACCTGGCCGGCGGCCGCTACCTGATCGTCGCCCGCAACCGCCAGGCTCCCAGCACCTACGCCTTCGACCTGTCCATGCCGGCCGGGTCCCACGCGGTGACCAACCGCGACGGCGGCGTCGACCTCGTCAACACCGCCGGGGCCACCACCCAGACCATCGACGCACCCTGGGCCCTCGACGCCACCGGCGCTCCGGTCCGCACGTACTTCACCGTGCACGGCGCCACGCTGACCCAGCACATCGCCCCCGGCCCCGACAGCCTCTACCCGATCCTGGCCGACCCCGCCGCCGGCGGCCCGGTCCTCGACGACGGCACCCCCGTCCCCGCCGCCGACCGAGTGGCCAAGCCGGCCAAGCACGCGGTCACCGGGACGGTCAACTCCTCCGGGGTGGACCGGAAGGTCGCGGCGAAGCCGAAGCCGAGGGCGACCGGCACGGTCAACTCCTCCGGAGTGGACCGCACGGTCGCGCCGAAGCCGAAGCCGAGGGCGAGGGCGAGGGCGACCGGCACGGTGAACTCCTCCGGGGTGGACCGGGTGCCGGCGGTCTCCGCTACCAGCACGGTGAACTCGTCGGGCGTCGATCGGGCGCATGGGGTCACCTCGACCAGCACGGTGAACGCCTCGGGCGTGGACACGGGTGTGGGCTGGAAACCCGCTGTGCCCAACCCGGCGGCGGGCAGCACAGTCAACTCCTCGGAAGTGGACTGGCAGCCCCCGGCTCCGCCCAACCCGGCAGCCGCGTCCACGGTCAACTCCTCCGGAGCCGACCGCCCCACCCAAGGCGGCGTCCCGATCGGCACCCACAGCACGGTGAACGCCTCCAGCGCCGATCCAGGTGGTCCCGGTGCGTTGCTACCTCAGGTAGCCGGGACCCCGAGGGATCTGAAGGTTGGCACGACCGAATGGCGTGACCCAACCGACGGGCGCGTCTACGTCGCTACCTGTCATGACGGAACATCCAAATGCGAGCTTCAACGATGGAACACAGAAACCCAGCAATTCGAGCAGTGGGGAACCGTAAGCCGGCCTGCGGCTCCTGGTGAAGACCTCCCCGACGAGCCCGCACCGGGTGTGGGCTGGAAACCCCCGACGGCGGATAGCACGGTCAACTCCTCGGAGGTGGACTGGCAACCCGAGCCCCCGGCTCCGCCCAACCCTGCGGCCGCGTCCACGGTCAACTCCTCCGGAGCTGATCGCCCCACCCAGGGCGGCGTCCCGATCGGCACCCACAGCACGGTCAACTCCTCCGAAGCCGACCCCGGCGGCCCGGGTCTATCGCTACCTCACATCACCGGAACTCCGGAACCGAAAGCCGGCACGAACGAATGGTATGACCCCGAGGATGGGAACTTCTACACCTACACCTGCGAAGACGACACAGCAGCCCATTGCAAGATGCGGGTGTTCAACCCCGACACACGGACGTTCGGCGTTCCGCGCCCCAAGGCGGAATACGGCGACCCGGGCGAAGCCGAGCCTGTCGACCTCGTCGAGAAAGAACTTGATGTAGCCAGCAACATTCCTTGGGGCGGCCGGGGCTTCAAGGTGGCCGACGAGGCTTACCAGGGTCTCGGCAAGGTCATGGGCTACAAGCCTAGAGAAGCAGCGAACCCCTCGTCTCCCACCCGATCAGAGCCAACCCAGATCGAGGCGGCCAAGCCCCCGAAGCAGGTCAATGCGAGCTGGAGTGGTGAGACCGTATATCATCACGGTGGTCGGATGACGGCCATCCAACACATCAACTATCGTCATTCCTACAACTCAGGATTCGCCAATGTCAGCAAGTACTCGCAAGGGACCACTGCCCGCCAGATCCGGGGATATGTTGATGACGGCCTACGCTACGGAACTCCCACACCTAATGGGACGAACGGCCATGAGATTGTCTACGATACGGGCCACGTCATCGGGACGGACAAGAGCGGTGCCCCGGTGACCGCTATCAAGATTTACGTTCGGGACGGTAGGATTCAGTCCGCGTTCCCGGTGAAGGCGCCGTAGAAGTGACGTTCGGCCCCCTCACCCAGCACATCCTCGCCAGTGAGATGGATGACTTCGAGCGAGACCAGCTACTCAATGCTGCCTCACCTGGTAGGCAAGGCAGCCAGTACTTCACGTTCAACGTGTACAACGTGTGTCTCGACTTCGACAGCGGCCAGGCAAGCATCGAAGATGAATTGGACGCCGCTGCCGCCGAAACGGTTCCGTTAGACGAGTTCTTGGCCGCCCTGCGCGGCAAGCCACACTCCCCGGGCACCGGGCCCTGACCGTTGCCAGACGACTCTCCCCGGTAGGTCCCGGCCTCCGCCTCGGGCGATCCGGCGCGGGACCCATTCGGCGAACCCGGGGGTCGACGAGGTGGCTGGTGGTGAGGTTCTTCGCCGCGTCGACCAGGTCGGTCGGCACGTTGATGGTCATCTTCTGGGTCCTCGCGGCCAGCTCCGGCGCCGCCGTCGTCCGACCCAAACCCACTCCCCCACCGAGGCCCAAACCCGCCGCGCGGCCCAGCAGCAGCACCATCAACTCCTCCGGGGTGGACCGTTGAGCCGGCGGTGTCGGCGACCAGCACGGTCAGCTCGTCCGGGGTGGGTCGGCTGGTGGCGCCGAAGCCCGCAACATCATCAAACGGGTCGACCTGGACCCCGACGGCCACACCTAGGGACCTCAGGTCACCCTCTTCTCACGACCGACGTAGCGGGGCCGGTTGCGACGCCGGGGTGCGGGCTCCGCCGATACAGCCGACCGGTTCGCCGCGGCTGAAGCGCCGGGCGGCCCTGATCGAGAGCCAGCTCATCGTCACGATGAAGATGAAGTAGACGAACAGCGGGATGTACATCCCGAACAGGCCCGCGAACGAGAACACGCCGCTCTTGAAGTAGATGATCAGTGCGGCCGGCACGCTCAGCAACGCCACCCAGATGCCCAGGTACGCCGACCAGCGCGGGAAGATCTGCATCCCGCTCGAGTCCCAGAGGATCGCGAGGGAGATGGCGATCGCCCACAGGTCGAACACCGGCCAGATGAACAGGAACAGGAACCAGCCGGTGTCGTTCAGCGCGCGGACGATGTCCGGGGTGATGTCCGGCCGGAACGCCGCGACCCCCCAGCAGACGCAGAAGCCCACCGTCACCGAGACCCCGGCACCGGCGCACGCGACCTGCAGGTAGGTCAGGAGCGGTACCCCGCGCTCCATGTGCCGGGTCCACGCGGCGACCCCGACGCCCCACGCGGCCAGCAGGGTCATCGCGAGCATCATCAGGATGGTCCCGGTCCGGATACCGGTCAGGTTCTCCTGATACATCGCCGCGACCTGCTGCGAGCTGGCCGACGGAGACAGCGGCGGCAGGAAGTCCGCCAGCGGGACGAAGCCGATGAAGAACAGCACGGTCAGCCCCGGGCCCATCCAGGCGCACAGGGAGACCGCTTTCGGGTTGAGTTCGATGCTGCCCATCGACGCCTCCGGTGACGCGGTGTTCCGGTCATCGTCGTCATCCGCGGCCGCGCACGAGCGGCGGCGTTCCGCAGACCGGACCGCGCGGGTCCGGCCGGGCCGGCTACCGCTCGGCGGTGAACCGGACCGGCATTCGCTTGACCCCGCAGCTCTCGCCGCCGCTGAACGCGAACCCGGTGCGCTCCGGGTCGGCGAGCTCGATGTCCGGCAGCCGGCGCAGCAGCTCGGCCAGCGCCACCCGCATCTGCATCTGGGCCATCGGCTGGCCCGGGCAGGCGTGCAGCCCCCAGCCGAAGGACAGGTGGCGGTTGCGCGGGCGGTCCAGCCGGTAGGTGTTCGGCTCGGGGTACACCGCCGGGTCGCGGTTGGCCGCCGCCCAGCACAGTTGCAGGTCGGAGCCCTCGGGGATGGTCACTCCGGCGAACTCGACGTCCGCCGTCGCCCGGCGGTAGAACCCGAAGAACGGCGGATGCAGCCGCATCCCCTCGTCCACCGCGGCCGGAATGAGGCTCGGGTCGGCGATCAGCCGGTCGCGGACGTCCGGCCGGGACAGCACCTCGTACATCACCCCGGAAAGGCCGTTCACGCCGGTGTCCTGGCCCGCGACCAGCATCGCGGCCACCATCGGTCCGATCTCCATCGGGCCCAGCGGCTTGCCGTCCAGCCGCGCCTCGGTGGCCAGCCAAGTCAGGTAGTCGTCCCTCGGGTTCGCCCGCCGCTCCTGCACCTCGCCCAGGCCGAACTCGATGAGCCGCCCGAAGACGGCCGGGAGCAGCTCGGGGCTGCCCAGCGCGGCGATGACCTGGTCGGCGAGCTCGTGGAAGTAGCGGGCCTTCTCGCTGCCCGGGTCGATGCCGATGGCGATGCACAGTGCGTGCAGCGGTGACGGCTCGATGAACTCCGCGACCAGGTCGCACTCGCCACGGCCGGCGAAGCCGTCGATCAGGGCGCCGATGTCCTCCCGCACCCGGGCCTCGATGCGGCCGGGGGTTCGGGTGTTGAACGCCTCGGTGAACAGCCGCCGCCAACCGGTGTGCACCGGCGGATCGACCTCGAGCGGGAACAGCGGCGGCCGGTCGACCAGCGGGCGCATGATGCTCGGCGCCCCGGACAGCCGCTGCCAGTCGGTGTGCGCGGCCTTCACGTCCCGGTGGTCCATCAACAGGTAGTAGCCGCCGCGCTCCCGGCTGTACGCCACCGGGCAGGCGCCGCGGGCCTCCTCGAACAGCGCGTACGCCTCCTCCGGCGTGCTCTGGTCGCTGTCGTAGTGGGCGAGGCGTTCGGCCAGCTCGTTGTCGTTGGTGATGGTCATGTCCGCTCCGTGTTGTTGATATTTCGGATCGAGAACTGTGATTCAGGTCCACGCGGGTTGCGACACACGGCTCCGGGTGCTCCCCGTCGCCGGGTGGTCCGCGGGCCCGGGTGGGCCGGATCACCCTCCTGGGCGGTGCGGTGGCCGACCTCACATCGGTCTGTGCTTTGCTGATCGGGTGTCGGCCGAGATCAAACCGCCGCGCCAAGCTCGAGCCCTGGCCACCCGTCAGCGGATCATCGAGGTGGCGATGCACGAGTTCGCCACCCGGCCCTACGACGAGGTCTCGGCGGGCGAGATCGCCGACATGGCCAAGGTTGCGCACGGTCTGGTGTTCCGCTACTTCGGCAACAAGCGGGGCCTGTACCTGGCGGTGGTGCGGGAGGTCTCCGAGCGGCTGTTCGACGTCGCCCCGTCGGACCCGAGCTTCGCGCCCGGCGTCCAGCTGCGCGACGTGCTGCGCCGGCACTTCCTGCGGGTGGCCGAGAACGAGCATCTGCTGCTGGGCTACGCCCGGGGCGCCATCGTGATGTCCGCCGACCCGCTGGCCTGGGAGATGCTCGAGCGCCTGCGGTTGCGGCTGGTCGACTGGACCTGCGACGCGATCGGCATCCCCCGCGACCACCCGGCGATCCGGCTGATGATGCGCACCGCCGGCAACGCGCTCGACGAGCTGAGCGTGGCCTGGCTGCAGCAGGGCCGGCAGTTCGAGGTCGACCAGGTCGTCGAGGCCATGGTCCACGTGGTGACCGGTTCGCTCGCGGCCGCTCACAGCCTCGACCCCAACCTCGACATCGACAGCGGTATCGCCCTGCTGGCCGAGCCCGGCGGCTGACCACCGGCAACAGTGCTTCCACCAGCAACAGCGCTAGCAACCGCAACGTACGACAAAAAATGACGATTAGTCAATTTTAATGATGCGGCGCGGCGGAGGGTCGGCCCCGGGCGGCGTCCGGGGCCGATACGCTCCGCGGATGGCGCGGGACCGGGCGGCGGACGGGGACGACCTCGGCGACTGGCGGGCCGCCCTGATCACCGCGCTGAACGACGGTGTGGTGATCACCGACCACCGGATGCGGGTGGTCGACATCAACCCGTCCTTCACCGCGCTCACCGGCTACGACCGCGAGGGCCTGCCCTACCCGCCGCCGTACCCCTGGTTCCCCGACCCGGTGGCCGACTCCATCGACCACGCCGAGGTCACCCGCTGCTTCGCCGAGGCCCTCGAGGCGGACGGCGTCGGCGTCTGGCGGGTGCCGCACCGGCACCGGGACGGCCGGCGGATGTGGATGGAGGTGTCCAACTCCGTCCTCCCCCGCCACCTCGGCCCCGACTACCACCTGATCGGCGTCATGCGGGACGTCACGGTCATCCACTGGTCGGAGCTGCGCGACCGGCTGCTGGCCGAGATCGGCCGCATCCTCAGCCGGCCCGGCGAGCTGCCCGACCAGCTGGTCGCCTGCGCGCGCACCGCCGCCCGGCTGCTCGACGAGACGGTCGTCATCGTGCCGACCACCCGCGACGGGGAGCTCCTGCCCGCCTACGCCGCGCACCCCCACCAGGCCGAACTCGCCGACGCCGTGCTGCGGCTACTGCCCCGGCGCGTCCCGCCCGAGCTGCACGAGCGGATGCGCGCGGGGCGGGCCTTCATCCTCGACCCGGCGCTGGTCGGGCCCCAGCTCGGCGAGCGGGTCGCCGAGGCGGAGAAGCTGTTCGGCCGGAACTCCACGCTGATCACGCCGCTGGTGTCGGGCGGCCGGCTGCACGGGATCCTCGGCATCATCTCCACCCGGAGCTTCGACGGCGACGACGAGCGGATCACCGCCGTCGAGCTGGGCGGGCGGATCGGCGCCGCACTGGCCGCCGAGCGCACCGCCACCACCGGCCGGCGGCTCCGCGACGGCAGCCTCGCGCTGGCCGCCGCCGCGTCGGTGGCGCAGGCGTCGGCCGCGCTGGCCTCGGCGGTGCACGAGTCGCTGAACGCCACCGTCACCGTGGTGTACACCCCCGACCCGGACAGCCCGTCCCGGCTGCGGCTGCGCCACGTCCTGGGCGCCGGGCGGCACATCGAGGAGGAGATCGGGCAGCGATACCGGACCCTGCGGCTGGACGCGGAGACCGCGCCGTCGGAGGCCGCCCGGACCGGCGAACCGGTCTGGGTGCACGACCAGGAGAGCTGGCGGCAGCGCTACCCCGGGCTGGTCGTGGACGGCTTCCTCAACGAGCTGCACGCCACGTTCGCGCTGCCCATCCCGGTCGGCGAGGGGGGCCTCGGCGCGGTATCCGCGATGTTCGCCACGCCGTGGCCGTTCCAGGCCGACGAGCGCCAGTTCGTGCAGACCCTGGCCACGCAGGCCGGCCTGGCCTTCGAGCGGGCCACCCTGGCCGACTACCGCTGGCACGTGTCCCGGACCCTGCAGAACAGCCTGCTCCCGGCCGCCCCGCCGCCGTCCGACCGGCTCGAGGTGGTCACCCACTACCGGCCCGCCGGCCGGGACATCCACGCCGGCGGGGACTGGCACGACGTGATCGCCCTGGACGACACCCGGATCGCCGTCGTGGTGGGCGACGTGGTGGGCAACGGCCCGGTCGCGGCGGCCACCATGGGCCGGCTCTCCGGCGCGCTGGCCGCGTACCTGCACGAGGGCCACGGTCCGGGCGCCGCGCTCGACCTGCTCAGCGACTACGCGCGCCACCTGCGCCACGCGCCGGGCAGCACCGCGGTGTGCCTGATCCTGGACACCGCCACCGGGGAGGTCCGGGGGGCCGGCGCCGGCCACCCGCCGCCGCTGCTGGTGGACCCGGCCGGGCCGGACTGCGAGTTCTGGGCGGAGCTGCGCGGGCCGGCCCTGGGCGTGCCGGGGGGCGCGGCGCACGGCGAGCACCGCCGGCGGTTGGCCCCGGGCAGCACGGTGCTGCTCTACTCGGACGGCCTGGTCGAGCGCCGCCGGGAGGTCGTCGACGAGGGCTTCGCCCGGCTGCGTGAGTGCGCCGTCAAGCACGTCGACGCCGGGCCGGAGGAGCTGCTGGCGGCGGTGCTCGCCGGCTGCCTGGCGCCCGAGGGACCGACCGACGACGTGGCGGTGGTCATCGCCCGCTACTCGAACGCGACCAGCGCGACGGCGTCCTCCCCCGCCTCCCAGCCGCCCGATCCGGCGCGCAGGGTCAGGTAGGCGGCGTTCTCCAGGTACCCGGCGGCCGCCGGGCTGTCCCGACCGAGCAGCCCGCACACCGCCACCCGCAGCGAGCCGCCGTGCGCGACCACCATCGTCGCGCCGCCCTCGGGCACCTCCGCCGGGGCCGGCAACGCCCGCAGCATCCGCCGCTCAACCTCGCCGTAGGTCTCCCCGCCGGGCAGCTTCGAGGTCAGGTCGGGGACGGCGCCGAACCAGGACTCGTAGACCCGCAGCACCTCGGCCAGGTCGGCCGGCGAGTCGCTGCCGTCGAGGTCGCCGCAGCTGATCTCCAGCAGGTCCGGGGTCTCCTCCGGGGTGAGACCGAGGTGCTCGGCGAGCGGGCGCGCGGTGGCCCGGGCCCGGGTGGTGTTCGACGTGCGGATGGCCCGCACCCGCTGGTCGGCGAGCAGCCCGGCGAGCTCGACGGCCTGCTCACGGCCGAACCCGCTGAGGTCCGGCCCCGGGGGCGCCGAGGTCACCGCACCGGCCACGTTGGCCTCGGACTGGGCGTGCCGGACCAGGATCAACCGCCGTTCGCTCACCCGGTCAGGTTAGCCTCGCGGTGCCGGGCTCGCGCTGTCGCTGGGGAGCGGGACGCTCTCCTCGGCGACGACCCGGTCGGCCGACTTGAGCACCAGGTAGACGGTCAGCGCGAACCAGCCGAAGAACGAGGTCAGCGGCAGGTACAGGCCGAACACCCCGTTCCAGGTGAACGGCCCGCTCTGGAAGAAGAACAGCAGCTGGTCGGGGATGATGATGATCACCATCCAGATGTTCGCGTAGCCCGCCCAGCGCGGGATGACCGGGTTCGGCCGGGTGTCCAGCAGCCCGCCCGCCGCGATGGCCAGCGGCAGGCCGAGGTACATGGTCACGCCGCCGATGAACTGCAACCAGGCCAGGTCGTTGATCATGTAGAGCAGCTGCGGGTCCCGGTCGGGCCGGTAGGCCCCCCACAGCCAGTAGGTGGCCGGGTAGAAGGTGAGCACCATGTTGCCCACCCCGCCCAGCAGAGCGGAGTAGCCGAGCATCCCCGGGCCGCCCTCGATCCGGGACAGCATCCGCACGATGGACGCGGTGAACGGGATCATCAGCAGCGCCCCGAGCATCACGAACAGCATGCCGATCCGGATGCGGTTGGTGTCCTGCTGGAAGATCGCCGCGATCTGCTCGGCCGGCGCGGCCGGGCTGGGCGGGGGCAGGAACCCGGCGATGAAGATCCAGCCGATGATCAGGCTGACCACGTAGCCGGCGCCGCACCAGGCCCCGAACCGGTGCAGCTTGACCTTGACCGCAGTGTCCATGATCCCCGCTCCTCGCGTCGGCGGCGGCCGGTCAGGGCCCCTCTGCACTGTGACACGAGGTCGCAAATGACACAAGGCTTCAGACTTGGTCAGCTCCAGGGGTCCAGCGCGTGCTTGCCGACGGTCCGGCCGGACTCGAGCCGTTGCAGTACCGCCGGCCCCTCGGCCAGCGGGTGGACCTCGGGGGTGCCGGGCGGGTACGCCCCCTGGGCGATGAGCGCCTCGAGCTCGTCCAGCAGCGCCCGGTACATGGACGGCACCGCGACCGCCAGGGCCCCGATGTGCAGGCCCTTGACCTGGACCTGATGCTCGAAAACCAGCTCGGCGGTGCTCAGCGTGGCGTCCCCGGAGGCGGCCCCGAACACCACGACGCGTCCGGTGAAGGGCTTCGCCACCGACATGCTCACCCCGAACGTGGCCCGGCCCACCGACTCCAGTACCAGGTCCACCCCGCCGGTCAGCCGGGTGATCTCCGGGCCCAGGTCGGGGCGGGCCGCGTCCAGCACGTGGTCGGCGCCGAGCGCGGTGACGACGGCGTGCTTGGCCGGGGACGCCGTGGCCACGACGCGGGCGCCGTAATGCCGGGCCAGCCGGACGGCGGCCTGCCCGACCCCACCGGCGGCGGCGTGCACCAGCACCGTCTCGCCGCTGGTGAGCCGACCCAGCGGTCTGAGCGCCGCCAGTGCGGTGGCCCAGTTCAGCACCAGGCCGAGGGCCTGGGCGTCGGTCCAGCCGGCGGGAACCGGCAGCACGCCGGCGGCGGGCATGGTCATGTACCGGGCGAAGGCCCCCGGCCCGGCCCCGACCACGTGGGTGCCGATCTCCAGCGGGTCCCCGACGCCCGGGGCGACGCCGACGATCTCGCCGGCCGCCTCGAACCCCGCGACGTAGGGCGGCGGCGGGCCGCCCCCGTAGGTGCCGAGGGTCTGCATGACGTCGGCGAAGTTGACCCCGGCCGCGCCCACCTTGATCAGGTACTCGCCGGGCCCCGGTACCGGGCGGGGTCGGTCGGTGGTCAGGGCCAGGTCCGCCGGTCCCCGGTGCGAGTGCTGGACCAGGGCCGGCATGGTGTTGATGTCCATACGACCGACGGTAGGAGCCTCACACGTGTGTGAAGGTCAAGCCCCGGTGCGGTGGACGTTCGCCAGGAAGGCGTCGAGGGCCGCCTGCCGCTCGTTCAGCGCCGCGATCCGGGCGGCCAGCCGGTCCCGGTAGCCGCGCACCTGGCCGACGAACTCGTCCGACACGTCCGGGTTCGGACCGGCATCGTCGCTCGGCAGGACGTCCCGGATCAGCCGCACCGGCAGCCCGGACTCCAGCAGCGACCGGATGACCACCACCCGGTCCAGGGTGGACCGGCAGTAGTCGCGGAACCCGTTGTCGCACCGGCCGGGGACGATCAGGCCCTCGTCCTCGTAGTACCGCAACGACCTGGGGCTCACACCGCTGAGGCCCGAGGCCTGCCCGATCCGCATGTTCCGGTCAACGCCCGGGCGTGCGGTGGTCTTCCCTGACCTCGACCAGGCCGGTCGCCCCGTCCACGGTGACGGTGGCGCCGTCCGGGATGTCCCGGGTCCCGGTCACGGTGTTGATCACGCAGCAGACGCCCAGCTCGCGGGCCACGATCGCGCCGTGGCTCAGCTGCCCGCCGGTGTCGATGACCAGGGCGTCGGCCAGCATGAACAGCGGCGTCCAGCTGGGGTCGGTGGTGGCGCACACCAGGATGTCGCCGTCCTCGAACTCGACCGTCGCCGGGTCGTGCACCACCCGGGCCCGCCCGGTGACCTTCGACCCCACCACGCCGATGCCCCGGAGCGTGGCCGGCCGGGGCGTGTCGGCCGGGGCCGCGACGACCGGTTCCGGGGTGCCGTACCAGGCCGGCGGCAGCTCCAGCCCGAGGTAGCGGTGGTGGTCGGCCTTCCGCTGCCCGGCCCGCTCCCGGAGGTCACCGTCGGGCGGACCGGTGACCTCGTCCAGGGTGAGGAAGAAGACGTCCTCGGGGTCGTCCAGCAGGCCCCGCTCGACCAGCGCCCGGCCGGTGACCCGGGCCCCGCAGCGGGCCCCGTCCAGGGCGTGCAGGAAGGCCGCCTTGCCCACCTCGCGGGCGGTGATGAAGTTCCCGGCCAGGGACATGACCAGCCGGGCACCGGGTCGCTTCCACGGCGGCAGCGCGGCGAGCACCCGGGTGGCCAGCTCCTGGCGGCGCGCGGTGCGCTCCCGTTCGCGGGCCCTCGGGTCGGCCAGGTCGCGGCGGCGGTAGCCGGCCAGCACCGCCCGCACCGGGGCCGGGTCCTCCCGCCAGCTGCGGGTCTCCAGCTTCCCCTCGTCCGGGCCGTGGTAGCCGTGCCGGCGCTGGATCTCGGCCAGGTCGAGGCGGCCCTGGGCGGCGGCCCAGAGGTCGGCGATCAGCTCGGTCTCCTCCATCCCGCCGTACCCGGAGGCCAGGTCCATCCCGAGCGCGGGGTCGCCCAGCGTCCGCCCGGCCAGCTCGGTCAGCGCCTCCAGCAGCTGCGGGCCGATCATCGACACCACGCTGTGCCCGACGCACGCGGCGAGGAACCGGTCGGCGCCCTCCCGGACCAGCCGCTGCCCGCCGTCCAGGTCGGTCGGCGGTGCCTCGATCACCGAGCGCCGCCACCACACCCGCTGCTCGGCCAGCAGCGCGCGCAGCCCGCCCGGCGCGCGCAGCGCCCCGACCGGGAACTTCACCGCGATGGCCGCCGAGCGCGCGACACCACCCGGGCGGCCGGCCAGCGGGGCCCCGGACACCTCGCCGAAGACCTTCTCCTCCAGCACGTCCGGCGAGCTGCCCGGGATCCGGGCGCCGACCATCCGGAAGAAGTTCACGTTGCCGGCCGAGCGGCCGTAGAACACCCCGCACATCCGCCGGGCGGGGTCGGCGGGCATGGTCGTCTCGTCGGCGCCCAGGATGCCCAGCGTGCGCATCCCCCGGCGGGTGGCGATCTCCATCCCCCGCTCCCAGACCGCCCAGCTCAGCGGGGTCTGCACGCCCTGGATGGCCTCACCGAAGTTGACCCGCGACCACCGGGTCACCGCGTCGGGCCGCATGTTCACCGGGTTCTCCGGCTCGCCCATGATCGACTCCTTCGTCCGTCCGCCCGGGGCGGACAACCTACCGCCTCGGTGACGCCGTGCCTCTATTGACACCTTGTCTCAGCGGCTGCCAGGGTCGGCGGTACATCCGCAGGGAGGGGAAGCGTCGTGGGTTCGGAGACCAAGAAGGCCTTCTGGGAGGAGAAGAACGTCGGGTTCGGGGCCGTGCGCCCGGAGCACGACTTCCTGCACCCGGAGACCCGCGCGCTCGAACCCGGGCCGGAGCTCACCGAGACCCAGTACCTCGGCTTCAACATCCCGGAGCACGACATCCACGGGATGTGCTACCTGTGGCACCACCCCAACCTGGGCGTGGTCAGCGGCGGCGCCTGGGCCTGGCAGGGCGTCAAGCGGCACAACCTGGCCTGCGAGATCTTCGACATGGTCAGCTACGTCGACGACGCCGTGCTGTCCGGCGACCTGCACTCCTTCGAGCTGCCCAACGGCTACGGGGCGACCGTGGAGCAGCCGTTGAAGCGGCTGCGGGTCCACTACGCGGACAAGGAGCGGGACAACGCCCTGGACATCGGCTACGAGGCGCTGATGGAGCCGATGGTGCTGAGCACCGAGCTGCATTTCGAGCAGGCCATGCGCACCTCCGGCACGGTGACCTTCGGCGGCCGGGAGTACGAGGTGGACGGGGTGACCGTCCGCGACCGGTCCTGGGGCCAGCTGCGCCGCGAGGTGCACGCCCCGGTGCCGCCGATGGCCTGGATGACCGGGGTGTTCGGCGACGATCTCGCGTTCGGCACCACGGCGTTCGACTCCCCGGACACCGACCCGGACTGGAAGGGCGTGCTGGAGATCCCCGGCGGCGACCCGACCAAGGGTGGCTGGGTGCTGCGCGACGGCGAGCTCACCCCGGTGGTCGCCGCGGTGAAGCGCACGATCCGCAACGCCGACACGCTGTTCCCCGAGGGCATCGAGATGACGATCACCGACGCCGGCGGCCGTGACTACGAGCTGACCGGGCGGGTCCGGGCGGCCGCCAACTGGCGGGGCTGGCACAACATGGACTCGGTCATCTGCCTCACCGAGTGGACCTGCGACGGCCGCACCGGCTACGGGGACACCCAGGACGTGCTGTTCCACGACTACGTCCGGCGGTTCGGGTCCTGACCTGACCCTTTCGGGGGCACCACGGCCGGGTTCCGGGCCCGGCGGCGCTCCAGTCCGTATCGTTCCGGCCAACCATGAGCACTTTCGGCACCACGAGCGCGCAGCCGTCCCGGGACGGGCCGACCGTCGGCGGGTACCGGCGCGGCTCCCGGGTGCGCACCACCCGCGCGGGCACCTGGTTCCCGGCCACCGGCCCCGCCGACGAGCCGGCCGGGTTGCTGCTGCTGCACCCGGCGGTCAAGCCGGCCGTGCTCACCGACACGATGACCCGGCTGGCCGCGCTGCGCCTGTCCGGGGTGCTGCCGGTGCACACCGAACTGGTGGAGCAGGCCGGACGGAACTGGCTGGTCGCCACCACCTCGATCACCCCCACGCTGGCCGACCTGCTCGACGACGGCCCGCACCGCACCCCGGCCAACGCCGCCGCGGTGCTCACCGAGGTGGCCGAGACCCTGGCCGAGGCGCACACGGCGGGCCTGGCGCACGGCGCGGTGGAGGCCCAGGCGGTGCTGCTCGGGCCGGCCGGCCACGCGCTGCTCGCCGACTGGGGCACCACCGAGGACGCCGAACCGGACGCCGACCGGGAGGCCTGGGCGGCGTTCGCCGAGACGCTCGCCGAGCGCTGGTGCGGGGATGCGCCGGCCGAGGCCGCGCTGCTCGGCGGGGCCGCCGGGGCGGCGCGGGAACCGGGCCCGGAGGGCGGCCTCGACGCCGCGCTGGAGTGGCTGGACGAGCTGGCCGAGCGGGCCGACCGGGCCGCGTTGATCGCGGCCGCCGCGACACCGGTCGCCGCCCCGCGCCGCCGGCGGGCCGACGACGTGGCCCGGCGGGCGGCGCTGATCGAGCAGGAGATCGAAGACTCGTCGCCGCCGGCCACGCCGGCACCCGCCGAACCACCGGCCGCCGCCGCACCACCGGCCCGGCCCGCCGAACCGCCGGCCGCCACCGCACCGGAACCCA
>JAESFN010000886.1_pt1 | contig 18903 bp, 14 predicted proteins | sample 9269411 | NCBI WGS metagenome assembly JAESFN01 (sample SAMN14505399, study PRJNA617100) | algae metagenome | isolation source: Iphinoe sp. HA4291-MV1 and co-occurring heterotrophs from trail next to... | place: USA: Maunawili Falls, Hawaii | collected 2009-07-25
TCATCGCCGGCTGACTTCCACACCATGGTACTGATATTGCCATTGTATTGATTAGCACCATCCGCACAGGAACCAGGTGTAGCGGTACACTTATTATACCCCAGCTCAAAAGCAAAATAATTGGGTGAATATCCCGTACCGCCCTTATCCTGCAGGTAGGGGCGGTTGACGCCCAGCAGCCAGCCACGGATATTGTAATCGTAAACCAATGAGTCCAGCGGTGTACCGCCAGGGCCACCCATTGGAGCTAGTCTTTTTTTCTTCAGTTGCCCCAGTGCATCATATTGCAGCTCGGCAAGTGTTTTGTAGGCACTCATGGCATTGCTGTTGACGGTTGTATTGCTAACCTTCTTTTCGGTCTTTATGGGCCTTCCCAGGTCATCATACGTGATCTGGGTAACAGTAACGGTGGTTTGTGCATTGGCGCCTGCTTTTTCAGTTTTATTGATCAGCAGCAGGGGCTGGCCTATAAAACTGTATTGGGTGGTTTGCACATCCGTACCGCCAGTGGCATTGGTGGACTGTACCTGGATGATGCGGCCCATCTCGTCATAAATGTTGACGCTGTACAAATACATAGCGGTGCCCAATACCTTGGTGCGGCTGCCGGTGACCAGGGTTTTGATCTTCGGACTTTGTATAGTGGCATTCTGAGGATAGGGATACACCTCATCGGAAGGGGTTTGCAGGTAGCTGTCGTAGGTGGTTACCCGGGTGGCGCTTAAAGGATTGCCATAGCTGCTGCGCCAGTTGTAGTTGCTGTAAAAGGTATTGGAGAGTTCCTCATAAGTCTGCCCGGCCAGGTTGGGGTAAGCGTTGCTGTTGTACGCGGCGGTATAGTGGGTACCAATGCTGCTGTTGTTATTCCATAAACCCGTTGCAATGGGCCGGTTGATATCATCATATTGCGTGTACAGCCATTTTACGGGACTGCCGCTGCGCATATTGGCGTCCTGCAATAATACCAGCCTATCACGGCCATCGTATACCATGTACACCTCACTGGCGCCAGGCAACTTCTGGATGATCCTACGGCGTTTGCCATCGTACTCATACCGGAAGCATTGTTCATTCAGGATCACGCTGTTGTTCCAGGTAGGGTTCCAGCCATTGGCTTGCAGCAGTTCTACCCCACGCGGCTGTATCACTAACCTGAGCAGTCCATACACATCATATACATAGTAAGTACAAAGCCAGCCGGTGTAACCCTTGCCGGCGCCCGTATCAGCGGCAGCGGTGTTTTGTACTTTTTTGAGTACTACCTGGCCCTCACGGTTGACGAAAGTAATTACCTGCTTACCGTTCTCATCTGTTATTGAATGTTTGTTGAGCTCCCCGGCCTGGTTCAGGTTGTCGCAATTGTAGGTGCCAAAACTACCCGGACTGCCGCCAATGGTTACTGTCCACCTGCGTACACTGTCGGCCGTGGTATTGATGAAGTATTGGTAGCCGGTGCCCTTGCCGTCATGTACCCAGTTATCACCCGCCCAATAGGAGCGGGCCGGGCGATTTAAGGGAGAAGGTTCGTATTCGGTTTTGCCATAGTAGTAGGTCTCGCCCTGGCCATAGATGGGGCTTGTGGGATTGCCATTGCTGTAAAACCAGTTTTGTTGTTGGAAGGGATTAACCTTGAACATTCCATCATTGATGGAGGTATTGCCACCGAAATTATTGGCGGCAAAGGGCAGGTATTGACGTTGGACCCTGCCCCAGTCATCGTATACAATGGTTTGTACCAGGTCGGTAGCTGTACCACCGGTGGGGAAAGAACCCTGCTTCACCACGGTTTGAATGGGCCTTCCAAAGCCATCGAAATACTGGGTGGTCATGCGGGAATGCTGCAGGGGGCTATTGACGTTAAAGTTGGCGTCGGAGGTATCTGGCTTCACGGCCATCCAGCTGCGGATGTAATTTTGAGAAGGGGCTGCATAAGCCGGTGGAGTGACCACAGTAGGGTCCTGGGCAAAAGCAGCGGGGCCTGAAAGGAAAAGCAATACGAAAATGTTGGTGATGGCATTACAAGTGCGCATAAGCAGATTGGCTTAAGTGATAAAAAATGACCTGGCTGCCGGTGGCAGCGGGGAACAGCAAACATTGATCTCAATGGATGGCCAGCGGGAATGCGGTCACTTCAGTTTTTATCACTACGGAGAAGACCGGTAAATCACCTGACAGGAGAAAACCGGTACTGTGTACAATAATAATAACTTCATTCAATACCCTGAAATGAAAGGCACGTTTTAACCATTCTACGCATACTTTAACCGCTGTAGCTATAAAAAGGCACGGTTTGTTAGTTGGAATCATGCTGTACGGAGTGAAATGGCGGCAGGGGAAACAGGCAGGAGAGGTGCCGGTACAAGGTTAGGAAGATTTATACGCACGTACAAGCGGGGGAGGCTGAACTTCTGAAAATACTTCTGGTTGCAGCACCAGGTTAAGGGAAGGCCTTGGTTGGGGCCAGGTAATAGATCGTGAGCTATTGGGATAGTCGTCGAAGAGATGGGGGAATGGTTGCTAATCAGCGAAATCCAGTATAATCAGCGAAATCTGCGTTTCTGCGATTCTTTCACTTTTTGTTTACAATTAATGCTTTTATTTGCCGTTGTATTCTCGTTCCACTTCAACCGCTATCGCTCAATTTTTACAATTAATTCATTAAAGCATTTGTATGGCTGCCAAAGAACCTGTGCAGGAAAATGACCTGTACGCTTACGACTCCTTTAGCGGGGGAAGCGGTAAAAGATCGGACAACAATTTTCTATGGTGGTGTGCCGGTGCGCACCAGCAACTATTAAAGCAATTCCCCTCCGAACACAGCAAGTACAGCGGACTGGGAGGGGTGATCCTGGCCACTTTTGTACTGGCGGCCATTTCATCGGGGTATGCCATTTACAGCATCTTCGATAACATAGGATGGACCTTTCTCTTTGCAGTTATCTGGGGACTGATCATCTTTAATTTCGACCGCTTCCTGGTATCTACCATGCGGAAGTATGGAGTAAGCAGGCGCAAGCAGTTTTGGATGGCCTTGCCCCGGGTAGCGCTGGCGCTGCTGATTGGGGTGACCATTGCCCGCCCCCTGGAACTGAAGATCTTTGAGAAGGAGATCGATACCAAGGTGGTAGAGAATATCCACAAAAAGATACAACTCAATGACAGCCTGTTGCAGGCCGAAAATACAGCCCTGATGCAAAGCACGGAAGCGGAGCGTAACCGGCTGGTGAACCGTAAACTATCTATTGAAGATACCCTGCATCGCCTGCAGCAGTCGTATGTACAGGAAGCCGATGGTACGGGTGGATCGGGTCGCCGGGGCATTGAAAACCTGACGCGGTTAAAAATGGATGCTTATACCAACGCCCGGCAGCAGTATGTGCCCGAGCTATTGCAATTACAGATAGATATCGGCAAGCAGGACAGTATCCTGGCTGGCGCCAAAGCGGGCCTTGAAGTCAAACGCCGGCAATATGAAGCGGCTGCCAAAGCCAATGTAGGTTTCCTGGAGCGCAACAAGGCGCTGACAGACCTGGCCAGTGAGGAAAGCAGCGTTTTCTGGACCAGCCTGCTGCTGTCGCTCCTGATCATCCTGATCGAAGTCGGTCCCATTATATCTAAACTTATCATGCCCGTAGGGCCTTATGATATAGCACTCGCCAAGGAAGAGCTGACACTAATGGCTGCTTCGGAGAATGACATGCGCAAGGACAAGGAACTGACCTCCGAAAAGAAGAAAGCCTTTTACCGCAAGCAAAAAGAAGTATCCGACCAGTTGTCTGAAAAACTCAGCGCCTTACAACAAAAGCATATTGATGAAGAGCTGGACAAATGGGAGCGGGGGGAATGGAATCCCAAAGACCATCGTGCTTCGATGGATGAAGTGATGCGCAAGATCAAGGAACGCTACCAGGTAGATGAGGGCGATCTACTGTAGGAAGAAATACAATGCAACCAGGAAAAACAAAAGGATCAGGGTCGGTAAGTAAGTAAGCTTGCCGACCTTGTATTTTACCCTGGCCGAAGGCAGCAATAAAAATACCAGGGCCAGCAGTAGGAGGAACACAAAGGAACCGCCGACGATTTTGTTGTTGGTATTGGTGAGGCTGTAATTGGCAATCATGATACCAGCTGCAATAGCATTTAACAGCAGTAGGATAGGAACGGCGATCACCCAACCAGCTCTTTTGCCTTTTAGGAGCAGCCAACCGCCTGCGATGGCCAGGAGAATGGAGATGATGGAACGTACATGGTTCATCAACTCGCTGGTGCTTATATGGATAGCGCCTTCTTTGGTAGTATAGGCATCGGCTTTGGATGACAGGAAATCGCTGGCCTGCCATAGCAGGTATACCAGGCCGATGATCAATAAAAGGATGCCGGCAAATTTCTCTCTCCAGCTTAATTTGAGAACAGGGGGCTGCGTTTGTTGCGTTTCCATATCAAAACATGGGTGATTCAGGACGCAAGTTTAGGTGAAAAACGGGAAATGGGGGAAAGCGACAGGGTGTTTTATTATCAGGAGGGGCTAGATTTTAAAGCTATATGCCTAATTTCTGCAATACATAAATATCCACCCAATCGGGAATAATACTCTCAACGACATTGATTGTTGTACCGTCGACAATCTCCAATATCAGCCTGTAATGGTCCTCCGAATTATCCAGGATAAAGCAGCGGTGGCAATAGGGTATCAGAGATGAAAGCAATTCCATTGAGCGTACATAGCGGTCTCTGATTTTCTGCTCTTCCACCGGATGACCACCCTTTTCGACGCGTGCGGCTACTCTCCCAACATTGATTGCTGCGGATTCGGTGGATATGAAATAAAGATAGTTTTTGAAGCCTGCTTTATGGGCTCGTTGTAGTATTTCGAGTTTGGAACTATGCGACATAACGGTTTCAAACGAAAAAGTATCTCCTTTTTCAAGAAGTAGGTATCTAAGAAAATCAGCGATTAATGCCGCGGCGTAAGAGTTTGTCTGCTGAGCGGCCTTTATTACGTTATTGGAGAATGAGATACTAACATCAAATCCTTCCTGTTTGGCTTTGGTAAGTAGTGTGGATCGCTGAAAGTAGATGTTAAAATCAGACTCTGTAGATTCAAGTCCGTAGTCTCCAAGATTAACGAAACCCTTAGTCCGGCAAGCCAATTCAATGTCATCTGCATTTATGAAAGGGCCTGTTGTTACAACTTTCTGAATTTCTTTGATAATTGTGCTTTTGCCTGAGCCATTGGGACCTGCAAAAATACGCATCCGTTTACTGATTGCTTTTGACATGCAGAATAGCTCCTTTTGTTAAAATCGTTGATCTTCCCATCTTTTGATCAATTCTTGCAACTTTCAATACCTTTCCTTCGGATGTTTTTTGCACTACCCAACCATCTTCCATTAGAGTTAGTGGAATATTCATCGCTTTGTTCTCATTGATTGCATTGATTGCAGCGTTGCTAGCGATAGTTGTTAAAAAACTCTGGACATTCCTGTCTTCAATGTCGCTCAATGTAGCATATTGCCAGGAAGGTTGCCGTTTGGAAGCACGGCTTTTTTCTGTGATATATTTCCAATGTTTAATCTTGTTATTTCTTTTTGGGTTTGGCATGCTACTCCATTTTTCTGAACGCTAATACCGGTCAGTTTTCATTATGAGCTTTAACTGAAAGTTAAAGTTAGCAATTTTGACCCGAATTGCCTCTCACGCCTCACGGATTCAGCACGTCTTTCACCCCCTCCGCCAGCTTTTCGGCCCAGCGACTGTATTCCTTACCCGATGGATGTAAATGATCGGTAGTAACAAGGGTTGGGTCGGTAGTGGCTTCGCGGGTGCCGGGCGTAATGTCAATATAATGTACGCCGTATTTTTCAGCAATGGTTTTATTCACGGTATTGTAGGCATCTATTTCCTGGGCTATCTGTACACGGTCACGTCCTTTGGCAAATGGGGTAGCGCCCCAATCGGGAATGGACAATACAAACACATGAGCGGGATTATGACCAGCAAATGCAATGGCCTGTTGTAACAACGATTCAAACTGCGGCGTATAATCTTCCGTACTACGGCCACGATATTGATTGTTGACACCAATTAGCAGGGAAACGATATCGTAACTGCTATCGGGGGTAGCGGCTGCAATACCTTGTTGCAGTTCATCGGTGGTCCAGCCGGTTTTGGCAATGATGGCAGGCTTACTAAATACAAGCCCTTTTGCAGAGAGTAATTGTACAGCCTGATGCGGAAAGTTTTCCATTTCGGCTACACCTTCGCCAATAGTATAAGAGTCGCCAAGGGCGAGATACGTTCGGTTGGTTGGGTTCATATCCTGAGCTGTTAGAGGGACGAGCATAGACAGACAAAGGTATATGAACAATATTACTTTGCTCATATTCAGAGTCCTTTGGGGATATATACGTAATTGGGCTCCCTTTGTATTGCCAGGCTTGATAAAAACGATCAAATTTCCCTTACGGAAATAGCTAAAAAGCTCATTTCCTAGGGATTGGCATTGCCAATCTGTGTAGTATGTATTTGTGTATTATTTTGATCCTTGTAAATATATTTCGTAACTCCTGTATATGAATCGGGCGGATACCTTTTGTGAAGGACTGTCAATACCAATCGTCTCAATTCCCTGGCTTGTTCTTCATCTTCAAGAAAATTGGCTTTGAGGTAAAAGATGGCAGAAATATACTTGCCGGCACGGCCACTAACGGTATCATATATTTTGATGCTTGGCTTCAGATACCGGCCCAGGCTATCGCTGTACAATTTTTCGAGTGATTGACTGGCCGTTGCATTGTACGAGCTGCTCACAAAGGGTGGGGTAGTAGGGCGATTGAATGCAGGAGCAAAAGGCAGAAAGATCAGTACCATTGCTCCATAAGTAATTAGCAGTGCCAACAATATTTTGCCCATTGCCAAGGGAGGTTGCGGCACATGGTTGGGGTCATACAAAGCCACCCTTGTTCCCGCTACCCGGTCGCCAATACGTCGTTCGGGATTAATAAGGGTAACAATAACTTCAATGGGCCAGATGGCACAAAACAGGTTTCTCACCAAACACTGCAAGGGAGTAGCTACCTGGCCTGTAGCATTGTCAAGCACCTGGAGGCGGGTAATATGTTTGCCTAAACTTCTTCCTTTAAAACTGTCTTTACAAAAGTATAAGGCAAATCCGATGAGGATGATATAAGGATAAATACCGCCAAATGGGTTTAACATAACCAGGTCGTCTGAACTTCCCATGATTTGGAAGGCAGATCTGAGCAGGCCGGGAATAAAGAAAAGTGTACAGATCACTGTCATTACAATCTGATCACAGATCATGGAGCCCAACCGGGTGGAGAGGTGGAGAGTAGTAGATTTGGTCATCTGATTGCCGGAATGCCGGCCCGTATTATGGGTTATTAAATGGGAGCTTGAAAATACAATAATGCCGGTAAAACCCATAACGGCTGGTTTGGAAAGGACGATAAGCGGGGATTGAAGGTGTTTTTGTTCTGGCGGGAATCCGGCCCGTATTGTCTCCGAATGGCCAGGGGATGGCCAGGGAATGGCCTGCGAATTGCACCCGGATTGCCTAAACATGGTATAAAGCACTATGCGGGGAGTGCTGTTGGGGTAGATAACGCAGGCAATATCAGTAAGATACGGGTAGTATTGCATGACCATGCCCGTAAATCCAGTGCAATTATGTGATATTCGGGAGTTAGTGAATGGGGCTATTGTATTGACATTCAATGATAAACAAGGGGAGCCAGGTACTCCTGGTTACAAAATGAAGGGGGCTCAGATCTTCGATTTCAATCGGCTCAGGGTTTCCTGGGAAACATTGAGGTAAGACGCTGCCATTTTATTGGACAGGCGCTGAACGACTACCGGGTTTTCTTCCAGCAATTGCCGGTACCTTTCCGTGGCATCGAGGGTGATGAACGACATGAGCCGGTTGGTATTGTTTACATAGGCCCCTTCCAGATAGCTGCGGTAAAGCTTTTCCCAGCTGGGTACAATAGTTAGCAAACGGTAGAAATCATCATGTGTGATATACAACAATTCGCTGTTCTCTACGGCCTGAATAAATTCCTGTGAGGGCTGTCCGGTGATAAAACTAACGAGGGCAGTGGCCCACTGGTTTTCAAAAGCAATATACCGGGTTACATCCTGCCCGTCTTCCGTCAGGAAATAGATGCGCAAACAACCCTGGCCAACGAAGAAACTTCGTTGGCTGGTTTGTCCATGGCTTAACAACAACTCATGTTTTTTGATGGTCAATGGTTTGAAACAGGACAGTATGATGGCCAGTTCTTCATCTGTTACTATGATCTGTTGCCTGATATAAGCTGTTATCTGATCGTACATGGGTTGGAATTAGCGTTCACCGTATTAATGTTTGGAAGCCACTTTCTCCGCTAATTTACGGGCATTGGGAATAATGATAAAAGCGGCCAGGTAAGCTACCGGTACCATCACCGTCCAGGCTTTCAGGAATTTAAAGAACCAATCTTCACCAAAACCATAATTACGCATCAATCCAACAAAGGCCATGATGAGGGTCATGGGGATCACCACAAACAGGGTGTTGATGTACTTAAAATGTTTCTTTTTCATGTGCTGTTTTATTTTTGATGGTGCAAAGTTGCAGAGGGTAATCAGCATGAACATTGATACAGGTCAAAAAAGAGCGGAACCTGGCCGATCGTTTCCCTGTACGGCATCCGGGCACCTGCAGGCCCAATTTTGGGGGAATCAAAGTTCCCCCAAAACTGAACACCGGCTGTATCAAAAGCGGACGATCCAGGTGCCCTATGTCTCATGTAATTAGTTCATTAATAATAATTTATAATCTGGCATTTTCTTAGACGCCAACTTCCGTTATCATCATTCCACCGGAAAAATAACGCCCGCATGATCAAGAATTATTTTAAAGTCGCCTTCCGCAACCTGGCCCGGCATAAAGGGCATTCCTTTATCAATATTGCCGGTTTGTCGGTGGGTATGGCGGTAGCCATGCTGATTGGCCTTTGGATATGGGATGAACTGTCATTCGATAAGAACCACCAACATTATAACCGCATTGCGCAGGTCATGCAAACCCGCAATTTCAGTGGCAATGTGAGGACCGATCAGGCAATTCCCATTCCACTGGAAGGGGAATTGCGTAAAAGCTATGGCAGTGATTTTGAGCACATCGTTTTGTCGTCCTGGACCTGGGGGCATATCCTGGCATTGGGTGATAAGAAGATCATGCAACCCGGCAATTTTATGCAGGCAGAGGCGCCGGATATGCTGACGCTCCAAATGGTAAAAGGAACCCGGGAAGGATTGAAAGACCATTCGGGTATATTGCTTTCGGCCTCAACAGCCAATGCTTTATTTGGTGAGGCGGACCCCATCAATCAAACGATCCGGCTCGATAATACGCTCGATGCAAAAGTAACGGGTGTATATGCGGACCTGCCGGCCAATGCTACTTTCAACAAACTGGCTTTTATTGCATCCTGGGGATTGTATGCCAATAACAATGAGTGGGTGAAAAGAGCTGGTGAACAATGGGACAATAACTCATTCCAACTGTTTGTGCAAGTTCCGGATAAAGCCGATATGGCTAAGGTATCGGCCAGGATCAAAGATGCGAAACTGAAACACCTGGACCGCGAGGGTGCCCGGACAAAACCGGTTGTATCCCTGCACCCCATGAGCCGTTGGCATTTGTACGAAGAGTTCAAGAATGGGGCCAATACAGGCGGACGCATCCAGTATGTATGGCTGTTTGGCATTATTGGCGTATTTGTCTTGCTACTGGCTTGTATCAATTTTATGAACCTGAGTACTGCCCGTTCAGAGAAGCGCGCTAAAGAAGTAGGTATCCGTAAAGCCATCGGTTCAATGAAGTGGCAGCTGATCGGGCAGTTCTTTAGTGAGTCCTTATTGATCGTGGCTTTTGCTTTCCTGCTGGCAATATTATTGGCTACCCTGGCGCTGCCGTTTTTTAATGAGGTGGCAGCTAAACGGATTGCCATGCCCTTTACGCTTCCTGCTTTTTGGAGCATGGGGCTCGGCGTGGCGTTGATCACGGGCCTGGTGGCTGGCAGTTATCCCGCTTTCTACCTCTCTTCTTTCCAACCTGTAAAAGTATTGAAAGGCACCTTCAGGGTGGGCCGTTTGGCTGCCCTTCCACGCAAGGTGCTGGTGGTGGTACAGTTTGTTGTTTCAGTGATCCTGATAATTGGTACCATCGTTGTATTCCGCCAGGTGCAGTATGCACGCAACCGGCCTACGGGTTATGACCGGAACGGGTTGATCGGTGTGACGGTATTGACGGCCGAAACACATACGCATTTCAATGCCATGCGGCAGGAACTGCTGCAAACCGGTATGGTGATGGATATGGCCGAATCAACCAGCCCCCTTACCCGCATTAATAACAATACGAGTGGATTGGAGTGGAAGGGGAAGGACCCCACGGTCATGGATGATTTTGCACTGATTGGGGTGGATGCCCACTTTAGCCATACGGTAGGCTGGCAGTTTGTGGCGGGCCGCAATTTTATGCCACAATCCACTGCCGATTCCTTCTCTCTCGTTTTAAATGAAACAGCGGTGCGGTACATGGGATTGAAGAACCCATTGGGGGAGATCGTCCGTTGGGGCGACAGGGATTTTACGGTTATTGGGGTAGTGAAGGATATGGTGATGCAATCGCCTTATGAGCCTGTCAAACAATCGCTATTTACCACACTGGGCGACATGAGTGAGGTGATCAATATCCGCATCAATCCTGATAAGAGCACGCATGATGCATTGGCAGCTATAGAAACGGTGTATAAGAAATATGTACCTGCGGCGCCACTCGACTACAAGTTTATTGATGAAGAATACGGTCATAAATTTGCCGATGAAGAACGCATAGGAAAGCTGGCTGGGTTCTTTGCAGCCCTGGCTATTTTCATCAGCTGCCTTGGTTTGTTTGGCATGGCTGCTTTCATGGCCGAACAACGTACCAAGGAGATCGGTGTAAGGAAAGTACTGGGTGCTTCGGTATTCAACCTATGGCGGTTGCTCTCCCGGGAGTTTGTGGTACTGGTGACCTTGTCACTGGCCATTGCCATTCCCCTTTCGTATTACCTTATGCACAACTGGCTGGAACATTATCAATACCGCACCTCGGTAAGCTGGTGGATCTTTGCAGCAGCCGGTTGTGGTGCTTTGGTGATCACCCTGCTAACGGTCAGTTTTCAGGCTATTAAAGCTGCGTTGGCCAACCCGGTCAGGAGCTTGCGCGCAGAATAAAATTTACATCCATCCAATTACCGGTACTGGTATCTCTGTTGGGATGCTGGTACCGGTGATCTTTTGGTGATGGCTGCTGCCTGGGTATCGGGATAATAATTTTCCTTTAAAACTTCTTTGATATCGGCCTTCAACCTGGAATAATTGATCTTCTTTTGATAGGTATATCCATACAAAATACCACTCACTTCGTTTTGGGCAGTCTCTAGTTGTTTGCTCAATACATAGGTACGCTTCATTGTCTGCCTGGTGTTCTTTGATCTTACTACATGCAGCCGGTAGAGTTGTTCTTTATCCGTACCATCGGCATTGGTGCTGTATACATAATATATGATCTTTGAATAGCGTCCCTGTGTATTGGGTTCACCCGGCTCTGGGTACCATTCATAGCCCCACACGTTCTTATCATTCCATTTGAAATAAGTGAAATTATAATACTGGTCCATCCCTTCTGGTAGTTTCTTGGCTTTATAGGCTTTATAAAGCAGGTCCTGGTACTTTTTGGCCCGGATGGGCTTATTTAAACCAAAAGAGGAGACGACCAGGTTTTTATACATCCAGTATTTCCTGTTTACGAATGATTCCTTAAAATAGGGTGTACCCTTTTTGATGAGCTGTAATGAGCGTTGCCCAAAGTAATAAGAACTGTCAAATTGCTGCTTCATCCGGTAGTACAATTCCAGCCTTGTTGTAGTGCTTAACGTGCTCCAGATGATATACGGATACAGTGTATCTGATTTGTCGCAGGTAGGTTCTACATACTTCAATAGCCTCCACGCATCGGTGAGCTTATTGGCCTCCAGTAACATTTCAGCAGCGTTATAGATCCTGATCAGGGAGACTGTTCCGTAGCTGTTGACAGTGACCGTTAGTAACAGAATGAGTAAAAGATTTTTCATTGGTTTGGATTTGGATTACTCAAAATAGAAAAAACAACAGGTATTGTCAATGCCACAATTGTCAAATCGGAGAATGAGGCTGGCAGTGGTTTTCCGCTTCGGTATGATAACCAGATTTTTACATTAAAAGTGGGGCAGAATGACCACACAATTTTAATGTTAAGGTAATTTAAGGTCATGATCGCGGTCAACAAAAGCAGGGGGTATGGGTACCTGATCCAGGTATTTTTGAGCCCTGCTTGAACAGTAAAAGTGTGTGTGGGCGCCTATTTGCTCGTTAGGGACTGGTACCAGTTTTTTTGTTTCACGAATTTGTTGGAGTCAATAGCAAAGAATTTACGCAGGTCGTTGACGTTGCGTTTGTCCCATTTGGCTTTAATGTCATCCTCAATTTTCTCCAGGCTTTTGGTGGAAAGCACCCAGTTCATGGGCACCTCACTGCCTGTTTTTTGCAAGGGCAGTTCCAGCGTTTCTCCTCCATTGCTACGCACATAATTGATGAGCTCCTGGTTGGCGGTAACGGTACGGCCATTGCGGGTATTGTAAATGCCATAAATGACCTCGGAAAATTCATTGCCGATACTTATGTTCTGGGCTTGTCCATTATTTGACTGGTTGTACTTAAGTATGAAAACAAAGGGTTTGATCCTGATGGGCTTGGGGTTTTTGAGGGGATTGGCCAGGTCTTTAAAGGTAGGTTCCAGTGCCCGCAATACTTCCAGCATGGTGCCGCAACCGGTATTCTCAACATAACCGCCATCGATATAGTGAAACTTCTTTCCTTTATCCTGTATCAGGGTGCCTGCTGGGGAAAACAAAGGAAACCGGGAACTGAAGTTGACCATGGTGCTGTAATTGATGCCACCTCGTATCTTATAGGCCATCAGGTCGCGTTTCCTGGCTTCTACGATGGGCGAATCGGCCATTTTCACATTGGTCAGCCAACACTGGAATCCCGATTCGGCCTCGGTGGTATTGACAAATACGGCAGGATAAACCCTTGACGTATCCTGGTATAGACTGCGGTAGTCGGCCGAAAAGATATTGCGTCCATTGGCATTGATCACCTTTTCAAAACCATCTTCCCAACTTTGTTCCAGGGCAATCGACCGGTCGAGTGTATTGATATGAATGGGTATAAATAATTGAAGCACTTCGGCATAGAACATTTTACCCACTACGGGTGAGAGGTAATCCTGTGTAAAGAAGGTTTTGGACAATTCACTAAAGGAGCTTTCCTGTCGCAGGTCGTCGGGATTGCTCAGGTAGGCCGCTGCATTGAAGTAGCTGATGCCTACGCTGCCCCCTGATACCCCTGAATAGGCGTATACTGATTTTTTGATGTCGATACCGCAATGTTTTCTGATAGAGTCCTGTAAAAAGCTAAGGGTTTGGGCAGCAAAAGCGCCTGTACGCAGGGCGCCGCCTTCGGCACACACAAAAACAACGGGGTAGAAGGGATCTTTTTTGGCCGAATCGGCCCGGAGGCTATACAAGGTTTCCAAGGAATCTTTTTGGTATTGGGCCAGCCAGCTGGTAAAATGTTGCTGCAGGGTAGGGCGGTTGTCCTGACCGGTCCCATTTGAATTGTAGCGGATGGGGTGATCGTCATTGAACCAGGAGGAGAAGATCAGTAATACAAACAAAATAAAACGAAGGGATACTTTAGAGTAGCGCAAACGGGCATAATCCATGTATAACAGTCCCACATAAATACCGCTCCAGCAACCGAATGCCACAACGATCAGACCGGGCGCTCCAATATGGGCATAGGCCGAGATCGGCAGGAAACAGATGAGCAGGAAGATGACAAGGCTTGCTATGACCAAAACGTGTAACTGCTTGTGCAATGTTGGATAAAAATTAAGGGGGATTTTATAGCGCCATTTAAAGAACTCATTTTTCGGGTTGGACGGTTCATCATTTTCTCCCTTGGTAAATTCTTCCAGGGTAAAGGCCGCTGGTATTCTTACATCATCTTCAAGCATGGTAGCATCCTGGGGAAAATTGCTCTTGTGATTGGCTGGGTCCAGTGGTTCCTGTGATTGGTGGAGAAAGTTGCCACAAAAGCGCTGATAATCATCATTGATCGTTTCCTGAAAGTTGCAGGGTTTGTAGAGCGTATATACATAGCGATTGTAGATGCCAAATAGCATATTGCACCATTTTAACTCCTGCTCTGGCAGCAGCATAAACTGGAAAAAAGCATTGGTGGATTTGCGGCGTGCTGCTCTTGCTTCCTCATCGTAATAAAAGTGGGCAAGGGCCCGGAATACCAGGAAGAGGCAGACCACAGGAATACCAAAACCCCAGTTCTTTTCGCCGGGCGACAAGGAGGTGTCCTGCAGGTAATTGATGAGGAAACCCAGTGTTACAATGAGGTAGGGCAGCAGCAGGAAATACTCTGATATGGCTTGCTGCACAGCTTTTCGCCATTTGATACGTTGATCGGAGATGCTTTGTAAGGTATTATCGGTAACATAGATCGCGTAGCGGGAGCCAAATTCGGAGGCTACGCTCCAGAATATCACCCCCACCAGCAGCCATACAAGGTTGCCGATTTGATGGGGCGGGCGACTAATGTCTTCGGCAATGATCAGCAATACATCCTTTCCCTGGGGCAGGAAGGCAAATACAACGAAGGCGACCAGGTTCAGGAATGCGAACATGCCTACGCTGCGCAATACGGAAAAGAAGTCGCTGACCAGGTACCGTGCGGGGATACCCGTTTTGGCTTTCCACAAGGCCTTGAACTGCCGGGCGAAATGTTTCAGCAGGAACTCGAAGAATTTCTTAAAGCCATCAGTAAAATATCCGAATATGGAGGCCATGAGCGGTTATTGATTTAGGTAGTAATAGACATTTGGAGCTTGCGCCCCCTAAATTTCATACAGCCTGGGGAATGGCACAACCGTTAAAACACCATTTATGGAGGGGTATTAATCTTTTGACGCAGTGGGGGGCCGGCAGGTAAACAAAAACGCCGCCTCAGGGAGAGGCGGCGTTGAGAATAAGTTATTTAAGCAGGATAGCCTTTATTGGCCCATGCCCTGCATACCATTCTGCATGCCTTCTGATTCGCCCTTCATGTTCTTGCGTTTGAAGAGGCCGATATCAAATTTACCAAAACGGTAGCTGAAGTTTACACGAACGATCTGTGGATCCCTTCTTCTCCAATCAATCTGCGTAAAGCTCTCTGATTCAGAGAAGGAGTAGAACCGGCGTGTGCGGAAGATATCATTCCAGTTTACCGAAATGGTAGCGGTATTCTTTTTGATCTGGAATTCTTTGCGCAGGCCCAGGTCGGCGCCATAGTTGGCATCAATATAACCCTGTACCGAAGAAGGCGCTGCGCCCATGAATCCGCCGCCGCCCATACCACCGCCACGGCCACCACCACCGCCGCCACTGTTGCTGGTGCTAACGGGCAGGGCGCTCCGGGAAATATAATCACCACTCAACTGTATGCTCCAGCCCTTACCGAGCTTGTAAGTATTGTTGATCTTGGCCGACCAGCTGGTACGCTCATTGGTCAGTTGTTTGGTCACATTATCGCCATTGATCTTGGAATAATAAACATTGGTGCTGAAGTTCATATCCCACCACTTGGTCCAGTTATTACGGAATACCAGTTCAATACCGGCTGCATAGGCATCCGACGCATTGATCCAGGTGCTGACAAACCTTTTTTGGCCTTCTACCACTTGTGTGTCCTGGTAGCGGGCTATGAGGTCGGTCGTGTACTTACCAAACAGCGTAGCCAGGAAGGTATTGTTGTTCTTGCCGTATGTTTTTTGGTACGACAGCTCCAGCGAATGGGTGAACTCCGGAGTCAGGTTGGGATTACCAGTCGAGTAGTTCAGGATATTGGAGATATCATAATTTGGCATCAACTGGAAGAAGTTGGGCCGGTTGATCCTGCGTGAATAGTTGACCTGGATATCCTGCTTGCTGGCAAAGGTGCGCGTTAAGAATACGCTGGGGAAAAGGCTGATGGGAAAGCTGTTGGAATAATTGTCTTTACCAATTTGCTTACCATCATAGTTGGAGCTTTCGGCACGTAAGCCCAGTTGGTAGCTCCATTTGTCTTTTACCTTTTGAGAAAAAGTAGCATAACCGGCATATACATAATCAGTATACTCAAAGTTGTTGCTTAAGCCAGCATTGGGATTGCCATTGGTTGAAATGAGCTGTGCGCTTTCCGATTTGCGTATCTGAGCCCTTAAACCGGCTTCCCATTTCATGGTTTCCGTAATGGGGTTTACAAAATCCGTTTGCGCTACAATAAACTTGTTGGTACCACTACCAATCGTTTGCTGCAATTGTTCTGGGCCTTTGGGATTCGTTTGTCCGGCATCATTGAAAGAACGGAACAGGATATTGCTATTGTTCTCATTCTTGCTTTGGTTATAGTTTACATCGGCCGTCCATTCTTTGCCTGCTTTGGCAAAAAGGTGCTTGAAACTTAATTGCGTTCCATAGTTGCGGAATTCAAATTCACCGAGTGAGTTGCGGTATTGCGTTTCAAAAAAGTTGCCCAGGGTATCCAGGTGGTAATCCTCCCGGTTGTCATTTTTGAATTTACCGCGCACGATGGATTGGGAAATAGACAGCGTATTGCGGTTGTCCATGAAATAATCCAATCCAAAGCGGCCAAAGGCAAAGGAACCGCGGTTTGTCTGGTCATTGTCCTGGTGGGTATAGTTGGTACGGCCTCCCAGCGTGCTCGTCTGGTCCGACCAGCCCCAGCCTATGGATTTACGTTGGTTGTACATGGCATTGGCAAATACATTCAGTTTGCCCTGGCGCACGTTGAGGTCGCCACCGCCATTGATGCGGGCGCGGGAGTCAATACCGGCGCGGATACTACCATTATAACCAGCTTTGCGGTTCTTTTTCAATACAATATTGAGGATACCGGCCTGTCCTCCACTGGCATCGTACTTGGCCGAAGGGTTGGTGATCATTTCCACACTCTGGATGGCATCGGCAGGGATCTGGTCGAGCGACAGGGTAGTGGGGCGTCCATCAACAAATATCTGCGGCGCGGCATTACGCAGGGTTACATTGCCATCAATATCTACATTGAGGGAGGGTACATTGCGCATTACATCCACTGCGGTTCCGCCAGCGGAGGTGATGTTCTTTTCTACGTTGAATATCTTGCGGTCGATACCCATTTCGATCAGCGGCTTGGACCCCGTCACCGTTACTGCTTCCATCACCTGTGCATCCTGTTCCAGTTTGAAATTGCCCAGGTCTTTATCAACAGCATTCATGGCTTGGCTCATATCGCCACCCTGGCCAAATTTCAATTCAAAAGCTACTTTTTGCTCGATGGTTTTATAACCGATGGCAGTGATCTTCAGGCGGAACTGACCAAAGATGGGCAGGTTTTCCAGGCTGAAATCGCCATTACCCCGGGTAAGCATACCACTTACAATGGTATCCTTGGGTTTTTTGGTGACATTGTCCATTTTACTCTGGATCAGTTGCACCGAGGCGGCTTCCACCCCTTTATTGGTTTTGGAATCGAGGATACGGCCGTAAAAATGGCCGATACTGGGAGCACCCCCACCACCCGGCCTTCCTCCGCCGGGCGCTCCGCCTCCGGGAAACTGGGCTATACTTTGGCCACACAAGACAGCACAAACAACAAATAATAGGAAACTTCTCATACCAGGTTAATTAATTTGTAGGGGTTAGACGCAAAACTCCCCAGGAACTTGTGACGTGGAAATGACATTGTGATGAGTGGCAAACGGGCTAGTAGGTAACGGTAGCCATAACAATGCCCAGCTGCGCCAGGCCAATCAGCAGGCCCAGCAAGGCAGCCAAACCGGCAGCCAGGTTCAATTTATTGCCTATAGCTTGATAAACAGCTACTTGAATATTTTCTGTGGATTGAGCATTGATCTTCTCAATGATCATTTGTTCCAGGTTCAGGTCCTGCTGCAGGTTTTTGACATACCCCTTCATCACCACCGGGAAAATGGTTTCCAGTTCTTGCAGGAATATCTCTTTCAGTTGATTGATGGTGCGTTCGCCAATAAAGGTGCTGATCATGGGGAAGGCTTTGGGGAGGCCCTTGCGCAGGAACTCATCTACATGCACCTCCAATTGGGGCTTGATCTTTTGCAGGCTTTCCGGGCTGCCTACCTTTTGTTCCAGCATATTGCCCGATAGAAATTCTGTAGCAACCAGTCTGGCCAGTTGGGCTGTCCACTGATGCCTTTTTTTAGGCAATACCAGGCCAAGGAATAGTTTTACCCCAAGTTGAACAGTTAACCAACCGATCAATGCTGATAAAATAGGGATCATTAACCACCAGGGACTCATACGGGCAAATTTTAGAGGCTGCAAAGAAAAGGGAATTGGTTGATAAGTTGGATGCTAAACCTACCGGGGAGCCATGCAGCGTCCATGTGGAAGCCATGCAGGATACTCTGGGAGTTCACCGGATATCCATGCGGGACTCACGGGGGATATACTAAATAATAGCGCTACAGTGTATTCCCAGTGAACTCTCAGTGGACTCCCAATGGACTCTTAGTGAACCCCGCATGACCTCAGCGCGAATAGATCATGTCTTGTCTTGTCCTGAAAAAACTTTACAGTAGGTAGGTTTGATACTAAAATAGCTTTACAGTCATTTTGATAATACTGATGGGGCTTTACAGTTCTGTAAAAGTACTGATATAGCTTTACTCGTTTAAGA